>Ga0189290_100189_pt1 | contig 35197 bp, 29 predicted proteins | sample UW140minimetaG_FD_130318 | JGI IMG/M metagenome (GOLD analysis project Ga0189290, IMG submission 130318) | Marine microbial communities from the Costa Rica Dome - UW140 mini metaG | ecosystem: Environmental > Aquatic > Marine > Oceanic > Photic zone | place: Costa Rica: the Eastern Pacific...
ATCTTGCCGGCGTCCTTGGTGGCCTGCCGCTGGGCGTCGTTGAAGTAAGCCGGAACGGTGATGACCGCCTTCTCGACCTTCTCGCCGAGATAGCCCTCGGCGGTCTCCTTCATCTTCTGCAGGATCATCGCCGAGATCTGCGAGGGCGAGTACTTCTCACCGTCCGCCTCGACCCAGGCGTCGCCATTGTCGGCATTGACGATCTTGTACGGAACCATGTCCTTGTCTTTTTGCGTCGTCGGATCCTTGAAGGTCCGACCGATCAGGCGCTTGATCGCAAAAAGGGTGTTCTCGGGGTTGGTGACCGCCTGACGCTTGGCCGGCTGGCCGACCAGACGCTCGCCGTCGTCAGTGAAGGCCACCATGGACGGCGTCGTGCGCGCGCCTTCGGCATTCTCGATCACCTTGGCATTCTTGCCGTCCATGACCGCGATGCAGGAATTGGTGGTGCCAAGGTCGATTCCGATTACCTTCGCCATGCATAGTCTCCTTTTTTAGCGAGCCGCCCGGGACCCTCGAGGAGGCGTTCCGGATTGGGCAGCCCCTGAAAATTCTGGAATGAACCGCAAGGCCGAAACGACTGCGTCGCCGGCTTCGGCGGGGCTGGCGGGTATATATGAAGTGGCTTTTGGGGGTGCAAGACGGCCGGTCGCGCTTTCGTGAGTTCGCCCGGTCGGGTCCACACAGCCCGGTCCAAAACACGGAATGGTTGGAACCGCAACGGACGGCTGCGACTTACTCCTCCCGAATGCTCCGGCGCGCGGATGGTCCGCCCCAGCCGGGCAAAGGGAGCCAAGCCATGAACAGCATCATCTATCTCGTCGGTCTGGTCGTCGTCGTCGCCATCATCCTGTCGTTTCTCGGCGTCCTCTGACTGCGCTACGGCGTCCGGCAAGTCGCCTCATGGCCGCGTGCCGGACGCCGTGACCATCTGACGATCAACAACTGCCGGCGCACCGGTGTAGCCGCCGGCGCTCAGCCGCCAAAGATACTGCGAAACAGCGAACGATCACTGGAGCGGCCGCGCGCCGGCCCCTCGACCGTGACACCCGGCGGTGGCGCACTGTCATAAATACGTCCGCCACCCTCCGCAGGCAGCCCCTGCCGCGGAATCGGTGCTTCCCCGGTCCCGTCGTAATAGGGATCGGCGGAGTCTCCTTCGTAGAACCCCCCATCCGAATAGCCGCTGTCGGCGGTCAGCGGCGCCTGCGGCTCGCCGATGCGGTAGTCACCCGGCAACGGAATCGGATCGAGCCCCTCATGGGCGGCCGTCATGAAGTCATGCCAGGCCTCCGCCGGCAGCGAACCCCCGGTGACCTTGCGCATCTTGGCGCCGTTGTCGTTGCCCAGCCAGACGCCGGTGGTCAGATTGGCGGTGTAGCCGACGAACCAGGCGTCCTTGAAGTCCTGGGTCGTTCCCGTCTTGCCGGCAGCCTGCCAACCGTCGATCGCCGCCCGGCGCCCGGTTCCGGCGGAGACGACGCGCGCCAACATGGCGTTCATCATTCCCACCGTCTCCGGCGCAATAACGACCGGCGGCACCTCCGCGCCCCGCTCCCAGACCACCTTGCCCTGTTCGGTGACGACACGGTTCACCAGATGCGGCGTCGCCCGGTAGCCGCCATTGGCCAGTGCCGCGAAGGCGCCGGTCAGTTCGACCAGTGAAACTTCCGACGTGCCCAGCGCGATCGAGGCGTTGTCGACGAGATCGGACTTGATGCCCATGCGATGCGCCATTTCGATCACAGCATCGGCGCCGGCGCTCTCCACCAGACGGGCTGCCACCGTGTTCAGCGACTGGCGCAGGGCGTCGGCGACGGTCACCGGTCCGCGGAACCTGTTGTCGTAATTCTGGGGCGACCAATTGCCGATCCGCACCGGGGCGTCGTCGATGATCGATTCCGGGCGCCAGCCCTTTTCCAGCGCCGTGGCGTAGACGAAGGGCTTGAAGGTCGAACCCGGCTGGCGCTTGGCGTCGACCGCCCGGTTGAACTGGCTCTGGGCATAGTCGCGGCCGCCGACCAGCGCCCGGATCGCACCGGTGCCGTCCACCGAGACCAGGGCGCCCTGGCTGACATTCTGCGAGGCGCCGTCGACTGTCTGGCGTACGACCTGCTCAGCCTTCTTCTCCAAACCAAGGTCGATGGTCGTTTCGACGATCACGTCCTGGTCGATGTCGCCCACCAACTGCTTGATGTCGCGCATCACCAGATCGGCGGCGTAGTGCTCGCCGCCGGTCCAGTAGCTCTTGGCGCTGGTCGGCTTCTGAGACTTGGCGTCGGCGTATTCGCTCTGGCTGATGAAGCCCTCGTCACGCATCGCTGCCAGCACCACTTCGGCCCGTGCCTTGGCCGCCGCCGGATCGTTGGCTGGCGACAGCCGCGAAGGGGCCTTGAGAAGCCCGGCCAGCAAAGCGGCCTCGCCCAGATTCACCTCTTCGGCCGGCTTGTCGAAATAGCGTCGGGATGCCGCCTCGACGCCGGTCGAACCGGAGCCGAAATAGACCCGGTTGAGATACATCTCCAGGATCTGGTCCTTGGTGAATTTCTGCTCGAGCCACAGTGCCAGGATCGCTTCCTGGATCTTGCGCCGAATCGTCTGATCGGGATTGAGGAAGACGTTCTTGGCCAGCTGCTGGGTCAGCGTCGAGCCGCCCTGCACCGTCTCGCCTGCCGCCATGTTCTGCATGAAGGCGCGGGTGATGCCGATCGGATCGACGCCCCAATGATCGTAGAAGCGCCGGTCCTCGATGGCGATGACGGCCTGCGGGATATACGGGCTCATCTCGTCCAGCGAGACTTCCTTGCCGCCGGTCAGGCCGCGATTGGCCATCAGCTCGCCCGACACCGAGACGATCTTCACATTCGGCGGCCGGTCGGGAATCGCCCAGGCTTCCTGGGGCAGCTTGACGGCCATGTAGCCGACCACGGCGGCCACCGTCAGTCCGCCGACCACGCCAAGCATCAGAAACAGCCGGAAGACGTGGCCGAGAAAGCTGCGCCGACGACGACCGCCGCGGCCGCTGCCCGATCCGCCGCCACCTTGCGACTTGCCGCGCCGGCCCGTTGCGACAGCAGGCTTGGCCTGCTTGCGATCGTTGGCCGGCTTCTTCGCAGTCTTGCGGCGTGGGCCCGTTGCAGCATTGGGGACGGCGCGATCGTCGGCGCTGATGCGGAAATCGTCGTCGCCGAGTTCGGAACCGCCGAAGCTGGGTTCGATACGCTCGTGCCGTCGTGCCGCCATTCGGACGTCTTTCCCTCACGAACCGACGTCGCCGGTCCTGTTCGTCTTCCAAAAGCCGGAGCGCGCCATCGGGTCGCCGGCTTCCACCCTTTGTCGCGCGGCCATGGCCGCGCCGACGCACGCCCATTTGCCGGGCGAGCGCGCCGTCGCCCGTTCGTGCGCGGTCGACCGGACCCCCAAGTCCCGTCGCATGTGTCTCTGCAGATCTGCGTTGAAGCCTAAATGCGGCGAATTAACGGGGCGTTAAGCAATGCGGCGCTGGGCCATGGCTCTTCAGGACCGGACAATCCGCCTGCAACGGCGGGCACCCGACGGCATTGATGCGGCCTCCGCTCTGCGCCATTTGCCCGCCCTGTGAGGGGCGGCGAGAGCCACCGCAGCCATGTTGCAGAAGGAAGACGTCATGAACATTGACCTGTCCGGCAAGCGCGCCGTCGTCACCGGTTCGACCGGTGGTATCGGTCTGGCGGCTGCCATCGGCCTTGCCCGTGCCGGTGCCGCCGTGGTGGTGAACGGGCGCGGTGAGGACCGGGTGGAGACTGCCGTGCGCAAGGTGGTCGACGCCGTGCCGCGAGCCGACGTCTCGGGCGCGGCGGCAGACCTGATGACGGCGGAGGGATGCAAGGCGCTCGTCCGCGCCGTGCCCGACCCCGACATCGTCGTCAACAATGTCGGGATCTTCGGGCCGAAACCCTTCTTCGAGATCGGGGACGATGTCTGGGAGGATTTCTTTCAGCTCAACGTCATGTCGGGCGTGCGCCTGTCGCGGGCGTGGATGCCGGCCATGATGGAGCGTGGCTGGGGCCGCGTCGTGTTCCTGTCGTCGGAATCGGCGCTGAACATCCCCGCCGACATGATTCATTACGGCTTCACCAAGACCGCGCTGCTGTCGATCGCGCGCGGGCTCGCCAAGCTGGCCGGCGGCTCTGGCGTCACCGTCAATTCCGTTCTGCCCGGACCCACCATGTCGGAAGGCGTCGAGGGAATGCTGGCGGACATGGCGTCGGAAGAGGGCATCTCGATCGAGGAGGCGGGCGTCGCCTTCGTGAAGGCGGCGCGGCCGAGTTCGATCATCGGACGGCCGGCTACCGTGGACGAGGTCGCCAACATGATCGTCTATGCCTGCTCGCAGCAGGCCGCGGCCACGACCGGCGCGGCGCTGCGCGTGGACGGCGGCGTGGTCGACACGATCGCTTGAGCTCGGAACGTTCTCGGCCGCGAGGTTACCGTATACGAAACGGGCCCGGTCGCTGACGACCGGGCCCTCAAAGACTACGCGCTGTAGGTCTGCCGTCCTACCAGAGGTCGAGCGAGAAGCGCTTGGACACGCCGAGACCGAAGAAATACTGATTCTCGTCGCCGGCCTTCACGATCGGCGAATCCTCGGCGTCGCCGACCAGCCGGTCATATTTGGCGTCGGCGTTGACGAACCAGTCGGTGAAGATCTCGTAGCGCGCCGAAGCGGCGACACCGACGCTTTTGAAGCCGCCATCGGGATCGTAGGCGTCGAGCTGGAAGCCGGACGCGACCGACTCACGCGGGCTGACACCGAAATAGGAGTTCATGTAGTCGCTGGAGGCGAAGCTGGCGGTCGGGCCGGCCTTCAGGACCAGACGATCGGTCGGACGGGCGATCAGGTTCGCGCCGATGTCGCCGACGAAACCATCAGCGCCGCCGAAAGCGTAGCGCACGGCTCCGTAGACTTCCGCGTTCTGCCACTCGTAGCCAGCCTTGAGGCCAAGCTCGTAGGTGGCGTCGAGATCATCGAGGCCGTTCAGTTCGGGATAGTCGCCCGTGTCGCGGTCGCCGATATAGTCGAAGGACGGACCGATCGACAGGCCGAGGCCGTCCTTGCCACCGAACGAGCCGATCCCCGGCAGGTTCAGATACTCGACGCTGATGATCGGCGACGGATTGATCTGGTACTCGTCCGATCCGAGATATTCCGGCGAGACAATGCCGGACACGCCGAGCTCGAAGACGAAGTCCGCGTCACCATAGTCATTGGCGGCGGGCGCCAGCGGCGCCGGTGCGGGGTCGTACGGGGCGTAGACGTTATCGGCCGCCACCGCGCTCAGCGAGGTCGCGAGCAGCAGGGCGAGAGCCGAGGCGGCGGTACGAATGCGCATGTCTGATACTCCAGCCTGTCACGCCATTCTTCGACCCTTCGGACCGCGTGGCGTGTTGTTGCCCTCGTTCATACGGGAAAATCCGCATCCATCAATCGGCGGAATGGCGCGGCCGATGCTTTGGCCGAACGCCGTTGCGCCGCAGGCACAGTAACCGGATGGGGCAGGCCGGCAGGGTGCGATTGCGCGCCGGGAAAACCCTCGGTCCGACATGAAAAGGGGCGCGGCAGCCGGTTGGCGCCGCGCCCTTTCGTTCGAGCCGTCGGGGACCGGGGCGATCTCAGTCGCCGGCGCCCAGAGCTGCCAGCACGCGGGCCCAGGAGCGCTGGCCCTTGTGGAAGGAGCTCATCTCGTACTTCTCGTTCGGCGAATGAATGCGGTCGTCGCCGAGGCCGAAGCCGATCAGCAGCGACTCCATGCCGAGCCGCGCCTTGAACTCGCCCACAACGGGGATCGAACCGCCCATGCCGATCATCACGGCAGGCTTCGGCCATTCGTTCGAGAGCGCGGCGCGCGCCTTGCCGAGCCAGGGCGAATCGAAGGGGAGCTGGATCGCCGGCGAGCCGCCATGGGGATGATATTCGACCGAACAGTCGGCCGGCAGACGGGCCTCGACGAAGGCGCGGAAGGCGGCGCGAATCTTGTCCGGGTCCTGGCCGGCGACCAGCCGGAAGGAGACCTTCACCATCGCCTGCGAGGCGATGACGGTCTTGAAGCCCTTGCCGGTATAGCCGCCGGAAATGCCGTTGAACTCCGCCGTCGGGCGCGCCCAGACCTGCTCAAGCACCGAGCGGCCGGTCTCTCCGGCCGGCACCGACAGGCCGACCGAACCGAGGAATTCTTCGGCCGAGAAGTCGAGCCCGTCCCAGATGGCGCGGACCTCGTCCGGAATGTCCTGGACGCCATCGTAGAAGCCGGGGACGGTGACGCGGCCATCGGCGTCGTGGATGTCGGCAAGGATGCGCGCAAGGACGCGGATCGGGTTCTGCGCGGCGCCGCCGAAATAGCCCGAATGCAGGTCCTGGTTCGCCGCCGTCAGGACGATTTCCTCGCCGACGAGGCCGCGCAGGCCGGTCGAGATCGCCGGGGTCTCGCGGTCCCACATATTGGTGTCGCAGACCAGCGCGACGTCGGCCGAGAGTTCGTCGCGATTGGCATCGAGGAACGGGGTCAGCGAGGGCGAACCGGATTCCTCCTCGCCTTCGAGGAAGATCGTGACCTTGCAGGGCAGGCCGCCGGTCTCGGCCTTGTAGGCGCGGCAGGCCTCGATGAAGGTCATCAGCTGGCCCTTGTCGTCGGCCGAGCCGCGCGCCACGATGCGCTTGGTGCCGTCCGGGCCGTCCTTGACGACGGGCTCGAAGGGCGCGGTCTCCCACAGCTCCACCGGGTCGACCGGCTGAACGTCGTAATGACCGTAGAACAGGACGTGCGGCGCGCCGTCCGGCCCGTCGTGATGGGCGACGACCATCGGGTGGCCCGGCGTCTCGCGCAGCGAGGCGTCGAAGCCGATCGCGTCGAGATCGCCGACGAGATATTCCGCCGCGCGGCGGCAATCGGCGGCATAGGCCGGATCGGTGGAGATCGACGGGATTTTCAGGAGATCGGTGAGCCGGCCGAGCGAGCGCTCGAGATTGAGGTCGAGGCAGGCAAGGACGCTGTCGAGATTGGCCATGGGAGATCCGTTTCTGCAAGGGAGCGGCCGCGCGGCGGGCGGGGCCGGGTCGTGCCCGTGAAGATGGGGCGCAGGCACGCGATGTCCTTCGTTACGGGAGACATCGGGTGGGGATCAAGGCCGATGCCGGGCGGCGCGTCGCGGCGCCGCCCGGCGGGATGTCGCGTGCTTCAGCCGAGCCGTTCGGCGTGCCAGCGCAGATGGTCTTCCATGAAGGAGGAGATGAAGTAGTAGCTGTGGTCGTAGCCCGGCTGGCGCCGCAGCGTCAGCGCGATCCCGGCGTCGGCGCAGGCCTTTTCCAGGAGTTCGGGCTTCAGCTGCTCGGCGAGGAAATTGTCGGCCTCGCCCTGGTCGACCAGAAGGTCCTTCACCCGCGCGCCGTCCTCGATCAGCGCCACCGCGTCGTGCTTGCGCCATGCCGCCTTGTCGTCGCCGAGATAGAGCGGCAGCGCCTTGTGGCCCCACGGCACCTGGCCGGGCGCGACGATCGGCGCGAAGGCCGAGACGGCCTTGTAGCGGTCCGGATGGGTGAGGCCGATGGTCAGCGCGCCATGGCCGCCCATGGAATGGCCGAGGATCGACTGGCGCGCCATGTCGGCCGGAAATTCGGCTGCGACGAGGGCCGGCAGTTCCTCGGTCACATAGGACCACATGCGGTAGTTCTCGGCGAACGGCGCCTGCGTGGCGTCGACGTAGAAGCCGGCGCCGAGGCCGAAGTCGTAGGCGCCCTCGGCATCGTCCGGCACGCCGTCGCCGCGCGGGCTGGTGTCCGGCGCCACGAAGATCAGGCCGAGCTCGGCGCAGATGCGCCGGTACTCGCCCTTTTCGGTGACGTTGGCATGAGTGCAGGTGAGGCCCGACAGATACCAGACCACCGGCAGCTTCGCGCCGTCGGCATGGGGCGGCACGAACACCGAGAAGGTCATCTCGGTGCCGGTTTCCTTCGAGGCGTGGCGGTAGACCCCCTGCACGCCGCCATGGGCGGTGTTGGTGGAGACGGTCTCCATCAGAACACCACCACCGAACGGATCGACTTGCCCTCATGCATCAGGTCGAAGCCCTTGTTGATCTCTTCGAGCGTCAGCGTGTGGGTGATCATCGGGTCGATCTGGATCTTGCCGTCCATGTACCAGTCGACAATCTTCGGCGTGTCGGTGCGCCCGCGCGCGCCACCGAAGGCCGAGCCCTTCCAGACGCGGCCGGTGACCAGCTGGAACGGCCGGGTGGAGATCTCCTTGCCGGCCTCGGCGACGCCGATGACGACCGAGACGCCCCAACCGCGATGGCAGGCTTCCAGCGCCTGGCGCATGACCATGGTGTTGCCGGTGCAGTCGAAGGTGTAGTCGGCGCCGCCGCCGGTCAGCTCGACCAGATGCGCGACGATGTCGCCCTCGATCTCCTTCGGATTGACGAAATGGGTCATGCCGAAGCGCTCACCCCATTCCTTCTTGTCGTTGTTGAGATCGACGCCGATGATCTTGTCGGCGCCGACGAGGCGGGCGCCCTGGATCACGTTCAGGCCGATGCCGCCGAGGCCGAAGACCACGACATTGGCGCCCGGCTCGACCTTGGCGGTGTTGACCACGGCGCCGACGCCGGTGGTCACGCCGCAACCGCAATAGCAGGAGGTCTTGAAGGGCGCGTCTTCGCGGATCTTGGCGACCGCGATCTCGGGCAGCACGGTGAAGTTCGAGAAGGTCGAGCAGCCCATGTAATGGTAGATCGGCTTGCCCTTGTAGGAGAAGCGCGAGGTGCCGTCGGGCATGACGCCCTTGCCCTGGGTGGCGCGGATGGCGGTGCACAGATTGGTCTTGCCCGACAGGCACGACTTACACTGGCGGCATTCCGGCGTGTAGAGCGGAATGACGTGGTCGCCGGGCTTCACATAGGTGACGCCGGCGCCGACCTCGCGGACGATGCCCGCGCCTTCATGGCCGAGGACCGAGGGGAACAGGCCTTCCGAATCGAGGCCGTCCAGCGTGTAGGCATCGGTATGGCAGATGCCGGTCGCCATGATCTCGACGAGGACCTCGCCGGCTTTGGGGCCTTCGAGGTCGAGTTCGACGATCTCCAGCGGCTTCTTGGCTTCGAATGCGACGGCGGCGCGGGTCTTCATAGAGGTCTCCAGACTGTCGGTGCCGGGTTCCTGCTAGACGTTTCGGGCCGCGATGCAAATACCCCGAAAGGCGGTCGGCGCCGACAAATGGCAGCCGGCAAGCCGCGACAAACGCTTGCGATCAGCGCCGAAGCGGCAACAGCCGACGAGATTCAGCCTGCGACGAGGATGGTCTGGAAGATGGGTGGGGACGCGAGAAGAGAGCCGCCGCGGCCTGGAGGGGGATACACCGCAACGACTCTCTCGCTTAGTCCGAGCGGCGCGCCCCGGAGAGGGGGAAAGGGGCCGTGTCGCTCTCCATTCCGGCACATAAGCGGGGGACGTGCTTGTGGCCGAACACGACGCTCGAGGCGTCGTTGAACAAGAGATGCGTCGCGGGGTGTGGGAAATCAAGCAATGGACACACAAAGGGCGATCACATCGCCGTGATCGCACCATTGCCAAACCGTAACAAACAGCAACAATCATGTGATTGCAAGGGGGGCAGGCTAATTTCTGCGTTGGTGCGCTGTGCTCCGGACTTGGGAAGGCGCGGGAATGGCGGCTCCAGCTCCGTTTTCGGACCATGTCGGCACGCGCTCTGGAGAGGCCGCAAACCGGATGGACTCGCGCGAGACGCCAAGCTACGACCGGCCCATGAACAAGGGCGACCATCTCTTCCTCGTCGACGGATCGGCGTATATCTTCCGGGCCTACCACGCGTTGCCGCCGCTGACGCGCAAGTCCGACGGCCTGCCGGTCGGCGCCGTCTCGGGCTTCTGCAACATGTTGTGGAAGCTGGTCGAGGAATCCCGCGACACCTCGGTCGGCGTCGCGCCGACCCATTTCGCGGTGATCTTCGACCATTCCTCGACGACCTTCCGCAACGAGCTCTACGCCGACTACAAGGCCAATCGCGAGGCGCCGCCGGAGGACCTCGTTCCGCAATTCGCGCTGATCCGCGAGGCGGTGCGCGCCTTCGACCTGCCCTGCATCGAGAAGCAGGGTTTTGAGGCCGATGACCTGATCGCCACCTATACGCGCCATGCGGTCGAGGCGGGCGGCGACGTGACCATCGTCTCCTCCGACAAGGATCTGATGCAGCTCGTCGGGCCGCGGGTCATCCTCTACGATCAGATGAAGGACAAGCGCCTCGGCCCCGACGAGGTGAAGGAGAAGTTCGGCGTTCATCCGGCCAAGATGATCGACCTGCAGGCGCTGGTCGGCGACACCTCCGATAACGTGCCGGGCGTTCCGGGCATCGGGCCGAAGACCGCCGCGCAGCTGCTCGAGGAATATGGCGACCTTGAAACGCTGCTGGAGCGCGCCGCCGAGATCAAGCAGAACAAGCGCCGCGAGAACCTGATTGCCTTCGCCGACCAGGCGCGACTGTCGAAGACGCTGGTGACCCTCGACCAGAACACGCCGCTCGACGTGCCGCTGGACGACCTGTTCATCCATGAGCCGGATGGCGAGAAGCTGATCTCCTTCCTGAAGGCGATGGAGTTCACCTCCCTGACCCGGCGGGCCGCGGCCCAGCTCGGCACCGATGCCTCCGAGGTCGAGAGCGCGGCGATCGCCGTCGACACGCCGGCGCGCGGCCCCGACCTCGACCCGGCCGAATCGGCCGTTGCCGCGCCCGGTGCCGGCGACGCCGCCCTGCCGCTGACGCCCTCAGCCCTTGTCGAAAGCCGCCGGGCCGCCGCGGCGGCCTCGGTCTTCGACCATGGCGCCTATGTCACCATTCGCGACGCGGCGACGCTGTCGGCCTGGATGGACGAGGCGCGCGAGACGGGCCTTCTCGCCTTCGATACCGAGGCGAGTTCGCTGTCGCCGATGAAATGCGACCTTGTCGGCGTGTCGTTCGCCACACGGGCGGGCCGCGCCGCCTATGTGCCGCTCGCCCATGTCTCGCCGTCGGGCGAGGCCGACCTCCTGTCCGACAAGGCGGTGGAGGACGAGATCGGTCCGCAGATGCCGATGGACGAGGCGCTGGCCATCCTGAAGCCGGTGCTGGAGGACGAGGCCGTCCTGAAAATCGGCCAGAACGTCAAATACGACTATCTCGTCATGCGCCGCCACGGCATCACCATGGCGCCCTTCGACGATACCATGCTGATCTCCTACGCCCTCGACGCCTCGGCCTCGCTGGCCGGCCACGGCATGGACGAATTGTCGGAGCGCTTCCTCGGCCACAAGCCGATGAGCTACAAGGAGCTCTGCGGCTCCGGCAAGGGCGCCAGGCCGATCGCCGCCTGCGCCATCGACAAGGTCACCGCCTACGCCGCCGAGGATGCCGACGTCACGCTGCGGCTGTGGCAGGTGCTCAAGCCGCGCCTGGTCGCCGAGGGCCTCGCCACCGTCTACGAGCGGCTGGAGCGGCCGCTGGTTGCTGTCCTCGCCCGCATGGAAGAGCGCGGCATCAGGGTCGACCGGCAGATCCTGTCGCGCCTGTCCGGCCGCTTCGCCCAGAAGCAGGCGGGTCTGGAAGCTGAGATCGCGGAAATCGCCGGGGAAACCTTCAATCCCGGCTCGCCCAAGCAGCTCGGCGAGGTGCTGTTCGGCAAGCTCGGCCTGCCCGGCGGCAAGAAGACCAAGAGCGGCCAGTGGTCGACCGACGTGCGGGTCCTCGAGGACCTCGCCGCCGAAGGCCATCCGCTGCCGCGGCGCATCGTCGACTGGCGCCAGCTCACCAAGCTGAAGGGTACCTATACCGACACGCTGCCGGGCCACATGGATGCACAGGGGCGCATCCATACTTCCTATTCCATGGCCTCGACCACCACGGGGCGGCTGTCCTCCTCCGAGCCGAACCTCCAGAACATCCCGGTGCGCACCGAAGAGGGCCGTGCGATCCGCACCGCCTTCGTCGCGCCGGCCGGCCACAGCCTGGTCTCGGCCGACTACAGCCAGATCGAATTGCGGATCCTCGCCCATATCGCCGACATCCCGCAGCTGAAGGAGGCCTTCCGCGAAGGGCTCGACATTCACGCCATGACCGCGTCGGAAATGTTCGGGGTGCCGGTGGAGGGCATGCCGTCGGAGATCCGTCGCCGCGCCAAGGCGATCAATTTCGGCATCATCTACGGCATTTCGGCCTTCGGTCTCGCCAACCAGCTGTCGATCCCGCGCGACGAGGCCGGCACCTACATCAAGCGTTATTTCGAGCGCTTTCCCGGCATTCGCGACTACATGGATTCCACCAAGGCCTTCGCCAAGGAACACGGCCATGTGGAGACCCTGTTCGGCCGGCGGGTGCATTATCCGGACATCCGCTCGCCCAATGCCTCGGTCCGCGCCTTCAACGAGCGGGCGGCGATCAACGCGCCGATCCAGGGCACCGCGGCCGACATCATCCGCCGCGCCATGATCCGCATGGAACCGGCGCTGGCAGACGCCGGCCTGTCGGCGCGCATGCTGCTGCAGGTCCATGACGAACTGATCTTCGAAGTCGAGGACGAGGAGGTCGAAGCGACCATTCCGGTGGTCCGCAAGGTGATGGAAGAAGCGGCCCTGCCGGTCGTCCAGCTCTCGGTGCCGATCGAGGTCGATGCCAAGGCGGCGGCCAACTGGGACGAGGCGCACTAGGTCGGCGGCATCCGGACATTGCCTGACGGGCAATCGGCTTTATCTTTGCCCGACGGCCCGGCACGCGGGCAGATGACGGTGAGAGAGGTTCGATGGGGCGTTTCGACGGAGACACGCATGGCACGCCCGCCATGCCCGAGGACATCAGCACGACTGCCCTCGCCAAGATGCCGCTGGCTCTGGTCCTCACCAATCCCAATCTGGACGACAATCCCATTGTCTACGCCAACCGGGCATTCGAGAAGATCACCCGCTATTCCTCCGACGCGGTGATCGGCCGCAATTGCCGGTTCCTGCAGGGCGACGACACCGACCCCGCACAGGTTCGCCAGCTGGCGCAGGCCGTGCGCGAGGAGCGCGACTTTTCCGTCGACATCGTCAATTACCGCTCCGACGGCACCAAGTTCCTCAACCGGCTGATGATCACGCCGCTCTATGACGAGGAACGCAATCTCCAGTGTTTCCTCGGCGTCCAGCGCGACATGAGCGACGGGGCGGATTTCGACCCGTCGCGGCAGGGCGGCGAGGCCGAGCGGATCGACGCGGCGATCGGCGAGGTCCAGCACCGGGTCAAGAACCATCTGGCCATGGTCGTCGGCATGATCCGCATGCAGGCCCGGGCCAAAACCAGCAAGGAAGCCTTCGACGCGCTGGCGCGGCGCATCGAGAGCCTGCAGCTGCTCTATCAGGAGATGACCGAGGGCGGGATCGCCTCGACCCGGTCCAAGCGCGTGCCGCTGGGGGCCTATGTCAGCCGGATCGCCTCGACCATCGGCCATCTCGACGGGCGGCGCTCGATCCGCGTCAACATCGACTGCGATGCCATCGAGGACGACGTGGAGCGGGCGGCGCGGATCGGACTCCTGTTCTCCGAGCTCCTGACCAATGCGCTCAAGCACGCCTTCGAGGGCCGCGAGGAAGGGCTGGTCGAGGCGCGCCTCAAGATGCTGTCCTCCGGCGTCATCCGCATGACCGTGTCCGACGACGGCATCGGCCTGCCCGACGGTAGCCAGTGGCCTTACCGGAGCGACGACCGGCCGGCCGATCGCGCCCGCGCCGCCGATGCGGCGCAGGAGCCCAATGTCGCCCACCAGATCGCCGAATCCATCGGCCATGGCCGCGCCGGCAGCGACGACGACGCCGAGGCAGAGACCGGCAGCGAGGTCGTCGATACCAGCGGCAATGCGCTCGCCCGCCAGCGCCGGACCCATGCGCAGGGTGGCCTCGGCGGACGGATCACCCTATCGCTCGTGCAGGGGCTGAACGCCCGGATCGACGTCAGCAGCGAGATGGCGGGGACGGTCGTGACCGTCGACATACCCCCGGAGGATTCCAATTGAATGCAGTGACAAACCGCGCGGCAGCCCGTGACCGGCTGATCGTCGGCCTCGACGTGCCCACCTGGGCAGAGGCGGAAGCGATTGTCGACACGCTTGGCGACGAGGTGCTCTGGTACAAGATCGGCTACCAGCTCGCCTATGCCGGCGGCCTGCCGCTGGTCAGCGAGCTCGCCCGCGCCGGCAAGCATGTGTTCCTCGACCTCAAGCTCCTCGACATCTCCAACACCGTCGCCAAGGGCGTCGAGAGCGCCCAGGCGCTCGGGGCCGCGATGCTGACGGTCCATGCCTATCCCCACGCCATGAAGGCGGCGGTCGAGGCAGCCAGCGGTTCGCCCCTGACGCTTCTCGGCGTCACCGTTCTGACTTCGCTGGACGATGCCGACCTGAAGGATGCGGGCTACGGCCTCACCGTGCCCGAGCTGGTGGCCCGGCGGGCGCAGCAGGCGCGCGACATCGGCATGGGCGGCATCGTCTCGGCCGCGTCCGAGGCCGGCCCAATGCGCGAACTGATCGGTCCGGACATGGCGATTGTCACGCCCGGCATCCGCCCGGCCGGCGCAACAGCCGGCGACCAGAAGCGGGTGGCGACGCCCGGCGATGCGCTGCGGGCAGGAGCCTCGCATCTGGTGGTGGCGCGGCCGATCGTGGCCGCCAGCGATCCGCGCCAGGCCGCCATCGCCATTCTCGACGAGATGGCCGCGGCGCTGGGCTGACGACACGACCAAGCCGATGTCACGCATCGCCGCCGCGGCCGTTGGGGACGCGGCGCAACGGGAGGGAAACTTATGGCCAAGGGATACTGGATCGCACGCGTCGATGTGCACGACGCCGAAGGCTACAAGGGCTATGTCGAAACCGCGGGGCCGGCATTCAGGGAATATGGCGCACGCTTCCTGGTGCGTGGCGGTCCCTTCGTCGAACTGGAAGGCACGGCGCGCAGCCGCAATGTCGTGATCGAGTTCGACAGCGTCGAGACGGCGCGTGCCTGCTACGAGAGCGAGCAGTACCAGAAGGCCAAGGCGATCCGGCAGCGCTATGCCGATGCCGAGATGGTCATCGTCGAGGGCTATAACGGCTGACAGCGGCCGCAGCGCATGGGACCGCGCCCCGCGCTCCATGCCGGGTGTGACGGTCCCGTGACTGTCTGGCGCAAGCATTTCGGCGCATGCTTGACCGAACGTCGTCGGCGGCTTCGGAACGCCGGGGTCGTCGCTGCGTTGCAACGTGGGAAGCCGAGTCGGCAAGGGCGCATCCCGGCGTGCCGCACCGTGAGCGGATTTGTGCATTGCAGCAATAATTGCTAGATTGCCGGAAACTAAAAACGAGCGAGAGCCGATGCTGTACCACTTCTATGAATGGAACCATGCCGCGCTCGTCCCGCTCCGCGCCGCCGCGGACGCCACGAAGCTGTTCTACGAAAACCCGCTGAATCCCCTGTCCCACATGCCGGTGGGGCGCTCCATGGCGGCCGCCGCCGAGCTGTTCGAGCGCACGACCCGGGTCTACGGCAAGCCGGAATTCGGCCTGCACGAGACCGTCGTCGACGGCCAGCGCATTCCGGTGCAGGATAAGGTCGTCTGGCAGAAGCCCTTCGGTCAGTTGCTGCATTTCGAGCGCGAGCTGCCCAAGCGGCACGGCAAGGACCCGCGCTTCCTCGTCGTGGCGCCGATGTCCGGCCACTACGCGACGCTGCTGCGTGGCACGGTCGAGGCGCTGCTTCCCTATGCCGACGTTTACATCACCGACTGGCGTGATGCCCGCAAGGTGCCGCTGGCGGACGGCAGGTTCGATCTCGACGACTATGTCGATTACCTGATCGAGATGCTGCAGTTCCTCGGGCCCGACACCCATGTCATCGGCGTCTGCCAGCCGGCCGTGCCGGTGATGATGGCGGTGGCGCGCATGGAGGCCGATGGCGACGATTGCGCGCCGGCCACCATGACGCTGATGGGCGGCCCGATCGACACCCGCATCAATCCGACCTCGGTCAACCAGCTCGCCCAGGAAAAGGGCATCGACTGGTTCAGCGACAATGTCGTGATGCCCGTGCCGTTTCCTCAGCCGGGTTTCATGCGCCAGGTCTATCCCGGCTTCCTGCAGCTGACCGGCTTCATGTCGATGAATCTCGATCGGCACATGACGGCCCACAAGGAGTTCTTCTGGCATCTGGTCAAGGATGACGGCGACTCCGCCGACAAGCACCGCGAGTTTTACGACGAATACAACGCGGTCATGGACCTGACCGCCGAGTTTTACCTGCAGACCGTCGACGAGGTCTTCATCAAGCACTCGCTGCCGAAGGGCGAGATGATGCATCGCGGTCAGCGGATCGACCTGACCAAGATCAGGCGCACCGCGCTCCTCACCGTCGAGGGGGAGAACGACGACATTTCCGGCGTCGGCCAGACCGAGGCCGCGCAGCATCTGTGCATCAACATCCCCGACGACAAGCGCGTCCATTACGTGCAGCCCAAGGTCGGCCATTACGGCGTCTTCAACGGCTCGCGCTTTCGGGCCGAGATCTGCCCGCGCATCGTCGACTTCGCCCTGACCCACGGTACCACCCACTCGAGCGCCTCGCTGCCGAAGCGGGGCCAGCCGGCAAAGGCCACGGGTACGCCCGAGCGGGAAGGCGCCGTCGCCGAGCGCGAGGCCAAGGCCGAAACCCTGGGCAAGGACGTGACCGGTGCCGGCGAGACGATTCTGGCCGGCGCCGTCGTCTCCGAAAGCGGTGCGGCAAAGGCCGTGGCAGCCGCCGCGCAGGCCGCCGTGACACCGGCATCGGAGGCTGTTGCCCCAGCCCCGGCTAGCGCGAAGAAGAGCGCTGAGGACGCGGCGAAGACGGCGGCGGCGAAGACGACCGCCAAGTCGCCCGCCGCCAAGTCCCCGGCCACCGCCCGCAAGCCGGCAGCCCGCAAGGCTGTTGCCAAATCCGCTCCCGTGGCGGAAGCCAAGCCGGCGAAGGCGCCTGCACCGCAGCCGCGGCCCGCAGCCAACGATCAGCCGGCATCGGCGAGCGCCGCCAAGCCGGCTCCGGTGGCCGAGACGAAGCCTGTGGCCGAAGCGGTGACGCCGGCAGCGAAGGTTGAAAAGCCGGCCGGGACCGTCGCGGCTGCCAAGCCGGCAGCGGAGGTCGCAAAGCCCGGCGAGAACGTTGCAGCGGCCAAGCCGGATATTGCGAAGCCCGAACAGGTCGCGGCCTCGGCATCCGCAGGGAACACGGCGCCGGAGGCAAAGGCTGCGACGCCGGTGGCGGGCAAGCCGAAGACCGGCGGCAACCGCCAGACCCGGCGCGCCGCAGCCACGCGCCGCCGCCGCTGACGCGGCTTCTCGACCGAATGGCATGACGGACGGCGCCGGGGGCGTCGTCCGCGTTGCATTGTCAGATTACCGGGAATGCATTCGCGTCATCCGCACGCTGGGTTGTAGCCCCTGCGTGCGCCGGTCTCCGCGCGGAAAACCTCCCGAACCGCTACTCTCCGAAGCCATATCGGCCGCGCGGGAAACCAGCGCGGCCGATATTTTTGCTCGGCTGATCAGCCGGCCTGCTGGGCCTTCTTCTCCAGCCGCCGGCGATGCAGCACCGGCTCGGTGTAGCCGGACGGCTGCTCGCGACCCTCGAAGACCAGTTCGCAGGCGGCCTTGAAGGCGATCGACGTGTCGAAATGACCGGCCATCGGCTCGTAAGCCGGGTCGCCGGCATTCTGCGCGTCGACCTTGGCCGCCATCTCCTGCATGGCGTCCATGACCTCGTCCTTCGAGACGACGCCGTGATGCAGCCAGTTGGCGATATGCTGGGACGAGATGCGGCAGGTCGCGCGATCCTCCATCAGGCCGACATCGTTGATGTCGGGAACGGTGGAGCAGCCGACGCCCTGGTCGACCCAGCGCACGACATAGCCGAGAATGCCCTGGGCATTGTTGCGCAGCTCGGCCTTCACCTGCTCTTCGGGCCAGTTGGCGCGGTTGGCCAGCGGGATGGTCAGGATATCGGGAAGCACCGCGCGGCGGCCCTTCTGCGCAATCTCTTCCTGGCGCGCGAGGACGTCGACCGTGTGATAATGGGTCGCGTGCAGCGTCGCGGCGGTCGGGCTCGGCACCCAGGCGCAATTGGCGCCGGCCTGCGGATGGCCGATCTTGGCGGCGAGCATGTCGTTCATCTTGGCCGGCATGGCCCACATGCCCTTGCCGATCTGCGCCTTGCCGCGCAGGCCGCAGGCCAGACCCACATCGACGTTCCAGTCCTCATAGGCCTGAATCCAGGTGCGGTCCTTCATGACAGTCTTGCGCACGACCGGGCCGGCTTCCATCGAGGTGTGGATCTCGTCGCCGGTGCGATCGAGGAAGCCGGTGTTGATGAAGAAGACGCGGTGCCTGGCGGCGCGGATGCACTCCTTGAGGTTCACCGTCGTGCGGCGTTCCTCGTCCATGATGCCCATCTTCAGCGTGTAGCGCTCAAGACCCAGCGCATCCTCGACCTGGCCGAAGATCTCGTTGGAGAAGGCGACCTCGTCGGGGCCGTGCATCTTCGGCTTGACGATGTAGACCGAGCCGGCGCGCGAATTGCGCAGGCCGCCGGTCTTCTTCAGGTCGTGCAGCGCGATCATCGACGTGATCATCGCATCCATCAGGCCTTCCGGTGCCTCCGAGCCGTCCTTGAGGCGGATCGCCGGGTTGGTCATCAGGTGGCCGACATTGCGGATCAGCAGCATCGAGCGGCCCGGCAGCGTCAGGGTCGCACCGTCGGGGCCGGTATAGTCGCGATCCGGGTTCAGCTTGCGGATGACGGTCTCGCCGCCCTTCTCGAAGCTGTCCTCGAGGTCGCCCTTCATCAGGCCGAGCCAGTTGCGATAGACGGCCGTCTTGTCCTCGGCGTCGACCGCGGCGATGGAATCCTCGCAGTCGCAGATCGTCGACATGGCCGATTCCATCAGCATGTCGGCGACATGGGCGGTGTCGTTCTTGCCGATCCGGTGTTCGGCGTCGATCGTCACCTCGACATGCAGGCCGTTATGCTTGAACAGCACGGCCGTCGGAGCGGAGGCGTCGCCGCGATAGCCGGCAAAGGCGGCGGGGGTCTTCAGCCGCGCGGTCTTGCCGGCGCCGAATACGGCGACCAGCGCGCCGCCCTCGACGGTGTAGCCGGTGACGTCGATATGGGAGATGCCCTCGAGCGGCGCGACACTGTCGAGGAAGCTCTTGGCCCAGGTGACGACGCGCGCGCCGCGGGCGCGGTCATAGCCCTTGCCCTCGGGCATATCGCCCATGGCGTCGGTGCCGTAGAGTGCGTCGTAGAGCGAGGTCCAGCGGGCATTGGCGGCGTTCAGCGTGTAGCGCGCATTCATCAGCGGCACGACGAGCTGCGGACCCGGCACTAGCGCGATCTCGGGATCGACATTGGCGGTCTCGATGGCAAAGTCCGGCCCTTCCGGCACGATGTAGCCGAGCTGGTCGAGGAAGGCGCGGTATTCGTCCATGTCCTGCGGCTTGCCGCGACGGGCCACGTGCCACTCGTCGATGGCGCGCTGCATGTCCGCGCGGATCTGCAGCAATTCGCGGTTCTTCGGCGCCAGGCCGTTCAACAGGTCGGAGAAGTTCTTCCAGAAGGCGTCCGGCTCGAGGCCCGTGCCCGGCAGGGCTTCACTGTCGATGAAGGTCTTCAGGGTCGTCGCGACGCTCAAACCGTGGACGTCTGTCATTTCAGGCATGCGCTTCCTCCAGAGATGCTTTGCGATCGACATCGGACATGGCATCGGCGAAGTCAATCGAGGCACGGCACCGCGCCCGGGCAAGTTGCCACCGACGATGGTCGGGGTACCCGACCCTTGAGCTTTCCCGTGCGGCTGGTACTTATTGGCCGAACGGGCCCGTCGGCCCGCCACTGGGAGGACACTTCATGAAGCTTTTCCACCGCATCGCCGCCTCGGCCGTGGTCGCGGGCCTGGCCTTCGCGCCGGCCACCGCCTCGGCCCAGCAGTTCATCAACGTCCTGACGGGCGGCACTTCGGGCGTCTATTATCCGCTGGGCGTGGCGCTGGCCAAGGTCTATGCCGACAACATCGAGGGCGTGAAGACGCAGGTCCAGTCGACCAAGGCCTCGGTGGAGAACGTCAACCTCGTCACCCAGGGTCGCGGCGAGATCGCCTTCGCCCTCGGCGACACGGTGAAGGCCGCTGCCGAAGGCAATGCCGACGCCGGCTTCCAGCAGCCGGTCGAGAACCTGCGCGCCATCGCCGCGATCTACCCGAACTACGTGCAGATCGTCGCCTCGCAGGAATCCGGCATCACCGATCTGGCCGGCCTGAAGGGCAAGGCCCTGTCAGTCGGCGCGCCGGCCTCGGGCACCGAGCTGAACGCCCGGGCGATCTTCGGCGCCGCCGAGATGAGCTATGACGATCTCGGCAAGACCGAATATCTGCCCTTCGCCGAATCCGTCGAGCTGATCAAGAACCGCCAGCTCGACGCGACGCTTCAGTCCGCCGGTCTCGGCGTCGCCTCGATCCGCGATCTCGCCTCCTCGCTGCCGATCACCGTGGTGGCGGTCCCCGCCGAGATCGCCGAGAAGCTTGGTGCGCCGTTCGCAGCGGCCGAAATCCCGGCTGGTACCTATGACGGCCAGGACGCCGCCGTTCCGACCCTGGCGATCACCAACATTCTCGTGACCTCCGCGGAAGTCGACGAGGAACTCGCCTACCAGATGACCAAGCAGCTCTTCGAGAACCTGCCGGAGCTCATCGCCGCCCACAACGCGGCCGAGGGCATCGACCCGAAGACCGCCGGCAAGAACCTGCCGGTGCCGCTGCATCCGGGCGCCGAGCGCTACTACAAGGAAGCCGGCCTGCTCTAGTCAGACGACTTGCGGCGCTTTCGGGCGCCGCAAACCTGTGACGGCCGTGTCGCCCTGAGGGCGGCGCGGCCGTTCGCGTCTGACGGCCGGGACGCGACCTGAAGAGCACCCCCGCGGCACTTCCCGTTCCCCGTGTCGCAGTGCTGCACTACGCAGACACCGCGCAATCGGTTAGGAAAGTGGGTGATAGGATGCACCAGGACAGTGTCCGCCGCCGATGGCCATGCGCCCCGGCGCCGCCGTTCACCCCATTCGACGCAACGCGGCCCTCGCGGCCCCACGACCTGAAACGAGGAAGCAGACCCATGAAGGTACGCCTGACGTCCCTGCGGACGCTCGCCGCATCGCTCGCCCTGACCATCGGCCTGGGCGCCACCGCTCCGGCCCTTGCCGCCCAGTGCGGCAACAGCGCCGGTGGCTTCAACCAGTGGAAGCAGCAATTCGCCCAGGAAGCCGTGCGCGCCGGCATCTCACAAGGCACCGTGCAGTCGGCCCTGATGCCGACCAGCTATTCCAACCAGGTCATCAAGCTGGACCGCAACCAGCATTCCATGAACATCTCGCTCGAGGCGTTCATGCAGCGCCGCGCGCCGGCCTCCTTCGTCAAGAAGGGCAAGCGGATCATCCAGCAGAATGCCGGCCTGCTCAACTCGATCGAGAAGAGCTACGGCGTCCAGAAGGAGATCATCGTCGCGATCTGGGGCATGGAAACCGGCTTCGGCGCCAATTCCGGCTCGATGAACATCTTCAGCTCGCTGGCGACGCTGGCCTATGACTGCCGCCGCTCGGCCTTCTTCACCGAAGAGCTGCTGGCGGCCCTGGCGATCGTCGATCGCGGCGACATGAAGCCGAGCCAGATGAAGGGCGCCTGGGCCGGCGAGATCGGCCAGACCCAGTTCCTCGCCAAGAATTATCTGCGCTTCGCCGTCGACGGCGACGGCAATGGCCGCCGCGACCTGATCAACTCCAAGGCCGACGTGCTCGCCTCCACGGCGAACTTCCTGCGCCAGCACGGCTGGCGTCCGGGCGCCGGCTACCAGCAGGGCGAGCCGAACTTCGCCATCCTGCGCGACTGGAACCGGGCCGGCGTCTACCAGAAGGCCCTGGCGCTCTTCGCCTCCAAGCTCGCCAACTGATCAGTCAGCCGGCCGGTCCACGGTCCGGCCCCTTGCTGCGTTTCGCGCCCCGGCCTCTCGCCGGGGCGTTTTCGTTGGCGACTAGTCCGCGTCGAGTTCCGGGTAATGGCGGAAGATGCCATCCTCGTTGAAGGTCATGCGACGGTCGCTGGCGAGATACGCCGCAACGCGCGGCTCCGCGGCGACCCGCTCGACCAGCTTCGCGATGCACGGATAGCCGGGGGCAAGCGTCTTCATGCGCCGTGGAAAGGCGTAGCGCAGGCCCGCCATCGTCTGGAACAGGCCGAGATCGGCATAGCTGATCGCATCTCCGACGAGGGCGCCGGAGCCGGCCGGGTTGCCGGTCAGGATCCGCTCGTACCAGCCGAGGAACTTCGGCAGCCGCTCCTTGCGGAACCCGAGGGCGCGTTCGCGGGCGGCATCGATCTGGTCTTCGTAATAGAGGCCGACGCCGAGCGGGTGATGGACGTCATGGGCCTCGGCGACGAGATCGGCTGTGGTCAGCGCGATCGAGCGGGCGAACAGCCGCTCCGCCTCGCCCTTCGGCGCCAGCCCGTGCCGCTCGCCGACAAGGATGCTGATCTCCGCCGCCTGCGAGACGACGCGATCGCCATCGACCAGGAAGGGCGGCGCGAATGGCGGCAGATGGCCGTTCTCTCCGGCGATAAAGGCCTGCATCGCGGCGATGCCGCCGCCCTCGGATTCGGGAAGGCGGGCGACGTCGCGATAGGCGACACCGGCAGCTTCGAGCACCAGCCGCGGATATTCCCCGCGGCCCGGGATCATCGGCCAGTAATAGAGATCATAGGCCATTGTCACTCCTGCCAAAGGTGACGCGAGCGATCGCTCGCCCGTCCATCGCCATGACTATAGGGGCCGCAGGCGGGGTCTGAACCCCTGTTCCCGCAATCGCGCGGCAGGCCTCGTCGGGGCGTCCTTCGTCGCGTATCATCGCCGGCGTCTGACATTCGAGGAGGAAGCGTATGAAATGCCCGATCTGCGAGGATGAGGCGACATTGCTGGAGCCGGAGAAGCCGGACCAGCGGGCGATCCATTGCGAGCGCTGCGGCGAGTACCGGGTTTCGACGGAGGCGGAGGCGAAGCTGCACGCGCTAACGCCCCATCAGCGGCTGCAGGCCCTGCGTTACGCCGAGACGATCGCGCCGACCGGGCGCCGGCCTTTCATCGCCGGTTTGGGCTGACGGCGGCGGGCCGATAAGCCGGTTCCCCCTCAATGGGCATGGCGCGAGCCTTGGCCGGAACTGACGGAGCGGCAATCGATTTTGCTGTCACGGACTTGACGCACAGCCCTGAAAGCGTAGGCTGATAACTGCGTCAATGACGCTGCGGGAGGTGTCGAATGGAACCACCTATGCATGTCGCCGCACGGACTGCCGAGGTTGTTGTACGGGCCTCCGCATAGCGGCGTTTTCACTGGCAGGCCTTGGGAGCGGCTGACGGGCTGTTGCACTCGTCGAAGGCCCGAACCATAGCTGCTCCCAAGTCTCCATCAAGCCCGGCCGCATGATTGCGGGCGTCTGAGCTGCAACCGATTCCAAGCGCCGGATCGCGATGTTCTGCGATGCGGATGCCTGTGTGTATGCCTGCGGAGCGCAGTCTCCGAGATGCTGCGACGTTTGCTCGCCTGGCGTCTTGTCACCGCGCGCTGAGGGCCGCTGGTCGCCTTGGCGCGATGGCTGCGGACAGTATCTGCTGGCCGGCACGAACCGGTTGGCCGAAATGCCTCCGCGAGGCCGCAATTCACCGCCTTCGGACGCCTGTATGGCAGACATGGTCGCGCCGATGGCGACGCTGGGCAACGCCCATCACCTGCGCGTCACCGCCACCGATTCCCGTCGCATTCCCCCCGGCAGAGGCCTATAAGCGATAGCCTATGAAGGGACAGGCGGCGGCATCGTGTCGTTTGCGTCACCTCCCTGCCGATGACACCCCGATGCTGCACCAGCCGTCGCCCAGTTCCGTCTCCCCGCGGGAAGACGGGCGCCCCCGATCAAGCCATCATCAACCCGAAGCCGCCGCACACACCGGATATGTCATCCGTCCCGCGCGGCCGGGCGATCTCGAGCCCCTCGTGGCGATCGAGACCGCGGTCTTCGAGGCCGACCGGATCTCCCGGCGCTCCTTCCGCAACCTCATCGCCTCGCCCAGCGCCGTCGTCCTCGTCGTCGAGGCGGCCGGCGCGGGGGCCGGGAGCGTCGAGGCCACGAAAGCAGACGCGTCACCCGCAACTGGCAATGCGCCGCGGTCCGGACCGATCCTCGCCTATGCCGCGCTTCTCGTGCGGCGCGGCACCGGTCTCGCCCGGCTCTATTCCATCGCGGTCTCCGCACACGCGGCGGGACGCGGCGTCGGTCGGGCCCTCCTGAAGGCGGCGGAGGCCGCGGCCTTCGCACGCGACCGCATCGCCCTGCGGCTGGAAGTGCGCGCCGACAACGCCGCCGCCATCGCGCTCTATCGCGGCGTGGGCTTCCGTCCCATCGGCACCTATCTCGACTATTACGCCGACCACGAGACGGCGCTTCGCTTCGAGAAGACCCTGCGCGGCGACCACCCGATCGACACCGGCGTGCCCTATTACGAGCAGACCACCGATTTCACCTGCGGCGCCTGCTGCCTGATGATGGCGATGGGCCGCGACATTCCGGGCTTCGTGCTGGAGCCGGTGACCGAGATCCGGCTGTGGCGCGAGGCGACGACCATCTTCATGATGTCGGGGCCGGGCGGCTGCGAGCCCTACGGTCTGGCGGTGGCCGCCCACGAGGCCGGCCTTGCCGCCGAGATTCACGTCTCCGAGCCGGGCGACCTGTTTCTGGAGGGCGTCCGCAGTCCCGAAAAGCAGGTGGTGATGGGGCTTGCCCAGGAGGATTTCCGCCGCCGGGCCGAGCGCTACGCGATCGACGTGACCATCGGGCGCTTCACCCTCGACGATCTGCGCGCCGCGATCGCCGCCGGCAAGACCGCCGTCGTCCTGATCTCGGGCTATCACATGTTCGGCAAGAAGGTGCCGCACTGGGTGCTCGCCCATGGCGATGACGGCCGCCATATCGTCATCCACGACCCTTGGGTCGCCGACGAGCGCGGCGAGACGGTCGCCGACGCGGCCAATCTTCCGATCCCCTATGAGACCTTCGACCGGATCGCGCGTTTCGGCAAGGTCGGCCTCAGGGCCGCGGTATTTCTGTCCAGGCGCGAGGCTTAGCCGTCTTCCATGTCCCAATGGGTGGTTCTCGTCGGACGCCTGTCCGATCTCGACAACGGCGCGACGCCGCACAAGGTCATGACGGTGCGCGACTATCTCGCGCGGCCAGGCCTGTTCCGCGGCCAGCGCCCCAAGATCATCAATCTGTCGCGCTCCTACGCCTATCAGAGCCGCGCCTATTACGGCTCGCTGCTCGCCGAGGCGCGGGGCCATCGCATCATCCCCTCGGTCGAGACGATGATCGATTTGTCGGAGAAGAAGCTCTACGAGAACGCCCTGCCGGAACTGGACGCGGCCCTTGCCAGGGCGCTGGAAAAGGGCGAGCGGCCGACATCCCCGATCCGCATCTATTTCGGCTACACCGACGATCCGCGCCTGGAGCGCTTCGCCAAGCTGGTCTTCGACTGGTTCCGCGCCCCGGCCCTGGAGGTGCATCTGGACGGAGCCGAAGCTGCAGAACGACCGGCGTCTGCCGCGTCGCGACGGACTGCTGGCCCGGCGCCGCACGACGGGCGGGCCAAAATCCGCCGTATCGGTTTTGCCGCGCCTGCCAAGCTGGATGCGGTCGAGACCGGCCGGCTGCTGGCCGCCATGGAGCGCTACACCGCGCGCGAATGGCGCGCCGCCAAGGCGAAGACGCCTGCGAAATATGCCTTCGCGACGCTCTACGATCCCAACGAGGCCTTGCCGCCATCCTCGGTCGACACCCTCAAGCACTGGGCCCGCACGGCCGCCCGGCTCGGCGTCGACGTCGAGCCGATCACCCGCCGCGACTTGCCGCGACTGGCCAATTTCGACGCGCTGTTCATCCGCGAGACGACCTCGATCTCCAACCACACCTATCGCTTCGCAAGGCGCGCCATGCAGGAGGGCATGCCGGTCATCGACGATCCGATCTCGATGATCCGCTGCACCAACAAGGTCTATTGCAACGAGCTGATGGCGGCGAACGGGGTGGCGACGCCGCCCTCGGTGATGATCGGCGGCAAGGAGGATTTCCAGAAGGCGGCCGACGAACTCGGCTTTCCCATGGTGCTGAAGATCCCCGACGGCTCCTTCTCGCGCGGCGTCAAGAAGCTCGACGACATGGCCGGGCTGATCAGGCTGGCGACCGCATGGCTGGAGGATTCCGACCTCCTGATCGCGCAGAAATTCATGCCGACGAAATTTGACTGGCGCATCGGCGTCCTGGGCGGCGAACCGCTCTTCGCCGTCCAGTATCTGATGGCCGGCGAGCACTGGCAGATCATCAATCACGAGACCGGCGGCCGGCCGATGGAAGGCGGCTTCCGGCCCTTCGCGCTCGGCGAGGCGCCGCCGCATGTGCTCGACGCGGGCCTGCGCGGCGCCCGCTGCATCGGCGATGGGCTCTATGGCGTCGATCTGAAGGAGACCGACGACGGCGTCTTCCTGATCGAGGTCAACGACAATCCGAACCTGGAGCACGGCGTCGAGGATTACGCCGAGAAGGACGAGGTCTGGACCCGGCTCACCCGCTGGTTCATCGACCGCATCGAACGCTAGGCCTTCGCCTGGAATCGCCCGGCACGCGGCTTGAAGCGATCCGGAGCGATGTGTAGACCGCTGGGCCTGTCTGCACATCGGAGCGGGTCATGCGCACCAATATCGAGATCGACGACCGGCTGATGGCCGAGGCAATGGCTGCCGCGGGCCTGTCGACCAAGAAGGCAACAGTCGAGGAAGCCCTGCGCCGGCTGATCGCCCAGGAACGTCGCCGCCGCGCCCTCGCCGACATGCATGGCATGGGCTGGCCGGGACCCGGAACGGACGGACCCGGCCAGACGGACGCGGGCGGCGGATGATCCTCGTCGAGGCCTCGGTCTGGATCGCCAATCTGAGGGGCGAGGACACGCGCGAGATCCGCCTGCTGCGGGAGAGCCCCGATCTGTCGGAGATCGGTATTGCGGATCTGACCCTCTTCCGGCTGCTGGCGGGAGCGGCGGACGATCGCGACGCCGACCGCATCGGCCGCTATCTGCGCCAGTTTCCGATCCTGCCCGTCACGAGCGAGCGGTCGGTCGGGCGGGCTGCCGGTCTCGCACGTATTCTGCGGGAGCGGGGCGTCGCGCTGCAGCGGCCCGAAGCGGCGCTGATCGCCGCCCATGCCATCGACCGCGGACATCGCGTCCTGCACGCCGATCCCGACATGGCGGCGCTGGCCGCCCATTGCGGGCTGCTGACTGTCTGACGCGGACGGGCCGCCCTTTAGCTGCCGGCGCTTATCAGCGCTGCGTCTGCCCGCAGGCTTTCAAGTCCCTCGCGATAGGTCGGATGGCGGAACTGGTAGCCAGCCGCCTTGATCCGGGCATTGGAGACGCGCTTGTTCTCGCCATAGAAGCTGCGCGCCATCGGCGAGAGTTCGGCGGCGTCGAAGGGAATTTCCGGCGGCGGTGCGACGCCTGCCATCGCCGCGGCTTGGGCGACCACCTCCTGCGGCGGGGCCGGCTCGTCGTCGGTGACGTTGTAGATGCCCCCGAGCCGCTGTTCGGCGAGGAGGCCGAGCGCGCCGGCAATGTCGTCGACATGGATCCGGTTGAACACCTGGCCGGGCTTCACCAGCCGCTTGGCCGTCCCCTTCGCCAGATTGACGAAGCCGTTGCGGCCGGGGCCGTAGATGCCGGACAGGCGCAGGATCGCAAGCGGCACCCGCCGCGTCGCGGCCGCTTCCTGCCAGGCCGTCTCGGCGGCGATGCGGGCCTTCGATCGCTCCGAGACCGGCCGAGTCTCGCTGTCCTCGTCTACCCAGCCGCCATCATGGTCGCCATAGACCCCGACGGTGGACAGATAGCCGATCCATTCGATGTTCGGGCAACCATGGGCGATCGCATCGCCATACCAGCGCAGCACCGGGTCGCCGGGCCGCGCATTGGCGCCCCCGACGCTGGCGCCCTTCGGTGCCGCATGGCCCGGCGGCACCGAGACGAGCAGATGCGTGGCGCGATAGAGCGCCGGCGAGATGCCGTCGGTCGGATGCTCGCCGTCGAAGACGAAGGGCTTCAGATGATGCGCCGCCAGCCGGCTCGCCTTGTCCGCCGTGCGCACCGTGACGCCGGTGACGTCGTGCGGATCGAGCGTGTCGACGAAGTGCCCGGCCGAATAGCCGTGGCCGAAGACGAAGAAATGCATAAGGTCAGTCGCTCCAGGGTTCGACGGGATCGTGCGGCCGGGCCATTTCGCCGAGCTCCAGCCGGCCGATCCGCAGCCTGCCGATGTCGGCCGTTCCGATACGGGCCCTCCGGACGGACAATCGCCCGATGGCAAAGGCGCCTACCGCGACCGATCCGATCGCCAGCGCGCCGATGGCCAATGCGCCGATTGCGCCGGCACCAAGCGCCCCGGACCCCGCGGCCGCGGCCGGTGATACCTGAATTCCGTGGCGCAACTGGCCGACGGCCCGTTGCACCTTGGCCTCGACCCCCGCATCGCGGGCGCCAGATCGGGATGGCTCACGGTCCTTGAAGGGCATGCCATTCGCTCCTGACGACGGGATCGTCTTCCCTATCAAGCGCGGCGGGCCGGCGCTGCAAGGCGTCTTCGGGGGACAGCCGAGCCAACGCCCAGATCGCCATGGCCCGCACGAGGGGCGCCGCGTCCTCAAGATGGCCCCTCACGGCGCCGAGCAGCGCCGGATCGCCGGAATTGCCGGCGGCGATCAGGCAGTTGGACACGAACTTGTCGCGCCCGATGCGCTTGATCGGCGAACCGGAAAACAGGGCGCGGAACGCGGCATCGTCGAGGGCAAGAAGATCGGCGAGTTTCGGCGCGTTCAGATCCTCGCGCGCGATCAGCTTGGCCTCGCTGGCTTTGCCGGCAAACTTGTTCCACGGGCAGACGGCGAGGCAATCGTCGCAGCCATAGATGCGGTTGCCCATCGCCGCCCGGAACTCAGGCGGCACCGGCTTGCGGGTCTCGATCGTCAGGTAGGAGATGCAGCGCCGCGCATCGAGCTTGTAGGGTTCGGGAAAGGCATCAGTCGGGCAGACGTCCTGGCAGGCCCGGCAGGAACCGCAGAGATCGCGACCCGGCGTGTCGGGCGGCATCTCCAGCGTGGTGAAGATCGAGCCGAGGAACAGCCAGGAGCCGTGCTCGCGGGAGACCAGATTGGTATGCTTGCCCTGCCAGCCGAGGCCGGCCATCTCGCCCAGCGGCTTTTCCATCACCGGCGCGGTGTCGACGAAGACCTTGGCGTCGTGGTCGCCGAGCCCGGACTGGCGGGCTTTCGCCACCATGCGGCCGGCGAGTTCCTTCAGTCGGCCCTTGATGACGTCGTGATAGTCGCGGTGGCGGGCATAGACCGAGATGGCGCCGCGATCCGGGCGTTCCAGGATCGCCAGCGGATCGTCCTGCGGGCCGTAATTCATGCCGAGAACGACGATCGAGCGCACTTCGGGCCACAGAGCCCGGGCGGAACGGCGACGCTCCGCCGTCTCGGGCATCCAGCCCATCGTGCCGTAGCGGCCCTTGGCGATGAATTCGTCGAGGCGGGGTCCGGCCGCGACATCGCCGGTTCCCGGCGCGATGCCGACCGCCGAAAAGCCCAGCCGGCCGGCGTCCTTGCGGATGAAGTCGGTCAGTGTCTCGCGCGCGGTCATGGTGGCGATATAGGTCGTTCGACGGTCCGGCGCACGCCCCCTGGGCCTGCGTTGCGGCTCAGAAGTCGAGCTGGACGTAGTGATGTACCGGCGGCAGGCCGCGCACGCGCTCGGTCAGAAGCGGTCGGAAGGACGGGCGCGACTTGATCCGCATGTACCAGTCCTTGGCCGCCGGTTCCTTCTCCCAGGGAATCTCGCCGAGATAGTCGAGGATCGAGAGTTCGGCCGCAGCCGCCAGATCGGCATAGGAAAGCCGCGGGCCGGCCAGCCAGTCGCGGCTTTCGGCCAGCCAGCCGAGATAGCGCAGATGATGCTTCAGATTGGCCCGCGCCGCCCGGATCGCCGAAGCGTCCGGCGGTCCGCCACCGGCATCGGCGCTCATTTCCAGCTTGAACACCCGTTCACGGACGAGATAGCGCGTGACCTCGCTGTCGAGCTTGCCCAGGAACCACTCGGTCAGCCGCCGCACCTCGGCTCGCTCCAGCGGCTTTTCCGGCAGCAGCCGCTTGTCGCGATGGAAGACGCCGCGGGTCTCGTCGAGATATTCGCCCGCCACCGTCGCGCCGACGATCGCCGGGCCGTCATCCTCGAGCATCACCGGCAGGGTCGCGGCCGGATTCAGCGCCAGGAAGTCGCGGCGCTTCTCCCATGGACGCTCCTCAAGATACTCGGCGCGCTCGCCATATTCCCCGAGGACGAGCCGCACGAAACGCGAGGCGGCGGACATCGGATGATGGTGTAGCTTCAGCATACGGTTGGATCGGGTGCTCTTCGGACGGATCACCCGCGCGCGGGCTGCCCCTGTTGGAAATGATCGATGGCGCGTCCGACGGGACGTCGCTGCGCGCCATACTCGCAGCCACTCGTCAATGGACCGTCAACGGGTCTGCCTTTGCTTTGAGCGACATAGCCGCAATCGCCCTGGCGGCAAGCGGCGCGTGCGACGCCGCGAAGGGGCGCACTCGCCACACTGGCCGACGATTCCGGCCATCGGATGGCCCGCCCCGTTTCCCTTCGCCGGCAGATCGGGTAGACGCCGCGCTGGAACGGGGCAGGGGATTGTCATGGATTTCGCAGCAGTCGGCGACGCCGTCATTCTGGGCATCACCGAGGGACTGACGGAGTTCCTTCCGGTCTCCTCCACCGGTCACATCCTGCTGCTGGGCCATTTTCTCGGCTTCCAATCCACCGCCCGCAGCTTCGAGGTGCTGATCCAGCTCGGCGCGATCCTCGCCATCCTGATCCTGTATTTCGGCCGGCTCTGGCGGATCTTCGTCACCCTGCCGACCGACGCCCGCAGCCGCCGTTTCACCGCCGGCATCCTGCTCGCCTTCCTGCCGGCCGCCTTCGTCGGCGTTCTGGCGCACGACTTCATCAAGACCATCCTGTTCGAAACGCCGATGGTGATCTGCGTCGCGCTGATCGTCGGCGGCATCCTGCTCCTGGTCATCGACCGCATGCCGCGGATCGTGCGCTACGACGACATCATGGACTATCCATTGTCGCTCTGTCTGAAGATCGGCATCTTCCAGTGCCTTGCACTCATACCCGGCACCTCGCGCTCTGGCGCCACCATTGCCGGCTCGCTCTTGATGGGCACCGACAAGCGCTCGGCGGCCGAGTTTTCCTTCTTCCTGGCCATGCCGACCATGCTCGGCGCCTTCACCTACGATCTCCTCAAGAATCGCGACCTGCTGTCGGTCGACGATGCCGGGCTGATCGTCGTCGGCTTCGTCATGGCCTTTGTCTCGGCGCTCTTCGTGGTCCGCTTCCTGCTCGATTTCGTCTCCCGGCATGGTTTCGCCGTCTTCGCCTGGTGGCGCATCGGCGTCGGCCTCGTCGGCATGGTGCTGCTACTGGTGCTGCCGGCCGAGCATGGCGGCGAGACTGGAGACCCGGTGCCAGCTTCGGTATCGCAGCCGCTGGCCACCGATGGCGCGCAGCCCGCGCGCTAGGCCATCAGGCCCGGCTCACAGAAGCCCGGTCAGGCCTCGGCGCAGGAGATCGAGCGAGATCACGACGAGAATGGCGGTCAGCACGAAGCGGAACAGCCGCTCGTCGATGCGCTTCAGCAGCGCGGTGCCAGCGAGCGTGCCGGCAAAGCCCGTGACGATCATCGCGGCGATCAGCGGCGCATAGGCGGCCAGCCCGACGCCGAGGGCGAAGAAGGCGAGGCTCTTGAACAGATGCTGCAGGAAGGTCGTCGCCGCCAGCGTCGCAACCAGCTCCGAGCGGTCGTCGAAGGCCTTGGCGAAGAACGCGGCGTTGATCGGCGCGGTGGCTCCGACGAACATCGACAGAAATGTCGTGACGAGACCCGCGAAGGCGAAGCCCGGCGGTCCGATCCGGCCGATCGCCGGCAGCTTCGCCAGGGCAAGGATCAGGATGAACGCGCCGAGCGTCGTCTGCAGCACCGCTTCCGGCAGGGTGACGACGAAGCGCGCGCCGATCAGGGCGCCCAGCGCCGCGCCGGACAGAAACGGCACCAGCGCACGGTAGGAAACGGCCCGCCGCTGCACCAGCACCCGCCCCAGATTGGACGCGAGCTGGACCAGACCATGGACGGGAATCAACACGGCCACCGGCAGCACCGTGCTCATGATGGCGAGGAGCGACAGCCCGCCCCCGATGCCGAAAGCGGCGGTGGCGGCCGAGGTGAAGAAGCTCGCCACGACCAGCAGCAGCGCAGTCCCGGCCGCAAGGTCCGGCGGAAGCAGGGACGCGTCCAAGCCGGTCAGCCGGTCACGGCCATGTCGGGCTCACCGATCGCCGTGGCTCAGACCGCCTCGTCGTCGGGCATCCGCACGCCGCCGGCCTGGGGCTGCGGATGGGTGAACTGCCCGTGCTTGCGGAAGCGCACCAGATAGGTCGGCAGGATCGCGTCGACGGTGCGCGGCCGGATGCCGAAGGCCTCCAGCGTGCGGCCGTCATCGATGGCGTCCTGCGACACGACATTGTCGGTCTGAAGCTGGGTCACCTGATCGGGTGTCAGCGGCGCGCCCGGCAGGAAGCGCATCAGCCGGGCCATCGAGGCGGCGGCGCCGAACGGAATGGTGACGAAGCTGCGCTTGCGCTCGATGATGCGCAGCATTTCCTCCATCATCTGGCGGAAGGTCAGCACCTCCGGCCCGCCGAGCTCATAGACCCGTCCGCCGGGAACCTTGCCGTCCACCGTATCGGCAATCGCCTCGGCGACATCGCCCACATAGACCGGCTGGAACCGGGTCTTGCCGCCGCCGATCAGCGGCAGGAACGGCGAGAACCGCGCCATGTCGGCGAAGCGGTTGAAGAACTGATCCTCGGCGCCGAAGATGATCGACGGGCGCATGATATAGGCGCCGGGAATAACGTCGAGCACCGCCTCTTCGCCCTGCGCCTTGGTGCGGGCATATTCGGATTCGGAATTTTCGTCGGCGCCGATGGCCGAGATCTGCGTCATGCCGGCGCCGATCTTCGCGGTCGCCTCCGCCACCGTGCGGGCGCCGAAGGACTGCAGCGCGTCGAAGCTCTGCTGGCCGCTCTGGGCGAGGATGCCGACGAGGTTGACGACATGGTCGGCGCCCTCGACCGCCCGCTCGACGGACCACGGATAGCGCAGATTGGCCTGGATCGGCATGATCTGGCCCATATTGCCGTTGGGCTGCAGATGATAGGCCAGATCCGGGCGCCGGCAGGCGACGCGAATGCGATGGCCGCGGCGGGCGAGGGCCTGCGCCAGGTAGCGGCCGACAAAGCCCGAACCGCCGAACACCACCACCGTCTTGTTCGTGTCGACACTCATCGTACTCAAGCTCCTGCCTTGCCTGTGGCCCGTCGGCCCGGTTCCCGTCCGGGCGGGGCCGGATGATTCGCGCCGCCCGGCGCGGGCCTCGTTCCGCCGCGTCATAGCCCGTCTGCGGCGTCAGGTGAAGGCGGCGCCGCGCTGTGAGCCGGCTGTTTCACGCCGCGTCCGCCGGACCGGGGCGCCGGTCCCGCACAATCGCGCAGATGGCGCACTGCCCCCGCTCAGCAAGCCCGCGGCACAAACCGTCGCAGAGCCCTGCCGCGGCCACGGGAACGCCCGGTGGCCGGCGCCATTATCGCGCTCCGGCCTCGCGTGCTGGCTTGCCCGCGACAGCCGGCGGACGCGTCCGGCATCCGCGTCCCGGTCTCGCAGCACTTGGCGGAACGGTGCGCCATCGCCTGCGAAAAACCGCGCCGTCCACGCCGGCCCGCTGCACTGCGACAGAAAATTCGTGCGCCGGCGCCAATCGTCGCAAAACTGCGTTGACAGCGACCCGGCCTCCCTCTAATGCTCCGCGCCGTGCCCAGGTGGCGGAATTGGTAGACGCGCACGGTTCAGGTCCGTGTGCCGCGAGGCGTGGAGGTTCGAGTCCTCTCCTGGGCACCAATTGACTGTTCAAGATGATCCGCAGCGATCCGGACAGTAGCCACACCCCTCTCCAAAACAGTCATGTCGGACGTGCGGGACATGGTGTCCCGAAACCGGGACGGCCATGCGGCCTGTCGGGCTTTCCTGGCGCGCGGCTATCGCACGTCGGGCTCGTTTGGGCGATGCTGGAGCCGGGTAGATGCGAACCACGATCGCAATCGGTTCTATTGGCAGATGTGCTCCGGACCGACGGAGATCGCCTTCGATCGCACGCATGCGTCGCGCGCCGCCGCATTCGATGCAGGGTGGCGGATGCACGCCAGTTGTGCCACGCGCCATGGCGGCATTCAGTATGTCGGATGAATATCTTCGCCGGCTCTCCGAACCGGCGCTGCCCGGTTGGACGAAGCCGGGCTAAGTCAGCCATATCTTCCCTTGGGAAAGATATGCGACTAGCTTTGATGCGCATCAAGTCGGAGCGCGCAATCAGCCGTCACGCTCGGGCATCGACAACCGGCCCGGAGGCGCTTTCCATGCTGATGCAGATCACCAGAACCCTGCGAGCGACACTGGTCATTGCCGCCGCGATCTCCTGTGCAGGCACGTCGCAGGCTGTCGCGCAAAGCTACCGGCACATGAGCTGCGACGAACTCTGGTACGCCCGCAACGCCATCTATGCCGACAATGGCTATTGCTTCGAAACCCGCCGGGCGCGCCGCGCCTTCGGGCGCAGCTGCTTTCCGCCCTATGGTGAACTGTCGGGCCCCGACAGGCGGGAGGTCGCCGCGATCCAGCGATGGGAGCGCCGGAAGGGCTGCCGCTAGGGAGCGGACTCATTAGGCATTGATCCAGATGCGGACGGCAGCCAGCTTGAGAGCGGCGGCGAAGTTGTCGGCGCGCCGGTCGTAGCGCGTGGCAAGGCCCCGCATCTGCTTGATGCGA
>Ga0189290_100190_pt1 | contig 35118 bp, 37 predicted proteins | sample UW140minimetaG_FD_130318 | JGI IMG/M metagenome (GOLD analysis project Ga0189290, IMG submission 130318) | Marine microbial communities from the Costa Rica Dome - UW140 mini metaG | ecosystem: Environmental > Aquatic > Marine > Oceanic > Photic zone | place: Costa Rica: the Eastern Pacific...
CCTGATCAAGGAAGACGAGCGCTTCGCAGTGCTCTCCGACATCCTTGGTGACGAGGACCATCTCGGCGACATGGACTTCAAGGTCGCCGGCACCTCCGAGGGCATCACCTCGCTGCAGATGGACATCAAGATCCAGGGCATCACCGAGGAGATCATGCAGATCGCCCTCGACCAAGCCAAGGGCGGCCGCCTGCACATCCTGCAGGAGATGGGCCAGGCGCTGTCGGAAAGCCGCGCCGAGCTGGGCGAGTTCGCCCCGCGCATCGAGGTCATGCAGATCCCGACCGACAAGATCCGCGACGTCATCGGCGCCGGCGGCAAGATCATCCGCGAGATCGTCGAGAAGACCGGCGCCAAGATCAACATCGAGGATGACGGCACGGTGAAGATCGCATCGTCCTCCGGCAAGGAGATCGAGGCGGCCAAGAAGTGGATCCACTCGATCGTGGCCGAGCCGGAAGTCGGCGAAGTCTACGAGGGTACGGTCGTGAAGACCGTCGAGTTCGGCGCCTTCGTGAACTTCTTCGGTTCGCGTGACGGTCTCGTCCATATCTCGCAGCTCGCCGCCGACCGCGTCGCCAAGACGACCGACATCGTCAAGGAAGGCGACAAGGTCTGGGTCAAGCTGATGGGCTTCGACGAGCGCGGCAAGGTTCGCCTGTCGATGAAGGTCGTCGACCAGGAGACCGGCCAGGAGATCAAGAAGGGCGAGGAAGACGCCGCCTGATCAGGCCGTCTCTCGCTGACAGAATGAAAGGCGCGTCCCTCGGGGCGCGCCTTTTTCTTTGGCGGGGCTAGGGCTTTCGGCTCCGCTCGGTGCTTGCGCGTCGTCAGACGGAACGCCGGTGCCGGCGCCGCGACGAACGCTCCTGCAGCCGGGCGATCGCCTCCAGTGCGTCGACGGCGAGCGGCAGCCGCGCGGCCTCCTCGACCTGCGGGCGGGTCAGGCCGGTGACGTCTTCCAGGATATGGTCGTCGACCCGCAGCAGGGTGTTGAAGGCGTCGCGGCAAAGCCGCTGCCGGCGCTTCTCCACCGTCCAGGAATGCAGCCAGCCAACGAGGCCGGGCTGACTGTGATGTGCGTCGCTGAGCCGGATGGGCTGGGGCAGGGCCGAATGATGCAACATGAGAACCTCCAATTGCCGATGGGAAAAATGTGAGGGTTTCTCATTGATGAGGCAAACGAGAAGGAGTAAGCCTAGCGGCAAGTTCCGCTAACAGGAGAGCCCCCCTGTGCTGACCCCCAATCTGCCCAATCTCGACATGGACCTCGCCCGCACGATGGTGGCGATCGCCGACACCGGCAATTTCTCGCGCGCCGCCGAGCGGGTGCATCGCAGCGCCTCGGCGATCAGCCTGCAGGTGAAGAAGCTGGAGGACATGGTCGGCCGCGACCTGTTCCGCCGCGACGCCCGCAGCGTGGCGCTGACCGCCGATGGCGAGATCTTTCTCGGCTATGCCCGCCGGCTCTTGAAGCTGAACGACGAGGCCTTCTCGCGCTTCCTGTCGCCCTGCTGCGAGGGCAGCGTGCGGCTGGGCGTGCCCAACGACAACGGCGTGGTCGCCATGCCGGAAATCCTCCGACGCTTCGCCAGGACCCATCCCAAGGTCGAGGTGGAGGTGCGGCTGGACCGTACCGAGGAATTGCGGCGGCGCTGCTGGTCCGGGGAGCTCGATCTCGCCGTCTACAGTCACGACGAACGCCTCGACGGGCCGGACTACATCCATTCCGAGCCGCTGGTCTGGGTGGGCGCGCGCGGCGGGCTCGCCTTCGCCGAAACGCCGCTGCCGCTCGCCCTTGCCGATGCCGGCTGCGCCTGGCGCGGCATGGCGCTGGCAGCGCTGGACGCCCGCGATATAGACTACCGCGTCGCCTATACCAGCGAGTTCTGCACCGGCCAGCTTGCCGCCGTCGCCGCGGACCTCGCCATCGCGCCGCTGCCGATCAGCGTCGTGTCGGACGACATCGTGCAACTGGGCGCCGAGCGCGGCCTGCCGCCGCTGGGCAATTACCGCATGACGCTGGCCCGCCGCGACGGCGCCGGCCCGGTCGCCGATGCGCTGGCCGCCCATGTGACCGCCAGCTTCTGCGCCATCGCCGAACGCGGCACCCGCCTGTTCGCCTGACGGGCGCGGGGACTGGTATGATCAGGCAGCAGGGGTATCGTCGCCGGGGGCGCGTCGTCTGACGCGAGGCCGGCGGTCGTTCTGTGCGACTGGTGCGCCGGGGGAGCCTTGAGGGAGGATGAGGGAATGCCGGGGCTGATCATCCGCGTCGTGGCGGCGCTGTTTCTCGGGCTCGTCTCCAGCCAGTCGCTGGAATTCACTCAGCAATATCTGCAGCGCCTCGGCGGCGCCGTCGACGAATTGCGCAAGGTCGTGGAGCGTTTCGATGCCAGCGCAGCGGCCTCCGACCTGTCGCGCAGCGAGGCGGTGGCGCGGTTGCGCGAGAATCGCGACGCCTTCGTCGCGCGGCAGGGCGCGGATGCCGAACAGACCATCGCCCGGTATGACGCGGTGGAGCGGCGCTATCGCAGCGTCGCCGAATCGGCGCCCCTGTTCCGGCCCTTCGTCGCGGCGGGCGATCCGGACTGGGAGATCGCCGAGCGGGCCGCCGCCGACTATCGTCCGGCCCTGCCGATCACCGTCGAGGGGCTGCTCCTGGCGGTCGCGGGTTTCGCCCTCGGCTGGGCGATCGGGGCCGGCGGCCATGGCGCCGCGCGCATGCGCCGGCGTCGCCGCGAACGGCGGCTGGCGTCAAGCTGAGTCGCCGACCGCGATCTTGCCGCGGCGGCGTTGACAGCGCCGCCCGGGAAGCACAGATTCCGTCCATCCAAGGGGAGTTCCGGCAGGGAACTGAGAGGCCATCGGCCGCCGAAAGGCGTGAGCGCGTGGCGACCCTTCGAACCTGATCCGGTTGAGACCGGCGGAGGGATGGAATGCGGTGGCCCATGGCTTGCGGTTCGCCGCAGGCGAGCGCCGCGCCGCCGATCTTTCCCCTGCCCATCAACCGGATCTCCGAGACGCGTCGAGGAGGATCGAGACAATGGCCGACCGGGTCGCCTGTTCGCACGACGCCTGCCGCACAAGCGGGGCCTGACCATGCGGATTGCTGTCATCGGGGCCGGCGTTGCCGGGCTCGTCACCGCGCTGGAACTCGCCGAGCGGGGCGCCGACGTCGCGCTATACGAGGCCGCACCCAAGCTGGGCCTTGCCGCAGCCTCGTGGCTCGCCGGCGGCATGCTGGCGCCGCACTGCGAGGCCGAGAGCGCCGATCCGGCCATCGTCGCGCCGGGTCTGTCGGGCATCGACTGGTGGTCGCGCCATGTGCCGGACGTCGCGCGCCACGGCACGCTGGTGCTGGCGCCCTGGCGCGACCGCGCGGACCTTGCCCGCTTCGCCCGCCGCACGCGCGGCCACGAGCGGCTCGACGCCGACCGGATCGCCGCGCTGGAGCCCGATCTCGCCGGCCGCTTCGCCGAGGGCCTGTTCTTTGCCGACGAAGCCCATCTCGATCCGCGTTGCACGCTGGAAGCGCTGGCCGAACGGCTGCGCGAACGCGGCGTGGCGCTGCATTTCGGCAGATGCGTCGCGGCCGCCGATCTCGACCATGATCGCATCGTCGATACGCGCGGCATCGCGGCGCGACCGGAGCTGCCGCGCCTGCGGGCGGTGCGCGGCGAGATGGTGCTGCTGCGCACGCGCGAGGTCTCGCTGTCGCGGCCGGTGCGGCTCCTGCATCCGCGCTCGCCGATCTATGTCGTGCCGCGCGCGGACGGGCTGTTCATGGTGGGCGCGACCATGCTGGAGAGCGACGACGATCGCGGCATCACCCTGCGCGGCACCGTCGAGCTGCTCAACGCTGCCTATGCGCTGCATCCCGCCTTCGCCGAGGCCGAGCTGGTGGAGACCGGCGCCGGCCTGCGGCCCTCCTATGCCGACAATCTGCCAAAGGTGACTCGCAACGGCCGGGTGGTCAGCCTGAACGGGCTGTACCGCCACGGCTTCCTGCTGTCGCCGGCCATGGCGGCGGAGGCCGCCGCCGAAATCTTCGCAGAGACGCTGAAGGACGCATCATGAGAATTTCCGTCAATGGCGAGGAGCGCAGCGTCGAGGCCGCCACCCTCGACCGGGCGCTCGTCGAACTGGGTTACGAGGACGCCGTGGTCGCCACGGCGCTGAACCGCGACTTCGTGCCGGCAACCGAACGCGGGACAGTGCGGCTCGCCGAGGGCGACGCCATCGAGATCATCGCCCCGATGAAGGGAGGCTGAGCATGGACACGATCGACACTGACACGGCGAGCGCCGTGACCGGCATGGACATCTATGGCCGCCGCATTGCGTCGCGGCTGATGCTCGGCACCTCGCTCTATCCCTCGCCGCAAATGATGACCGATGCGATCAAGGCGTCCGGGGCCGGCATCGTCACCGTCTCGCTGCGGCGCGAATCCGGCGAGGCGCGGGCCGGGCAGGCCTTCTGGGAGCTGATCCGCGGCCTCGGCCTCGACATCCTGCCCAACACGGCCGGCTGCCATTCGGCCCGCGAGGCGGTGACGACGGCGCAGATGGCCCGCGAGATCTTCGGCACCGACTGGATCAAGCTGGAGGTGGTGCGCGACGCCGAGACGCTGCAGCCCGACGTGTTCGGGCTGGTGGAGGCGGCCCGCATCCTGACCGGCGAGGGATTCAAGGTGCTGCCCTATACGGTGGAGGACCTGTCGGTGGCCGACCGGCTGGTCGAGGCCGGCTGCCGGGTGCTGATGCCCTGGGGCGCGCCGATCGGCTCGGGGCTCGGGCTGAACAACCGCTACGGCCTGCGCCAGCTGCGGGCGCATTTTCCCGACGTGACGCTGGTCGTCGATGCCGGGCTCGGCCTGCCGTCGCAGGCGGCGGCCGCCATGGAGCTCGGCTATGACGGCGTGCTCCTCAACACCGCGGTCGCGAAGGCCGGCGATCCGGTGGCGATGGCCCGGGGCTTTGCCCTGGCGGTCGAGGCCGGCCGGCTGGCCTTCGAGGCGGACCCGATGGCGCCGCGCGACATGGCGGCGCCATCGACGCCGATGCTGGGGCAGGCAATGCTCGGCGATGTCGGCGGACCGGGAGATTCGCGATGAGCCGGGCGGAGGGACGCCCGGTCGAGGAGACGCCGGGGACGGCGTTCCGGCTCGATCCGTTCTACCTGATCGTCGACGATGCCGAGATGGCCGAGCGGCTGGTGCCGGTCGGGGTGAAGCTCCTGCAATTGCGCGCCAAGGATATGGATGCGGCAAGGCTGCGGCAGGAGATCCGCCGCACGCGGGATGTCTGCGCCGCCCATGGCTGCCTGCTGGTGATCAACGATTTCTGGCGGCTGGCGATCGAGGAGGGCTGTGATGTCGTCCATCTGGGACAGGAGGACCTGGTCGAGGCGGACCGGGCAGCGATCCGGGCGGCCGGACTGAAGCTCGGCATCAGCACCCATGACAGCGCCGAGCTCGCCGTGGCGCTGGCCGCCGAGCCGGATTACGTGGCGCTGGGGCCGGTCTGGCAGACCAAGCTGAAGGTGATGAAATGGGCGCCCCAGACGCCCGAGCGTCTCGGCGTCTGGCGCCAGCGCATCGGCGATGTGCCGCTGGTGGCGATCGGCGGCATCACGGTGGAGCGGCTGCCGCAGGTCTTTGCGCAGGGCGCCGACAGCGCCGCGGTGGTCACCGACGTGACCCGGGCCGCGGACCCGGAAGCGCGGGCGCGCGAATGGCTCGCGGCGACCGCGCCCTACCGGCGATAATCTGTTGAGGCAGTGAGTGGGGGGAGGGCGGCTACTTGCCGCCGCTCTCCTCCTCGCCCTCGACGACCGCCTTGCGGTGTTCCTGGGCCTTCAGCTCCTCGAGCGAGGGCATCGACATGATGTTGTAGCCCGAATCCACATAGTGGATCTCGCCGGTGACGCCGTTCGACAGCTCCGACATCAGGTAGAGCACGGCGCCGCCGACTTCCTCGATCGAGGTGTTGCGGCGCATCGGCGCGTTGCGGCGCTGGAAGTTGAACATCAGCCGGGCGTCGGAGACGCCGGCGCCGGCCAGCGTGCGCACCGGTCCGGCCGACACGCTGTTCACCCGGATGTTGCGCGGCCCGAAATCGGCGGCGAGATAGCGCACCGAGGCTTCGAGCGCGGCCTTGGCGACGCCCATGACATTGTAGTTCGGCATGACCCGCACGGCGCCGCCGTAGCTCATGGTCACCATCGAGCCGCCATTGGTCATGATCTCCGCGGCGCGCTTCGCGACCTCCGTGAAGGAGAAGCAGGAGATCAGCATGGTGCGGGTGAAATTCTCCCGCGTCGTGTCGGCGTAGAGGCCCTTCAGCTCGCTCTTGTCCGAGAACGCGATGGCGTGGAGGACGAAGTCGATCGTGCCCCATTCTTCCTTCAGCGTCGCGAAGACCTGGTCGAGCGATGCCGTGTCCTCGACGTCGCAGGGAATGACCAGCTTGCTGCCGATCTCCTCGGCGAGTGGGCGCACGCGCCGTCCGAAGGCCTCGCCCTGATAGGTCAGCGCGATCTCCGCGCCTTGCGCCGCCAGAGCCTTGGCGGCGCCCCATGCGATGGAATTGTGGTTCGCGACGCCCATGATGAGCCCGCGTTTACCTTTCATCAGATCGGTCATGTGCCCTTCAACCTCAATCCGTCACGCGTTGGAAGGCGAGGCAGGCATTGGTGCCACCGAAGCCGAAGGAGTTCGACAGGACCCGGTCGATCTTCGCATTGTCGACCCGCTCGCGCAGGATCGGCATGCCCTCGAACTCGGGATCGAGTTCGTCGATATGGGCGCTCTTGGCGAGGAAGCCGTGCTTCATCATCAGGAGCGAGTAGATCGCCTCGTGCACGCCGGTGGCGCCCTGGCTGTGGCCGGTCAGCGACTTGGTGCCGGAGATCGGCGGGATGTTGTCGCCGAAGACCTCGCGGATCGCCTGGACCTCCATGCGGTCGCCGACCGGGGTCGAGGTGGCATGGGGGTTGATGTAGTCGATCGGGCCGTCGAGATGGTCGATCGCCTGGCGCATGCAACGCACCGCGCCCTCGCCCGACGGGGCGACCATGTCGGCGCCGTCGGAGGTGGCGCCGTAACCGACTAGTTCGGCGACGATGTTGGCGCCGCGCGCCTTGGCCCGCTCGTATTCCTCCAGCACCAGGACACCGGCGCCGCCGGCGATGACGAAGCCGTCGCGGGCATTGTCATAGGCGCGCGACGCGATCTCCGGGCGGTCGTTGAAGTCCGAGGACAGGGCGCCCATCGCGTCGAACAGCACCGACAGGGTCCAGTGCAGATCCTCGCAGCCGCCGGCGAACATCACATCCTGCTTGCCCATCTGGATGGTCTCGTAGGCATTGCCGATGCAATGGCTCGAGGTCGAGCAGGCCGACGAGATCGAATAGTTCACGCCCTTGATCTTGAACCAGGTGGCCAGCGTCGCCGAGGCGGTCGAGGACATCGCCTTCGGCACGGCCGTCGGTCCGATGCGCTTCGGGCCCTTTTCACGGGCGGTCTCGGCCGCCTGCACGATGGTCTGGGTCGAGGCGCCGCCCGAGCCCATGATGATGCCGGTGCGCTCGTTGGAGATGTCGGCCGCCTCGAGGCCCGCATCGGCGATCGCCTGGTCCATGGCGATGTGGTTCCAGGCGGTGCCGCCGCCATGGAAGCGCATGGCGCGCCGGTCGAGGACGGTGGTGGGGTCCAGCGTCGGCTTGCCGTGGACGTGGCTGCGGAACCCCAGTTCCTTGTATTCCTCGGCAAAGCTGATGCCCGAGCGCGCATCCCTGAGGGAGGCGGTCACCTCATCGACATTGTTGCCGATCGAGGAAACGATCCCCATGCCCGTCACGACGACCCGCTTCATCGTCCACTCCTTCCAGATTCCAGGATCCGCGCCGTCATCAGACGGCGGCCTGAGCCGCTTCCTCGTCGGTGAACAGGCCGACGCGCAGATCGCTGGCCTTGTAGATGACCTCGCCGTCGGCCTTCATCCAGCCATTGGCGATGCCGAGCTTCAGGCGCGAGCGCATGACGCGGCGGAACTCCACGCCGTATTCGACCAGCTTGACCTTCGGCGTCACCTGGCCGCTGAACTTGACTTCGCCGACGCCGAGCGCCCGGCCGCGGCCGGGTTCGCCCAGCCAGCCGAGATAGAAGCCGGTAAGCTGCCACAGCGCATCGAGCCCGAGGCAGCCCGGCATCACCGGATCGCCTTCGAAATGGCAATCGAAGAACCACAGGTCCGGGTTCACGTCGAATTCGGCCCGGATGATGCCCTTGCCGTTCTCGCCGCCCGTCTCGTCGACCTCGGTGATGCGGTTGAACATCAGCATCGGCGGCAGCGGCAACTGCGCATTGCCGGCGCCGAACAACTGGCCATGACCGCAGGCGATGAGGTCGTCGTAATCGTAGGAGGTCTTCTTCGTCGCCATGATCGCTTGTGTCCGCCCTGTTCTCCCGACCCTGCCATGGGCCCTTGTCGGCTGCGCCCATACCACGCCACCCGCACAGGTGAAACCGTTTGGCTGGGCCCGGCGCATCCGCGCGCCAGGATGGCGGCCGGCAAACGCCGTCCTCGCCAGCCTATCTGTGGTACATGGCGCGCAATTTCGATAGCACCGGGCGAAGGAAGCCAACTCAGCGCGTACCGTGACCGCCGCCCTCGACAGGATGCAGCACCGCTTTGACCGCCGTTTTCACCCCTTCGCGCCGCGGCGCTCTCGCCCTGTGGGCCGGCGCTGCGCTGCTGCTCGCTGCGGTCGCGCCGGCCATTGGCCAGTCCTGGCGCAGCGACGGCGCGGTCGCGGGCTTCACGGCGGGCGTGGGCTTCACCGGGCTGACATTCCGCTGCGCGACCGCCGGCCGCGTGACGGTGAGTTTTTCCGGCTTTCCGGGACGGCTGCAGGCGGGCCAGGCCCATACGGTGGTGGCGACGGTCGACGATACGGCCTTCGTGCTGGAGGCGATCGCGCAGGATGCCGGCAGCGGCTCGATTCTGGTGGCGGAGGGCACGCTGGCCGCTCGCGCCGGTTTCATCGAGGCCCTGCGCAAGGGCCGCAGCGTCGAGGTGTCGGGGCCGGTCGGGCGCTACAGCCTGCCGCTGACAGGGTCGGGCGTCGCGCTGGCGGCCTTCACGCAGGGCTGCAGCTAAGCCCATCCATCAACCGAGACGGCGCATTCTGGAGGGCGGCATTTGTGACCGCGATGCCGATGACGTATATTGCGGTCGTGCAGGCCCTTCGGTAAGCCTGCGGACACTTATCGCACGAACAAGAGACTGGTGGCATTCAGCAATGGAAAACCGGACGCGCGCCCAGAGCTTCTGTGTATTCGAGCGCCTTCGCTCGGTGGGTCTGCGCCCGACGCGGCAGCGGGTGGCCCTGTGCAACCTGATGTTCGGCGCCGGCGACCGCCATCTCTCGGCCGAGGAACTGCACGAGGAAGCCCACAAGGCCGGTGATCCGGTCTCGCTGGCGACCGTGTACAACACGCTGCACCAGTTCACCGATGCGGGCCTCGTGCGGCCGCTCTCGGCGGAGGGCCAGCGCACCTATTTCGACACCAACACCTCCGATCATCATCACTTCTTCGTCGAGGACGACAATTCGATGATCGACATTCCCGATGGCGGGCTGCGGCTCGACCGGCTGCCGGAGGCGCCGGAGGGCATGGAGATCGTCAATGTCGACGTGGTGGTGCGCCTGCGCCGCAAGAAGGCGCTGGACCAGGCCGCCGAATAGGCGCCGACGACAGATCCATCCCGAGGAACGACAAAAGCCCGGATCGCGGTCGCGATCCGGGCTTTTTTGCATGTCTGACGCCGGCCATGGCCGGCGCTGATGGAGGGAGGCGCGGCTACTCGAAGCGCTCGTCCGGATAGACGCCCCAGATCTCCTGCTGGCGGACATAGCCGTCGCGGTCGGCGACCTTGAGTTCGCACCAGCCGGCCGTGCAGGTCTTCACGCCGGCGACGACACCCGGTTCGATCCGCGCCACCAGCGGCGCGTCGGTGGCGGGGCTGTTGTGGATGTCGATCATCGTCGCCTTGCCGCGCAGCCAGGGGGCGGCGATCGAGGTGCGGTCGCCGGACAGGAGCGAGTGATAGACCCAGCCCTCGGTGCCCTCGGAATCGCGGATGCGGCGCCACAGCTCGTATTCCTGGATGACCTCCACCGGCAGGCCTTCCTTGAGATACAGCCAGGTCACCGGATAGTCGCGGCCGGGCCCGATCCGCAGATTCACGCGGCTGGCCTTGAGGCTGACATAACGCGGCAGGGGCAGCTTGGAGACCGGGCCCAGCTCGACGGCATGGGCAACGGGCAGGGGAGCGGCGCCGGTGAAGAGCACGGCGGCGCCGGCGAGCACCAGCAGCGGACGACGAAAACGGGCGAAGAACGGCATCGCAAACTCCAGACGACAAGATGCACGGGGCGCGCGCGGGCAGGCGGCGCCGGGGTCTTCCAATGGCCGGGACCCTGGCGGGCGCAGCGCTTTGTTTTCGCCTGCCGCCTTGCTAGGGAGGGCCCTCGGCTCCGAGGTCGAATGATCGTTCGTTTCGGTTAATATCGTCTTGATTTGGGGAGGAGCGCGGCCGATGGCGTCACGCGAAAAGCCGCTTGTGATCATTACCCGCAAATTGCCGGCGCCGATCGAAAGGCGCATGGCCGAGCTGTTCGACGTGCGGTTCAACGAGACCGACCGGCCGCTGGAGCAGCCGGCGCTCGTCGCCGCCGTGCGCGAGGCCGACGTCCTTGTGCCGACTGTCACCGACCGCATCGACCGGGCGGTGATCGAGCAGGCCGGCCCGCGGCTGAAGATGATCGCCAATTACGGCAACGGCGTCGACAATATCGACATCCAGGCCGCGCTGAACCGCAATCTCCTCGTCACCAACACGCCCAACGTCCTCAACGAGGACACCGCCGACATGACCATGGCGCTGATCCTGGCGGTGCCGCGGCGGCTGGTGGAAGGCGGCATGCGGCTCCTGGGCGACGAGAAATGGCCGGGGTGGTCGCCGACATGGATGCTGGGAAGCCGGATCTCCGGCAAGAAGCTCGGCATCCTCGGCATGGGCCGGATCGGCACCGCCGTCGCCCGGCGGGCCAAGGCCTTCGGCCTTGAGATCCACTATCACAATCGGGGTCGGGTGAGCCCCAAGACCGAGGCCGAGTTCGGCGCCACCTACTGGGAGAGCCTCGACCAGATGCTGGCCCGCATGGACATCATCTCGGTCAACTGCCCCTACACGCCGGCAACCTATCATCTCCTGTCGGCGCGGCGGCTGGCGCTGATCCAGCCCCATGCCTTCATCGTCAACACCGCCCGCGGCGAGATCATCGACGAGAAGGCGCTGGTGAAGCTGATCGAACAGGAGCGCATCGCCGGCGCCGGTCTCGACGTCTTCGAGGAGGAGCCGGCGGTCGACCGCAAGCTGATGAAGCTCGCCCGCGACAACAAGGTCGTGCTGCTGCCCCATATGGGATCGGCCACGATCGAGGCGCGCATCGAGATGGGCGAGAAGGTGATCATCAACATCCGCACGCTGATGGACGGCCATCGCCCGCCGGACCGCATCCTGCCCGGCCAGATCTGACGGCAATCGGCCGCGCCATGCGCGGTCGGGCCCCCGTAAAGACAGGGCGGCGATCGCCTCCACGTCCGCGACTTCGGTTGCGCGAAAGGCCGAGACGAGCTGTTGCTTTTGCTGCGCCTGCGTCTCGCACCCGCATGATGGACAAGCCGCGGTCGCGCGGCAATCCTCCCCGAAGCACCGCGCAATGGGAGGAACCATGAGTGAGACCATCGAACGGCCGGTGATGGCCGAGCCGAGCGCTGCCCGTGCCACCGCCGAAGGCTGGCTGTCGGCTTTCGAGAATGCCCTGGAGGCCGGCGACATCGACGCCGCCGCCAAGCTGTTCGCCGAAACCAGCTTCTGGCGCGACCTCGTCACCTTCACCTGGAACATCAAGACCGTGGAGGGGCCGGCCGGCGTGCGCGACATGCTGACCGCGCAGCTGGGTGCGACCGGCCCGCGCGGCTTTACCCTGTCGGAAGAGCCGACCGAGGACGGCGGCGTGACCACCGCCTGGTTCGTCTTCGAGACCGAGGTTGCCCGCGGCGAGGGTCTGGTGCGGCTGAAGGACGGCAAGGCCTGGACGCTGCTGACCGCGATGACCGAGCTGAAGGGCTTCGAGGAGCCGTCCCACGAACGCCGGCCGGCCGGTGCCGAGCACGGGGCGGCGAAGAACCGCAAGAGCTGGCTGGAAAAGCGCGAGGAGGAAGCGCGCACGCTGGGCTACGAGACCCAGCCCTACGCGGTGATCGTCGGCGGCGGCCAGGGCGGCATCGCGCTGGGCGCGCGGCTGCGCCAGCTCGGCGTGCCGACCATCATCATCGAGAAGAACGACCGGCCCGGCGACAGCTGGCGCAAGCGCTACAAGTCGCTCTGCCTGCACGATCCGGTCTGGTACGACCACCTACCCTATATCGACTTTCCGAAGAACTGGCCGGTCTTCGCGCCGAAGGACAAGATCGGCGACTGGCTGGAAATGTACACCAAGGTCATGGAGCTCAATTACTGGGCGAAGACCACGGCGAAGAGCGCCCGCTACGACGCGGAAAAGGGCGAGTGGGAGCTGGTCGTCGACCGCGACGGCGAGGAGGTGACGCTGCGGCCCAGACAGCTGATCATGGCGACTGGCATGTCGGGCAAGGCGAATGTGCCGACGTTCAAGGGCATGGAGCGGTTTCGCGGCGAGCAGCACCATTCCTCGCAGCATCCGGGCCCGGACGCCTACAAGGACCGCAAGGTCGTCGTCATCGGCTCCAACAATTCGGCCCACGACATCTGCGCGGCCCTGTGGGAAGCCGGGGCCGACGTCACCATGGTGCAGCGCTCGACCACCCATATCGTGCGCTCCGACCCGCTGATGGAGCATGGCCTCGGTGCGCTCTATTCCGAACAGGCGGTGGCCAACGGCATCACCACCCACAAGGCGGACATGATCTTCGCCTCGCTGCCCTACCGGATCCTGCACGAGTTCCAGATCCCCATCTACGACAAGATCCGGGAGGTCGATGCCGACTTCTACCGGGATCTGGAGAAGGCCGGGTTCCAGCTCGATTTCGGCGCCGACGAGTCCGGCCTGTTCATGAAGTATCTGCGCCGCGGCTCGGGCTATTACATCGATGTCGGCGCCTCGCAGCTGATCATCGACGGCAAGGTCAAGCTGAAGGCCGGGCAGGTGGAGGAAATCACCGAGACCGGCGTGAAGCTCGACGATGGCAGCGAATTGCCGGCCGACCTCATCGTCTATGCCACCGGCTACGGCTCGATGAACGGCTGGGCCGCCGACCTGATCAGCCAGGAGGTGGCCGACAGGGTCGGCAAGGTCTGGGGCCTGGGATCCGACACGCCCAAGGACCCTGGTCCCTGGGAGGGCGAGCAGCGCAACATGTGGAAGCCGACCCAGGTGGACAATCTGTGGTTCCACGGCGGCAATCTGCACCAGTCGCGGCACTATTCGCTGTATCTGGCGCTGCAGATCAAGGCCCGGCAGGAGGGGATTCCGACGCCGGTCTACGGGCTGCAGGAGGTTCACCATCTCGGCCGCTGAACGCATCCGGAACGGCGATTGGGAGTGACAGGCAGAAGAAACGCTTAACCCATCCAGCGATGGCAGCTGCGGCGCGCCGAACCTTTTTGGCGGATGCGCGTTTGTAAGCCAGGCAAACATCAAAGGAGTACCAGCCATGCTGGGTTGGGCCGTGACGTTTCTCATCATCGCGCTGATCGCCGCCGTCCTGGGCTTTGGCGGCATCGCCGGCACCGCGATGGGCATCGCGAAGATCATCTTCTTCATCGCGATCGTGCTCTTCGTCCTGTCGCTGATCTTCGGTGGCTTCCGCCGACGTTCGATCTAGACCTGCCGCGCCTTGAGGCGCCGGCATCCATCGATCTGAAAGGGCGGTGTCCGCAAAGGGCGCCGCCCTTTCTGCGTCGCGGCCATGGGCCTTGCGCCGTGCCCGTGGCATGCTTCCTGCTTCGCTCTCCCCATGCCCCTCGGGACGCAGACGGGAGACAGGGGAATGATGACCGGAGCAGCGCGATGACGCAGAAAACGGCAGCCCCTCTCACAGGCATGATCTACCGGCTGGAGGACCGGCCGCCGCCCGGACCGGCCATCCTTGCCGCCATCCAGCATATCCTGGCCTCGATCGTCGGCATCGTCACGCCGGCGCTGATCATCGGCGGCGTCCTCGGGCTGGGCGAACACATTCCCTATCTCGTCGCCATGTCGCTCTTCGTGTCGGGCGTCGCCACCTTCATCCAGTGCCGACGCTTTGGCCCTGTCGGCTCCGGACTCCTGTCGGTGCAGGGCACCAGCTTCGCCTTCGTCGGCGCGATCCTGGCGGCTGGCTTTGCGGTTAAGGGGCGTGGCGGCACGCCGGAAGACATCCTGGCGATGATCTTCGGTCTGTGCCTCGTCGGATGCCTGGTCGAGATCGGCCTCAGCCAGTTCGTCGGCCGGCTGCGGCGCATCATCACCCCGACGGTGACCGGCATCGTCATCACCATCATCGGGCTCAGCCTGGTCAAGGTCGGCTTCACCGACTTCGCCGGCGGCGCGACGGCGGGCGAAGCGCTGGGCGAGCCGGTCAATCTGCTGCTCGGCTTCATCGTCGTGGCGGCGATCCTCGTCCTGACCTTCCAGCGCAATCCGACCGTGCGGATCTCGGCGATCATGGCCGGTCTCGTCATCGGCTTCGTCGTCGCCGCGCTTCTGGGGAAGGTGGATTTTTCCAGCGCCGGCAGCGGGCCGCTGATCGCCCTGCCGATCCCGTTTCGATACGGCATCGACTTCGACCTGGCGCTGTTCCTGCCGATCGCCTTCATCTATCTGATCACCGCCATCGAGACGACGGGTGACCTGACCGCGAATTCGATCATCGCCGGCGAGCCGGTGCGCGGCGATCTCTACATGGCGCGGATCAAGGGCGGCATCCTGGCCGACGGCGTCAATTCCGGCCTCGCGGCGATCTTCAACACCTTCCCCAACACGACCTTCTCCCAGAACAACGGCGTCATCCAGATGACCGGCGTCGCCAGCCGCCATGTCGGCATGATCATCGCCGTGATCCTCGTCGTCCTCGGGTTCTTTCCGGTGATCGGCAACGCCTTCCTGCTCGTGCCGAAACCCGTTCTGGGCGGAGCGACGCTGGTGCTGTTCGGCACCATCGCGGTCGCCGGCATCCGCATCCTCGCCTCCGAGCCGATCGACCGGCGCAAGGCCTACATCATGGCCGTGTCCTTCGGCCTCGGCCTCGGCGTGACGCTGGTGCCGGACGCGACGCAGCACCTGCCGGATTTCATCCGCCAGGTCTTCGCAACGCCGATCACGCTGAGCGGCCTGTCGGCGATCATCCTGTCGCTGGTGATTCCGGAAGGGGACGACGCGGTAGCGGAGCCGGCAACGGCCGAGCGTCCGGTTCAGCCGGCCTGAGGCCGGCGCGGGTCGGCAGGATCAGCCGGTCTTCGGCCGGCGGTAGCGGATCTCCTCGATCCTCATGGTCAGGAGATCGACCATCAGGAAGCGGCCGATGAGCGGCTCGCCCATGCCGCAGATCAGCTTGATCGCTTCCGAGGCGGCGAGGGTGCCGAGGACGCCGGTGGTGACGCCCAGAATGCCGGCCTCGGCGCAGGACGGCACCATGCCGGCCGGCGGGGCCTCGGGGAAGAGATCGCGATAGCCCGGATTGCGGCGGCCGTCCGCGCCGGTCTCATACGGCTTCAGCACGGTCAGCGACCCGGAGAAGCGGTTCACCGCCGCCGTGACCAGCGGGGTTGCCGCCGCCTCGCAGAGATCGGCCATGGCATAGCGGGTGGCGAAATTGTCGGAGCCGTCGATGACGAGGTCGTAGCCGGCGACGATCGCCGGGCCGTTCGCCATGTCGAGGCGCAGCGCATGGGGCACCATTGTGACATGCGGATTGATCGCCGTCACGGCGTCCGCGGCGCTGTCGAGCTTGGACCGGCCGACGTCGGCCGTGCCGTGCAGCACCTGCCGCTGCAGATTGGACAGCGAGACCGTGTCGTCGTCGGCTATGCCGATGGTGCCCACACCCGCGGCAGCCAGATAGAGGATGATCGGCGAGCCGAGGCCGCCGGCGCCGATCACCAGCACCCTGGCGCGCTTGAGCGCCTGCTGGCCGGCGCCGCCGACTTCCGGCAGCACGATGTGGCGGGCGTAGCGTTCCAGCTCGTCGGGGGCGAGGGGAGCCTGGCTCATGGCGACGTCTCCGGTGATGCGCCTTCGATGCGTGCGGGATCGGCCGGGCGAACCGTGCCGCCCGACACTTCCATGATCTGGGCCCGATCGCCCAGGGCTGCAAACAGGCTGGCGTCGGTTCCGGTCATGAAAGCCTGCACGCCGAGTTCGGCGATCAGGTCGAACAGGGCGGCGCGCCGGCCCGGATCGAGATGCGCGGCGATCTCGTCGAGAAGCAGCAGCGGCGGCAGCGACGACATGGCCGCGACCAGCCGCGCATGGGCGAGGACAAGGCCGATCAGCAGCGCCTTCTGCTCGCCGGTGGAAGACAGCGCCGCCGGCATCGCCTTGGCGAGATGGGCGACGGAGAGCTCGGCCCGGTGGGCACCCTCCAGCGTGCGGCCGGCGGCCCGGTCGCCGTAGCGGGCTGACCGCAGCCGCATGCGCGCCTCGTCCTCGACATCGGCCGAGGGACGGGCGAGGTCGAGACCGTCATAGCCGGAGGTCAGCTCGAGCCCGGCGCTGGGGAAGGGCGAGCCGGCGCCGGTCTGCGCGATCATCCCGGCCAGCATGCCGACGAGTTCGGAGCGGGCGAGCGCCATGGCGATGCCGAGCTCGGCCATCTGCGCCTCGATGCCGGACAGCCAGGAATCATCCAGCCGGTTGTCGGCGAGGAGGCGGTTGCGCGAGCGCATGGCGCGCTCGTAATCGGCGGCCCGGCGGCCATGGGTCGGATCGACGGCCAGTACCATGCGGTCGAGGAAGCGGCGCCGGTCGCCGGCCGGACCGGTGAAGAGCCCGTCCATGGCCGGCGTCAGCCACAGGATGCGCAGGAGGTCGAGCAGTTCGTCGGCCGATTTCGCCGCCGTCTCGTCGATCCGCACGCTACGGGCCGCCGCTCCCGTCGGGTCGGGCATCATCTTGGTGGCGACAATGGTCTCGACGCCGTGGGAGACGGCGCTGGCGCGGACCGAGAAGCCGCCGCTGCCGCCCTTGCGCGCGACGTCCTGATAAGGGGCGCGGCGCAGGCCGCGGCCGGGCGTCAGCAGCGAGATGGCTTCCAGAAGATTGGTCTTGCCGGCACCGTTGTCGCCGACGAAGACGACGAAGCCGCGGGTGAAACGCAGCGACAGCGTCTCGTAATTGCGGAAATCGGCCAGACGCAATTCGTCGAGCCGCACCGCGGGCGGCGTCCGGCTGTCGGTCGAGGGGGAAACGGCGGCGTCCGGGCTCTGGTCCAAGCGCGTTGCGGCGGTCAGACCCGCATCGGCATCAGGACGTAGAGCGTCGCGTCGTCGCCGCCGTCCTTGATGAGGGTCGGGGAGCCCGGATCGGCGAGCATGAAGACGGTCTCGTCGCCCGACAGCTGGTTGGTGATGTCGAGGAGATATTTGGCGTTGAAGCCGATCTCGATCTCGTCCGAATCGTAGCCGACCGCCAGTTCCTCGGTCGCGGTGCCCGAATCCGGCGAGTTGACCGTCAGCACCAGCTGTGAATCGGCGACGGCGAGCTTCACCGCCCGGCCGCGCTCAGACGAAATGGTGGAGACGCGGTCGACGGCGGCCGAGAAGGTCTGCCGGTCCAGCGTCAGCGCCTTGTCGTTGTTCTGCGGAATGACCCGCTGATAGTCCGGGAATGTGCCGTCGATCAGCTTGGAGGTCATCACCACCGCGCCGATGGTGAAGCGGATCTTGGCGTCCGACAGCTCGACCGAGATCTCGGCCTCGTCATTGCTGTCGCCGAGGAGCTTCTGCAACTCGCCGACGGTCTTTCGCGGAATGATGATGCCCGGCATGCCTTCCGAGCCGGCCGGGGCCTTCTGGTCGGCCCGCGCCAGACGATGGCCGTCGGTGGCGACGGCGCGCAGCTGCAGGTCGCCGTCGGCCTCGATCGTGTGCAGATAGATGCCGTTCAGATAATAGCGCGTCTCCTCGGTGGAGATGGCGAACTGGGTGCGCTCGATCAGCCGTCCGAGTTCGGCGGCCTTGAGCTTGAAGGCATGGCTCAGCGTGCCGGCAGTAATGTCGGGGAAGTCCGATTCCGGCAGGCACTGCAGCCGGAAATTCGAGCGGCCCGACGAGACCGTCATCTGGGTGCCTTCGGCATTGGTCGCCAGGCTCACCTCGGCACCATCCGGGAGCTTCCGGACGATGTCGTAGAGGAGGTGCGCCGGCACCGTCGTCGCCCCCTCCTGCTCGCCCGTCGCCGGTGCGTTCTCGGTGATCTCCAGGTCGAGATCGGTCGCCTTCAGCCGCAGGCCCTCGCCTTCCGTCTTCAACAGGACGTTGGAGAGGATCGGGATGGTGTTCCGGCGTTCCACGACACGGTGGACGTGTGCCAGGGACTTCAGAAGGTTCGAACGTTCGATGATGATGCGCATGACGAAGCCGTTTGGTTCGGGCAGGCGCCGCAGGAGACGGCACCCGTTCCGGGGTCCGATGGTCTTAGAGATTTGCGTCCCGCTTGGAAAGGCCGGACCGCGCGCAAGCCAAGCCGGGACGAGGCCCGCGGACCGGCGGCGCCATGACGGCGCCGCGCCGGGCCGCCTACTCCTCGATCATGCGACGGATGATGTCGAGTTCCTCGGACAGCTTGTCGTCCTTGGCCCGCTCGCCCTCGATCTTGCGTACGGCGTGAAGCACCGTCGTGTGGTCGCGACCGCCGAAGCGCCGGCCGATCTCCGGCAGCGAACGGGGCGTCATGGTCTTGGCCAGATACATCGCGATCTGGCGGGGCCGTACGATGGTGCGGGTACGCCGGGCCGACAGGATGTCCGTGCGCGTCACGTTGTAGTGGCGCGAGACGAATTTGAGGATGTCCTCGATACGCACCCGACGCTCGCTGTTGGCGCGGGTAAGCTGGCTGAGGAGATCGTCCAGATGCTCGGCCGACAGCGGCTGGCCGAGGGAATGGCGGAAGGCGATCTGGTTGAAGGCACCTTCCAGGTCGCGGCCGGAGCCGGCGACGCGCTGGGCGATCGTGTCGATGACGCCGTCGGGCATCTCGAAGGAGGGGTCCTCGGCCCGCATGGCCGCGGCACGGGTGCGGATGATCGAGCGGCGCATCTCGTAGTCCGGCGCCGCCAGTTCCAGCGTGATGCCGTTGGACAGGCGCGAGCGGACCCGCGGATCCAGCGATTCCAGCTCCATGGCCGGGCGGTCGGCCGCGCAGATCACCTGCTTGGCGGAATCGATCAGCGCGTTGAGGAGATGGCAGAACTCCTGCTGGATCGACTTGCCCTGCAGGAACTGGGTGTCGTCGATGATCAGGATGTCGATGCCGCGCAGGGTCTCCTTGAGGTCGAGCGCGCGGTTGTCGCGGATCGCGGTGGCGAAGCGCCACATGAAATACTCCGCCGTCAGATAGACGACGCGGGGCTTGTCCTCGCGACGGATCGCGGCGTTGGCGATCGCTTGCAGAAGATGCGTCTTGCCCAGACCCACGGCGGCGTGGATGAACAGAGGGTTGAAGCGCACCGACTGAGGGCCGTTCTCGGCGATGGCGCGGCCGGCGGCGAGGGCGACGCGGTTGGAGCTGCCCTCGACGAGGGTGTCGAAGACATAGCGCGGGTCGAGCGGCGAGCCGAAGGTGGGCGTCGGGGCGGGCGCCGCATCGAACATCTGCCGGGCTTCGGCCGGGGCGGCGCTGCGGGCGGCGCGGCTTTCGCCGGCCTGCGCGGCGGGACGAGCCGCGACCGCGCTGGCCGGCACGCTCTCCGGCTCGGCGACACGGGGCTGGCGGATGGTCACGCCGCCACCACGCACGGCGCTGCGCACGGCGATGTCGACGCGCAGGGTGCCCGGCACTTCCTCACGGAAGATCTCGGTCAGGAGCTCATGATAGTGCGACTGGATCCAGCTGCGCAGGAAGGCGGTCGGCACGGTGATGCGGCAGACGCCCTTGCCCGGCGCCTCGAGCTTCATGCGCTGGAACCAGCTGGCGAAGATGTCTTGCCCAAGCTGCGCCTTCAGACGGGCATTCACCCGCTCCATGATGTCCGCAGTACCTGTGCCGCCGCTCGCCATGCCGCCCTCGAAATCGTTCGTGTTTCCTGTCGTCGTCCGGGCGGCCTCGTGCCGTCCGGACCAGCTCGGCAGCGTGGCTGCCGGGAAGCCTGCGCTCTGCCGGATCATTTCTGCACCCACGGAAGTCCGTCGGCCTTCCAGCCGGCCTTGCGTCCGCGATGGGCGTCCTCGTCCGGCGGGCCCTCGAATCCGTCGATGACGTTGAAGCACTGGCTGTAACCCGCCGCCGTCATGGCCACGGCGCTGGCGATCGACCGCACGCCGGACCGGCACAGGAAGAAGACCGGCGTGTCCCGGGTTCCACCTTCGCTCTCGATGCGCTGGGCCAGCTTGCGGGCGAAATCCGGATCGACCGCCATCGACGGGAAGCTCTGCCATTCCTGGAGGATCGCCGCCTTGCCGAGCGGGGCAAGCTGCGGAACGCCGACATAGCTCCATTCGGCTACGGTGCGCACGTCGACCAGCATGGCGTCCGGGCTTTCGGAGAGCGCCGCCCAACATTCCTTCGGCGTGACATCGCCTTTGTATTCACCGTTCATGCAAAGCTCTCCTGCGCTCCAGCCCAGTTTTGGGCAGAAGTCGGCCGTACCCGCGGCGTGGGAGCGCCGGGATCGACTACGAATAAATTGTGGAAGGACGGATTTAGACTCTAGGCGAGATGGGGCCGCGCCGCTGGCAACTCGAACCATGACCGAATGTTCTGGATAAGTTCGGTTGTCCCCGCACTTCGTCTTTCCCCGCACTTGTTTCGAGGAGGAAAATACGAAACGCGACAGCTTCGGGCAAGGCTCGCAAACCGTGAATCGCGATGCGAGCATCCCTTGTGTGGCAGACTCGTCCCGCGTGAATCATGCCCGGTCAGGCTAAACGTCAGTGGTTCTGGTGACTTGCGGCGGACGCCGTTTTTGCGCGTGTCGGGCAAAAGATAAAAATGAAAAAAGTAAGGCGGTCCGCTTGACTCAAGGGCCGCCGGAACGGCCGTTAGCCGGCTGTTTCAAGGCGTTCAGTGACCTTATGCAAGCCACTGGAATCATACAGGAAAATTTCGCGATGGAATTGCGCTGCGCAATGGCCGCGACCTATCGTGACGAATCGATGACTGGCGTGGGGGCAGGCCGCAGCAGCGGCCAGAATCGGCCTCGTCTCACCTGGGTGCAGGCCAGAATCAAAAAGGCCCGGCGGTTGAGCCAGGCCTTCTGAAAGGGTCTGAAAGGGCGCTGCGCGCCCGCCTGCCATTGCAGGCAGCGAGCCTCAGGCTTCGCCGAGGGCCTTCACGCGATGCGACAGGCGGGAGATCTTCCGCGATGCCGTATTCTTGTGGAAGATCCCCTTCGAGGTCGCGCTCATCATCTCCGGCTCGGCGGCGCGGAAGGCTGTCATCGCGGCGGTCTTGTCGCCCGATGCGATGGCTTCCTCGACGCGACGCAGGAACGTGCGGACGCGGCTGCGGCGAGCGGTGTTGACGGCGGTGCGTCGCGCAATCTTGCGCGCCGCTTTCTTGGCCGAAGGGGTGTTGGCCATGTTCGTCTCTCTCTGTCTGTCGCGCCGATGCGCTTGTGTCGGTAAACTCGGTTTGATCGTGCCGGGCCGCCACAGACGCGTGCGGCAACACGAAGAAACGGGCCGCACCGAGGGGTGCCGCCGAATTGAAAGCCTCTATAGGCAAGAGCGGCCGGCGCGTCAAGAAAAACTCGGGGGCTGCTGGCTCGGTTCTGTCCGTCTACCGCTGCCGGGCGGTCGCCGCCTAACGTTGGCACACCGGACAGAAGAAGGTCGAGCGGCCAGACTGGACGATCCTGCGGATGACTCCACGGCAGCCGGCGTGTCGGCACGGTGCATCCTCCCTGTCGTAGGCGGCGAAGCTGTGCTGGAAATAGCCGAGCGATCCGTCGGCCTGGCGATAGTCGCGCAACGACGAGCCGCCTGCCGCGATGGCGTCGGCGATGGTCTCGCGGATGTTGAGCGCCAGACGATCGAGGCGTTGGCTCGCGCTGCCGTCTTTCCTGACGAGGGTTCCCGCCGTCCGGCGCGGCGACAGCCACGAGCGCCACAACGCTTCGCACACATAGATATTGCCCAGTCCGGCGACGATGCGCTGATCGAGCAGCGCCGCCTTGAGCGGGGCCGAACGCCCGGCGAAGGCCGGGGCAAGGGCCGCGCCGGACAGGCCGTTCCCCGTCGGCTCGATGCCGAGGCTGGCGAAATGCGGATGTGTGGCCATCGCTTCGCGCATGATCAGCGTCATGTAGCCGAAGCGGCGGGGGTCGTTGAAGACGATCGCCGCCGGCGCGCCCCTGGCTGTCATGAGTTCGAAGCGGACATGGTCGTGCAGGAGCGCCGTGGAGCGCGGATGCTGGAAGACGCCCGGCATGTCGTCGCCGTCCGGTCCTTCGATCCGGAACGAGCCGGACATGCCCAGATGCATGGCGAGGACGAGGTCGCCCTCCAGCTCGGCGACGAGATATTTCGCCCGACGGCCGAGCGCCGTGACGCGCCGGCCGGTCACCCGTTCGGCGAAACGTTCGGGCAGGGGAAACCGCAGATCCGGGCGAGCCAGGTGCAGCCCGGTGATGCGCGCCCCTTCCAGAACCGGCTGCAGACCGCGGCGGACCGTCTCTACCTCTGGCAATTCCGGCATATTCGATTAAGTCCCGATCCGTGTGGGGCATCCGAGCGGTGCGCCCGCCGAGCCCTGCGTGACGTGCTGAGCTCCGTCGTCCGCCGGGATCGTCCGTCCCTATATCCGCATCGAAGCGATGCGATGCAATGAAGGTGCCGCCCCATGTCGCAAACGCGTGTGACCGGAGCCGAAGCGATGGAGACGGCCTACGGCTTTTCCACGGTCGCCGGCCGGGAAGAGAAGCAGGCGCGGGTCAACGACGTCTTCCATCGCGTCGCCGAACGCTACGACCTGATGAACGATCTGATGTCGGGCGGCCTGCACCGGGTCTGGAAGAACGCGATGGTGGCCTGGCTGTCGCCGCCGCACCGGGCGGGCTGGAATTTCATCGACGTGGCCGGCGGCACCGGCGACGTCGCTTTCCGCATCACCGAGGCCTCGCGTCGGCGGGCAACCGGCACGGTTCTCGACATCAACGCGTCGATGCTGGGCGTCGGTGCCGAGCGTGCGGTCAAGCGCGGACTGGACGAGAACCTGGTTTTCGTCGAGGGCAACGCCGAAGAGCTGGCGCTGCCCGACGCCGGTTTCGACGCCTATACGATCGCGTTCGGCATCCGCAATGTCCCCCGCATCGACGCGGCGCTGGCCGAGGCCTACCGGGTGCTCAAGCCCGGCGGCCGCTTCATGTGCCTGGAATTCTCGGAAGTCGACATGCCGATCCTCGACAGGATCTACGAGCAATGGTCGTTCAAGGTCATTCCGCGCATTGGCGAGACCGTCGCCCGCGATCGCGAATCCTACGAGTATCTGGTCGAATCCATCCGCCGCTTCCCGAATCAGGCCAATTTCGCCTCGGCCATCCGGACCGCGGGCTTCGAACGCGTCACCTATCGCAACCTGTCGGGCGGCATCGCGGCCATCCATTCGGGCTGGAAGCTCTGATCTGAACGAACGGAGCCTCCCTTGGCCAATCCCGTCACCGGAACGCTTGCGCTGATCCGGGCCGTCTATGTTCTTGCCCGCGAGGGCGTCGTGGGTTCGTTCCCGGCCGAAGGTCTGCCGCCCGGACCGGCGCTCTTGCACCGCTTTGCGCGGCTGATCGAGCGCGGCTCGGCCGAGAACCGGCCGCGCTCCGACAATCTGTCCCGCGCCCTGAACCGGCTCGGACCGTCCTACGTCAAGCTCGGCCAGTTCCTGGCGACGCGACCGGATCTTGTGGGCGCGGCAACCGCCCAGGAACTCGGCCAACTGCAGGACAAGGTGCCGCCGTTTCCGCGCGAACAGGCCGTGGCGGAGATCGAGACCACGCTCGGCCGCCGGATCGAGGATCTCTACATCGATCTCGGCGAGGTCGTTGGTGCGGCGTCGATCGCGCAGGTCTACAAGGCCCGCATCCGCAACGAGGACGGCAGCGAGCGCTTCGCCGCGGTCAAGGTAGTGCGGCCGGGCGTGCGCATCCGCTTCCTGCGCCAGCTCGAGACCTTCGCCTTCATCGCCCAGTTCCTGGAACGCTATGTGCGCTCGTCGCGCCGGCTGCGGCCGGTCGCCGTGGTCGAGACCCTGGCCCAGTCGACGCGCATCGAGATGGATCTGCGGCTGGAGGCGGCCGCCGCCTCGGAAATGGCCGAGAACACCGTCGACGATACCGGCTTCCGGGTGCCACGGATCGACTGGGAGCGCACGGGCCGCGACGTCCTGACGATGGAATGGATCGACGGCATCAAGATGAGCAATGTCGCCGCCATCGTCGAGGCGGGGCACGACACCAAGCAACTCGGTGTGCTGATCGTGCAGTCGTTTCTGCGCCACGCCATGCGCGACGGCTTCTTTCATGCCGACATGCATCAGGGGAATCTGTTCGTTGCCCCGGACGGCGCCGTCGTCGCCGTCGACATGGGCATCGTCGGCCGCCTGTCGGACGAGTCCAAACGCTTCCTCGCCGAGATTCTCTACGGCTTCATCCGCCGCGACTATCGCCGTGTCGCCGAGCTGCATTTCGAGGCAGGCTACGTGCCGCGCGGACAGGATGTGGCGAGCTTCGCCCAGGCGCTGCGGGCGATCGGCGAGCCGATCTACGGCCAGCCGGCCGAAACCATCTCCATGGGCCATCTCCTGTCGCTGCTGTTCGAGGTGACCGAACTGTTCGACATGCGGGCGCGTCCCGAACTGGTGCTGTTGCAGAAGACCATGGTGGTGGTCGAGGGCGTTGCCCGCTCCTTCGATCCGAAGTTCAACATGTGGGTGGCGGCCGAGCCGGTCGTGTCGGAGTACATCCTCACCGAGCTCGGGCCCGCGGCCAAGCTGCACGAGGCGCGCCGGGGCGTCGATTCGCTGTTCCATCTCCTGCGGCGCACGCCGGAGTTTGCCGGCGGGCTGGAAATCCTCGCCCGGCAGATGCCGGACCTCATCGAGAAGGGCATCCGCCTCGACGACGAGACGCTGAACAATCTGGCGACCGACAAGCGCTCCAGCGTGATCCTGCGCCTGATCGCCCAGTGGATCATCGCCCTGTCGCTGATGACCATCGCCCTCGGCTATACCTTCGGCTGAGACCGGCACGCCGGCTTTTCGACCGGCGGTGCCTTTGTTGCTCCGGTAAGCAGCGGCCGCTAGACACGGGGCCGTGGAACAGCGTCTTTCGCGAGGCAGGCATGGCGACCGCGACGATCGGGATCATTCAGGCGGAGCCGGCATGAGCGGCCTCTCGGGCAAACGGGTACTGCTGATCATCGGCGGCGGCATCGCGGCCTACAAGTCGCTCGACCTGATCCGCCGGCTGCGCGAGCGCAGCGCCGCGGTGACGCCGGTGATGACAGCCTCGGCGGCCGAATTCGTTACCCCGCTCGCCGTCGGTGCCCTGTCGGCCGCCAAGGTCTTCTCCGATCTCTTCGACCGCGAGGACGAGCACGATGTCGGCCATATCCGGCTCGCCCGGGATGCCGATGCGATCCTTGTCGCGCCGGCCACGGCCAATCTGATGGCCCGCGCCGCCAACGGCCTTGCCGACGATCTGGCGACGGCGATCCTTTTGGCCGCCCGCGCGCCGATCCTGATGGCGCCGGCGATGAACCCGGCTATGTGGAACCACGCTGCGACCCGTCGCAATCATGCGACGCTGATCGCCGACGGGGTGCGCTTCGTCGGGCCGAATGCCGGCGAGATGGCGGAAGCAGGGGAGGCGGGTACCGGCCGCATGGCCGAGCCGACCGAGATTGCCGGCGCGCTGGAAGCCATGCTGGACGGCGGGCCGAAGCCACTTGCCGGCCGGCGGATCGTCGTCACCTCCGGGCCGACCCACGAGCCGATCGACCCCGTCCGCTACATCGCCAACCGTTCCTCGGGACGCCAGGGCCACGCCATCGCCGCGGCACTGGCCGAACTGGGCGCCGAGGTGACGCTGGTCAGCGGCCCGGTGACACTCCCCGATCCGGCCGGCGTGAGCGTCGCCCATGTCGAGACCGCCCGCGAGATGCTCGGCGCGGTCGAGGGGGCGCTACCCGCCGATGCGGCGATCTTCGTGGCCGCCGTCGCCGACTGGCGGGCCGAGACCGAGACGGCGCGTAAGATCAAGAAGACCGGCGGCGGACCGCCGGCGCTTGCCCTGACTGAAAATCCCGACATCCTGGCGACCATCGGCCATGCGCCGGATCGGCCGACGCTGGTCGTCGGCTTTGCCGCCGAGACCGACGACCTTCTCGCCAATGCGCGCGGCAAGCTCGCCCGCAAGGGCGCCGACGCGATCGTCGCCAACGACGTGTCGGCCGAGACCGGCGTCATGGGCGGTACCGCCAATACGGTCCATATCGTGACGGAGGCAGGTGTCGAGGAATGGCCGAAGATGGACAAGACGGAGGTGGCGAGGCGGCTGGCCGCCTGGGTGGCGGACCGCCTGACGGGAGCCGCCACATGAGCATGCCTGCCATCGCGCTCCTGCGGCTGCCCCACAACCCCGATTTGCCGTTGCCGGCCTATGAGAGTGCCGGGGCAGCCGGGGCCGATCTGCGCGCGGCGGTGACGGAGGAAATGGTGCTGGCGCCGGGCGAACGCAGACTGGTGCCGACCGGTCTCGCCTTCGAGATCCCCGAGTGTTTCGAAGTGCAGATCCGGCCCCGGTCCGGCCTTGCCGTGAAGTACGGGGTGACCGTGCTGAACACGCCGGGCACGATCGACAGCGATTATCGCGGCGAAGTACAGGTAGTGCTGGTCAATCTGGGGAGCGAGCCGTTTGCCATCGCCCGCGGCGATCGCATTGCCCAGATGGTCGTCGCGCCGGTGGCGCAGGCCCGCTTCAGCGAACGGACGACTCTCTCCGTGAGCGGCCGCGGTACCGGCGGCTTCGGCTCGACCGGTCGCGGCTAGGCGAACCGGCTCAGCGGCCCGGCTGGGACGCGAGGCGGACGACCGGTTTCTGTTCGGGCTGCAGGTAGCGGCGGCCATGGGCGGCGACCGAGGTGATCGTCGTGCGATTTCGGCCGTTGCGCTTGGAATGGTAGAGGTTGACGTCGGCCGCTGCATAGACCCGGTCGAAGAGTTGCGGGGTCGTGTAGAAGGCACCGCCGATGCTCACCGACAGCCGTGCCGTCTGCTTGCCGTCGGTGACGGTCAGCTTGCCAATGCTCTGGCGCAGGCGCTCGGCGACGGCACGGCCCTGTTCCAGGCTGGTGCAGGGGAAGGAGATGGCGAATTCCTCGCCGCCCATGCGCCCGATTGCGTCCGAGCCCCGCATCGAGCGCTTCAGGGCGCCGGCAATCCCCTTCAGTGCCTTGTCGCCCACAGGATGGCCGAGGCGATCATTGATCCGCTTGAAATGATCGGCATCGACGATGAGCAGCATCAGGCCCTGATATTGATGGTCGCCGAGCGCGGCCATGTGCCGGCGGATGACGGTGTCGAAGCCGGGCCGGTTGAGGACGCCGGTCAGGCGGTCGGTGGTGGCCGCACGGTGCAGTCCGTCATTGTGCTGCATCAGCCCCGTCAATCGCACCATGAAATAGATGCTGTAGGGCACGGCGCTGATCAGCGGCACGATAAGGGCGAACCCCATGGCGCGGTTGAGTGCCGCCTGACCGAGTCCGTCGAAGATGTGGAAGGCTGCGACCACCGACAGCAGCGTCACCGCCAGAACGAGCAGGACGAATTCGCCGAAGATGGTGCGGATATGCTGGAAGGATCGTGCCATGCGCAATTCTCGTCTTGGGCAAATGGCGCGAGGACCCGCCGTGACCCGCCATACTGGCGGTCGCGTCCTAAGGGAGGGTAAAGAATTGGTTGCAGATTGCACAGGTCTGGGGGCTCGTGGCTAGCATGCTTTTCCCGCAAGCCCGCCGGCTTTGGATCGTCAGACCTCAAATTCGGCGGCGATCCGACATAGGTTGAGGACAATGACCGGGCTCCTGCATGGCGCCCGGCGCGACAGGGAAGGAGAGAGTGATATGGATAACGCTGTTGCAGCGGGCGCCGCACGGACCCACGGGCGGGGACGCATCTACGATTCCATCGCCGACACCATCGGTGACACGCCGATCGTCCGGCTGGACAAGCTCGCGAAGGAAAAGGGCGTAAAGGCCAACCTTCTCGCCAAGCTCGAATTCTTCAACCCGATCGCCAGCGTCAAGGACCGCATCGGCGTCGCCATGATCGAGAAGCTCGAAGCCGACGGTCGCATCACCCCGGGCAAGACCACGCTGGTCGAGCCGACGTCCGGCAATACAGGCATCGGCCTCGCCTTCGCGGCGGCCGCCAAGGGGTACCGGCTGATCCTGACCATGCCGGAGACCATGTCCGTCGAGCGCCGCAAGATGCTGCGCCTGCTGGGCGCCGATCTGGTGCTGACGGAGGGTGCCAAGGGGATGAAGGGGGCGATCGCCAAGGCGGGCGAGCTGGTGGCCGAAATCCCCGATGCGGTGATGCCGCAACAGTTCGAGAACCCGGCCAACCCGGAAATCCATCGCGTCACCACCGCCGAGGAAATCTGGAACGACACCAAGGGCGAAATCGACGTCATGGTGTCCGGCATCGGCACCGGCGGCACGATCACCGGCGCCGGCCAGGTGCTGAAGCAGCGCAAGCCCGGGCTCCGCATCGTCGCGGTCGAGCCGGAAGCCTCGCATGTCCTGTCGGGTGGCGATCCCGGCCCGCACAAGATCCAGGGCATCGGCGCGGGTTTTGCCCCGGCGATCCTCGACCGCGACGTCTATGATGAGGTCGTGCAGGTCACCAATGACGACGCCTTCGAGATCGCCCGTCTGGTCGCCCGCCTGGAAGGCGTGCCGGTCGGCATTTCCTCCGGTGCGGCGCTCTGGGCGGCGATTGCGGTCGGTCAGCGCGCCGAGATGGAGGGCAAGAACATCGTCGTGATCATCCCGTCCTTCGCCGAGCGCTATCTGTCGACGGCGCTCTTCGACGGTCTGGGCGAGGAGGACGGCGCGAAGTAGCGCCGGACCCGTTCGGCCGACGGGAGGACGCGATGGATGTCTTCGCGCTGGCCGAGCGGGCGATGCGCATGGATGAGGAGAGCTGGGCCCGCCATGCCAATCCCTGGAGCGTCTGGACCCGGGCGGCGATCCTGCCGCTTCTGGTTCTGGCGATCTGGAGCCGCTTCTGGATCGGCTGGTGGGCACTCGCGCCGGTCGCGGTCCTAGCGGTCTTCGCCATGGTCAATCCGCGGCTGTTCCAGCCGCCCCGCCATCCGGACAACTGGGCGTCGCGGGCGATCTTCGGCGAGCGGGTCTATCTGAACCGGAAGGCGGTGCCGGTCCCGGACCACCATCGCCGGGCCGCGACGATCCTGACCTCCGTCACCGCCATCGGGGTCGCGATCCTGGCCTACGGCCTGATCCGGGACGAGGCGACCGCCACGGTCGCGGGACTGATCATTGCGGAAGGCGGGAAGCTCTGGTTCGTCGACCGCATGGTCTGGCTTTATGCCGACATGTGCGAGACCTCGGACGAATACCGCCACTGGCTCGTGCCGAAGCCTGGCGGGCGGCGATCGTAATCGCACGACGCGTCAGGCCGCTAGGACGGCCCGGACACGAAAAAGCCCGGCGGATCGAATCCGCCGGGCTTTTTCTGCTCTCGAGGAGCGAATGGGTCGTATCAGTACTGCGAAGTCGCGGAAGCCGGACGGGGTGCGCCGGCTGCGCCGCTGGCACCGGCACCTGCGCTCGGTGCGCCCGGGCGAGGTGCGCCGGGACGGATCTTGCGCTTCGGACCGGGCACGAGGCCTTCGCGCTGCGCCTGCTTGCGAGCAAGCTTGCGGGAGCGGCGGATCGCCTCCTGCTTCTGCCGAGCGCGTCGCTCGGACGGCTTCTCGTAGGCGCGACGCGCCTTCATCTCACGGAAGACGCCTTCGCGCTGCAATTTCTTCTTCAGCGCCCGCAGGGCCTGATCGACATTGTTGTCTCTGACGTCGACTTTCAAAACGACTCCTTCCATCAGTTGATGGGCCACGGGCCATTTCCCTGCCTTGCGGGGCAGGTGGTGACCGGGCCTCGGAATTGATCGGCGACCGAGTCGGTCTGCCAACCGGCTATTTAGCGCGCGCCGTCGGCTTTGTCGTCTTGGCCTTCGCCTTCGACGCCTTCGCCTCTGCCTTGGTCGGCTCAGGCGCTTCGGCCGCATCCCGCTCCATGCGGAGCTTCTTCAATCGTGCCGTCTTTTCCTGGACGGCCAGGCTTTCGGCAGCGATGATTCCAATCGCGGAGCCCTTGGCCGGTCGTTCCGGCGGTCCGGACAGTGCCGCTTCGGCGCGTTCACGCGCCTTCCTGGAATTTTCCATCGTTACCTTCTTCCGCCGTTGTCCGCCACCAAACGCCGCGAACCCATGCGAAACAGTAGAGACCGGCAGGCCAGAAGCCTGCCGGTCGCATCATGCAATCAGGCGCGCTGAACGTTGACAGCCTTCGGGCCCTTGCCGCGGGTGTCCGGCTCAGTGTCGAAGCTGATCTTGTCGCCTTCGTTCAAGGAGGAGATGCCCGCGCGCTCGAGAGCGGAGACGTGAAGGAAGACATCCTTCGCGCCGCCTTCCGGGGTGACAAATCCGAAACCCTTGGCTTCGTTGAAGAACTTTACGGTGCCGGTCTGGCTCATGGTATGACCTTTCGTCGCTGCCCTGTGGGCGGTCGTCTGAAGTGTTCTCGCGACGCGATTGACTTCTTGAGTGTGTGGACACGGCACAAAGCCGTGGCCGGAGATTCGGAACTTCACAAGGGTTACGGCGAAAGGTTTGGTTCTCGTCGCGCTGGTCGCGCCAATGCGCTACCAAGCGAACCGCCGATTTTCGGTGGCGGAACGTCTGCCAGACTCCGGGTCTGCAAATACCCGAACCCATAGTATGGGCTTTCACGCGCCCGAACGCAAGCGATGCTCGGCCCGGTGGCCCGATGCCAACCTGCCGATGGGTCCGCAACCCCGCTGCAACAGGGGTTCGGCAGCGCGATTCAATTCGGTCCGACTGTACCTCGCGGTGTCGTCGAGAGGCAAGACTCACGTCGACTGACCCTGAGCGGCAGTCCGCCATCCGGTTGCACGGTGATGCGCTGCACCACCTCCGGCGGTCGCGCCTCCTCATAGTCGAAGCGCAGATTGCGCAGGAGGCAGGCCAGCGCGATGACGCCTTCGGTCAGGGCGAAGCTGGCTCCGATGCAGACCCGCGGACCGACCCCGAACGGCAGATACTGGTAGCGGTCGAGCGCCTCGCGATTGCCCGGAAGGAACCGGCTCGGAATGAAATGGTCGGGCCGATCCCAGAGCATTTCATGGCGATGGATCAGCCAGGGCATCACCAACACCGTGGCGCCAGCCGGAATCGCCACGCCGCCGACCCGATCCGGCGCCAGCGCAGTGCGGTTCAGCGACGGCGCCGGTGGATAGAGCCGCAACGATTCCTCGAAGACCGCCCGCGTATAGGGCAGGCGCTCCAGCCATTCGCCCGGATGCGACAGGGTGGGCAGGATCGTGTCGAGCTCGGCCTCGACAGCGGCGCGCTCGGCGGGCGCCTGGCTGAGGAGATACAGCGTCCAGGCCAGCGATCGGGCGGTGGTCTCGTGGCCGGCGCCGATGAAGGTGATGATGTTGTCCTCGATCTCGCTGGCCGAGAGGCCGTCGGTCTTGACCAGCAGCGTCAGGAGATCGTTAGGCGCGCCATCGGGATCGCGGGCGATCTGCTCGCGGCGGCGGGTGATGGTGCGGGCGATGAGGCCCCGGAAATAGTCCATGGACTTGCGGCCGCGCATCCGGCGCAGACGCGGCAGGAAGGCCGGGGCGCCGAGGAGGTCGAGCGGATCGACCCGGCCCATCGAGCCCAGAAAGTCGCGGGTCGAACGTGCGAAGGTCTCGCCGTCATCGGCAATGTCGTCGGTGAACAGCGTCGCCTGCAGGATGTCGAAGGTCAGCAGCGTCATCTCGTGGCTGCCGTCGACCATGGTGCCGGCTCGCGCGGCGAGCCCGTCGGCGAAGCGCTCGGAGCGGTCCTGCATGGTCTCGGCAAAGCCGGCCGTGTGGCGCGGCGTGAACACCGGCGCGATGGCCTTGCGGGTGCGGCGCCACAGGGCACCCTCGGCGGTCAGGAGCCCGTCGCGCAGGAGCGGCCGCAGGATCCGCTGGCGCAGTGGCTGCATGACGTAGTTTTTCGCATTCTCCACCAGGCAGTGGCGCACGCCGACCGGGTCGTTGATGACGATGTTCGGTACGCCCAGCCACTTGCCGACGATATACGGCTCCTTGAACGCCCGTGTGCCCCAGATCTCGATGGGATTGCGCGAGGCCGTCGCCAGGAAGCCGAAGAAACCGAGCGGCGTCGCGTTGGGCACCGGCGCCGGGGCGCGGAACGGCCGCACGGGCGCGGCCTGGGCTGGAGCGGTCAGTGTATCGGACATGGATTTGCGACTCGCCGCAGGAGAGGAACCGCGATTCCATATGGGTGGCAAGGATTGCCGCGTCGAGCGGCGCAATCGTCGCGGGTGGCGCTGGGCGCGGTTGACCTGCTGCCCGCAACTGGCGGGCAGGGCGTGCGGTCAGGCGTCGGCGGGGCTCGTGCGGACATGGGCCGCGAGCCGGCCGCGCATGTCGTCCGGCAGCGGCGTCGAGCGACGAGTCGTCTCGTCCATCAGGACGATCACCGCGGCGGCGGTGGCGCAGAGCACGTCGTTCTGGAAGACGCCCTGGCGCAGGCGGATCGAGCTGTTGCCAAGGGCCTCGATCGCCGTGCCGATCTCGACCTCGCCCGGCCAGTTCATCTCGAGCCTAAAGTCGATGGTGATCTGCGCCAGGACAAAGGCGGTGCCGGCCGGCGGCGGCGCCTCGCCGGCATGCAGCACTTCCACCCGGCCGGTCTCGAAGAAGGTCGCGTAGACGGCGTTGTTCACATGGCCCTGGCGATCGGTGTCGCCGTAGCGCAGCTTGTCGCGGGTCCAGAACGGGAAGCTGTCCCGCGTCGGGTCGTTGGAAGGCATGGATCTGTCTCTCACGGCAGGATTTGCGGCGGACGCGGATGAACGGCACGGGTCGCGTGGTCGGCGCAGGCGTTGCGTTCGCGCCGCATTCCGGCCCGCCGCTGGGGGTAGGGCCGGCAGGCGCTTTCGTCAATGAAGGAGAGACCCTATATAAAAGAGTGAATATTGGCCGATTCGCGCCTTTCCGGCGGTCGGCTCGTGACCAAGGACCACCATGTCAGCTATCCCCGAGACCGATCCTCTTGCCAATCCCGAATATGGTGCCGACTCGATCAAGGTCCTGAAGGGGCTGGACGCCGTTCGCAAGCGTCCGGGCATGTATATCGGCGACACCGACGACGGTTCGGGCCTGCATCACATGGTGTACGAGGTGGTGGACAACGCCATCGACGAGGCGCTGGCCGGCCACGCAACCCATGTCACGGTAACCCTCAATCCCAATGGGTCCTGCACCGTGACCGACAATGGTCGCGGCATTCCGACCGATATCCACACCGGCGAGGGCGTCTCGGCGGCCGAGGTCATCATGACCCAGCTGCACGCCGGCGGTAAGTTCGACCAGAACTCCTACAAGGTGTCGGGCGGCCTGCATGGCGTCGGCGTCTCGGTGGTCAACGCGTTGTCCGTCAATCTCTCGATGAAGATCCGCCGCAAGGGCCAGATCCACGAGATGTCGTTCACCCATGGCGTGCCGGACGGGCCGCTGCAGGTCACCGGCGACGCGGGCTCGGAAACCGGCACGGCGATCACCTTCCTGCCGTCCACCGACACCTTCCAGGGCGTCACCGAGTTCGACTACGGCACGCTGGAGCACCGGCTGCGCGAGCTGGCCTTCCTGAATTCGGGCGTGCGGATCATCCTCACCGACAAGCGCCATGCCGACGAGAAGGTGACGGAGCTGTTCTACGAGGGCGGGCTGGAAGCCTTCGTGCGCTATCTGGACCGCGCCCGCAAGCCGCTGATCCCCGAGCCGATCGTGCTGCATGGCGAGAAGGACGGCATCGTCGTCGAGGCGGCCTTGTGGTGGAATGACAGCTACAACGAATCCGTCCTGTGCTTCACCAACAACATCCCGCAGCGCGACGGCGGCACCCATATGGCGGGGTTCCGCGGCGGGCTGACCCGGCAGGTCACCGGCTATGCGGAATCCACCGGCGCACTGAAGCGCGAGAAGGTCTCGCTGACCGGCGACGATTGCCGCGAAGGCCTGTCCTGCGTTCTGTCGGTAAAGGTGCCGGACCCGAAATTCTCGTCCCAGACCAAGGACAAGCTGGTCTCCTCCGAGGTGCGGCCGGTGGTCGAGGGCCTCGTCAACGAGACCCTCTCGACCTGGTTCGAGGAGCATCCGCAGGAAGCCAAGATCGTCATCGCCAAGGTGGTGGAAGCCGCCTCGGCTCGCGAGGCAGCCCGCAAGGCGCGCGACCTGACCCGGCGCAAGGGCGCGCTGGACATCACCTCGCTGCCCGGCAAGCTGGCCGACTGTCAGGAACGCGACCCGGCGAAGTCCGAGATCTTCATCGTCGAGGGTGACTCGGCCGGCGGCTCGGCCAAGGGCGCGCGCTCGCGCAAGAACCAGGCGATCCTGCCGCTGCGTGGCAAGATCCTGAATGTCGAGCGCGCCCGCTTCGACCGCATGCTGGGCTCCGACCAGATCGGCACGCTGATCACGGCGCTGGGCACGTCCATCGGCAAGGACGAGTTCAACATCGACAAGCTGCGCTACCACAAGATCATC
>Ga0189290_100191_pt1 | contig 34535 bp, 22 predicted proteins | sample UW140minimetaG_FD_130318 | JGI IMG/M metagenome (GOLD analysis project Ga0189290, IMG submission 130318) | Marine microbial communities from the Costa Rica Dome - UW140 mini metaG | ecosystem: Environmental > Aquatic > Marine > Oceanic > Photic zone | place: Costa Rica: the Eastern Pacific...
CAGGAGGACCGGCACCCGATCACCGACATCATGCGGCAGACGCCGGAGATCCCGGCCAACTGCCAGTGGGCGATCTTCCTGCGCAATCATGACGAGCTGACGCTGGAAATGGTCACTGAGGAAGAGCGCGACTATCTCTGGTCGACCTATGCGGCCGACACCCGCGCCCGGATCAATCTTGGCATCCGCCGCCGGCTCGCCCCGCTGATGGGCAACGACCGTCGCAAAGTCGAGCTTCTCAACGCACTGCTGATGTCGATGCCCGGCACGCCGACCGTCTATTACGGCGACGAGATCGGCATGGGCGACAATTACTATCTCGGCGACCGCGACGGCGTGCGCACGCCCATGCAGTGGTCGGCCGATCGCAATGGCGGGTTCTCCCGCTCCGATCCGCAGCGGCTCTATCTGCCGGTCATCCAGGATCCGGTCTACGGCTACCAGGCCGTCAACGTCGAGGCGCAGTCGAACAACCCGGCGTCGCAGCTCAACTGGATGCGGCGCCTGATCCAGGTCCGGCGCACCAAGGAAGCCTTCGGTCGCGGGACGGTGAAGTTCCTCTATCCGTCGAACCGCAAGATTCTCGCCTATCTGCGCGAATATGGCGGCGAGCGTATCCTGTGCGTCGCCAATCTCTCGTCCTCGGCGCAGGCGGTTGAGCTCGAACTGGCCGACTTCGCCGGCGTCATGCCGGTGGAGATGCTGGGCCTGTCGACCTTCCCGCAGGTGGGGACGGGCACTTACATGCTCACCCTGCCGGCCTTCGGCTTCTTCTGGTTCGACCTGGCATCGACCGCCACGACGACGCCCGAGCCGACGCCGCTGCCCGCCTTCTCGACCCTGGTCGTCTCCGGCGACCTGAAGGGCACGATCAATGCGCGCAATCAGCACGAGCTGGAATCGGTCCTGCCGGCCTTCGTCGGCGGCCAGCGCTGGTTCGCCGCCAAGGCGGAGGGGCAGCGCAGCGTCTCGCTGGAAGTGCTCGGACCGCCGACGCCGAATTCCCGCCGCCATCTCTTCAACGAGATCGTCGTCGAGGCGGAAGACGGCCAGCACCGCTACTTCATGCCGCTCAGCGCCAAATGGGGCGAGGAAAATCTGAGCTCGCAAGCGCCGCTGCTGCCCTACACCCTGACCAAGATCCGGCAGGGCCCGCGCGTCGGTGCCGTCGTCGACGGCACGCGTGACCCGGATCTGGCCAAGCTCGTCGTCTCGCTGATCGCGGCCGGCGTCGATATCGATCTCGGCGGTGCGTCCCTGCACGTCGCCGCGTCCGAGACCGAACGCGATGGGCTGGCACGGGCCCTGCTCATCGAGCCGGAACAGATCCATGCAATCTCCGGCGAGCAGTCGAACACCTCGGTCCTGATCGGCGACGAGGCGATCCTGAAGTTCTATCGCCGCCTGCGCGACGGCATTCAGCCGGAACTCGAGATCACCCGCTTCCTCACCGAGAAGACCGATTTCGAGGCCGCGCCCGCGCTGCTCGGCTCGATCGAACTGGTGCGCGAGGACGGCAGCCGCACGGCGATCGCCGCGCTGTTCGAGCAGGTGCGCAATCAGGGTGACGCCTGGGCCGTCGTCACCGACGCGTTGGCGCGCTATCTGCGCGACCACGCCTATTCCAACGAACCGGCCACGGAAGACGGTGCGGAGATCGCGCCGATGAGCGATCTCAAGCTCGCCATCCAGATCGATGTCGGCGATGTGCTCGGCACGCGGACCGGCGAGATGCACGCGGCGCTGGCGACGGTCACCGGCGATCCGGCCTTCGATCCGGAGCCGATCGACACCGCCTCGCTGGCGGAGATGCTCGCCGAGGCCAAGCGCGAGGCGACGGATGCGCTGACCGTGCTGCGCCGCATGCGCGACAATGCCGGCGACGGCATTGGTCTGGACGTCGATCGCCTGCTCGGGGCCGAAAAGGATATCCTGACCTGGTTCGACGGCTTCATGAAGCTGACCGTCAATACGCACCGCACCCGTATCCACGGCGACTACCATCTGGGTCAGGTTCTGGTCGCCAAGAACGACGTGGCGATCCTCGATTTCGAGGGCGAGCCGGGCCGCGATCTGGAAGAGCGGCGGCGCAAATCCTCGCCGCTGCGAGACGTGGCCGGCATGATCCGTTCCTTCGACTACGCCGCCTTCTCCGCTCGCGACAAGGCGGGCCCCGCCGACGAGGGCACCGTCGAGCGGCTGCGCGAAATGGCCGAGAGCTGGCGCGACGAGGTCACCGAGACCTTCCTTGCGCGCTGGAGCGAGGCCTCCGGCATATCGCTTGCCGACCCGGCGACCGGGCAGTTGCTGGATCTCTTCGTGCTCCAGAAGGCTTTCTATGAACTGCGCTACGAAGCGACGATGCGTCCCGCATGGCTGTCGATCCCGCTGCGGGGAATCGTGGCGCTCCTCGAGAAACGACAGGTTTTGAAATGACGCTGACGAGTTCCTCATCGCGCGGAGCGGCCGCTTCGACCGACCATCGCGCCGACGCGCATCAGATCGATGCCATCGGCCGCGGCATTCACGGCGATCCCTTCGGCGTGCTCGGACCGCGCAAGGCCGACGGCGGCACGATCGTGCGCGTCTTCCGGCCGGGTGCCGAGACGGCCGCGGTCGTGGACAAGACGGGCAAGCTCCTGGGCGAGCTGGAAGCGGGCGGTGCCGACGGCTTCCATTCGGGCTACGTGTCCGGCCTGAAGCCGGACGACGCTTATCGCCTGCAGTTCACCCATGGCGGCGAACGCTGGCAGGAAGAGGACACCTATCGCTTCGGCACGGTGCTGGGCGAGCAGGACGTCTATCTCCTGGCTGAAGGCAATCACTACCGCCTCTATGAGAAGCTCGGCGCCCATCCGACCGTCATGGACGGCGTCGAGGGCACGGCCTTCGCGGTGCTGGCGCCGGCCGCCCGGCGCGTGTCCGTGGTCGGTAACTTCAATTCCTGGGATGGCCGCCGTCATGTCATGCGCAAGCGCCATGAGTGCGGCGTGTGGGAATTGTTCATCCCCGCGGTCGGGCGCGGCGAGGTCTACAAATACGAGATCATCGGCGCTGACGGAAATCTTTTGCCGCTGAAGACCGACCCGGTCGGCTTCCTGCAGGAGATGGCGCCGTCGACCGGCTCCGTCGTCGACGGCCTCGTCGAGCACGAATGGAAGGACGACGAGTTCCAGGCCCATGCGGCCGACTGGCAGGATCGCGAGAAGCCGATCTCGATCTACGAGGTGCATCTGGGGTCGTGGCGGCGCGGTCCGGACAACGCCTATCTCGACTATGACGAACTGGCCGCCGAACTGGTGCCCTATGTGCGCGACATGGGCTTCACCCATGTCGAGTTCCTGCCGGTTTCCGAGCATCCCTTCTACGGGTCGTGGGGCTACCAGCCGATCGGCCTCTACGCGCCGACCTCGCGCTTCGGATCGCCCGCGGGCTTCGCACGCCTCGTCGATGCGCTGCATCAGGCCGGCATCGGCGTCCTCCTCGACTGGGTGCCGGGCCATTTCCCAACAGACACCCACGGTCTCGGCCAGTTCGACGGCACCGCGCTCTACGAGCACCCCGATCCGCGTCGCGGCTTCCACAAGGACTGGAACACGCTGATCTACGATTACGGCCGGCCGGAAGTGGAGAACTTCCTGGTCGCCAACGGTCTCTACTGGCTCGACCGCTTCCACATCGACGGCCTGCGCGTCGATGCGGTCGCCTCGATGCTGTATCTCGACTATTCGCGCGAGCACGGCGAATGGGAGCCCAACATCCATGGCGGGCGCGAGAATCTCGAGGCCATGGCGTTCCTCAAGGACACCAACGAGCGGGTCGGCGAGTACTATCCCAAGGCGACGACCCATGCCGAGGAATCGACCGCCTTCCCGGACGTGTCACGCCCGACCTTCGCCGGCGGCCTCGGCTTCCACTTCAAGTGGAACATGGGCTGGATGCACGACACCCTGCATTACATGCAGGAAGACCCGATCAACCGGCGCTACCACCACCACCACATGACCTTCGGCATGGTCTACGCCTATTCGGAGAACTTCGTCCTGCCGCTCAGCCATGACGAGGTGGTCTACGGAAAGGGCTCGCTGCTCGGCAAGATGCCGGGCGACGAATGGCAGAAATTCGCCAATCTGCGGGCCTATTTCGGCTTCATGTGGACCCATCCCGGCAAGAAGCTGATCTTCATGGGCGGCGAGTTCGGGCAGGTCGGCGAGTGGAACCACGACCGCTCCCTCGACTGGCATCTTCTGGAGCAGCCCGGTCACGAGGGCATGCGGCGCCTCGTGCGCGATCTCAACACAATGTATCGCGAGATCCCGTCGCTCTACGAACTCGACTGCGATCCGGCCGGCTTCGAATGGGTCGACACGTCGAATGTCGAGCAGAGCATCATTGCCTTCATGCGCAAGGACCGCGCCGGCAATCCGGTGCTGATCGTGTCGAACTTCACGCCGGTGCCGCGTCACGAGTACCGGATCGGCGTGCCGCTGCCCGGCCGCTGGGTCGAGCGCCTGAACACCGATTCGGAGATCTACGGCGGCTCCAATGTTGGCAATATGGGCGGCAAGGACGCCGAGGAGGTGTCGGTGCACGGCCGGCCCTACTCGATTCCCCTGTCGCTGCCGCCGCTTGGCACCATCGTCCTCGTGCAGGAAGGCTGAGCCGCCGCAAGCCGGAACGGCGGCCCATTCGCCGCCGTCCCGTCGCGGGAGCTGCTGACATGAGGGCAGCGACCGCGTAGAACCGAATGCGTGACGGGGGCGCCCGCCGGAAACGGCAGGCTGAGATGCACCCTTCGAACCTGACCCGGATAATGCCGGCGGAGGGAGTCGCGGCGGGGTCTCTCACATGCTCCGTCGGGCTCGTCGCCGGCCAGGAGCCGACCGCGATGCCAAGCCAGTCAACCATCCGCAACGTTCTGTCGATCGCCGGCTCAGACCCCTCCGGCGGGGCGGGCATCCAGGCCGATCTGAAGACCTTCGCGGCGAATGGCGTCTACGGCATGGCCGCCATCACCGCGCTGACCGCGCAGAACACGCGGGGCGTCAGTGGCGTCGAGCTGGTCTCGCCCGACTTCGTCACCCGCCAGATCGATGCGGTCTTTGCCGATATCCGCGTCGATGCGGTCAAGATCGGCATGATCGCCACAGCCGAAATCGCCCATGCCGTCGCCGATGCATTGAAACGGCATCAGGCGCGAAACGTCGTTCTCGACCCGGTCATGGTCGCCAAGGGCGGCGACCGCCTCCTGGCCGAGGCGGCCGTTGCGGCACTGCGCAGCGAACTCGTGCCCCTTGCCGACATGATCACGCCGAACCTGCCGGAAGCGGCCGTGCTGCTCGACGCGGCGGAAGTGACCGACCGTGACGAGATGGAGGCTGCGGGGACCCGCCTGCAGGCGCTGGGCTGCGGCTCGGCGCTTCTGAAGGGCGGACATCTGAGCGGCGAGGAGAGCCCGGATCTGCTGGTGAACGCCACCCGGCGCGAATGGTTTGAGGGCGTGCGCCTTCAAACCCGCAACACCCACGGGACCGGCTGCACCCTGTCCTCGGCGCTGGCTGCCCAACTGGCGCTGACCGGCGACGCGTTCGCGGCGGTGAGGGTCGCCAAGGCCTATGTCGCGGGTGTGATCGGTGCGGCAGACCGGCTGGACGTCGGATCGGGGCACGGTCCGACGCACCATTTCCACCGTCACTGGTAGCCCGGCGCTCGGCTCAGGAAGCCTGCAGCAGGGCGTCGTCGGCGGGCGGAGCATCCTCCGGGGCGTCCACCCCGGCGGCCTCGACGCGATCGCGGCCCATGGATTTCGCGCGGTAGAGCGCCTGGTCGGCGGCCGTCAGCAGGCCGTTCAGGTCGCGGGCCGCGTCGTTGGTCGCCACGCCGGCGCTGACGGTGGCCGCAATCGACCGACCGCCTACCGTGCGGGCCTGATTGGCAAATCCGCGCACGATCGCCTTTGCGATGATCGCCGGCTCGTGCTTGTCGCGTCGCCGGACGAGCGCGGCGAACTCCTCGCCTCCGAGACGGGCGAAGACGTCGTTCGGACGCAAATGATCGGCGGTGCTGTCGACGAACAGCTTGATGACTTCGTCGCCGCAGCCATGCCCGTGATCGTCGTTGATCTTCTTGAAGCGGTCGAGATCGAACAGGAGCAGGGCCACGTCGCCGGCATCGGCGTCGTTGAGAAGCGCGGTCGCCTTGGTGGTGAAGGCCCGGCGATTGTCGATGCCGGTCAGGAAGTCGGTTTCCGACAGGCGGCGCAGGGACTGCTCATGCCGCCCGCGCACCATGGCGATGACAAGATAGGTACTCACGCCGATCATCAGAATCGCCTGGGTCATCACCAGCGTGAACAGGAAGCCGGTCATCAGTCGCTGGTCGGATACGGCAGCCGGCAGGCCGACCAGCATCACCCTCAGGGCGCAGAACAGACCATGCGCGCCGAAGGCCGCGCTGAGGATCAGCGCCGGTCCGCTACGGGCCGTCGGGTTGAGCAGGGTCAGCGCGATGGCCAGGGAATAGAAGGCGGCGATGGTCGAGATCACGACGACCCGGGCCTCGACGCTCTCTGCCGCCGGGGACAGCCCGTAGAACAGCAACCAGACGACCGGCCCGGCATACCACCAGAGGCTCGTTTTCACGTCGCAGAACCGGGCGAAGCCGACATAGAGCAGCGCGTAGCCTCCGAGCAGCAGCGCATTGGCCCCGCCGATGGCCACCGCATAGAATTCGAACACCCGCAACGGCGCCGTGGCCGCAGCCAGAGCGATCAGACCCATGCCGGCACTCCAGTACAGCAGCGCCGTCTCGCGCAAATTCCGCCACTCGACGAGATGGCAGAGGCTGGCGCTGAGACAGAGCGCGCTCAGGACAAGGAGCATCGTGGGGGTATGGATCTGCATGTGCCCGCGAAAATCGAAGATGACGTAGAGATACTGCGCGAAAGATGTCGACGCTTCGTTACGACTTGCAACGATCAGGACCCGCGGCTGTCAGACTTTCGCTGCAGGCGTGTCTTCCAACGGGATCATGTCGACGGCATGCGAAGTCTGCTGGTGGCCCGCGGTCACGACGACACCCGCAACCGGGGCGACGTCGTCATAGTCGCGGCCCATGGCCACGATGACATGGCCCTGTTCCACGGCGACACCGTTGGTGGGGTCGAATCCGACCCAGCCGGTATCCGGGCCGAGCCACGCGGCGGCCCAGGCATGCATCGAGTCGGCGCCTTCCAGGCGCGCCTGTCCGGGCGGCGGCTCGGTCCGCAGGAAGCCGCTGACATAGGCCGCGGGGATGCCCGCGCCGCGCAGGCCCGCCACCATCACATGTGCAAAATCCTGGCAGACGCCGCGACGCCGCGCAAACGCTTCGGCGACGCCGGTGCGCACGTCCGTCGCGCCGGGCTCGTAAGCGAATTCGTCCTGGATGCGCCTGGCCAGCGCGAGCACGGCCGGACCAGCCTGCGGCGCCTCGTGGAGACTCGCGGCGGCATAGGCGGTGATGTCGCTGGCCGGAACGATGCGGCGACTGCGGCCGAGAAAATGGATCGGCGACAGCGCGTCGCTGCTCCGCCAGGTGATCGCGGCATCGGCGATGGCATCGGCCGTTGGCGTTGCCGCCAGATCGACCGGTATGCGGTCGACCCGAACACAGGCGCGCATCTCAACGGCCAGCGCGCCATGCGGTCGGCGGAACGCCACGTCCTCGACCGGATTGCCGAAGAAATCGTGCTCGTGGTGATGCTCGTCGGGATCGGGCGAAACGACGACCGTCGAGGTGAGGACGCGCTGGCCGCTGTCGTCGCGGGGCCGCACATAGAGGAGATGGCGGGCATCGGCGACCGCCGAAGGATAAGCGCAGCCGATCTGCAGGCGAATGTCGTAGATCATTCCGGGCCGCCTCCGTCGGCCGGGGCGGCCGGGCCGGCCATCAGATAGCGGCGTCCGATCAGGTCCGACAAAAGGCCGAGATCGCCGGCGACACGTTCGAGGAAGGCGGTGTCGACTTCCGCCGCCTCCGCGGTTTCCAGCCGGACCTTGAGGCGCGCCACCCGGCGGAACAGCATGTCCGGGGTCTCGCCCGACTTCACGCCGGGCAGTTCCACCAGCCGCGCCTCCAGATCGTTGACCTGGAAAGCGACCGAACGCGGATTGAGCGGATCGAGAAGCGTCAGGTCGACGACCGTCTCCTGCGACAGATCCACCGAATAGCGGCGGCGATAGGTGACACGGCTGTCGGTGAATTCGAGCAAGGCTTCCAGTGCGCCCTCGGGCGGCGCGTCCCGCATCATTGTCGCCGCGATGAGCGCCGTCATCTGGCCGCGCTCGATCCGTCGGCCGCATTGCATGAAGCGCCAGCCGGTGAACTGGTACATGTTCTCGCGCACCAGGCCGGTGAAGCCCGACAGCCGCGTCAGGATCTGGCTGGTCAGCGCCACGATGTCCCGGTCATCGCCGGCGATGGCCTGTTCGATCAGCTCGACGATCTCGTTCAGGCTGCGCCAGCCGTCGGGCGAAAACCGGTCGCGGATGCGCGAGGCGGTGCTGGCGGCCAGGCGGGCCAGCATCAGGAGACCCGTTGCCGGGTCCGCCGGCGGGATCGAGACGCCGAGCCCTGACAGAAGCGTCGCGACACTGGCCTCCACCTCCGCCAGCCGCTGGCCTTCGCCGGCGCGCGCCGCGTAGAGCCGCAGAAGCCGGGTGGCGACCTCGCAGCGTTCGGCATAGCGGCCGAGCCAGTAGAGATTGTCGGCGGCCCTTGCGGGCAGCGCCCCCGGCAGCCGCCGCAGGAAACGGTTGCCCGAGCCGAGCAGCGTGACCGGGCTTGCCGGCGTCTCGGAGGGAATCCAGACGTCGGTGGAACGGCCACCCTTCTGCATGGAGACGACGCGAGCGTCGCGGGAATCGGCGATGCGGGCGAAGCCGCCCGGCATGACGTGCCAGCCATCCTCGTCGCGGGCGAGAAAGACGCGCAGGGTTACCGGTCGTGGTTCCAGCACACCATCGACGAAGGCGGGGGCGGTGGACAGGCGGGCGATCTCCTGGCCGACCAGCCGGGACCCTTCCGCGACGAGCCGCGATCCGCTGTCGCCGGTATCGAAGGCCGGCCCGGCATCGCCGGTCGCGGCGGAGGGCGGGAACGCGTCGGCCAGTTGCAGCCGGTCGCGATGGGCCGCGACATGGGCGCGCTCCGCCTCCTGGCCGCACCACCAGGTCGCCACCGTCGGCAGCGCGAGACGGCGGCCGATCAGCGCCTCGGCCAGCGGTTCCTGGAAGGCCATCAAAGCGCGGCTCTCCAGAATGCCCGAGCCCGGCGCGTTGACCATCGCCAGCGTCCCGGCACGGACCGCGCGCAGCAGGCCGGGCGTGCCGATCCGCGAGCCGGCGAACAGCTCCAGCGGGTCGCAGAAATCGGCGTCGAGCCGGCGCCACAGGACGCGAATGGCGCGGGTGCCGTCGACGGTGCGCACGTCGACGCGGTCGCCATGCACGACGAGGTCGCCGCCTTCCAGCAGCAGAAGACCGAGATAGCGGGCGAGATAGGCCTGTTCGTAATAGGTATCGTTGTGGGGCCCGGGCGTCAGGAGACCGATGCGCGAGGCGTCGGGACCGGCCAGCTTGTAGAGGCTATCGCGGAAACGCTGGAAGAAGCCGGCCAGCCGCTCGACATTCATGTCGCGGGTGAGTTCGGGGAAGGCCTTGGCCGTGGCGACGCGGTTTTCCAGCGCGAAGCCGGCGCCGGACGGGGCCTGGGTGCGGTCGCCCAACACCCACCAGCGCCCGTCGGGTCCGCGGCCGATATCCATGGCGATGAAGCGGATCAGCGGTTCGCCGGACAGTCCCTGATCGGCGACGGGTCGCAGGAATTCCGGGTTCTGGCCGAGAATCGGGCCGGGCAGGGTGCCCTCGGTGATCAGCCGGCGTTTGCCGTAGAGGTCGGCGAGCAGCCGTTCCAGGAAGTCGGCACGCTCGACCAGACCGTCCGACAGGGTCTGCCACTCGGCCGGATCGGGCACCAGCGGCGGCTGCGACAGCGGCCAGTCGCGCTCCACCTCGCTGGCGTCGCCATAGACCCGGTGAAAGACGCCGGCTTCGCTGAGATATTGCCGGGCACTGCGGAACCGCGCGTCGCGCTCGCCGTCAGCCATGCTCCCCAAGGCATCGATCAGCGGCCGGTAATGCGGGCGTACCGAGCCGTCCCGTGCCAGCATCTCGTCATGGCCGGTGCCGACAAGGGCGGCGTAGCGGGCAAGAACGGACGCGGGATCACGGAACTGCATGCTTTTTCGTAAAACTCCTGACCAGATGGGCTATAGCCGCATTCGCTCTCTGGACCTAGCAAGAGATTGGACACCATGCGCGCACACCTCGCCAGCCTGCTGCGCTCGCGCCGCTGGGAATACTTCATCATCACCGTCATCGTGATCAACGCGATCACCCTCGGCCTCGAGACCGATCCCTGGATGATGGCGACCTTCGGCTCGCTGCTGGTGGCGCTCGACCAGACGATCGTCGTCGTCTTCGTGATCGAGATCTGCCTGCGCATCTACGCCTTCGGGTGGCGGTTCTTCCGCGATCCCTGGAGCCTGTTCGACTTCGCCATCGTCGCGATCGCGCTGATGCCGGCGACCGGACCGCTAACGGTGCTGCGCGCCTTGCGCATCCTGCGGGTGATGCGGCTGATCTCGGTAGTGCCGTCGCTTCGCCGGGTCATCGGCGGACTGATCGCGGCGCTGCCCGGCATGGGCTCGATCGTCGTTCTCCTGCTTCTGGTCTTCTACGTCTTCTCGGTGATGGCGACCAAGCTCTACGGCGCGACCTTCCCCGAATGGTTCGGCAGCATCGGCGCGTCGATCTACACGCTGTTCCAGGTGATGACCCTGGAGAGCTGGTCGATGGGCATCGTGCGGCCGGTGATGGAGGCGCACCCCCATGCCTGGCTGTTCTTCGTGCCGTTCATCCTGTCGACGACCTACGCCGTCCTGAACCTGTTCATCGGTGTCATCGTCTCGGCCATGCAGGAGGAGCATCAGGCCGTCGTCGAGGCCGAGCAGGAGCAGGTTCACGACGAGAACATGCAGGTGCTCGCCGAGTTGCGGGCCCTGCGCAGCGAGCTTGCGGAGATCAAGACGCGGCTCGCCTGAGGCGGCGGGCCGATCCGGCAGGCCCGCCCATGGTGTGCGGTAGGCCTGCCGGTATCAGGGTGATCGCGACCTAGGCGAGGCCGGCAGGACGCCGCAGGTCGAGCGTCGACGGGAAGGTCGCGTTCGGCCGTTCGCCGATCGGCTCGTAGGTGCCGGGCGTGTGGCCGATTTCCTCGAAGCGGGCGAGACGCCGGGCCTCCGCCTCGTAGGAATTGACCGGGAACGTATCGTAGTTGCGACCGCCCGGATGGGCGACGTGATAGACGCAGCCGCCCAGCGAGCGCTTCGACCAGCGATCGTAGATGTCGAAGGTGAGCGGCGCGTCGACGGGAAGGGTCGGGTGCAGGCCCGAGGCCGGCTGCCACGCCTTGAAGCGCACGCCCGCCACCGCGTCCTTGCCGTTGCCGGTCGGCGTCATCGGCACCTCGCGGCCGTTGCAGGTCAGCATGTGGCGCGCCGGGTCGAAGCCGCTCATCTTCGCCTGCAGCCGCTCGACCGAGGAATCGACAAAACGCACCGTGCCGCCGATCGCGCCCGTCTCGCCCATCACATGCCAGGGCTCCAGCGCCTGGCGCAGCTCCAGAGAGATGCCGCTGCGCTCGATCCGGCCGCAGAAGGGGAATCGGAACTCGGCCTGCGCCTCGAACCACTCGGCCCGCATCGGGTAGCCGGCCGCGCCGAGATCGGCGAGCACGTCGGTGAAGTCCTGCCAGACGAATTCGGGCAGCATGAAGCGGTCGTGCAGGGTGGTGCCCCAGCGCACGAAGCGGCCGGTCTCCGGCGTCTTCCAGAACTTGGCGATCAGCGCCCGGATCAGGAGCTGCTGGGCAAGGCTCATCCGCGCGTCCGGCGGCATCTCGAAGCCGCGGAACTCGACAAGGCCGAGGCGGCCCGTCGGGCCGTCGGGGGAGAACAGCTTGTCGATGCAGATCTCGGCCCGGTGGGTGTTGCCGGTCACGTCGATCAGGAGGTTGCGGAACAGCCGGTCGGTCATCCACGGCGCGACGGAGGTGGAATCCTCCGGCATCTGCGCCATGGCGATCTCGAGTTCGTAGAGCTGGTCGTGACGCGCCTCGTCGATGCGGGGCGCCTGGCTCGTCGGTCCGATGAACAGGCCGGAGAACAGATAGGACAGCGACGGATGGCGCTGCCAGTAAAGGACCAGCGACTTCAAAAGGTCCGGCCGCCGCAGGAAGGGCGAATCCAGCGGCGTGGCGCCGCCGACGACCACATGGTTGCCGCCGCCGGTGCCGGCATGCTTGCCGTCGATCATGAACTTGTCGGTGCCCAGCCGCGACTGCCGCGCCTCCTCGTAGACGGCCGTGGTGATGTCGACGCTTTCGCGCCATGACGCGGCGGGGTGGACATTGACCTCGATGACGCCGGGATCGGGCGCGACGCGGATGACGTTGAGCCGCGGATCGGCCGGCGGGGCATAGCCCTCGATCTGGATCGGCAGGTTTTCTGCTTCCGCGACCTCCTCGACCGCGCCGAGAAGGTCGAGATAGGCCTCGGCCGTCTCCAGCGGCGGCATGAACACGCACAATTTGCCATCGCGCGGCTCGATGGCGATCGCCGTGCGCACCGCGCCGAGAATGGCATTGGGGCTCGGCTCGGCCGGGGCCGCCGGTGTCGCGGTGCCGGAAGCCGACGTCATGCCGGCGCTGCCCGCCGACTGGCGCATCGTCCCCGTTGGGCCGTTCATCGCCTGCTCGGCCGTGTCGTCCCGCTGGCTCTGCATCTCGACGCGGCCGTACTGGGTGCGGTTCTGCGGCGGCAGCGGCGGGAAGGGCTGCATCGGGTCGGCCGGGTGGATGTACGGATAGTCCTTCGACTCAAGATGCGGGATCGCGCCGAGCGGCAGGCGGTAACCCAGCGCGCTGTCGCCGGGGGCGAGGAACAGGTGCCCGCGCCGTGTCGTCCAGCGCTCCGACTGCCAGCGCAGGGCGCGCTTGCCATGTCCCTGCCAGGCCTGCACCGGCAGAACATAGCCGGTCGGCTTGGTCAGGCCGCGTGAGAATACTGTCGCCAGACGGGCGCGTTCCTCCGGGTCCTCCAGCTTGGAATCGGTGGGTTCGACATTTTCGGGAAGCTGCGCCTCGCGGGCGAGCCAGTAGGCGGAGTCCTCAAAGGCCGGCGCGGCGTAGTCGGGCGACACGCCGATCGCCTCGGCGACCTTGCGCGACAGGCGCTCGGCCTCTTCCGGCCCGACCGGGCGCGCCTCGGTCTCGCGCGCCACCAGTTCGGCGTTCTTCCAGACCGGCACGCCGTCCTTGCGCCAGTAGAGCGAGAAGGTCCAGCGTGGCAGGGTCTCGCCCGGATACCACTTGCCCTGGCCGTAATGCAGGAAGCCGCCGGGCGCGAAACGGTCGCGCAGACGCCGGATCAGGTCGTCGGCGAGGCCACGCTTCATCGGGCCGGTCGCATCGGCGTTCCATTCCGGCGATTCGAACTCGTCGATCGAGACGAAGGTCGGCTCGCCGCCCATGGTCAGGCGGACGTCGTTCTCCACCAGTTCGCGGTCCACCGTCTCGCCGAGTGCGTCCAGCGCCTGCCAGCTTTCCTCGGAGAAGGGGTAGGACACGCGTGGCCGTTCGGAGATGCGGTCGACGGTCATCTCGAAGTCGAATTCGACCTCGGCGAAGCTGACGACGCCCGAGATCGGCGCGGCCGAGCGGTAATGCGGCGTGGCGGCCAGCGGCACGTGGCTCTCACCGGTCATCAGGCCGGAGGTGGGGTCGAGGCCAATCCAGCCGGCGCCGGGCAGATAGACCTCGGCCCAGGCGTGCAGGTCGGTGAAATCGACATCGGTGCCCGTAGGACCGTCGAGGGCGACTTGGTCGGGCTTCAGCTGGATCAGATAGCCGGAGACGAAGCGGGCGGCGAAGCCGAGATGGCGCAGAATCTGGACCAGCAGCCAGGACGTGTCGCGGCACGAGCCCGAACGGTTCTGCAGCGTTTCGTCCGGCGTCTGAACGCCCGGCTCCATGCGCACCAGATAGGTGATCTCCTGCTGCAGCGTCCGGTTGAGGCCGACGAGGAAATCCACCGTATGGGTTTCGCTGCGGTCGAGATCTTCCAGATAGCGGGTCAGCAGCGGACCAGCCGGCTCCGCGCCGAGATAGGCAGAGAGGTCGGTCTTCAGCGGCTCCTCGTACTGGAACGGCCAGGCCTCGGCCGCTTCCTCGACGAAGAAGTCGAACGGATTGTAGACCGTCATGTCGGCCAGGAGATCGACCTCGATACGGAATTCCGTGGCTTCTTCCGGGAACACCAGCCGCGCGAGGTAGTTGCCGAATGGATCCTGTTGCCAGTTGATGAAGTGATTTTCCGGCAGGATCTTCAGTGCATAGGAGGGCACCCTGGTGCGCGAATGCGGCGCCGGCCGCAGCCGAATGACCTGCGGGCCGAGCCTGACCGGGCGGTCGTAGCGGTAATGGGTGACATGGTGCAGGGCTGCTAGGATCGACATCGGAACTTTCGTGCAGGTCACTCGGAACGCGGCGGGGCGGATGCTGCAGACGTGCAACTGACCATAAGGCCGGGATGGTCTCCGGCAAGCTTTCCGGTCACCTGATGCGGACCGCAGACCGATTTATTTCGCGCCGGCGTCAGAAAGCCGGAACTTGCCGTCGGCAGACGCATTGATGCGCGCTGGCTGCTAACGCCGCGTCAGGCGCCGCAAAGGTATTGAAGATGAAGCTTTTTTCCTGTCCGTCCTGCTCGCACACAGTGTACTTCGAAAACACCGTTTGCGAGCGCTGTAATCACGCGCTCGGTTACGAGCCGCAGGCCAACCGCATCCTGGCGCTGGAGGCCGACGACGGGATCTGGAAGTCGGTCGGAGCCTACAGCGATGCCGGCCGCTGGAAATATTGCCAGAACAACGAATATGGCGTGTGCAACTGGCTGATCCCCGGCGACAGCGACGACAGCCTGTGCACGGCCTGCCGGCACAATGTCACGGTCCCCGACCTCGGCGACACCGAGAAGGTCGATCTGTGGCGCAGCATGGAGATCGCCAAGCATCGGATGATCTACACCGCGATGCGGCTCGGTCTGCCGCTGGTGACCCGTGACGAGGACGATGAGGGCCTGGGCTTCGACTTCCTGTCGAACGATCCCGGCACGAATGAATCGGTCATGACCGGCCATGACGACGGGCTGATCACCATCGCGCTGGTCGAGGCGAACGATGCCGAGCGCGAGACGCGCCGGACATCGATGGGCGAACCCTATCGCACCCTGCTCGGCCATTTCCGACACGAGGTCGGTCACTGGTACTGGGACCGGCTGGTTCGCGACGGCGGTGCGCTCGATGCCTGCCGGGCGATCTTCGGCGACGATACGGTCGATTACGGCGACGCGCTGCAGACCCACTACGCCAACGGCCCGAAGCCGAACTGGCAGGACGAATATGTCTCGTCCTATGCCGGGGCCCATGCCTGGGAGGATTTCGCCGAGACCTGGGCGCATTACTTCCACATCGTCGATACGCTGGAGACTGGCCGCAGCTGGGGCGTCATCGTCAATCCGCGGGTCGACGAGGCCGGGCTCCTCAGCACCCGGATCGATTTCGATGTCTTTTCGGAAGGAGTCACGACGCAGGAAATCGCCGGGGCCTGGCTGCCGCTCTCTGCGGCTCTGAACTCGTTCAACCGTTCGATGGGGCACCAGGATCTGTATCCCTTCGTCTTGTCCGAAACGGTAATCGGCAAGCTCGGCTTCATCCATGATCTGGTCCATGGCCGGATCGGCAACGCGACCGGCAAGGCCGGCGCGCACCGCGGCTGACGAGCAGGTCGCGGCCATCGAAATTACCGGGCGCGGACCGGTCCGGCGGTGGCACAAATGCCATTCGCGTGAGTTAGGCTGATGCGAACCGGGGACGGAAGCAGCGTCGGTCGGCAAGGCGGTCGCAGCGACACGACCAGCCACCGCGTGCAGCGCGGCCGGACCGCATCGGCCCATGGAATTGACGGGACAGGCATATGACAGGCGGCAATCGTTTCTCCTTCGACACGTCCTGGGGCACACAGCATGAGGATGACGGGACCGTCTTCCGGCTCTGGGCGCCCGGCGCCGGACGTGTCGATCTCGTCGTTGGACGCCAAGACGGTGAGAACGACTTCCTTGCGATGGAGAAGGACGCCGCCGGCTGGTGGCGGATCACGACCGATCAGGTTGCGGTGGGCGGCGGTTACGGTTTCCGCGTCGATGACGGCATGGTCGTTCCGGACCCCGCGGCGCGCGCCCAGATGGGCGACGTCCACGGCCTGTCGAAACTGGTCGATCCGCGATCCTATGCCTGGAAGACTGCCGACTGGGCCGGCCGGCCCTGGGAAGAGGTGGTGTTCTACGAGCTCCACACCGGCACTTTCACCGAGGCCGGCACCTTCGAGGCGATGATCGAGCGGCTCGACTATCTTCGAGACCTCGGGATCACCGCAGTCGAATTGATGCCTGTCGCCCAGTTCGGCGGCCGTCGCGGCTGGGGCTATGACGGCGTGCTGCTCTACTGCCCGCACGAGGTCTATGGCGGCGTCGACGGTCTGAAGCGGCTGGTCGACGCGGCGCATGAACGCGGCCTGATGGTCTTCCTCGACGTCGTCTACAACCATTTCGGACCGGACGGGAACTACATCGGATCCTATGCGCCGGAGTTCTTCCACGAGGAGATTCACACCCCCTGGGGTGCGGCGATCGCGTATGACGAAGCGCCGGTGCGCGAGTTCATGATCGATAATGCGCTCTACTGGCTCGAGGAATACCGGATCGACGGCCTGCGCCTCGACGCGATCGACTCGATCAAGGACACCACCGACACGCCGCTGGTAAAGGAACTGGCCGCGCGGGTGAGGGCGGCCTTTCCCGATCGCCACGTGCATCTGACCACCGAGGACGACCGCAACATCACCTGGCATGTCGCCCGCGACGAAGCCGGGCAGCCGGCGCTAGTCTCGGGCGAATGGAACGACGATTTCCACCATTGCGCCCATGTCATCGCGACGCACGAATACGACAATTACTATGCCGACTATGTCGGTCACAGCGTCGAGCAGATGGCCAAGTGCCTTGCCACCGGCTTCGTCTTCCAGGGCGAATATTCCGAGCATCGCGGCCACGAGGTAGGCGAGAATTCGGCGCATCTGCCACCGACGGCCTTCGTCAATTTCATCCAGAACCACGATCAGATCGGCAACCGCGCCTTCGGCGACCGGCTGACGGATCTCGGCTCACGTCGTGCGGTCGAATGCCTGCAGGCCATCCTGCTCCTGTCGCCGCAGATCCCGCTGATGTTCATGGGCGAGGAGTTCGGCGACACCCATCCCTTCAGCTTCTTCACCGATTTCGACGGCGAGCTCGGCACCGCGGTGCGCGAGGGCCGGCGCAACGAATTCGCCAAATTCGGGGCGTTCCAGGACGAGGAAGCGCGGCAGCTGATTCCCGATCCGAACGAGGAAAGCACCTTCCACAATTCGCGGGTCGACTGGACCATGCCCGAGCGGCCGACCTACCGGCGCCGGCTGGAGCTGACGCGGCAATTGCTGGCCAAGCGCCAGTCCGCGGTCGTCCCGCTTTTGAAGGGCATTGGCGGCAATGGCGGCACGTGGTTCGCCTCGGACGCGTCCAAGGCCTTCGTCGTGGCCTGGGAACTGGCCGGAGGCACGGTGCTGCACCTCTTCGCCAATCTCGACGACGAGCCGTGGCCGATCCCCGACACGGTGGCCAAGAGCGACCTAACCTGCGGCACGCTGGTGCATGCCTACCCCAAGGGCGCCGACGAGCAGCTGACGAGTGGCGTTCTGCCGGGAACCTCCGTGGTGTTTCGCCTTGAAAGCCAGAGCCTGATCGCGGGGCCGGTCTCTTGAGCCGCGGCCTGCAGGACCTTGCGGAAAGCCACGGCATCCAGGTCGAATACACGTCCGAGATGGGCGAGCCGGTCCGCATATCCGATGCGGCGGTGCGCAGCCTGCTGGCGGCGCTCGGCGTCGATCCGGACACAGGCGCGAAGGGCAACTTTGCCGAAGCCCATCACAAGCCCGAACGCGCCTGCGCGCTGCCGCCGGCGGTGAAGGGGCAGCGTCGCTGGGGCGTTGCCTGCCAGCTCTATGGCCTGCGCTCGGCGCGCAATCTCGGCCTCGGCGATTTCACCGATCTCGCCGATCTGGCGGTGACCGCGGCACGCGAGGGCGCCTCCTTCGTCGGGGTCAATCCGCTGCATGCCCTGTTCATGGCCGATGCCGGCCGCTTCAGCCCCTATTCGCCCTCGACCCGCAGTTTCCTCAATCCGCTCTACATCGCCATCGACCGCCTCGACGGCGGCGACGGGGTGCTGGCCGCGTTGCGCCGGGAAAGCCCGGAACTGTTCCATGCGCTCGACGGCGACCTCGTCGATTATCCGGCTGTCGGTCGGGTGAAGCGGCTGGCGCTGGAGCGCGTCTTCGCAACAAAGCGCGCCGACATCGAAGCCTCCGATTCCTTCGCCCGGTTCCGCGCGGCCGGCGGCGAGGCACTTGCGGGTTTCGCCCTGTTCGAGGCGATCTCGGAAGCGCAGGTGGCCGACGGCGGCCATGCCGGCTGGCACAACTGGCCGCAGGAACTGCAGGACCGGACGAGCCCTGCGGTCGCCGAATTCGCCGCCGCCCATGCCGACCGGCTGACCTTCCATGCGTGGCTGCAATTCACCGCCGAAGCGCAGCTGGCGGCGGCACAGGCGACGGCCCAGTCGGCCGGCATGACGATCGGCCTCTATCTCGATCTCGCCGTTGGCGTTGCGCCGGACGGCGCCGAGACCTGGAGCGATCCCTCGCTGACGGTCAATGCGGCCCGGGTCGGTTCGCCCCCGGACATGTTCAACAGTCAGGGCCAGGACTGGGGCCTTGCGCCGCTGTCGCCCAAGGTGCTGGCCGAGCGCGACTACCGGCCGCTGCGCGCCTCCTTTGAGGCGCTGACCCGCCACGCCGGCGCCGTCCGCATCGATCACGCCATGGGTCTGGCGCGGCTGTGGTGGATCCCGCAGGATGCCGGCTCCTCGGGCGGCGGCTATGTCCGCTATCCGCTCGGCGCAATGGTCAACGCCGTGGCCGAAGCGTCCGAAGCCAATGAATGCCTGGTCATCGGCGAGGATCTCGGCACGGTCCCGGAAGGCTTTCGCGGCACGATGGAGAACGCCAACATCCTGTCCTACCGCGTGCTCTATTTCGAGCGGCAGGACGACCGTTTCGTCAAGCCGCAGGACTATCCCGAACTGGCGCTGGCCTGCGTTTCCACCCACGATCTGGCGACGCTCGCCGGTTGGTGGACGGGCGCCGACGTCCAGCTGCGCGCCGAGGCCGGCACCCAGGACGAGGCCGCGACCGAGCGCGATCTCGCCGCGCGCCGTCACGACCGCGTGGCATTGCTCAGAGCGCTCGCCAAGGCGAAGCTGCTGCCGAAGGACATGGAGGCGCTGACCCTTGCCGGCGGTGCCGATCTGCCCGAGGCGTTGCCGGCGGAGATCGCCGTTGCCGTCCATCGCTATGTCGCACGCACGCCGTCGCTGCTTCTGACCGTGCAGCTCGAGGACATGGTGGGGCAGGAGCGCCAGCCGAACCTGCCCGGCACCACCGACCAGTATCCCAATTGGCGCATCCGATCCGACGTGCCCCTCGAGGGGCTGATCGACCACGAACGCTTCCGGGCCATGGCCAGTGCCATGCGCGAAGAAAGGCCGAACGCATAATGAGCCGCCAACTCGTCGCCACCTATCGCCTGCAGTTTCGCGAGGGCACCGATTTCGCGGTCGCCGCGGATCTCGCCGCCTATGTCGGCAAGCTGGGCGCCAGCCATCTCTACGCCTCGCCGATCTTCGCCGCCTCGCCGGGCTCCACCCATGGCTACGACGTCACCGACTACAATTCCTTCGAGGAGGATCTGGGCGGGGTCGCCGGCTTCACCAAGATGAGCGACGCGCTGGTGAAGGCCGATCTCGGCCTGATCCTCGACTTCGTGCCGAACCACATGGGTGTCTCGCCCACCAACCACTGGTGGGAGGACGTGCTGCGCTGGGGCCGCGAAAGCCGTTATGCCGGCACCTTCGACATCTCTTGGGAAGCCGAGAAGATTCTCGTGCCGGTGCTGGCCAAGCCCTATGGCGAGGCGCTGGCCGACGGCGATCTCTCCGTCGTCTTCGACGAGCCGACGTCGAGCCTGCGCTTCGACGCCTCCGGCTACGGCCTGCCGATCGATCCGCGCACTTATGGCCATATCTTCGGCTTGATGGATCATCCGGACAAGGACCGGCTGATCCGCCGCTTCGCCGTCTCGACGCCGACCGAGGCCGACGAGATGACCGAGCGGTTCCACGAGCATCTCGCCGATCCGGCTTTCCGCTCGGCGCTGGACAAGGCGCTGGCGAAGATCCGGGGCGATCAGGCCGCGCTGCACGATCTGCACGAGGCACAGGCCTGGCGGCTCGCCTGGTGGCGCACGGCCCGCGAGAAGCTAACCTATCGGCGGTTCTTCGAGATCGCCGACCTCATCGGCGTGCGCCAGGAATCGCGCCGTGTGTTTCGCGAATCCCACCAGATGATCATGCGGCTGGCCCGCGAACGCCGGCTCGACGGCATCCGCATCGACCATGTCGACGGCCTCGCCGATCCGAAGGGCTATCTGGAGGATCTGCGCCAGGCATTCCATTCGGTCCGCCGCTCGCCCTCGATCCATGTCGAGAAGATCCTGACCGGCGACGAACGTCTGCGCACGTCCTGGGAGATCGCCGGCACGACCGGCTACGAGTTCATCACCGCCCTGTCGGGGCTTTACGTCGACGCCGCCCGCGAGGCGCCGATGACCGACGCCTATCACGACTTCCTCGGTGAGGAGGAAGACCTGCGGGCCATGATCACCCGGCAGAAGCGGGCGATCTTCCAGCGCAACCTCGCCGGTGAACTGTCCTATCTGACGGGCCTTGCCCTGTCGGTGGCCGGGCGAGGCCTTGCGACCCGCGATCTGGGGGCCGACACCATGGCCCGCGCCATCGTCGAGGTGGCGACGGCGCTGCCGGTCTATCGCACCTATGTCTCGGTCGACGGCGTGCCGCGCCGCGATATCGCGATCATCGACGACGCCGTCGATCTGGCCATGACCGGCCGGGAGGTCGAGGCGGACGAGCCGATCCAGTTCATTGGCAGGCTCTTGAAGCTCGATTTCGAGGACGGCGCCGATGTCGCCGGTGCCCTCGACTTCACCCGGCGCCTGCAGCAGACCACCGGCGCGGTGATGGCCAAGGCCGTCGAGGACACGGTCTTCTACCGCTACAACCGCCTGATCGCGCTGAACGAGGTCGGCGGCGAGCCGGATCATTACGGCGCCGATGTCGATCTCTTCCACGAGGCGATGCAGATCCGGGTCGAGGATCAGCCGGAAGGCATGCTGGCGACCTCGACCCACGACACCAAGCGCGGCGAGGACGCCCGGGCGCGGCTCTACACCCTCTCGGAAGCACCGGAACACTGGCAGTCGCTGGTTCGCGGATATGCCGAGCAGCTCGCGCCGTTCCGCCATTCCATCGACGGCGGCCAGATGGAAGCGCCTGAGCCGGCGACGGAATGGGGCCTCTACCAGTCGCTGCTCGGCGTCCTGCCAACGGATTTCGACCCGGCCGACACTGACGCCTGTGCCGCGATCGCCGAACGCCTGGCTGTTTATGCCGAGAAGGCGGTGCGCGAGGCCAAGCGCTGGACCAGTTGGACCTCGCCGGCCGAAGCTTATGAAGCCGGCGTGCAGGACTTCGTCCATGCGCTGCTCGATCCGAAGAAGACCGGCGATTTCCTCTCCGGCTTCTGGGCGGCGGCGCAGCCCTTCGTGGCCGCCGGTGCGCTGAATTCGCTGTCCCAGACGGCGATCAAGATGGCGGCGCCGGGCGTGCCGGACATTTACCAGGGCACCGAGTTCTACGATTTCTCCCTGGTCGATCCGGACAACCGGCGGACCGTCGACTTCGCGTCGATCTCCGCCGCGCTGGCGGAAGCGGGCGATCCGGCGGACGCGCTGGCCGATTGGCGCAGCGGCCATCTGAAGGCGATGATCGTCGCGCGCGGACTGGCGATGCGCCAGCGTGCGCCGGCGCTGTTCACCACGGGAACCTATGTGCCGCTGGCCGTCGAGGGCGCGATGGCGGCGCATGTCGTCGCCTTTGCCCGCACCGACGAGGCCGGACACGCCGCGATCACCATTGCGCCGCGGCTGTGCCTGACCCTGCTCGACGGGCGCGAGGCGATCGATGTGCCGGCCGAGCGCTGGCAGGAGACGTCGATCCGCCTGCCGGAGGGGCTTGCCGGACGCACCTATCGCGACGTGGTCACCGGGCAGGAGCATGAGCTGCCCGCCGATCTCTCCCTGGCGACAGTGCTGGCGCAGCTTCCCTTCGCGTTGCTCGAAGCCATCTGATCGAGTTGCGTCCGGGGCGAGGGGACCTTCGCCCCGGACGCAGGCAAGGCATCCTGCAGTTCGGCTTATCGGAGACCGTCATGGCAATCCGCACCGTCGTCTGGAACGAGTTCGTCCACGAGCGCGAGGAAGCCGAGGTCCGGGCGATCTATCCGGACGGCATCCACGAGACGATCGCCGCCGCCTTGCGGCAGGACCCGGAGATCGACGTCTCCACCGCGACGATGGACGCGCCCGAGCACGGCCTGCCGCAGGAACGGCTCGACGCCACGGACGTGCTCCTCTGGTGGGGGCACAAGGCGCATGGCCAGGTCAGCGACGAGACGGTCGACCGCGTCGCCGAGCGGGTGCATCAGGGCATGGGTCTGATCGTCCTGCATTCGGGGCACTTCTCGAAGATCTTCAAGCGGCTGATGGGCACACCCTGTTCGCTGCGCTGGCGCGAGGCGGGCGAGCGCGAACGGCTGTGGGCGATCAATCGCTCGCATCCGATCGCGCAGGGGCTCGGACCCTCGATCGAACTGCCCCAGGCGGAGATGTATGGCGAACCGTTCCTGGTGCCCGAGCCGCTGGAGACGGTGTTCATCTCCTGGTTCGAGGGCGGCGAGGTGTTCCGCTCCGGCCTGACCTACCGGCGCGGGGCGGGCAACATCTTCTATTTCAGCCCCGGTCACGAGACCTATCCAATCTATCACGAGCCGGCCGTGCAGATCGTGCTGCGCAATGCGGTGCACTGGGCCTACAACCCGGTTCCCGCATGGTCCGACGTGTCGAACGCGCCGAACGTCCCGGTCGACAAGGCACCCGAGCCGATCGAGCAGCGCGGCGCCTCGCTCCACAAGGACGGCGAGGCGGGCTTTCGATGACCGGCGGGGCGACCCCGCCGTCCGGGGCCGCGGCGGGTGCGAAGCGCATCCTGATCCTCGGAGCCGGCAGCATCGCCCATCGCCATGCCGAGCATTTCGGCTCGATCCCCGGCTGCGCCGTCGTCGCGGCCTGCGACACCAATGCCGAACGGGCCCGGGCCTTCGCCGCGTTGCACGGCATCCCGCATGCGTTCGACAATCTCGACGCCGCGCTGGCCTGGGGTGGCTTCGAGGCGGTGGTCAACGCGACGCCGGACCAGGTCCACAAGCCGACGACGCTGGAGATCCTCAAACACGGCAAGGCAGTGTTCTGCGAGAAGCCGCTGGCGATCCATGCAGCCGACGCCTTCGAGATGGTTGCGGCGGCGGAGGCGGCCGGCGTGATCAACATGGTCAACCTGACCTACCGCAACGCCCATGCGATCCAGATGGCACGGCGGATGATCGAGGCGGGCGAGATCGGCGACATCCGACACGTTGCCGCAAGCTATCTGCAGAGCTGGCTGACGGCACGCCACTGGGGCGACTGGCGAACCGACGAGCGATGGCTGTGGCGGCTGTCGACGGCCCACGGCTCAGGCGGTGTCCTCGGCGATATCGGCATCCACATCCTCGACTTCGTCACCTTCGGTACCGGTCTCGACATCGCTACGCTGGGGGCGCGGCTGAAGACCTTCGACAAGGCCGAGGGCGGTGCGATCGGCGACTACGGGCTCGACGCCAACGATTCCTGTGCGATGACGGTGGAATTCGGCAATGGGGCGCTGGGCGTCGTCCATATGAGCCGCTCGGCGACCGGCAGGGAGAACGATCTCGACCTGACCATTCACGGCGAAAAGGGCGCCCTGAAGATCTGGTCCAACACGACCGACTCGACGCTCTCCGCCTGTCTCGGGTCGGATATCGAGACGCAGACCTGGAAGGCGCTCGACTGCCCGCCGACGCCGCGCAACGCCGATCGCTTCGTGCTGGCGCTCCTGTCGGGCGTGAATGGCCAGCCGGATTTCCGCCACGCGGCGCAGGTGCAGACGCTGCTCGACCTCGCCATCCGGTCGGACGCACAGGGCCGGATGCTGACGGTCGATTGAGCAAAAGGCGGCGGCGAATCGCTTTTTCGGGGGCGTATCCAGTCCCGGTTAAGGATTTGCCCGGTAAGCTGCCGCCCATGTGCCGCGGTCTGCGGCCGTAGTGTCACGTGCCGTCCGCACGGCCAGGAAACACCGGCATGCTCTCCAATACGCTTTCCTACCAGCTCTACACCCGCGACATGACCCGCACGCTCGATCGCATCGCGTCGGATCCGGTGGTCAAGCGCGAGGCCGAGTATTACCGCACGAACATTCATTCGGTCACGACGATCGACGAGTTCATGGGCGACTACCGGCTCTATTCCTACGCCATGAAAGCTTACGGGCTGGAAGAGCAGATCGACTCGCGTGCGCTGATCAAGAAGGTGCTCGAGAGCGATCTCAGCGATTCCAAAAGCCTCGCCAACAAGCTCTCCGATGAACGTTACCGGACCTTCGCCAAGGCCTTCAGTTTCGTCAGCAATGCGGAGCCACCCGTTCTGGCGGCGCAGTCGGTCGGACAGACGGATCTGGTCGTCGAGGCCTATTCGGACTATCGCACCCGGGCCGGCCAGGTACACGCCACGGCGGCCAAGGGCTACATGGACGGCATCGGTACGATCACCAATGTCGATGACTTCCTGAACAGCACGCATCTGTTCAACGTCTCGCTGGCATCGGTCGGCATCGATCCGTCGATCGCGTCGCGTTCGTTCATCCGGGATGTTCTGACCGGCAATGCAGCCGACGGCCCCGCGGCCAACGGCGACAACCGCTACGCTGACCTGGCGGCCATGCTGGCCTTCGAGCCCGATGGTTCAATCCCGGCCGGCGGACTGCAAAGCCAGGACGAAGCCAACACCACCGTCTTCAATTATTTCACCAAGAAAGGGCTCGCCACCAGCGAGCAGGCGGCGGCCTATCAGGTCAGCTATTACGAATCGCAGATCAGCAAGGTCCGGACGGCCGACGAATTCGTCAATGATCCTCGCCTGTTCGGCGTGGCGCTCAGTTCCGTCGGGTTGAGCGATTCGGAAATGCCGTCTTATGCTTGGACACTGATCACGAGTGACCCGGCCGATCCCAACAGCGATCTGAACCAGATGCCGGAGGATACGCCGGCGGCGCTGGCCCGCAAGCAGAAGTACATGCTGCTTAACGAGCGACTGAATTTCGATACCCAGGGCAACTTGGCGGCAGGCCAGACCGCCCAGAGCGAGGCGGCGAGCGATACGACCGTCGAGGGCTATTTCGCCAATTACCGCAGCAGCACCGCTGGGAACGACAAGATCGCCACCAGTCTGTTCCGGGTCGCGGTGTCAGGCTTGTCCACCGTGCGGCAATTCGTTTCGAGCACGGCGGTCTACGATTACGCCCTGAAGGCATTTGGCCTTGATCCTGCCACCGAAAGCCGCAGCAGCATCATGCGGGTGCTGCGCAGCGACCCCTCCGATCCGTCGTCTTATGCCAATTCGCTGGGAGATGACCGCTATGTGAAGCTGGCCGCCGCGTTCAATTTCGACGACAGCGGCAAGATCGCCGCCCAGCGGATCGCTCAGACCGAGGCGAACCAGATCGACACGGCGACACGCTATGCCGAAACCTTCGGCGACAAGCCGACCACGGCCGAAAGCAAGGCAATCACCGAGGCGACCACGGCCTACAAGAAGGCTCTGTTGTCGATCGTCACGGTCGACGATTTCGTTGCGAACAAGACCGTTTTGAACTTCGCGCTGAAGGCGTATGGGCTCGAGGCCGATCGCCTGTCGCAGAAGGACCTCGTCGCGATCCTGACCAGCGACCGGTCCGATCCGGAAAGCTTCGTCAACCAGTCCAACGATCGCCGCCTGATCGAGTTCGCTGCAGCCTATGCCTTCACACCGGACGGTGGCATCGAACGCGGCGCGCAGGAAATCCAGAGCGCCGGCGACTTTCTCTCGACACAGGACTTCTACCTGCGTCAGACCATGGAAGAGGAAGCGGGTGCCGACAACGAGGCCGTGCGCCTTGCGCTGTATTTCCGCCGGTCGGCACCGGAATTGACCTCGATCTACGAGATCCTCGCGGACCCGGCGCTTCTGACGGTGGTGCAGACGGCGGTCGGGCTTCCGGCGGAGTCGAGCCAGAGCGATCTCGATCTGCAGGTTCGTACCATCGAGAAGAAACTGGACCTGGAAACCCTTAAGGACCCGAAAGGGCTGGAGCGGTTCATCAGTCGCTATCTCGCCCTGCAGGAGGCCCAGTCGACGAGCACCGCGACGTCGCCGGCCCTGGCGATCCTCGGCAGTTCCGGCGGCATCCTTTAACCATCTGCGATACGCGAAACGACGAAGGCCCCGGCGGATACGCTCCACCGGGGCCTTCGTCATTTCATTTGGGGCCATCCTCGATGGGCGCAGGTCGCGCGGCCGGTCACCTGACGCGCGACGCGATCGTTTCCGTCAGGTCAGCGGACCGACAGGACCTCGCCGCTGCGACGGTCGATCTCGACCCGCATCTGGCGCTTGCGCCGATCGGAGCCCTCGACGCGGTAGGCGCCGCGGCTGCTCGTGACGACATGCACCTGCCGCATGCCCTGACGCTTGGCGATGCGGACCGCGTCGCGCTCGGACACGTCGCGGCGGGCTTCCTCGCGCCGATCGCGGCGATCATGGTCGCGCCGGTCGTAATCGCGCATCTGCTCCTGGGGGACGATGCGGATCCCGTCGCGACCGATCTGGACGCTCTGGGACAGCACTGGCGTGGCCGCGGTCATCGCCGCGACGGCCACCACTGCGTAAATGGATTTCCTGCTGATCACGGCTCGACTCCTCGCCCGAAAATAACGCGGCCGGAGACAACTCCGGCGCGTGCGCACCCCCAAACCGGCAATGAGGCCATTTGGTTCCGTGACTATCAGGGAAGCGGTCTGCCCAGCGCCCGGCGCAAACGGCAACGGCGCCGGATGGCGCCGCTGCCTGCGCTGGCGGCGCGTCAGTGCAGGTACTGGCCGCCATTCGCCGAGAGCGTGGAGCCGGTGACGAAGCCGGCGTCGTCCGAGGCGAGGAACACCACGCAGCGGGCAATCTCTTCGGCTTCGCCGAGGCGACCGACCGGAATCTGCGGCAGGATGTGCTTCTGCATCACGTCGTCGGAGATCGTCGCCATCATCTCGGTGTTGATGTAGCCGGGGCAGATCGTGTTGACGGTGATGCCCTTCTTCGCGCCTTCCTGGGCCAACGCCTTGGAGAAGCCGATGTCGCCGGCCTTGGCGGCGGAATAGTTCGCCTGGCCGGCCTGCCCCTTCTGGCCGTTGATCGACGAAATGTTGATGATCCGGCCGAAATTGCGCGACCGCATGCCCTCCCAGACCGGCCGGGTCATGTTGAACAGGCCGTTGAGATTGGTGCCGATGACCTCCTGCCACTGCTCGGGCGTCATCTTGTGGAACATGGCGTCCCGCGTGATGCCGGCATTGTTGACCAGGATCTCAACGGGGCCGTGCTCCGCCTCGACCTTGGCGATGCCCTCCGCGCAGGCCTCGTAGGAAGAGACGTCCCATTTGTAGACGGCAATGCCGGTGGCGTCCTTGAAGGCGTTGGCCTTCTCGTCATTGCCGGCATAGGTCGCCGCCACCGTGTAGCCGGCCTCCTTCAGCGCCTTGGCGATGGCCGCGCCGATACCTCGTGTGCCGCCGGTGACGATTGCAACTCTTCCCATGTCTTCCTCCCGTTTGGATTATCCCGACGCGTGAGCGTCGCGCGTTCCGTGTGTCTTGTCATGTGCGAAGGCCGGCGCGTCGGTTCCCAGCCCATGCCGAAGCAGGAAGGCCTTGCCGTCGCTGGCGCCCTGCCGCCAGGTGTCCTCGATCTTCTTGCGGTTGGTGAAATCGATCTTGTCGGCCGGCACCGCTTCGGACGGCTCGACGTAGAGGCAGCTTTCCGATTGCGGCAGGTGACGGAACCGACGGGTGAGCAGGATGAGCGTCCGGCCCTCGTTCGGATCGGGCATCGGCGCCTTGGACGTCATTCCGCCGTCGATGACCGGACGGCCGTTCCAGCCGTCGATGTTGAACACCGGCGGGATCACGGCGGCACTGCAGATCAGATCGATCAGGCGCCCGTCGCGGGCCGCCTGTCTTGCGTCCACGAGGATCTGGTCGGTGCCCAGCGCCGTTGGCAGCACGACTTTCGGGGTCGAGCGGACGGCGAGATCGAGAAGATAGGCCGCCATCAGCGGGAAGGTCGACCATTTCGGCAGGCGCCGGGTCGGCGGATGGGCCAGCAACACCTGAAAGGAGGGGCCGTCGGCGATCGCCGCGATGGCCTGCCGGTCGAGTGTCTCGCTGACGATCTCCCGGTAGATGCGCTGGTGCGGCGTCAGCCCGTCGGCCTGCACCTCGTTCCAGCTGGTGGCGACGTTCTGCGACCGGCGATCGAAGGTCGCGCCCATCACCTCCAGCAGGGTTTCGTCGCGACCGGCAATGAAGCAGCTCGCCGACAGCGCGCCGCCGGAGACGCCGGCGATGCGTGTCGGCGTCAGGGCCAGAGGCCGACGGACCGTCTCCAGGAAACCGCCGTGCCAGAAGCAGCGCGTTCCGCCGCCCGAGAACACGAGCTGTTCGAAGTTCAGGTCCGTCATGCCGCCATGCCGCCGCGCCGTTTTGCGACGGCGCCGTTACGGGCGCTCGAAGCACATGGCGACGCCCATGCCGCCACCGATGCACAGGGTGGCGAGCCCCTTCTTGGCGTCGCGCCGGATCATCTCGTGGATCAGCGTGTTGAGGACGCGCGTACCGGAAGCGCCGATCGGATGGCCGATGGCGATGGCGCCGCCATTGACGTTGACGATGTCCGGGTTCCAGCCGAGGTCCTTGTTCACCGCGCAGGCCTGGGCGGCGAAGGCCTCGTTGGCCTCGACGAGATCGAGATCCTCGACGCTCCAGCCGGCCTTCTCAAGAGCCTTGCGCGACGCCGGGATCGGGCCGGTGCCCATGATCGACGGATCGACACCGGCGGTCGCCCAGGAGGCGATACGCACCAGCGGCGTCAGCCCGCGCCGCTCGGCCTCGGCCTCGCTCATCAGCACCGTGGCGCCGGCGCCGTCATTGATGCCCGACGCGTTGGCCGCCGTCACCGAGCCTTCCTTGTCGAAGGCCGGGCGCAGCTTCTGCACCTTTTCCAGCGTCGTGCCGTGCTTGATGTATTCGTCATCCTCGACCACCGTGTCGCCCTTGCGGCCCTTGACGGTGAAGGGGACGATCTCGTCCTTGAAGCGACCGGCCTTCTGGGCGGCCTCGGCCTTGTTCTGCGAGGCGACGGCGAACTCGTCCTGCATCTCGCGGGTGATCTGCCACTGGCGCGAGACGTTCTCGGCCGTGTTGCCCATGTGATAGCCGTTGAAGGCGTCGATCAGGCCGTCCTTCAGCATGGTGTCGACCATCTTCAGGTCGCCCATCTTCTGGCCCTGGCGCAGATGCGCCGCATGCGGTGCCATGGACATGGATTCCTGGCCGCCGGCGACGATGATGCTGGCGTCGCCAAGGGCGATCTGCTGCATGCCGATGGCGACGGTGCGCAGACCCGAGCCGCAGAGCTGGTTCAGCGCCCAGGCGGTGGTCTCCTTCGGGCAGCCGGCCGCCATGGCCGCCTGACGGGCCGGGTTCTGGCCCTCGGCGGCGGTCAGGATCTGGCCCATGATGACCTCGTCGACATCGCCGGCGTCGACCTTGGCGCGTGCCAGCGCCTCGCGGATGGCCGCGGCGCCCAGCTCATGGGCCGGCACGTTGGCGAACGCGCCGTTGAAGGAGCCGACCGGGGTGCGCGCCGCGCCGACGATGACGACCGATTGTCCGTTGCTCATGACCTGTGTCTCCCTGCGGGCTGCCCGCGATCCGAGGAATTCCGTGCGCCGGCAGATAGAGTGCCGCGACCGGGTTCCCATCGGTTGTCGCAGAGCCGCTTTGCGACTGTCAACGCGATCCCCGGCGTTGCGCCCCGCGCCCGCGGACGCTGCGATGCGGTAGGCACCCCGGCCGGGTCACGGGAATGGTTTGAGTGCCGCCGGGTTTTGTGCCTATCATTTATGCGGCGCAACGAAGCAGTCGCACAAACCGACGACGTTGACGCCGGAACAGCGGGCTAGGGGGTGAGGAATGGCCAAGAATTCGGACGTGACGGTCATCAAGAAATACGCCAATCGCCGGCTCTACAATACCGGTACCAGCACGTATGTGACGCTGGAAAACCTGGCGGCGATGGTCAAGAAGAACGAGGAATTCGAGGTTCAGGACGCCAAGACCGGCGAGGACATCACCCATTCGGTGCTGACCCAGATCATCTTCGAGCAGGAGAACAAGGGCGGTCAGAACCTGATGCCGATCGCCTTCCTGCGCCAGCTCATCCGGTTTTACGGCGACCAGATGCAGATGGTCATTCCGGCCTATCTGGAACAGTCGATGAGCGCGTTCTCGCGCGAGCAGGAAGGCTTTCGCGACAAGCTGCCCAGCGCGATGGCGCAGACGCCGATCAAGCTGATGGAAGAGCAGGTTCGCCGCAACACCGAGATGTTCCGGCAGGCCATGACGGTTTTCAATCCGTTTGCCGCCGGCGCCATGGGCAATGCGGCCGATCCGGCGTCGCGGGACAGCGAGGCGGCCGCGCCGCGCCGCAACGAGCGGCCAGCCGACGACGATCTGAAGGCGATGCGCGAGCAACTGGTGGAGATGCAGAAGCGCATCGAGGCGCTGGATGCCCGCAAGACCGACACCAAGAAGGCCGACTGATCACGATCGGCGCCGTCCGCTGCCCGGGGGAGGACCGGGCCGCGGACGCTACGGCGTCCTGATGGACGCGCTGACAACGCGAAAAGGGCCAGTCCTGCCGGACCGGCCCTTTGTCATGCTGATCGATCCGGCCGCCGAAGCAGCCGGGAAAGGGCTTACGCCTTTTCCTTGACCGACAGGATCTGGCGACCGCGATACATGCCGGTCTTCAGGTCGACGTGATGCGGACGGCGCAGCTCGCCCGAATCCTTGTCTTCGATGTAGGTCGGCGCCTTGAGGGCGTCCGCCGAACGGCGCATGCCGCGCTTCGACGGGGACGTTTTGCGTTTGGGTACGGCCATGTCTTGCTCCGTTCGGGCTGTCGGGGGATGCCGCAACGCGGCATCATCGACGTCTGTCTGATCTCGTTCTGCGCCGGCTCTCGATGCTCCGCGCATTCACGTCGGCGTCGCCCGCGATCCCATGCAGATCGCCGCAGAACTTCGCCATGACGGGAATTCGAGGCTGCCCATAGCAAAGACCCGGCTGGTTGGGAAGGGGGCGGCGACGATTCCGTCGCCGTCCTCATGCGGGCTTTACGCAGCCGACATAGTCGCCCGAGCTTTTTGCCATGCGCTGCACCCGGTCGGCGAGGCGGTTGAGCCCGCGCCCGGGATTGGCCGGATTGCGCTCGATCGGATTGGGCAGCGTGACGGCCAGAAGCGCGGCCTGGCGGGCAGTGAGCCTGGCGGCGGACCGGCCGAAATAGTGCTGCGCCGCCGCCTCGATGCCGTAAATGCCGCGATCCCACTCCACGACGTTGAGATAGATCTCCATGATCCGCCGCTTCGACAGGACAAGGTCCAGATACAGGGCGAGCGGCGCCTCGATCGCCTTGCGCACATAGGAGCGGCCGCCCCACAGGAAGAGATTCTTCACCGTCTGCATGGGAATCGTCGACGCGCCGCGGGTTTCCTCGCCGGCCAGCGCTTCCTCGACCACGGCGCGCATCTCGCCCCAGTCGATGCCGTCGTGGCGACAGAACTGGCCGTCCTCGGACATCATCACCGAATAGACCATCACCGGGGCAACGGCGTCGATGTCCACCCATTCGCGCTGCATCGAACGGAAGCCGAAATGATCGGCCAGCATCAGCGTCGAGACCGGATGCACGGCGCGCAGGGCGTAGAGCGGCGTCAGGATGAGGGGAAACGCCACCAGCACGAGGATCACGAGAGCGGCGATCGCCGCACTGCGCCGGATCATCGTGCGATGCCTGCACGGCCGGCGGAGGCCGGCTGGCTATTGTTCGAAGGGCAGGGGCGGGAACGTGCGTTCATCCGCCGGTCTTACCGGTGACGCTGCATGGCCGCAACGCTGTGCCGTGTCGATCGCCGTGGGGTTTCGACGGGAACCCGCGGCACAGCCGCCTTGACCCGGGCCGCGGCTTCGGCAAAGCCGGACGCGCACTGACAGGAGAGCGACGCAGCCATGAGCCAGACCCCGTTTCAAGCCCGGCTGTCGGAAGCCGCCGACCTGACCGAAGCGCGGCTCGCGGACTGCCTTGCCGGTGCGGACGGTTCGGTGGCGGGCGCTCCGGCGCGTCTGCTGGCAGCCATGCGCCATGGCGCGCTCGGCGGGGGCAAGCGGCTGCGGCCCTTCCTGGTGATCGAGAGCGCGCGCCTCTTCGGCGCCGACCCCCAGGCTGCGATCGGCACGGCGGCGGCGCTGGAGTGCATCCACTGCTATTCGCTGGTTCATGACGATCTGCCGTCCATGGACGACGACGATCTGAGACGCGGCAAGCCCACCGTCCATCGGGCCTATGACGAGGCGACGGCGATTCTGGCGGGCGACGGCCTCCTGACCCTGGCTTTCGGTCTGGTGGCGGATGAGACGTCCCTGTCGTCGGAGGCCCGTGTCGCGCTCGTCGCGCTGCTGGCGCGCGATGCCGGCGCCGCGGGCATGGTCGGCGGGCAGGTGCTGGATCTCGCCGCCGAGAACGCCGTCCTGTCCGAGGACGAGATCGCCCGGATGCAGGCGATGAAGACCGGCGCGCTGATCGCCTTTGCCTGCGAGGCCGGCGCCATCGTCGCCGATGCCGATGCGGCCGAACGCGCCCGCCTGCGCCGCTTCGGCGAGATCGTCGGCCTCGCCTTCCAGCTCGCCGACGACCTCCTCGACGAGACGGCGGACGCCGCGGTGCTGGGGAAGGCCGCCGGCAAGGACCGCGAGCGGGGCAAGAAGACGCTGCCCGCCCTCAACGGGATCGACTGGACCCGTGCGCGTCTCGACCGGCTGGTGGCCGAGGCGGAGGCCGAACTCGCGCCTTTTGGCGACAAGGGGGCGGTGCTGATCGAGGCGGCGCGGTTCGTGGCGAACCGGTCGAGCTGAGGCCGAAGGCGACAGGGTCTGCGAGGGGCTCGACGCCTGTCAGGTCATGACGTTCGATGCCCGATCGCGCAGTGATCCGGCCGGTTCTGCCGCGGCGGCATCGACCGCCTTCTCTTCGCGCTTGCGAAACGTCCCGCGCCGCCGCAATCTTGAGTGCCGGCCGCAAGCGGGATAAGTCCGGCATCCTGTACAAGAGGAGCGTTCCTTGGCCATTCGCAAGATTCTCGTCGCCAACCGATCCGAAATCGCCATTCGCGTGTTCCGCGCCGCGAACGAGCTCGATATCCGGACCGTGGCGATCTGGGCCGAGGAAGACAAGCTGGCCCTGCACCGCTTCAAGGCGGACGAGAGCTACCAGGTCGGCCGCGGCCCGCATCTGTCCAAGGACATGGGGCCGATCGAGAGCTATCTTGCGATCGAGGAAGTGATCCGCGTCGCGAAGCTCTCGGGCGCCGACGCCATTCATCCGGGCTACGGTCTCCTGTCGGAAAGCCCCGAATTCGTCGATGCCTGCGTCGAGGCGGGGATCACCTTCATCGGCCCGTCCGCCGACACCATGCGCCGGCTCGGCAACAAGGTGGCGGCGCGCAATCTCGCGCTGGAAGTCGGGGTGCCGGTGGTGCCGGCCACCGTGCCGCTGCCCGACGACATGGACGAGGTGCGCCGCATGGCGGCCGAGGTCGGCTATCCGGTGATGCTGAAAGCGTCCTGGGGCGGCGGCGGCCGCGGCATGCGCGCCATCCGCGACGAAAAGGACCTCGAGCGCGAAGTCATCGAAGGCAAGCGCGAGGCCCGCGCCGCCTTCGGCAAGGACGAGGTCTATCTCGAGAAGCTGATCGAGCGCGCCCGCCATGTCGAGGTGCAGATCCTCGGCGACACCCATGGCAACG
>Ga0189290_100192_pt1 | contig 34337 bp, 36 predicted proteins | sample UW140minimetaG_FD_130318 | JGI IMG/M metagenome (GOLD analysis project Ga0189290, IMG submission 130318) | Marine microbial communities from the Costa Rica Dome - UW140 mini metaG | ecosystem: Environmental > Aquatic > Marine > Oceanic > Photic zone | place: Costa Rica: the Eastern Pacific...
AAATCCCATGTCGATCACTCCAAATCTCCCCAACCAAAAACGTCGGGGCAGTGTGTTCACATGGGTCAATTCTCAGTGACAATTTATGGGTATACCGGGTCAGTTCTCAGTGACAATCAACAGCGTGACAGACCAGATACCGGCCCTGGCCGTCCTTTTCCGTCACCGCCTCAATGGCAAAAACCCGATCGCCCTCTCGGAACCGACACTCTGACGTTGGTCGTTGTGCCGCTCCCCATGGCGCCCCCCGCAAGGTGATCCGATACTTGGCCCCGGCCAGCGACATAACCCCGCCATCTGTTGCACGCCCGCTGCGCGTCACCACTTCGGCCCAAACCGTGCCCAGTGTTTCCCAGGTCTGCACAAATCCACCCGCCCCGTCCGGTGTTGCTAAGGGGCGCTCAAGCAACAAGCGCCGCGACAATGTCACCGCACCAGTCATGACATTGCTCCCGCGCCCAAACGCAGTGGACGGTAGCGTTCCAACAGACTAACCACGCCAAATGGCATGCACCCTTCACTCAAATTTGTTTCGTGCCGGAACACATAGTAATGCGCAGCCAACAACAGCACCGCTTGACGCATATCTGCAGGACTGTGAGACCACTCCGTGCCATATCCCGCAACAAACCGCACAGTGGCACTTCCGTCATTTGGAATACGCGGCAATGCCCCAGAGACGCCCCTCAAACCCGGCGCATGCGCATCACTGATCAATCGGTAAGCGCTGGAAGCCACCGAAACCACAGTCTCTTGCGCATCCTCTAGCGTCACTTCCAAAACCTCAGACACCGGCGCCACCGGCAGGGTATTGGCGGCACTGTCACGCCACCCGTAAACCTTCCAACCAAAAGTCTGTTGAAACATGACTTTTCCGGTGCGCGCCTCCACCGCACTGATTGCTGCGCGCAAATAGCTTTCCAAAACGCTGTCCTGCAACGTATCGTCGGAAAACCCGCTTCCTAACCGCAGGTGATCTCGAAACTCTTGAACCGGCAGTGCCTCCGTTGGCACCGAGGTCTCTTCGACTAACATCATGGAACAACTCCAAAACTCTCGATGGTCTTTGTTGGGCGCGCGTCCTCACGTCGCTTTAACGGAGGGGGTAAGCCAGACAACGTGCGTAGTCCGACGCGCGCCCGGATGATGGCGCTCGCGCGCCCCACCCACCCAGGAAATCAGCTCACCGCAAAGCGCAGCAGCTTGATCGCGGCAAAGTCACTGACATCGCCACCAATACGCTTGGTCGCATAGAACAGCACATGTGGCTTGGCGCTGAACGGGTCGCGCAACAGGCGCAGGTCCGGCCGCTCTGCCACGGTGTAACCGGCCGAAAAATCGCCAAAGGCAATGGCATCCGCACCGCTCGCAATATCTGGCATGTCTTCTGCAATCAGCACCGGATAACCAAGCAACCTCGCAGGCTCGCCCGCTGCCAATCCATCAGACCACAGGAAGCGTCCGTCCGCGTCTTTCAGCTTTCGCACCGCACCAGCCGTTTTGGAATTCATCACAAAACTGCCATTGGCGCGGTATTGCGCCCCAACGCATAAACCAGATCCACCAGCGCATCCCCGCCGTTGAAATCTCCGTCTACGCCTGTGACCACATACCCGATATTACCCCAGCTCCAACTGGCATCATCCACCGCCGAATGCGTAAGAATGCCGGTTGGCTTATCGACACCATCTCCCGTGATAAAGGCCGCGGCCTCCGCCCGTGCGAATTTGTCGACAATGCGCCCTGCCAACCACGCCTCAATGTCAAACGCGCTGTCATCCAACAACCGCTGAGACGCCTTTGGCAACGCCGACAGCTCGTGCAGTGGAATGGCAATGCGCTCAATAGTCGGCGTGCCGGTTTCGGTGGTCGCAGTGGTTTCATCCGCCCAGCCCGCTCCGGTTTCCGAACTGTCGATCAGCACATCATAGGAGCCCGCTTCCACAGTCACTACATTGGCAATCCCACGGATGCTGGCAGTGCTGTTTAGTACCGACTTGATGGTCTCTGCGGTCTGAGGATCCACCAGAAAGCCGCCATCGCTGTTCACAGCAGTGGACATGGCTTTGCCTTCAAGCTCCAAGCCACGCAACCCATCATCCTCGCCAGTGCGCAGATAGGCATCGAAAGCTTTCTGATGCGGCGCATCAAAGTCCGTTGCCGCCGCCAAATGCGGCCGTGCCGCCTGTGTCGATTTGCGTTCAAGCATGGTCAATCGCTCTTTCTGTTGTTTGAATTCCGCGTGAATGTCACCTCGAAAGGCATTGAAACTGCTTGCGAACTCTGCCACAGTAGATTTTATTTCCTGGACCGGAGACACGCCTTCCCCGATTCGAGACTCTGTCTCGGTCTTATTCATCACTGACTTCCCGTTTTTTGTTCTGGCGCTTACTGCGCCACCATCCCGCGGCTGATGCTCCGCAGATAGGCCGCCGCTTCCCGCAAGGGCAGCAAAGCGTCCTCCTTCGCGGTTACCCGCGCACTGGGCAGCATCGGAAAGGTCACAAGCGACACCTCCCAAAGCTCCAGTTCCGTCAAGAGCCGCTGGCCCTTTGAATTTTTGCTGGCTTTCTTGGTGCGGTAGCCAATCGACAAGCCGTCAATTGCACCCGCTGCTATCAGGGCGGCCGCTTCGCGCCCCTTGGCCACATTGCCCAGCAACCGCCCTTTGACCCAAAGTCCACGGCTATTTTCGCGCACCTCTTCCCAAAGACCGATGGGGTGCGCCGGATCATGCTGCCACAGCATCTTCACCTGCCGCCCCTCCTTGGACAGTCGCTCCAAAGACGCGCCATAGGCTCCTTTTTGTACAATGTCGCCACTACGATCCGCTGCACCAAACAGGCTCGCATACCCGCTGATCACCTGCCCGTCTTCGACATTCAATCCATCGCCAAATCGTGCAAATTTCCGTTCTAATCCGCTGTCTTGCATCACACACTCCTCACTCATGGCGTCACATTTAAAACCGACTGAAACGCCTGCGCCAGGATCACCCCGACAACACCATACACCGTTAGCCACAACCGCCGCTCTAACCGCTCAATCAACTGCTCGATCTTGTCCAAACGCCGGTTCAAACTCTCAAACTGCAACTTCGCCACCCTCTCATGCGCTTCAAGCCGCAGGCCCGGCGCGCAGTCAAAACTCGCGAAACCGTATCGCGGATCATCCATGCGCGCCCTCGTCCGACTGCGCTGGCAAACCAAGCAATCGCCGCTTCTCTGAATCCGACAGGAAGTCAGCCCCTGCCACCCGCGCCCATTGCGCGTCCCGCTCAGTGGCCAAGGCCGGCACCTGATCTAAATCCGGCTTCAACGTAACATCTTCGCCAACATGTTTTGCCAGCCAAGTGCCCATCGCTGCCGTGACCCTGGCCGCCAGCGGCAGCACGGTCAGCCGGTAAAACGCCCGATTGGCCTCTTGGTAGTTCGCATAGGTCGCATCGCCCGGGATTCCGAGCAGCATCGGCGGCACCCCAAAGGCCAGGGCAATCTCGCGCGCCGCAGCGTCCTTGGTCTTGTGAAACTCCATATCGCTCGGTGAGAACCCCATTGGCTTCCAATCCAGCCCACCTTCCAGCAACATCGGACGTCCCGCATTGCGCGCGCCTTGGTGATGGCTCTCCATCTCGCTTACCAATCGGTCATATTGATCTGCTGATAGGCTGCCTTGTCCGTCTTGACCGCGATACACAATCGCCCCCGAAGGCCTTGCTGCATTGTCCAACAGAGCCTTGGACCAACGAGAGGCACTGTTGTGCACGTCCATCGCCATGGCCGCCGCCTGCATCGGAGACAGCCCGTAATGATCGTCCTGCGGATGAAACGTCTTGATATGGCAAATCGGTGAAATCTCCCCCACCGCAAACTTATGTTTGCGCGCTCCCACCGCATACTCATACCCCACAGGCCAACCGTCCGCGCCGGGCACAACACTCATACGATCCGAGCGCAACACATGCAGTTCCACTGGCGCCCCTAAGTCGCCGCCGACGGCTTCGACATAGCCATCACCAGAAAGCAATATCTGGCCGTACAACGCCTCAAGCAGCTCCGCCTGCCCCTGACCCCCGTTAGGCGCGGTCAAAAGCTTCAACATCGGATGGGTCTCAAACCGCTGGCGCTGATCCTGCAACACCAGTGGAAGGGCTGCTGCCGCCTCGGCAATCATCCGCACTGCGCGAAAACCCACAGGATTGGCAGCGAACCCCGTACGGGTCAGCGACACCGTATCACGTGGGCTCCAGGCCACACGACCGGCGCTGTGATAGGCCACCACCTTGCCTGTCGCACTGGCCTTCACCTGAGGCGCCGCCTCTGGGGCCTTCTTATGCAAAAACTTCCCTAGCATGCTCTGCCGCTCCCAGATCTCTGCGTCGCCTCTCTGGCGACCTGCTCATCTCATTCCGTCCGCTTTGGACAAAAACAGTTCTGAAGGATTTTTCTTAAATTGAAGCGTTCTAACCGCGCGTAGCTGTTGCCTTACAGCTCACGCAACCGCGGGCGGCGCCAATGGGCGGACGGTTCCACGATCAATTCATGCAAGGCCCAAACCAGTGCATCTACACGATCCGGACTACCTGCCCCTACAAAGCCCTGCGCTGTCATCAGGCACATCTGATCTTCCAAATCACCAAGCCCAGCTCGATGTAAAATCCGCCCCTGTTCATAAAGCGCAGCCACTGGCTCCGCCCGCGCCACCTTGCCTCGTGTGGCCCGCACCGCCTTAAAGGGAACCAGCGGGTCCACCTGATTGATCACCGACTGCACCAGATCGCCGCCTTGGTTGACCTCTGCCACAAGGCGTTCTGCCCCCCAGGTCTCCATCGCCGTCAACGCCACCCACGCCCAGGCATCTGGTGTGGCGGCCCGCACTGACACGTCATCCAACACGTAGGCGCGCCAGTCTTGCACTGGACCTTTTGAGACCGCGCCAACCACAACAATCCCGCATTCATCACTGCCCGCATGACCAGTAACCGGCGGGTCCACCGCCACCACAATCCGGTCCATCTCCGGCAGGTCCTCACATCGCAATGCATCCAATTGCGCCCGCGTCCAGAGGGCCCCTTCGGCGTCCTCCATCAAAACGCCTTCAAGCTCCTGCCGACCCAACCGCGTGCCCGTATAACGCGCCTCGACTTCCGCCAAAAAACTCTCCGCGAGATTGGCGCGATTGGCCTGCGTGGGCGCGCTGGTCTGCACTGTGGTTGTCACCGTCAACAATCGCTTCAACACATCCACATTGCGCGGCGTCGTGGTCACCACCTGGCGCGGGTTCTCCCCCAACCTCAGCGCAAACTGCAACATGTCCCAGGTCTCCTGCCCGTTGCGCCATTTCGCCAGCTCATCGACCCAAGCTGCATCAAATTGAGGTCCGCGTAGGCTCTCCGGGTCATGCGCTGAAAACGCCTGCGCCACCGCACCATTCGGCCATACCAATCGCCGCCGCCCCGCCTCCCAAACTGGTCGTCGATCAGGCGGCGCACAGGCTATCAAGCCACTTTCGCCAAAAATCATCACCTCGCGCACTTGATCGATGGTCTCTCCCACCAAGGCTACCCGCCGTGCGCGCCCCGCATCCAGCGGTCTGGCCCCCTCCACCATCGACCGCACCCATTCGGCCCCAGCCCGCGTCTTACCCGCCCCGCGCCCACCAAGGATCACCCAAGTCTTCCAGTTACCTTCTGGCGGCAACTGATGCGGCATAGCCCAGAACTCAAACAAAAAGGGGAGCGCCAAAAGCTCCCCCTCCGTCAGGCTGTCCAAAAAGTCACTCTGTACCGCGCGCGGTTCGGAGGCGATCCAAGCGGCGCCCGATCGAAGATCGCGCGGCGTCGAGATTAAGCTGTGAGTATCCTGCTGAATTACCTTTTGCGGTGCGCTGGTCAATGTCTCTCTCCACCAATAGCGCCAATCGCATGCACTGCCGTACCTCGGCCAAGACCCGCCGCCCCGCTGCGGTGGCTGACGGCCCGTCACGTTGCAACGCAATTTTCATCCGCTCCAGCTCGCCCGTCACCCCCCGCAACATAAGTTGCAGCGCGTCTAATTCTTGGTCTAGTACGCGTCCACCCGAAGGCGTGAAATGTTCTGTCATAGCCGCTCTATGCCTCTCATGCGCAGTTGCCCCTCCGCACAAGCCCCACACAAATTTTCGCACTCAAATTCAAACCGGTTAGGCGATTTTCCGCGTGGATCCAGCCAAAACAAAGCTAGCACAAAACTGTAGTGAAAATCAATACTATCAATGTTTTCAAATAATTAAACCAAAGACCGCAACTGTTGCCTGGTGGTGAAACGCATTGTTTCAATTCCAGTTCTCTGCTGCCCCAATTGCGCCCTTATCACAAACTAAACCTTTCTATGGTGAGATTAAGTTGGATGAATAAAGGAAGGCCACGATGCGTATTGCTACCAATACTACGCCGTCCTGGCCTATCAGACTGTCGCTTGCCGCCGCCTGCTTCTTTGGCACAGTGCAAGCAGGCCCTGCCTCCGACACCGCCAGCTCGACGTTTCAACTGCCTGAAAAAATTCTGGTTGAAGTGCTACCGAACTAACGACCCCAGTATCAGCCAAAACAAAACGCGACGCCCGAGAGCGCCGCGTTTGATGTTTCCGATATCCACCAGATTACTGGTTGGCCCGCTCCGCTTCAATCTTGCGCCAGGCAGCAACGTTTTGATTGTGTTCGGCCAAAGTCTCAGCAAAAGCGTGGCCCCCCGTGCCATCCGCCACAAAGAAGATATATGGCGTCGTATCAGGATCAGCCGCTGCTACCAGGCTGGCACGGCCCGGATTGGCAATTGGTGTCGGCGGCAGCCCCTCAATCACATAGGTGTTCCAAGGGGTCTCACGCCGCAACTCGCTTTGGCGCAAGCCACGTCCCAGAACACCCACACCTTCAGTCACGCCATAAATAACCGTCGGATCGGTCTGCAAGCGCATACCTTGGTTCAAACGGTTGGTGAATACACTGGCCACCTGACGCCGCTCTTCCGCAACACCCGTCTCTTTTTCAATGATCGACGCAAGGATCAACAACTCTTCCGGTGAACTGAGCGGAAGCCCGTCTGCCCGGCTTTCCCAAGCCGCCGACACAAGAATCTCCTGTGCATCCTGCATCCTGTCAATGACGCTCTGACGGCTGTCGCCGACACGGACCTCATAGCTGTCCGGTGCCAACGCGCCCTCTTCAGGCCGCTCAATCTCCCCACTGAGCAACTCAATGCTGTTGAGCGTGTCCATCACCTGCCAGCTGGTCACACCTTCGGCCACGGCAATGCGATAGCGCGTATCCGCCTCGCTACGCACACGGGTATAATCCGCAGGCGCCTCGTCCTCAGCCGGGTTGAACGCGGCCACTTCCACAAAGCTGCCTGTCGCCGGATCAAGCTCACGCACCTGAACAGTCTTGCGCGTTACGCCAATGCGATACACGACTTCCGTACCACAGGTGCTTGCACCACCACGGGTGACGATGTCGACAATCTCTTCCATCGACGCGCCCTGCGGCACTAAGAAGGCACCAGCCTTCAGCTTGTCAGCCTTGTCAGAGTAATCCGCGCCCAAACGGAACAAAGTTCCGCTGGCAATTGCGCCCTTGTCTTCAAGATCTTGCGACACGCGGCTCATGTTGGAGCCGGGCTGTACCCGTACGCATACAGGTTCGTTCAAAGGCCCTTCCGCGCGGTAGGTCGACTGCCCAAAAAGGATGACGCCCCCCAGCAGGAAGAGCGCCACGATAAGTAGAGTGAGTGCGTTAGACGCAACTGCGCGCCACATTAATCGACCTTTCCGAAGATAACGGACGCATTTGTGCCGCCAAAGCCAAAGCTGTTGGACAGCGCGACATTGATTTCGCGCTCAACTTTCTTGTTTGGCGCCAGATCAATCGGCGTTTCCACCGCTTGGTTGTCGAGATTGATGGTTGGTGGAGCCACTTGGTCACGGATCGCGAGGATCGAAAAGATCGCCTCAATCGCCCCCGCTGCGCCCAACAGGTGGCCCGTCATCGATTTGGTCGAGGACATAGTCACCTTACCGGCGTGCTCACCCAACATACGCTCAACCGCACCCAATTCGATAGTATCGGCCATCGTCGAGGTACCATGTGCGTTGATGTAGTCGATGTCTTTTGGCTCAAGACCCGCCTTTTTCAGCGCAGCCCGCATGGAGCGCTCGCCCCCTTCGCCAGTCTCGGACGGCGCGGTGATGTGATATGCATCACCAGACAGACCATAGCCCAGAACTTCGGCGTAGATTTTTGCGCCACGCGCTTTAGCGTGCTCATATTCTTCCAGCACGACAATGCCCGCTCCCTCGCCCATGACAAAGCCGTCACGGTCCGCATCATAGGGACGGCTGGCTTTGGTTGGATCGTCTGCACAACCGGTCGACAGTGCTTTACAGGCGTTGAATCCCGCGATGCCAATCTCACAGATCGCCGCTTCACCGCCACCGGCTACCATGACGTCCGCGTCATCAGACGCAATCAAACGAGCCGCGTCACCAATCGCGTGCGCGCCAGTGGAACAGGCGGTCACAACCGAGTGGTTTGGACCTTTGAAGCCGTATTTGATGCTCACTTGACCAGAGATCAGGTTAATCAGCGCGCCAGGGATAAAGAACGGAGACACACGACGCGGGCCTTTTTCAGCCATCAACAGCGTGGTTTGTTCAATCGACTGCAGACCACCGATGCCGGAGCCAATCATCACACCAGTACGTTCCAGCGACTCGGTATCTTCTGGTATCCAGCCACTGTCTTCCACAGCCATCTGAGACGCCGCAGCGCCATAAAGAATGAAGTCGTCCACTTTACGACGCTCTTTTGGCGCCATCCAATCGTCTGGGTTAAATGTGCCATCGGTACCATCGCCATAAGGCACCTCACAGGCATATTTGGTGGTGACACGCTCAGGATTAAATCGGGTGATAGTGCCCGCACCGGACTGTCCGTCCAAAATACGAGTCCAACTTTCTTCCACACCAGAAGCCAAAGGAGTAACGAGCCCAAGCCCGGTGACAACAACACGACGCATTTTCTATGCCCTTCCTCAGAAGTCTTTTGCGGGTTCTTACCTCGCTTCACCCCTAAGGGGCAAGAGCGGCGGTCCCGCAGTGTGACCCGTTGCGCGCTTCTGCGCCCAGTTTCAGGCCATTTTCCTTGCAGCAGACGACCCGCTACCATCAACGCAAAACGCCCGCCTCACCAAAGAGACGGACGTTTGATATTCTCGCTTACCTGCAAATTGCAGGATCTCCAGCTTAGGAAGCTTCGGAGATGAACTTCACGGCGTCGCCGAAGGTCTGGATGGTTTCGGCTGCATCGTCTGGAATTTCGATTCCAAACTCTTCTTCAAAAGCCATAACCAGTTCCACGGTGTCGAGGCTGTCTGCGCCAAGATCGTCAATGAAGGAAGCTGCTTCAACAACTTTATCTTCTTCCACACCAAGGTGCTCTACAACGATCTTTTTTACGCGGTCTGCGACGTCGCTCATGTCAATTCCTCATTCGTCTTGGGCATCTCGGCCCGTTTGAACTCCCACCCACCGGGGCAGGTCTGATTTGTGCCCCAAATCGGGACGGTTTTGATCCGGCTAAACCGGAAGGTCTCCGTCCACCCCTCAAGGCACCCGGAAAATACTCGCCGCCTATAGCACATCCGCTTCACAACGCAAACGCTTTCCCCAGCGACAATTGCGGCGCCCCAAAGGACGCCGCCAAGGCTTACAACATGGCCATACCGCCGTTCACATGCAAGGTGGAGCCAGTTACATAACCCGCCTCCGGGCTGGCGAGATAGAGAACCGCCGCTGCGATCTCCTCAGATGAGCCCATGCGCGCTGCAGGAATCTGCTTGTTGATGGTCTCTTTTTGGTCGTCGTTCAGTTTATCGGTCATCGCCGTGGCAATGAAACCCGGTGCAACTGCATTGGCGGTGATGCCACGGCTCGCCACTTCATAAGCAATCGATTTTGTCATTCCAACCAAGCCTGCCTTAGAGGCAGCATAGTTCACCTGACCCGGGTTACCTGTCGCCCCAACAATCGAGCTCACATTGATGATCCGACCCCAACGCGCCTTCATCATCGGACGCATCACGCCACGGCACAGACGCATCGCGCTGGTCAGGTTCACGTCAATCACGCTCTGCCATTCATCGTCCGACATACGCATGAAAATCTGGTCACGTGTGATACCGGCGTTGTTCACTAGGATATCGACACTGCCCATGGCCTCAATGGCCTGTTTTGGCAGTGCATCAACAGCCGCCGCATCACTCAGGTTACAAGGCAGCACATGCGCGCGCTCGCCCAGCTCTGCCGCCAACGCCTCAAGCGGCTCAACACGGGTGCCAGACAGGCCAACAGTTGCGCCCGCGGCATGAAGAGCTTTGGCAATTGCGCCACCAATGCCACCTGATGCACCGGTGACCAGTGCGGTTTTTCCAGTCAGATCAAACATATTTGTCTCTCTCAGTTTTTCACTACAGGCTGTGTCAAAAGCCCATATTTTGCAATCTCTGCAGCGCTCATAACGTGGGTTTCTTCCACCGGCGCCGCCTCTAGGGTGAACCAATAAAACGCGTCACTGCCCAGCATCCGCGTTGTGTAGCTCACATATGCTGCGTGTTCCGGATCCGTTTTAGGCAGATCTCGCCCCTGCAGGTTACCAACAGCCCAGCTATGAACGCCGATGATCGCGCCGTCTTCCATGCTACGCTCAACACCGGCCAAAAACAGATCTGATCCGCCGGAGTGGATCTCACTCTCCGCCGTCACATGAGTATCCAATCCCAAATCCCGCACACGATGGCCTAACTGCAGGTTCACCTCGTCGTCCACCGACCCCGGAACCTCCAACAAAACCAACCGCGTCACATCCGGGTTCTCCGTCATGGCCTGCTCAAACGCCGCGAGACTGCGACTGTTCAGTGTACCATTCACCAGCAGGTCACGACCGTCCGCCTCAAACGCAATGGTGTCGGTGGCATTCAGATAGGCCACCTCCAGCTGAACACAGCCTGCAAGCACCGCCGCCCCAAGGGCCGCGGCACCACAAACTGCAACAAAGCGTCGGATCAAGACAGGCTCTCCACCGCCGCTTTCACATCTTCAGGCGTGCCCACGGCCCGCACAGCGTTGCCACGGTCAATTTTGCGGATCATGCCGGACAAGGCTTTGCCCGCGCCAATCTCCCAGAACTCTGTGATGTCGTGCGAGCCCATGTGCAGCACCGATTCGCGCCAGCGCACAGACCCGGTCACCTGCTCCACCAACAACTTGCGAAGTTCGCTTGGATCATTCGACCCTTCGGCAATAACATTGGCCACAACCGGAACCGCTGGCTTGACAATATCCACGCCCGCCAATGCGGTTTCCATGACATCAGCAGCAGGCTGCATCAACGCACAGTGGAAAGGCGCACTCACCGGCAACATAACGGCGCGCCGTGCGCCTTTTGCTTTGGCAATCTCAGCTGCGCGTTCCACAGCTGCTTTGTGACCGGATACCACAACTTGCGTGGGATCATTATCGTTAGCAGCCTGACAGACTTCACCCTGAGCGGCCTCATCGGCAACCTCTTTCACAGCGGTAAAATCCAAGCCCAAAATAGCTGCCATTGCACCAACACCGACAGGTACAGCCGCTTGCATCGCTTCACCACGAGTGCGCAGCAAACGCGCTGCGTCCGCAATGCTAAGTGCACCGGCCGCGGCCAGTGCAGAATACTCGCCAAGTGAATGTCCTGCCACGCAAGCCGCCGCTTCAATGGTCACGCCTTCCGCTTCCAGAGCTTTCATCGCGGCCAGAGACGTTGTCATCAGCGCAGGCTGCGCATTGCGCGTCAGGGTCAACTCGTCCTGGTCACCTTCCCAAATCAGCGTGCTGAGTTTTTCCCCCAGAGCAGCGTCAACTTCGTCAAACACGGCTTTGGCCTCAGGGTACGCATCGGCCAATGCCTTACCCATACCAATGGTCTGAGCACCCTGCCCCGGAAATACAAATGCACGCCTCATGATCGGCTCCCCTAATTTTTCTTTCGCCCGGAATAACGCGCACGGTATCCGCACGCAACGTCAATAGAGCCTTGACCGCTTTTCGCAGACCACCGCACCAACGCGCAATAAACCGCCGAAATTCCACCTCACTGCGCATCGGCGCACAAGTCGGGTGCATCACCGCCAGTTGCCATGCACCGCCGCAGCCTCCAAAGTCTACGCAACACTTTCAAGAGTTTTATCATGCCCCGCAGCAACACAGCTATCCGCTACGGCTCCGTCGCCAAAACCTTTCACTGGCTCACCGCTCTTCTGATTATTTCCGCACTGATCCTTGGATTTATCGCCTACCGAGCGCCTTATGAAGACAGCGCGCAGCTTGCTTTCAAAGCCACACTTTTTTCTTTGCACAAAACAGTGGGTCTTACCGCGTTTTTCAGTGCGGCTTTGCGCATTCTCTGGGCCTTTAGCCAACCGCGTCCTAAACTGCTTAACGGCGACCACGGCCTAGAAGCCTGGGCTGCTGAAACCGCCCATTGGGTGCTCTATGGCTCCATGGTGCTCGTGCCGTTGACCGGCTGGACCCATCACGCTGCCACCACCGGCTTCGCCCCCATTTGGTGGCCGTTCGGCCAATCCCTGTTCTTCGTACCCAAGGACCCGACCGTCGCAACTATCCTTGGCGGTGCGCACTTCCTATTTGTGGTCGTTCTCGTCCTGACGTTGCTGGCCCATATCGGCGGCGCTCTTAAGCACTTCATCATTGACCGCGACAAAACCCTGCAACGCATGTTGCCCGGCAACACCGATCTGCCAGAGCAGCCCTCCGACCAACCCGGCCACCTACGCCCTGCCCTTACGGCGCTGGCTGTCTGGGCCGTGGCCTTGGTGATTGGCGCCAACGCTGGGCTGTTTGCAACCGAAGACCGCGCCGAAACCGCCGCCCTCGCCGAGGTGTCCTCCGAATGGCAGGTCCAATCCGGCACGCTGGACATCTCTGTGCAACAGTTTGGCGCGGAAGTCACAGGCACCTTCGCAGACTGGACCGCAGAAATTGCGTTTAACGAAGACCCCACCGACGGCACACACGGCTCCGTCACCGTGACCATCGCCATTGGCTCCCTCACCCTTGGCTCTGTCACTGATCAGGCTCTGGGTGCCGACTACCTCAACGCCACCGCGTTCCCAACGGCAACCTACGTCGCTGACCTATTACCCGCAGAGACCGGCTATCTGGCCAAAGGCGAGTTGACCATCAACGACCATGCCGTGCCCATCGACCTGCCCTTTGAGTTAACACTCGACGGCAACTCCGCGGACATGACCGGCACCGTATCGCTGGACCGCCGCGCCTTTCACGTCGGTGATGACATGACCGACGAAAGCTCACTGGGATTCGACGTGGATGTGAACGTCGCGTTGACAGCGACACGCGGGGAATAAGGCAAAAAAACACGAGTGGCCCTCCAAAATGGAGGGCCTTTACACACAAGTTTCATTTGCACCCAAGAAACCCAATGTGTTCACATCCCGGCACGAAACTCTCGGTTTCGTTCGTTTTTACCAAACAAGGATTTTTTCTATGAAGAAAGTGACAGTCACATTTGTGGGTGACGGATCAGATGAAGTTGCCCAAGCTTTCTACACATATTTCGTAGACGGCGGCCTCGAGGATCAGATCATCGATACACTGACCGACAACACCGCGGCCAATATCGAAGTTGAAGGCATTATGGACATCAACAACGACACTTTGGACATCGCTATACAAAGCAAGATGACGCCCTAGCTGTTCAATCTGCAGGGACAAAGCCGCCCAACCGGGCGGCTTTTTTGTTCGAAGTCCCGTCACCCGCTTGCCATTCCAGTACGTGAGACTACGGTTGCATCAGCACTAAGCCCTTCACATTTATTGAGGTTTCTCCACATGCAGAAAACGCTCCTCCTCACCGGCGCCAGCCGGGGCATCGGCCACGCCACCGTGAAGCGTTTCTCGCAAGAAGGCTGGCGCGTGCTCACTTGCTCTCGCCAACCCTTTGATCCACGTTGTCCTTGGCCGGAAGGCGAGAAAAACCATATTCAACTCGACCTCAGCGATCCCGCCGACGCGATCAACGCAGTGGAACTGATCCGCGAACGGCTTGACGGCCCGCTGCACGGCCTCGCCAATAACGCCGGCATTTCACCCAAAGGCCCCAATGGTGAACGCCTCAACACCTTCACCACCGACCTGATGGACTGGGGCAAAGTCTTCCACGTGAATTTCTTTTCCTCTGTCATTCTCGCCCGCGGGCTGCGCGATGAACTGGCCGCAGCCAAAGGCTCCATCGTGAATGTCACCTCCATTGCTGGCTCCCGCGTGCATCCTTTTGCCGGTGCAGCCTATGCCACCTCCAAGGCCGCCCTTGCCGCCCTCACCCGCGAAATGGCCCATGACTTCGGCCCTCTGGGCGTCCGCGTAAACGCCATCGCGCCGGGTGAAGTGGAAACAGCCATCCTGTCGCCGGGCACAGACAGAATTGTGGACGGCTTGCCCATGAAACGCCTCGGCCAACCGTCCGAGGTTGCAGATGTGATCTACTATCTGTGCTCTGATCAATCGACCTATGTCACTGGTACAGAAATTGAGATAAACGGCGGCCAGCACGTCTGAGCTCCACAAAAAAGGGCCGCCTCCCGGCGACCCTCTTCCGTGAATGATGGGCGCAAAGACTTACTCAGCCTTCATCGCCTCAACAGAAATCTGAATCTGAACTTCGTCGCTTACGAAAGGCGCAAAATTACCTGCGTCAAAGTCGCTGCGTAGCAAGGTTGTGGTCGCGTCAAACCCGGCCCATGGTTTCTTGGCCATCGGGTGCTCCTGCGCCGCGTTCAGTTTCGCATCCAAAACCACCGATTTGGTCACGCCATTCAGCGACAGATCACCAGTGATCAGCGCTGTGTTGTCTCCGGTAACTTCTACGCCGGTGGACGTAAAGCTCACGGTGCCGTTTTCCACTTTGCCAAGGAAATCTGCGCTTAGCAGGTGCGCATCGCGCTTTTCCCAACCAGTGAACATGGAGCTCGCAGGCATAGAAACTGACACCGAGCTGTTGGTCGGATCTTCCTGGTCAAACATGATCTCACCTTCAAAACCGGAGAACATGCCCCAGGTGGTGGAGAAACCGAGGTGGTTGTAGTTAAAAACAATCTGGCTGTGGCTGGCGTCCAGCATGTATTTTTCCGGTGCCGCAACAGCGGAAGTGGCAGCAGCGGCAGCAAAGGCAAAGCCAGCGGCAAGAAGGGTACGTTTCATTGGGTGTCTCCTGAGGACAAGATTCATTTCTGATAGAACCAATGTGCCTATTCAACGCTGTGCGGCAATTCGCAGTAAACCCACATATTCTGTGCAATGGTGAACAATCGCGTGATCTTAAACAAAAAAGGCCGCCCCTAGGCGGCCTTACGCACCGTTTGAGCAAGCTTTTGCTCAGCTTGGCAAAATCGACTGACTGCGCAGCTGCGCGATCGCATCCAAACGCGCGTGATTGCCATCAATCGGCAGCGCGACCAGGGTTTCGCCCGCCGCGTCCATCACCTCCAGCGCAGAGGCACTGACGTCGACACGGCCAATATCCTCATAGTTAATTGCTTGAAGCACGTGCTTGCGGCCCCGAGGCAGACCTTCATACACCAACAGCTGCTCGTTGCGCTCATCAAAGTGCAACTCCTTGCGCGGCTTGTCCGTCGCGATCTGAGTCATGCCCACACCACCGGTCACCAAAAGGATAGAAACTCCCATCTTCGCCAGCAGAATCGTTGGCGTCAGATCCAAGCCCGGCATCAACCAAAGCCCCACACCTGCAAGAATAAAAGCAAAGCCAAACACCGCTGATGAGGCGCGTACAGAAAGCGACGGCCGCTTGCCCTCCACCCGCGTCACACAAGACCGTGTACCATCTGCAAAACTGGTCAGTGCCACCATAATCCCACTCTCCCACTCGGCCTCTCTCGGCCTTTAGTCCAACGGCTTCTCCACCGGATGCTCAGACCTTCGGTTTGAAATCGGGCAGGAATACGGCGGATTGAGGAAAACCTCGTGCCCTTTTGTCTGGAGATGTCGGAACTTTCACGCGGCGAATCGGCGTTTTCAAAAACCTCGATGCCCCTTCCACACAAGGCTTGCGCTCCCCCCAAATTCGGCTATACAGCGCCATCCTTTTGCAAAAGTTTGAACCGCGCAGTCTCTCGTGGGTGGGGGCAGAAGGACTGAGAAACCCCGCTCTTTGAAATGCGCCTATAATTGAATGGAGAGCACATGCCACTGTATGAGCATGTTTTCATCTCGCGCCAGGACCTGTCCAACGCGCAAGCCGAAAGCCTCGTTGAGCACTTCAGCACCGTTCTTTCTGACAACGGCGGTTCCGTTGTTGAAAGCGAGTACTGGGGCGTTAAGACCATGGCCTACAAAATCAACAAGAACCGCAAAGGCCACTACGCCTTCCTGAAGACCGACGCACCTTCCAGCGCGGTTCAGGAAATGGAACGCCTGATGCGCTTGCATGATGACGTGATGCGCGTTCTGACCATCAAAGTTGACGCGCACCCTGAAGGTCCGTCGGTTCAGATGCAGAAACGTGACGAGCGTGACAACCGTCGCGAACGCCGCAACTAATCACCTTAAGAGAGGACATTAAGTTATGGCTACAAAACCATTTTTCCGCCGTCGCAAAGTCTGCCCTTTCTCGGGTGAGAACGCGCCAAAAATCGACTACAAAGACACCAAGCTGCTGCAACGCTACATCTCTGAGCGTGGCAAAATTGTGCCTTCGCGCATCACAGCTGTGTCCGCAAAGAAACAGCGTGAGCTGAGCCGTGCCATCAAACGCGCACGCTTCCTCGCACTGCTTCCATACGCCGTGAAGTAAGGAGAGACTGATATGCAAGTTATCCTTCTGGAACGAGTGGCCAAGCTGGGCCAAATGGGCGAAGTTGTTGATGTGAAGCCGGGCTATGCCCGTAACTTCCTGCTGCCTCAGGGCAAAGCACTGACCGCTTCCAAGTCCAACATCGCCTCCTTCGAAGCGCAAAAAGCGCAGCTCGAAGCACGCAACCTGGAAACCAAAGCCGAAGCCGCCGCGCTGGCAGAGAAACTCGACGGACAGCAGTTCATCGTGATTCGCTCCGCCTCTGACGCTGGCGCTCTGTATGGCTCCGTCACCACCCGTGACGCCGCTGATGCAGCGACCGCCGCTGGCTTCACTGTGGACAAGAAACAGGTTGTTCTGGCCAAGCCGATCAAAGACCTGGGCCTGCACGCCGTACACGTACTGCTGCACCCAGAAGTCGACGTGACCATCGACCTGAACGTTGCGCGCTCTGAGGAAGAAGCAGAGCTTCAGGCCTCCGGCAAGTCCATCCAGGAACTGGCCGCGGAAGCAGAAGCTGAAGCAGAATTCGAAATCGCCGAATTGTTCGACGATATCGGCGCTGCAGCCTCTGACGACGACGATTTTGCTCCGGAAGCCTCCGAAGCAGAAGAAGCGCCTGCCGAAGAGCAGTAAGCGCTTCACCGCGAAGAAGTCGCAGAGCCGCGTCCGGGTGCACCTGGGCGCGGCTTTTTCTTTGTCCATCCGCAAGATACCGCGCATCCATACGGATGCCCTTTCCTTCAGAGGTGTAAAAGCCATACTGACGCCACGACCGTCAGGAGGCCCTATGTCGCAGATTTTCACCCGCCGCACCGTCTTGTTTATGCTGGCAAGCCTGTCCTTGTCTGCCTGCGGCCACTCAGAACCCACAACCTCCCCTTTTGACCCGCCGCTTTACCCAAACGAAACCCCGGAGCTGCGCGCGCTGATCAACAAATGGGCCGATCACTACGAGGTGCCCCGCGATCTGGTGCAACGCGTCATTATCCGCGAAAGCACCCACCGCCCTTGGGCCACCAACGGCCCCAACATCGGCCTCATGCAGATCCAACTGCCCACCGCACGCGGCATGGGCTACACCGGTGGGCGCGAGGGCCTTCTGGACGCGGAAACCAACCTCACCTATGCGGTGAAATACCTACGCGGAGCCTATATGGTCGCCGAAGGCAACTATGACCGCTCTGTTTTCCTCTATGCCAAAGGCTACTACCCCGAAGCCAAGGCCGCAGGATTGTTGAAAGAAACCGGTCTGCGCCCCTAAGTGGACTTGGCAGTCCACCTGAGCCGCTCTATTCTGATGTCAGATTTTGACCAGTTATTGAGGCCCCTTCGTGAGCTCCGAACCCGCAGCAACCCTGCACCCTTTAGCCCCCCACCACCTGCCGAGCTTTATTTCTGACGGCACCGGCGGCGACCCGATGATGACCAACGTCGCGATCTTTGTCGCCGTCATGGTGTTCATCATCACCACCTTCTTCCTGCACCTGCATTCCCTGCCGGAAAAGCTTGCCCACAAAGTTGGTGCCAATCAGCTGCAAATGGTCGGCGTGCTCGCCCTCATCGCGCTCTTCACGCACAACAACCTTTATTGGGTGGCTGCTCTGTTGCTAGCGCTTGTCCAAATCCCGGATTACGAGACGCCACTGCAACGCATCGCCGATGCGCTCGACCGCCTCAAGGCTGCGCCGCAACCCGTCGCCGAGCCTGTGGCCCAAGCCCCGACGCCCCAAGTCGAAGCACCAGCACCAACCCCAACCAAAGACGCGGAGGCCTAACCCATGTTGGAATTCCTCGCCTGTTCCATGCTCACCATCTTCCCAGATTTTCTGTTCCGCCGCTATTGGCATGGCAAACGCTTGGGACAAGACATCACCCTGTTCTCCATGTGGTACGAGCTACGCTACGGCCTCAGCGCATGTTTCATTCTGACCGTCAGCCTGATCACGCTGATCTTCTATTTCCACCCATCTACCACCAGCGCGTCCTCGTATTTCCGCACAGTGACCATCCTGCCGGAGCTCTCCGGCCGTGTGGTTGAAGTGAATGTAGAAAACAATCAGGATGTCACAGAAGGCGATTTGATCTTCCGTCTGGACGACAGCCGGCAACGTGCCGCCGTCGCCACCGCCCGCGCGGCTATGGTCGAAGTCGACGCCGGAGAGCTCTTGGCCCGAGATGACCTGCGCGTCGCCCAAGCCAATCTCGACGCCGCCGAAGCGGCCTTTGAACAAACCAAAGACGAATTCGAGCGAAAGAACACGCTCTATCAGGAAAACTCCCCCGCCGTGACGGTGCGCGAAGTGGAGCGGCTTGAAAACCTGATCCAAGAACGCCTTGCCGCCGTGGATGCCGCGCATTCTGCCGCAGAATCTGCCAAACACCGCGTAGAAATCCAACTTCCTGCGCAGAAGGACAGTGCCCGCGCCGCGCTTCACCAAGCGGAAGTTGAGCTTGATAAAATGAGCATCTACGCGGGACAAACCGGTCGCATCGAGCAGTTTGACCTGCGCGTCGGCGACTACATCAACCCGATCCTGCGTCCTGCAGGCATTCTGGTGCCCGCCGACACTGGACGTGGCCGCTTCCAGGCCGGATTCAGCCAGCTAACCGCGCAGATCCTCAAACCGGGTATGCTTGCAGAAATGTCCTGTATTTCCAGCCCCATGCGCGTCACCCCCATGGTGATTGTGGAAATTCAAGACGTGATCCCCTCAGGCCAAATACGCCCGACCGACACGCTGCGCGACCCACAAAATGACCGCCAGCCCGGCACGGTGATTGCCTATATGGAACCGCTTTACGAAGGTGGCACCGACCACCTGCCGCCGGGCAGCAAATGTGAGGTCAACGCCTACACCAACAACCACGAGCGCCTGCAAGATCCCGACATTGGCACCGGCGAATTTGTCGCCCTACATGTTATCGACACCGTCGGCTACGCCCACGCCCTGATCTTACGCTTCCGCGCCATCATGATGCCCTTCCGCCTCTTGGTGTTCTCAGGGCATCACTGAACCCTGTGAATGAATAGCTCCGGCAAATCGCCGGGGCTTTTTTCATTCACCAAAGTTTCCACCCAAATCCTTGGGCGCCATCCGGATCAACCGGCTGTCCGCCACCGCCGCTTGGCGATGCGCCACCGCTGCACGATATTCCGGGTACTTATGCATCGACGCGAAAGCCTCCACGCTCGGATACTCTGCAATAAAACAAAGGTCCCACTGCTTCTCGGGGCCGATCAGCATCTGCTCCATCTCACCGCGCCAGATGATCTTGCCGCCGAGCTTGGCAAAGGTCGCCGCACTCTCACGCCCATACGCCGCGTAGGCTTCCGCCCCGGTGGCCTCGCGCCCATCTGCGTATTCCGCTTTATCGCGCAGCTTGACCAGGTTCAGCATATGCACCGGCCCTTCGCGATCATTGGCCTTAAACGCGTCATATCCGGCTTTGTCGAACGTTGTGTATCCCATAGGTGCTCCTCACTCACTTGAGGACAAGCAAACCACGAAGCGCCTCTTCGTCAACTCTGCCGCACCGTCACCACCCCAACAAAAAAAGGCCGCCCCAATCCGGAGCGGCCTCTCACTGTCCCAGTAACTGGGGTATTGGACTTATTCGTCGTCCAGTGCCTCTACGGCTTTCTGCAGGTCGTCTTTGGAGACCTCTTTTTCAGTCATCTCAGCCAGTTCGAAGACATAGTCGACAACTTTGTCTTCAAAGATCGGCGCGCGCAGCTGCTGCTGCATCTGCTGGTTCTGCTGGATGAACTCAAAGAACTGACGCTCTTGACCTGGGTACTGACGCGCCTGGTTCATGATCGCCTGGGTCATCTCAGCGTCGGTCACTTCAACCTCTGCCTTCTGGCCAAGCTCTGCCAGCAGCAAACCCAAACGCACGCGGCGTTCGGCCAGCGTGTTGTGCTCGTCAGTTGGCTCGATCTCTGGGTGGTCGTGACCTTCCACCTCAGGGTTTTCTTCGTGCCACAGCTGGTGCGCAATCTGGCCTGCTTCTGCTTCCACCAAGGATGGTGGCAGATCGAAGGACACCAGATCATCCAGCGCGTCAAGCAGTGCACGCTTGGTTACGGCACGGGCCGCACCGGCGTATTCGCCTTCCAGACGTTCAGAAACCTGAGTTTTCAGACCTGCGAGGTCTTCAGCACCAAATTTGGCGGCCAGCTCGTCGTTGATTTCTGCGGCAACCGGCTCTTTTACGTCTTTGATGACGCAAGAGAACACAGCTTCTTTGCCAGCCAAGTTTTCAGCGCCGTACTCTTCTGGGAAGTTTACGGTCACGTCTTTTTCTTCTTCGGCTTTCACACCCACCAGCTGCTCTTCAAAGCCAGGGATGAACTGACCGGAGCCCAGTACCAATGGGAACTCTTCGCCGGCACCGCCGTCAAACGCTTCGCCGTCGATACGGCCAACGAAGTCCATAACAACCTGGTCGCCGTCTTTGGCTTTGGAACCTTTTTTGCGGGCTTTGAAGTCCTGCGCGGTTTCGGCCAGGTTGGCCAGCGCTTCGTCAACATCCGCTTCGGCTGCTTTCACAACCATTTTCTCCAGCTTGATGCCTTTCAGGTCAACTTCTGGGATCTCTGGCAGCGCCTCATAGGACATCTCGACTTCAACGTCGTTGCCAGGCTTCCAGTTTTCGCCGTCTTTCATTTCGACTTTTGGCTGAAGTGCAGGGCGGTCACCGGAGTCTTCAAAGTGCTTGTTCATCGCACCGTCGATGGTTTCCTGCATCGCTTCGCCCATCAGGCGCTCGCCAAACTGCTTTTTCAGAAGCGGCATTGGCACTTTGCCTTTGCGGAAACCTTTCATTTCGATTTCCGGCTGCGCTTCTTTTAGCTTGTCGTTTACAGTTGCCTCAAGCTCGGAAGCCTCCACCTTGATGGTGTAGCCGCGCTTTAGACCTTCGTTCAGCGTTTCAGTAACCTGCATCGGGTATCCCCATAAGTAGCGGCGCGCGGCACAATGAGTCCGCGCGCAGTCGAGAAAAATTTGTGCTCTTCTAGTGCTCCGCGCGCCCCGGCGCAAGGGCAAAGGCGCCAAAAATGCTGGCATCTGCGCGCGGCATCAAAGCATTTAAATCTTGGCGCAATCGCACGCCTCTTGATGCTACCAGAACCAGCGCCCACCAAAGGCCCAAGCCCCTACATCTTCAAAACTCACACCGGGCTGGCTGTAGCTGTGCTGTCGGTAAGCCAAATACAGTTCCGCATTGGCATTTTCGATCACCTGCGTCGCTTGAAGACCCCAGGTAAACCCGTCATCCCCCACCAAAACACTGTCGTTGCCCCAAAAGAAATCCGCCGACAGACGGGTTTCCCCAGCCTGCCACCAATCGCGCCGAATGCCGAGCTTGGTATACACATAGTTGCTGTCCAAACCGCTGTTGTCGCGCCACCCCGCACCGATCTTGCCGTTGATCCCAGTGCTCGCGTGCAAGACACTGAACGACCCAACCACAGCCGTGTTGTCAGCATTGCCATTACGGCCATCCACACAAAGCCCGCCTAAGCGCGCGTCGTACTTCATCCCCCCGTTTTCCCGGGAATACCGCAGCGCCAGATCGTAATTGATGTCATCATTGCCGGACACAAGGATATTCTCGCCAACCGAGGCCCCGACAGAAAACCCAGAGCCAAACGTGGGCGAGTCATACCGGATACGTCCCAAGCGACCACCGTCAAAGTCATTGAACACAGCCCCAACTGTTGGGCCGGGAGTCCCTGTTCCGCTCACACGAAACGTGTATCCGCCTGACACATCGGCCACGGCAGAGGTAGAAATAAACCCGGTCCCGGAGTCGTCCGCCCCCGTCATCCCATCCGCGGCCATGCTGCCCTGACCGATGGAAAATGTGCCAAAATCCCCACCCCAGCTGAAATCGACTTTCCGCAGGCTGGTGCGCGAGTAATCCACAAAATCCGGCTCTTTGTTGGTCATGCTAAGCGAAGACGACCCGCGCAAGCCAAGCGCCGTTTCAAAGTTGAACTTAAGCGTCCCCTGCCCTAATGGCGTCTCCCACCACAGACCAAATCGGCTGGGCGCGTTGGAGTTGTCCACCACCTGCGTGTTGGTCTCAAATCCATCATCCGTGCTGGTCACGATCAGGTTGAAGAACCCGTAAAACCGCGCATTGTTGTCTTGTGCAAAGGCGCCAGTGCCCCCAATGCTTGCCATCAGGCCCACGCTCAAGGCCACCACGCTTCTTTGACGTATCCAATACTTCATCACAATGCCTCCCAAACCGGCAGCACAGCCGCCGAAATAAAATCCACAATAGTCATCAACGCAGGAGAATTTGCTTCAACTTTGTCGCCATCAAATTCAGCGCATACGAGCGGCGCAATACCGCAAAAATTCAAATCAGTGACCGACGCTTTACGACCTGGAACACCAGATCCGCCAGCCATGTTTATACCCTACCATGTTTTTGGGTATCGCAACATCACCCTTGCCCCGACCAACAAACGCACCACACAAAAAGGGGCGGCTAAATCGGCCGCCCTTCTGTAACAAATTCTAGTGTGTGCGCTTAGAAACTCCAGCGCGCACCAAGCATATAGGCATCCACATCGTTATAGGTGGTGCCGGTGTTCACATCATACCCATGTTGGTAGTAGCTGAAGAACAAATCCACATTGGCATTGTCGATCTTCTGCACTGCCTCGAAACCATAAGCGACGGATTTGTCACCAGCGGCATCAAACATGTCATTACCGCGATAGGCATCAACCGACAAATGCGTACGTCCCATCGCGAACCAATCGCGCTGCAACCCAACCTTTGCGTAGACGTAATCACTTTTCAGACCGCTATCTCGATCACTTTGCCCGACCGTCAACGTTCCACTGATCCCAGTCGGATTGTGCAACGCGCCAACCGACCCCAAAACTGACTTGGAATCATCTGAGGCCCCATCGGTCTGCGCATAGGCCAGCGTCGCCTTGAAGGCGGTGTCGCCAAAATCCTTGCCGTAACGCAACGCCACGTCATAGAAATTGGTGTCGTCATTGTCCTTCAGGATCTCAGTCCCGGCAGAAGCCGACACGACAAAACCGCCAAAGCTTGGCGTATCGTACCGCACTCGGCCCTTGCGGCTTCCGTCGAAGTCTTTGAACACGTCACCAATTGTTGGACCCGCCGCGCCGCCACCGGTGGGCTGGAATGCAAATCCACCCGCGGTATCGGCAATCGCCACCGTCCCGCTCAAATCCGTACCTGACATATCCGTACCACCGGAAATCCCATCAGACGCCATCGAGCCCTGACCGAGGTAAACGGTACCAAAACGCTCGGTTTCGTAGATCGCTTCAAATTTCCGCAGATCCGTCTTGTCCCAATCAAAGAAGTCATCACTTGATGTTGCGCTCAGGCTGGACGTACCGCGCAAACCCAAGGCAGTCTCGAAATTGAACTTCAGAGTGCCGCTTGCGGTACCCATTTCATACCATGCGCCGATCCGGCTTGGTGCGTTGCTGTTGTCGCTGAACTCATTGCGACTCTGCACACCATCATCCACACTGGTCACAGCTCCGTTCAAAAAACCATAAAACCGAAACCCGTCCTCAGCTGCAGCTGTGGACGTCATGGCAACACTGCCCACGACCAGGGCCGCAGGGGCAACCCAAACAGATTGTTTCAATCCAATCATAGCCTTACTCCATATTCCCCATTGCTTGGGGATTGATTGAATCAAAGTTAGGTCGAACGACCAACCCAAACTTTGATATCCACTCTTGTGTCTCAGATCGCTTTTCACAGGCTTTCAATTCCCTTTTGCGCCATCCCGACACAGAGAAACGATCAAAGACCCCTTGGCGTCTATGCCGCTCACATCCAAATGACAAACCCGCCAACCGGCTGATTTTGGCCGAGAATAAGCGCTTTTTTGCGTGACAAGCCGACCGTCAAAGATCGTCGTAACTTCTGCTGCAGCACTTTGTTCACCACGTGCCGCCATTTTCGGGTTTTTCTTATTTTATTCAGAAACTTAGATTTCAAGAGGTTCACCCGATTTTGTCGCAGCTCGTCAATTGGCCATTTTCCGCCAACAATTCGAAACTCTCCGCAGCGGAAACAAAACCGCCGACGCCTTCAATTGCGAAGACCTCCCAAAAGCATTCCAAACCCACCTTATCCGGACCACACCAATCTACCCTGAGCTGTTAGAATTCGCCGAAAAGGGGCGGACATCGCCTCCAGTCACACCGCCACAATTCAACCAAAATTTGTGCAACCAGCCCGTTCGAGAAACACCAAAGCTTGCGTAAACAACGAGCCACTCCGCTTTTTGCCAAAGCATCATTGGGGCTTAGACAAGCTCCAACCAAACCGTTGTCAAAAAACTACGAAACCCCTTAGTTTTAACAAAATGTGGCAAAAAAGTGATTGGCTTACGCACCCGTCACACCTATAGTAGTTTCAAACTAAACAAGGGCATAAGCCTGAACAACCTAGAGCGGTAATATTCATGAGTAGTTATAGTTATGCCGTCCGCGGTACGGACGGAGTTGTTGCACGCGGCCAAACAACTGAAGCCGCCAATGGCACCATCAGCTCGCAGCATGCTTCGCACATCTCCTTAAACCTGACCCCTGCGGAAGTGGCTGGTTATGTGAATGACGGCGGTGACCTGGTGATCCATCTGGTGAATGGCGAGACCATCACCCTCGAAAATTACTTCACCGACGATGAGCGCGAGTTGCTTCTGTCCAAAGATGGTCAGGTGCAGGTGGTGGAGCTTGGAGACCCAATTAACGATCAGTATTTTGCGCAGTATGACACTGTCTCCATGACCGATAAATGGAGCGAATACGACCAACTCACGTTTCTAGACTTGGAGCGCGTGGAGCCTGTGGTTGCCCCTCTGGCGCCGCCGCTGGCAGGTTTGGTCCCTGGTTTGCTCGGCGCAGGCGGTGCGGCGGTTGTGGCGACCGGCATTGGCGGCGGCGGTGGCGAAGCCATCCCTACGGTTGATGATGCAGATGTGCCGCGCGAAGTTGGCGGCATTGGTGACGACAGCGTAACAATCACCGGCACCGGCGAGCCTGGTTCTACTGTCACTGTGACAATCGGCGACGAAACCGGCACAGGTGTGATCGGGGATGACGGAACCTATGAGGTCGTGTTTGATCCGGCCGGCCTGCCCGATGACGGTGCCTATGATGTTGCCGTAACCGTAGAATCTCCGGCAGGCGTCGTGCATGACCTTGATGGCCCGTCAGTGGACATCGACACGACACCTCCTGATGTATCTGTAATGGATGGCACGGTTTCCACAGGTGACATAGTTAACGAAGAAGAGCACACCACTGGTCACGTCATCAGCGGCACCGGCGAAGCGGGTGCATCTTTGACAGTGGAAATTGACGGCACAACACAAACCACCACCGTTCTCGACGATGGCACATGGTCCGTGACCTTTGATTCCACAGCCTTAGCCACCGGCGAATATACAACCGACATTACCATCACTTCCACGGACACACGTGGCAACGTCACCACCGTGACCGACACTCTGCAGGTTGACACAATTGCCCCCGGTGTCGCCATGGGTACAGTAGAAGGCGACAACATCATCAACGCCGCGGAAGCGGCTGATGGCGTTGTACTTTCTGGCACCGGTGAGCCTGAATCATCGCTTTCAATCCAATTCGAAGGCGTGACTCAGACTGTCACCGTGGCAGGCGACGGCACTTGGTCTTCAGCCTTTGATGCTTCCGCCATCGGCACCGGCACCTACGATAGCACTGTATCTATCACCGCGACCGATCTGGCCGGAAACAGCCACACGGAAACCTTCGCTGTACAAATCGACACCGACGGTCTCGCGACCATCACGGCCCCGATTGCAGGCGATGACATTGTGAACGCCGCCGAGGCCGCTGCAGGCCTGACCTTAACCGGCACAGCCGAAGCGGGCTCCTCTGTGGCCGTCACCGTTGAGGGCGTCACCCACACTGTGACCGCCGCAGGCGATGGCACTTGGTCGGCCACTTTTTCCACTGGGGAAATCCCACAGGGGACCTATGACTCCACCGTGTCAGTTACTGCAACCGATCTGGCTGGCAATGTCACCAGCACATCTGACAGCTTCCGCGTGGACACTGAAACGTCTGTAGGGTTTGACGCTTCCCAACTTGGCGGCGACAACACTGCCAACGCAACTGAGGTCACCGGTGGCTTTACGCTGACCGGCACCGCAGAACCCGGCGCCTCTGTCTCTGTAACGATGGAAGGCGTGACACACACCGTCACTGCTGCTGCCAACGGAACCTGGGCTGCCACATTTACCGCGGCGGACATTCCGCAGGGCACCTACGACAGCACGGTCTCAATCACCGCAACCGATACCGCAGGCAACACCGCGACCACCACCTCCACCGTCTCGGTGGACACAGAGCTGTCTGCCGCGATTGATGCCAATCAGGCGGGTGGCGACAACATCGCCAACGCCGCAGAGGTTGCCGGCGGCCTAAGCCTTACCGGCTCCGCGGATGCAGGCAGCACTTTGGTTGTTCAAATCGCAGGTGCCTCCCGCACGGTCACAGCCGCGGCGAACGGAACCTGGGTTGCCAACTTTACCGCAGCTGACATTCCGCAGGGCGAATACGACGCGCCAGTGACTGTCACAGCAACGGACACCGCGGGCAACACCGCCACAGCCACATCGACGGTTCGTGTCGACACGTCCACCTCCATCAATGTGGACTTGTCCGCAGGCGTCTTTGCCGCGCCGGTGAACGCCGCACAGATGCAAGGCGGTGTGGTTTTGGAAGGCACAACGGAGCCAAACTCCGCAGTGGTTGTCACCGTAGATGGTGTGGTGCGCAGCACCACGTCTGACGCATCTGGGAACTGGTTTGTCACTTACGAAAATGGCGCATTGGCCGAGGGCACCTATACTGCAAACGCCACCCTTTCGGTGACGGACGCAGCAGGCAACACCGCGACAGCATCCGCAGACTTCCAAGTCGACACCGAAATCACGAACCCTGTGGTGCAATCGGTCACTTTCGCAGATGACGATGTCACCTCTGTGTCGCTCAACACCGAAGCGCGAGACTATGAAATCCACGCGCTACATCAAAACGGTACCACGTCGGAGCTGGCCACAACTGAGGTTCCTCTTGGCGGCAACCAATCGCTCTTCGTGCTCAATCCAGAAGCCTCAGACGGCACCCACCTGGTGATCGCGTCGACCGACAACGCCGGCAACCAGTCCGACACCCTACTGGTACTGGATGACAACGTTGGCAACGCCGGATCCATCGGACACGCCGCGGCCGGCAACTTCAACATCGAAGGCATCGAGCTGGACTATGCCTCTGACGCAAATCTGACCCTGACCGAAGCACAGATCAAAGACATGTCAGACACCTCTGACACGCTCACGATCCATGGTGGCGCGGATGATCAGATCACGGTTTCAGATGCGACCAAGACCAACCAGACCGTAGACATCGAGGGCGAGTCCTACGACGTCTACACCGTCGGCAATGACGGCGTGACCCTGATCGTTGACCAAGACATCAACGTCATCATCTGATGATCGTTTGGGGCGGCCACAGGCCGCCCCTTGCACCTTTCTAGCTCCGGATTACCGCTGCCACTATGTCCCGCCGCTCACTGACATCCAGCCTGCCTTTACTTTTGGGCGCCACGCTCCTGAGCGGCTGCATGGCCAATATGAGCGAGCACCTGCCAGACATGAGCAAGCCTCTGGGTCTGCTGAAGGCCAAACCCGAAGGGGCCGAGCCTGCCGCTGAAGTGAGCAAACGCACCAGCTTTGAGCAGGACGCGGACGCAAAAACCCAAAGCGAAATCCTCACCACACTTCTGGCCCGCCGTTCGGTCATTCCAACCGACAGCACAATGGGGAACGTGGCCGACGTGGCTTTGACATCCTCACGCCGCTCTGCGGAGGCGCAACTGCAAACCGCCAAACTGCGGGCACAGGCCGAAAACAAAAACTGGCTTCCTACACTTAGCCCGGAAATCTCCCTTAATACGCTCAGCGACGTGATCGCCGGCCTGGTGTTTGAACAAGTTCTGTTTGATCATGGCCGCAAAAAAGCCGAACGGGAATATGCCGCGGCCGATGTCGAGGTCGCCGCAGTCACCCTTTCTGAAGATCTGAACGAACGCAGCTATATCGCTTTAGCTCTCTATATCAAAGGCTTACGCGGCCAAGAGAAAGCACAGGTCGGCAACAAAGGCCTCGCCCAACTGCATCACTTTGAGCGTATCGTTAAGGGCCGTGTCGATGGCGGTGTCTCCAACAAGGGCGACCTTCGCATGGTCCGCACTAAGATCCAGACGTTGGAAACTAAAAGCGAAACCGCCTCTGAAAGCGCAGGCACCGCGCTGGCCGAACTCAAAGCCATGACCGGCACGGCTTTCACGCTGAAACCTGTGTCCTCCCTCTCCGTGCAGTCTTATCCGGCGGTCGAACCTCTGGACGTGCTGCGCGCCCGCGCCGAAGCCGAACGCTCTGTCGCGCAGGCTACTGTGGAACGCGCCGCGCAATTGCCCGGTCTTAAGGCGTCGGCCCGCACCACCAACAAAGGCAACAGCGCGGGTCTGAACATCTCCAATGACGTTGGCCTGGGCCTTGGCACCGGCGACCGCCTGAAAGCTATTGAGGCCTCCAAAGACATCGCCGCCCGTCAGGTGGACGAAGCCCGCGAAGATGGCGCACGTGACCGCAAACGCCTGGAAAGCAACATCCAGAGTCTGGAACGGCAGGAACGTGAAGCCAACCAACTCGCTCGCGAAGGCCGCGACACCTACAAGCTGTTTGAGGCGCAGTTCCGCGCCGGACAACGCTCCGTGCTCGAAGTGGTCGATGTTTACGAACAATCCGTGCTGCGTTCCCTTGACGGCGTCGACGCCAAATACGACAAGCTGCTGGCGCAACTGGAACTCGCCCGCGATCTGGGCCTACTGGCAGACGGAGACGCGATTTGAGCGACGGGACCCCCAAAGGCAAAGCACCTGTGGTGCTCTCCATTGCTGCGGTAAAGTCGTCCAAACCCGCCAATCAAACGCCCGCGCCTGCTCAAACGCCTGCTCCCACGCAAGTGGCTCAAATCACACCAAAAACCGTCGCGGTTCCCGCGCAACCAAAACCTGCAACCGCCCCCGCTGACGCAATCCATGATCTGGTTGAGGCCACAGCCACCCGCATTCAACACCGCGCTACGCTGATCTCCACATTGGCCTCACTCAACGGTGTAGACGTGCCGGTCACGGACGTGGCCGAACACATGTGGACCAACGCGCCGGGCGATGTCTCGATCAAAGCGCTGTCTGGCGCGCTCGCACATGCAGGTGTTGAGCCCAAAATCCATCACAAGATGAAGGTTACCCCCGCTGCGTGGCCTGCCGTGGCGATGATGAACAACGGTCAGGCCATTCTGGTCCTGTCTCAGGACGAAGACACGCTCTACGTCTATGATGACAGCTGCGCCGACAACCGCGCCGAAGTACCGGTCACCGAGTTTGAGCCCTTCTTCTCCGGCACCGCCCTGCGCGCCAAAGTCTCTCTGCGTCAACTGGCCGAACGCCACGTGCCGCAGATCGCGGACGGCATGTCGGGCCACTGGTTCTGGGGCGAGTTCACCAAGTACCGCCGCCACATGGGCGAGATCATGTTGGGCTCGCTGGTTGCGAACCTACTGGCCGTCGCCGTCGCCCTCTTCTCGCTGCAAGTCTACGACCGCGTCATCCCACACCAGTCTCAGGCCACCCTTTGGGTGCTTGCCGTCGGCGCAATCTTCGCCATTGGCCTCGAAGGGCTGCTCAAACTCGCCCGCGCCAAAATGAGCGACGCCGCAGGCCGCCGCATGGAACTCTCTATCCAGCATCGCCTGATGAAGCGCCTGCTGGGCATGCGCTCAGACCGCCGCCCCCTGCCCCCATCCGGCCTGTTTGCGGCAATGCGTGACTTCGGCGCCGTGCGTGACTTCTTCACCTCCACCACCATCTCGGTGCTGGCGGACATGCCGTTTATCTTCATCTTCCTCGCGCTGGTGGCCTCAATCGCAGGCAATCTCGTCTGGGTACTGATGTTTGGCGGCGTCCTCATGGTGCTCCCAGCGTATGTCTTGCAAAAACGTATGATCAACCTGTCACGCGAAACCCAAGGCGCTTCGGCCAAAGTGGGCCGCCTGCTGCAAGAGGTCATTACCGAGCTCGACACCGTCAAAACCCAACGCGGCGAAGACCGCGTGCTGCGCCTTTGGGATGAACTAAACGCCGTCTCCAGCCATTCCTCCGCCGAACAGCGCCGCCTCAGCTCCGCCCTGACTTACTGGTCTCAGGGCGTGCAGCAGATGACCTACATCGCCACCGTGGTGATCGGCACCTATCTGGTGTTTGCTGGCGAGTTCACCGTCGGCACCATAATCGCCTGCGGCATCCTTACCTCACGCACGCTGGCCCCGCTGACCCAATTTGCCGGCACGCTGGCCCGTTGGTCCAACGTCAAAGGCGCTCTGGAAAGCCTTGATGCCATTGCCCTTTCTGAGCAAGAGAAAGACGGCGAGCGCAAATACCTGCGCCGCGAGAAACTCGAAGGCCAGTTTGAACTGCGGGAGCTGTCCTTTGCCTATGACGAGGACAGCGGCGCCTCCCTTGATGTGCCCGGCGTGGTCATCAAACCGGGCCAACGTGTCACCATTCTGGGCGCAAACGGCTCCGGCAAATCCACTTTGCTGAAACTCATGGCCGGTCTTTATGGCCCCACCAAAGGCCGCGTGCTGCTGGACGGCACAGACATGGGCCAGATCGACCAACGCGACATCCGCCGCAACATCGGCTACCTCAGCCAGGACGTGCGCCTTTTTGCAGGTTCCCTGCGCGATAACCTCAACCTGACGCAGCTCGAACGCGACGATGACCGCCTGATGGCCGCGCTCGATTTTGCGGGCCTCGGCCCCTTCCTGCGCAACCACCCGCAGGGGTTGGATTTGCAAATCCGTGACGGCGGCGAAGGCCTGTCAATCGGCCAGCGTCAATCCATCGGTTGGGCCCGCCTGTGGCTGCAAAATCCCAGCATCGTGCTGCTCGATGAACCCACCGCCGCGCTCGACCAAACGCTGGAACGCACTTTGGTCAGCCGCCTGTCGACTTGGCTCGAAGGCCGCACCGCGCTCATCGCCACACACCGCACGCCAATCCTCGCACTCTCCACCCGCACGTTGATCCTGCAAAACGGCCGCCTTGTGGTAGATGGCCCCCGTGAACAAGTCCTCGCGCACCTCGCCGAAGGCGCAACAGGATGACCGCATCCGAGTTTGACAACGAAACCGGCCTTGATGAGCAACTCAAAGCCTCTCGCCTTACCATCCGCCTGATTGCCATCGCAGTTGGTCTGTTTGTCATCTGGGCCGCCTTTGCCTGGGTCGACGAAATTGTGCGCGCAGACGGCCAGGTTGTGTCCTCTTCCCGCTCCCAATCGGTGCAGAACCTCGAAGGCGGCATCTTGGCCGACCTCGCGGTGAAACAAGGCGACCTTGTTGAATCCGGTCAAATCCTCGCCACCCTGTCAGACACCCGCTTCCGATCTGCATTTGACGACCTACAAGACCAAATCGACGCGCTGGAACTACGTCGCCTGCGCCTTGAGGCCGAGATCGACGGCCAGTTTGAATTTGACGTACCCGAGGCCCTCGCCACCCGCGCCCCACGCATTCTGGCCTCTGAAAAAGCCCTGATCGAAGCCCGCCAAACCGACATCGACAGCCGCCGCGAAGGCGCCTTCACCCAGCTCGAGCAGGCCCAGGAAGAACTCTCCAACATGGAGCGCCTCTACAAGAAAGAGTTTGTCGCCCTCTTGGAGGTCAACAAGGCTCGCGAGAAAGCCTCCGAGGCCGAAATCCGCTACATGGACATCCTCACGCAAGCCGAACTGACGCTCGCCGAAGAATACTCCGAGACCCTGAAAGAGATCACCTCGCTGCGCCAAGAAATGCGCCTCGCGCAAGACCAGCTCTCTCGCACAGTCATCACCGCGCCTATGCGTGGCATCGTCAACAACCTCGCCGTGACCACCATCGGCGGTGTTGTGCGCCCAGGCGAAGAAATCTTTGAAATCATCCCCTTGGGCGAAGAACTCTTTGTCGAAGCTCAGGTCCGCCCGGAAAACATCGCAAGCGTCGAACCCGGCCAAGACGCCTCCATCAAACTCTCCGCCTATGACTACACCATCTATGGCTCCCTCAAGGGCAAAGTGGATTTCATCTCTGCGGACACATTCGAGGACGAACGCGACCCATCTGCGCCGCCCTACTACAAAGTCACCGTGAACGTGAACGCCGACGCTTTGACCGAGCGCCAGAAAGCCATCGAAATCCGCCCCGGCATGCGCGCCACGGTCGAACTGCACACCGGCTCCAAAACTGTCCTGCGCTACTTGATGAAGCCGCTCTACAAGAGCAAAGAGGCCTTTCGCGAGCCTTAAACGAGATCTCGGCTACATCGAGCTATTGCGATAGGTGTTTTCAACGTCGAAAGTGCCCCCATGGCCACAGAAACCGCGTTTTCTTTCTCTGCACTCCCCGCCTCGGCGCAACGGCACATTCGGGTGTTCCAAATCCACCAGTTCCTGGACCGTTTTGCGATGGGCTTGACGGTGGCCATTGTCGCGCTGGCATTAACTGATCGCGGCATGGACCTCGTCCAAATCTCGCTGCTTTTTGTGGTCTACTCGCTCACCACGATGACAATGGAGCTCCCCTTCGGCGGCTTGGCCGATAGCATCGGGCGCAAACCGGTCTTTTTGACCGCCGTCATCGCCAGCCTGATCTCCCTCGCGCTCTTTCTCTCCACCAGCGATTTCTACGTGCTCGCCCTGTCCTTTGCCTTCATCGGCTTTGGTCGCGCCCTTCGGTCCGGAACGCTGGACGCGTGGTTTGTCGAAACCTTCCAGGCCGCCGCGCCAAGTGTGGATGTGCAACCCGCGCTCGCCAAAGCACAATCCGCCAATGCCATCGGCTTGGCCATAGGCGCAATCCTCGGTGGGCTTCTCCCAGACATCCTCGGCCCCTATGCGCAAGGCCTTGGTTTCAGCGCATATGACGTTTCTTATGCCGCTAGTTTTATCGTGATGTTCGGTGTGTTTGCCTTTACTAAAACCGCCATTATCGAGCCCCCCCGCCCCAAGAGCCCCGGCGCCCTGAAGCATGGCTTTGCCAACGTGCCACTGGTGATCAAGGACGCCGGTCTGCTTGCGCTCAAACACCCCACACTCTCCCTGCTCTTGGCCGCGCTGGCTGGACCTGTCGCAGTATGATGCCGCTCCTTTGATAGCATTTATTGCAGCAAAGGAGACTGATTATGGGACTGAAACGGACGGATGAATTTCGACGGGATGCGGTGCGAATAGCGCTGACCAGT
>Ga0189290_100193_pt1 | contig 33938 bp, 33 predicted proteins | sample UW140minimetaG_FD_130318 | JGI IMG/M metagenome (GOLD analysis project Ga0189290, IMG submission 130318) | Marine microbial communities from the Costa Rica Dome - UW140 mini metaG | ecosystem: Environmental > Aquatic > Marine > Oceanic > Photic zone | place: Costa Rica: the Eastern Pacific...
GAAGTCCCGGACGTCGGCCTCGGCCGACGCCGCGTCCTCGATGCTGTCGGGAAGGAGCACGATCCCATTGGCCACCGCGTTCTTCAGTCGGTTGTCGATCGTCCCGACGATGAACCGCTCGATCAGGAGGTTGATTGTCTCGGCCGTCGGCCTCTCGAGATCGATGCCATCGACGTCGGACAGCTCGTCCACCGCCGTCATGTAGGCGTCGCGGTTCATCGACTCGTCGAGGTCGCCGCCCTCGCCGCAGACGACGTCGACGAGCGAGGCATAGATCTCACGGATCGAGCGCTGCGCGAGCGCGCCGAGATCGAGCCTGCGGATCACTTCCCTGATGCCGTCCCGGGACGCGTCGAACAGCAGGTCGGCCAGCCGCCCGGCGGCACCGCCGCTCGACGTGGCCGCGCGCCGACCCGCCGTCGCCGCGCCTCCCGCTCCCTGCCGGACGTAGGAGGCGAGGGCGCGGGCGACATGTCCCCGGTCTTCGCTGCCGCCACCGCGCAGGTGCCTGTTCATGAGCGTCCGGCCCGGACGGAAGTAGGCGTTCGGCGGCGGCTCGGGGGGGCCGGCAACTGCGTCCCGGTGCGCATCCCGGTCGCCTGCGGCGTCCGGCCCGTCGTCCGCTCCGTCGGCGGGCGGCGGCGCGCCGTCGGGCTGGCCGTCAGCTCCCGAAAGCCAGGAGGGAAGGAGCGGGTTGCCGTTCTTCGGGCCGGCGAAGGGTGTCGAGGTCCCCATCCGTTACTCCGCGCCGCCGTCGACGGGAACGTGCTTCAGCGCCCTTTTGAGCGCTTCGGAACCTTCCCGGGTCCACTTCGCCTTCAGGGCCGCGAGCCGGGCTCGGGCCGCAGGCGTCGTCACGCCGACGTCGAACTTCGTGGCCGCCCAGCCGCCCAGCTTCTTCGGGGCGATCTGCTCCGCCGTCTCGACCAGGCGCAACTCGTAGGCAGGGTGCGCGGCGACGAGCGCCAGGAGGCCCTCGACGACGGCAGGCGCCTTCCCCGACGTGTTCTCCGTCAAGAGCTTTGACTTCAACCCGCGGAAGACCATCTCCACTTCGGCGCCCTTGAGCGACTTCAGTTTCGCCTGAGGCCCGCGGGCCTGCATGCCGCCGGCCAAGAGGCGGTCGAGGATCGACCTGACCTCTTCCGACATCGGCTTCGCGCCTTCGACGAAGCTGTGGCGGTCGTTCACTACGAAGAGGTAGGGCCGCAGGTTGAGGGCGCCGATCGCGGGCTCCACGGCAGCCCAGCGAAGGATGTCCGGGTCGGTCGTCCATGCCGTGACGAGGCCTCCCTCGCCGGGAGGGCCTTCCGCGACTTCCGGCCCGTCGACATCGTCGTCGTTCCCGTCGCTTGCCGCCTGCTCGCGACCCTTCCGCACCGCGCTTTCCATCTGCGCGACCTCGGCGCATCGCCCGTCGTCCGATGCCGCGGCCGACGCGCCCATGTGGGCGAAGACGGTCGTGGGCAGGTACAGTTCGGCGAGCATGATCTTGGCCAGGACTGCGGGCTTGATCGCGTCCCCGAACCCGCGGGCGTCCGAGATCGCGAGGCGGAGCATCAGGGCGTTGAGGAAGCGCTTGATGAGACGGGGATTGCCCTTTGTGCCCTGGGCGAGGACCGGACTGATCTCCGCTGCCGTCGCGGCGGCCTCAGCCACCTCCGGGGGGACGTGCTCGCCGAAGGCGACGCGCAGGTCCGAATCCTCGATCGCGACGCGCTTCCAGGGTTCAGACATCCGCGCACGCGCCCTTTCGAGGAGTCGCGTGAACGGATCGCCGCTCTCGTCGACGAGGGAGCCGACGAGCATCATGGTCACGTAGATGCGTGTCTCGGCCTCGCCGAGGGACGGGATCCGGAACGGGACCTGGATCAGCTTCTCGAGGTAGGCTCGCGGGTATCCGCGGTAGGCCTCCTCGTCGGGCAGGTCCTTGAAATGCTGGCGGACCGCGTACTCGATCATCCGCTCGTCGGCCCCGACGACGAACGCCGTCTTCGGCAGCGAGACGAACAACCTGATCGCCTCGAGCGTCTGGATCGCCGTCTCCGGCAGGCAGCGGTCGAGGTCGTCCACCAGCACGACGAGGCGGCGGATCTTCGCGTCGGACAGGAGCTGCGCGAAGGCCGCGCGGAACTCGTTCAGTTCCTGCGGTACGGTCTTGGACGGGGCACCTCCCTCCTTGAGCACCCCCTTCACCTCGGCGGCGGCGGCCTCGGCGTTCTCACGCGTCATCAACTCGCCCGGGTCCGACATCGCGGAACCGACCACAGTCGCGATGGTCGCCACAGGAAGCCCGGTGGCTAGGTCGAACGCGAGGCCGCCGATCCGCTTGGTCGCCTTCAACCAATCGATGCTGTCCCTGACACGCCCGAACGTTTCCTTGACCTTGGCGTAGGTGCCGCGGCTCTCGACGAGCTGGGTGACGACGCTCTCGATCAGGGCGATCTTGGCGTCCTCGAATCCCTGGTATTCCCACCCGTTGACGCGGATGCAGAGATTGTCGCCCGCTGCGGGTCCGGCGCCTTCCTCGAACTCCGCCTCGATCATGTTGAGGACGCTCGACTTGCCCGCGCCCCAGTCGCCGTGGACGCCGATCGTCACCGACGTATCGGCGCGCGACCGGATGAGTTTGACGACGACCTTGGCGATGGCCTCGTTGCGCAGGAGATCGACGCGCGTCTCCTGGTCGACGATGTAACCAAGGGGTTTTTCGTCATCCGACATGCCTATCCACCACCCCCCGATTCGACGGCCGCTCGCGTTGGAAGTCTATCCGCGATCGTGGAGGTTGTGGAAGTCGGCGCACGGTCTTGTCACGCCGACGGGCGATTGGCTCGAGTCTGATCGAAGATCCCCTCGGGGCAAACCACCCGGTGGGGGGCCGACCGGGCCGATCCGCGCGTCGTCCGGCTCACAGCCTCGCCTGCGGCCCGGCGGGTCGCCACGTCGGCGGCGCCGTCGAGCCAGATCACCGAAAGGGCTATGCCCTCGTCACGTTTGCTCCACGGATGGTTGGCGGTCGTTCGGGGGTTCCAATCGGAAAATTTCTCCGATTTGCGAGGGGCGTCCGGAAAATTGAAGGCTCTTCGAGCAATCATTTTCTGGAAGCAGATCGTCATTGGCATCATTGCCACGGGTTGGGCTTTGGCGGCCCTCGGAACCGAGCCCAAGGACGCGGTTCTGGTCCGCGAAAGCGTATGCGACCCGACGTCCTCCCGCGCCTCTGATGAACTAATTAAATCGCCGGCAAAGAAATCCGGATGCGCCAGGAGGCACCCTGGATGAAAGTGGCATCACCACCGTGATTGCGGGCTACCTGCCTCACGATGGCGAGACCAAGTCCTGCACCTGGTGAGCTGGGACGGCCTTTTCGGAAACGGGTGAAGATGTCTTCACCCAGAGCTCCCGACAGCCCCGGCCCTTCGTCCTCGACATCGACGTATATGAACTTATCCGGAGACGCGTCTGTCTTGATACGCACACGCGCAGTGCCGCACCCGTGGACAAGGGAATTATCCAGGAGGTTGCGGACCATGTCGCGCAGATCGTCTGAAATACCCCTGATCACGACAGTATCCGGGACGTCGATCTCGATTTCCCGGCCCGCCTCTTCGGCTAGCGGAAGGACCATGGCCGCCGCTTCACGCACAATCCTTGAAAGGTTGACGGAGACCATCCCTGTCTCCACGTTGGAATGCGCCGAGGTTTCCTTACGTGCAAGATCCAAGAGCTGGTTGACGAGCCTGTTCATCGTCGCGATCTCGCCTTCGATCTTCGGCCAGTCCATGACGTTTCTGATCTTCGCCTGCTGGAGGCGAAGATTCAGGACGGCCAACGGGGTGCGCAGTTCGTGTGCAGCGTCGGCAGTGAGCCGTCGTTCCTTCGTATAGGCGTCGGCCAGGCGCTCGAGCGCACCGTTCACTGCGGCGACCAAGGGTTGGATTTCGTTCGGCAAGCCTTGGGTGGCGATACGGGCGGATGGGTTCGCTGGCCCGATGCGGCTCGCGTCCTTTGAGGCGCGCGCGACGGGACGAAGGCTCCAATCCGTGACCGCCCAGATGATCAGGAGCGAGATGAGTGCGAATGGCATCAATACGAGGTAAAGACCTTCCGCCCCCTCCTCAATCAGGCTGAAGGCAAGCGCGTCGTCATCGGGGTCGCTGCGGCCCACAACCAAGGTGTGGCGATCAGGCGCTCCCGCCGAAAGGGTTGCCATAGGATCCGGCATTGCCCCAACGAAGCGCAGCGGTCCGAAGCTCCCCAATGGGGGAGCTTCGATAAGGGGGAGCGGAGCGGAAAGGTTCGAGGACGATGCGATCGGCATCTGCGCTCCGTCGTAGAGCGTGTAGTAAAACCCCGAGGCGCTGGAGGCGTATAAGGCTGCCGATCCGGGGGCGATGTTCACACGGACATTCCCGTTGCCGGCGAGCGTCATGGCGTCAATCAACTCTCGCGCCTGACCTTGCAGCGTTCGTTCGTGGAGGTCGTCGCCGACCGCGTAAGCCTCGAAGTAATAATACCCCGCCGAGCCCCCGACGCCGAGAAGGAAGACCAGAGACATCGCGACGACCAGGCGGCGACGCAGACTATACTCACGTCCCAAGGTCATCTCCAGGAACGATCCGATAGCCGATTCCGCGCGCGGTCTCGACCCGCACTCCAGCCTTTGCCACCACCAGCTTCTTTCGCAGGCGAGAAACGGATGCCTCCAGCGCGTTGCTGGTAACCTCCTGATCAAACGAGTAGAGGCGATCCTCCAGCGCATCCTTTACCACGATGCGGCCCGCGCCGCGCATGAGCACCTCCAGAAGGGCTGCCTCTCGACGTGAAAGTTCGAGCGGAACATCGTCGACAAGCGCGTGCCGCGCTGTCGCGTCGAACGTCAGGCTACCGCAGGTGTATGTGAACGAGGCCCGTTGACCCGGGCGGCGAAGCACGGCGCGCAGCCGCGCCTCCAATTCCAGCAACTCGAACGGCTTCAGAATGTAGTCGTCGGCGCCGGAGTTCAGGCCTTCCACGCGGCTTTCCAAACTGTCGCGTGCGGTGATGATCAGGGCCGGCAGCCGATCAGCCGTAAACGCCCTGATCTGCGACAGGACTTCCATGCCGTCCATATCAGGCAACCCGAGATCCAGTACCATCGCATCATAGGATCCTGTCGCCACTGCGGCGAGAGCCGCGTCTCCCTGCGCAACCGCGTCAACCACGAACCCACGTTGAATGAGATAATCGGAAATGATCTCGCGCATGGCCGAATGATCTTCAAGCAGCAGGATCTTCATCGACGCGTCCTTGGTCGACAGGTCGCTCGACCAGCCTTGACCCCAAGCTGCCTCCTCATCCTGACCGCACTCTGACGCGGACGAAAGGTTCCCCGTCGCCGCGGGAGCGAACGGCGAGAACGCTCTGAGGTCCATCATTATCACGGAACACCTTACCTCGTCAGGATGCCGTCAGCTTCTCCCGCGAGGGTGGGTGTGAACGATTGCTTCGGGGGATCGCCAGAAGCCCGCTTCACACGAGACAGCCGACTTCGCTGGCGGCTGAGACGATAATGGGCGCGACAGCCCGATGGGGAACCGAAGCCGATGTTTGACTGGATCGTTGCGCTGGTGGAGCGGACAGGGAGCATCGGCGTCGCACTTCTCATGTTGGCCGAGAACGTCTTTCCGCCTGTCCCCTCGGAACTGATCATGCCGCTCGCCGGGTTCTCGGCGGCCCGGGGGGATCTCAATATCGTCGCGATCATCATTGCCGGTACGATCGGCTCGCTCCTGGGTGCACTGCTCTGGTACTACATAGGCAAGTGGATTGGCGCCGAAAGGCTCAAGCGCTGGGCCTCCAGACATGGCCGATGGCTAACGATCACGCCCGAGGAGGTTGATCAAGCTTCGAACTGGTTTCATCGCCACGGCGGCATGGCCGTCTTCATCGGTCGTCTTATACCCGCGGTGCGGACACTGATTTCGGTTCCCGCAGGTGTCGCCGGAATGCCGCTCACCCCCTTTCTGCTCTACACGATCCTCGGCACGGTCATCTGGACCGCTTTCCTCGCCGGGGCAGGTTACTTTCTCGAGTCCCAGTACCAGAGGGTGTCCAACTGGGTGAACCCAGTCTCCAACGTCGTGATCGGGCTGTTCGTCCTTTGGTACATCTATCGCGTCGTCACGTTTCGAGGACGCAGGACATGATGACGGAAGCCCCCTCGAAGACCGCAGGCGAAGGTGCTCCCTTCCCGGACCCCGCCGTTCCTAGCGAGGCCGCCAGGGCGGGGCATGGCCTGGGAAAGGTCCAACGAATTCGAAAGCAGGTTCTGGCTTTCGGCTGCGCGATCGCCGCCGCACTTCTTCCGTTCATCCAGTCGACATGGCCGGTGAGCGGCATGGCGCACGAGGCGGTCGAGATTCTTGGGCTCGCGCTGATTGCCCTCTGCGTCGTGGGGCGCTCGTGGTGTACGCTGTACATAGGTGGACGCAAGACAGCGGAGCTTGTCGATCTCGGCCCTTACTCCGTCAGTCGAAATCCCCTCTATCTCTTCTCGTTCATCGGTGCCGCCGGCGTGGGCGCCCAGAGCGGCAGCATTTCCGTTGCGGTCCTATTCGCGGCCCTGGCAATTGCCGTCTTCCGTCCTGTCGTGCTTATCGAAGAAGCTGCTCTCGCCCGCTGCTTCGGCCCCGCGTATCAATCCTACGTTTCCCGCGTACCGAGGTTTGGCCCGCGCCTGCGGAACTGGCGCGATGCTGAATGGCTCCGGACGCGGCCCGAGCTTTTCCTACGCACCCTTGTTGACGGCTTAGCCTTCGCGGCGGTCGTGCCGCTCTTCGAGGCGATCGACTGGCTACAAACGTCCGGCTATCTCCCGGTGCTCGTGCACTTGCCTTGATCTGGACGGGGCACCCAGAAATCTGCATCGACAAGGTATTCAGATGTTTGATCTATTACTCGCCCTGACGCTTGGCGTTGTGGAAGGGTTGACGGAGTTCATTCCGGTCTCCTCGACCGGCCATCTCCTGCTTCTCGGTCACTTCCTCGGCTTCGAGAGCAATGGTTACACGTTCGAGGTCCTGATCCAATTAGGGGCGGTGCTGGCGGTGGTCAGCGTATATTTCAGGAGACTCTGGCAGATGTTGATCGATCTGCCTCGCGATCGCAGGGTCCAGCACTTCGTTACCGGAATTCTTCTTGCTTTCCTGCCCGCTGCTATCGTCGGCGTTCTCGCGCACGACTTCATCAAGACAGTACTGTTCGACTCTCCGACACTGATCTGCATCACGCTCATCCTGGGCGGCGTCGCACTTCTCGCGATCGACAGATTGACCATGCAACCAAGATATTTTGACATCGTGCGATACCCGTTGCCGCTTTGCCTGAAGGTGGGAATCTTTCAGTGTCTGGCGATGGTGCCCGGGGTCTCTCGCTCCGGAGCGACGATTGCGGGAGCACTTTTGATGGGCGCCGACAAGCGCTCGGCGGCGGAATTCTCGTTCTTTCTCGCCATGCCGACGATGGCGGGCGCATTCGCCTATGATCTTTTTCAGAATCGGGATTTGCTGACCGCCGATGATGCAGCCCAGATCGGAGTGGGCTTCTTTGCGGCGTTCGTGACCGGCGTGGTGGTGGTGCGTCTGCTCCTCGATTACGTGTCTCGGCACGGCTTCGCGCCGTTTGCATACTGGCGGATAGCTGTGGGCACTGTTGGTCTGGTTGCGCTCTGGATGGCTGGATGACGACGCAATGCCTCATTGAAGGCGCAGAGGTCGATCGGCATCAAGCAGCCAGCCGTCAGCTACCCGCATGTGAACATGGAGCACTTACGTCGGGTACAGGGGCCAAGATTTAAGCGAGCATCAGGCCTGAGTTCGGCGCGTGATGCCAGAACGCGCCAATCCCGTACGAGCCTGAACAGCCCATTCCTCCCGGATCTGCTTTCTTTCTGGCTGACGAGCTATCAGGTCTGTGAAACGCGATCAGTTCCTGGGTAGGATTCGCTCGACAGCAAGCCTACTACTTATCGACGGGAGTTCGGCGCAACGCCGCTGTAAGTCTGTCGATTCCCAAGGCGGCCGAAACAGCTTCAACGAGCCGTTGAACGAACTCAATGAACGGCTCGATTCTTGGGACGCTCACGGCGGCGCCGGCCAGGATTCCGACCCCGGCGCCAGTGAGAATGTCGATCGGAAAGTGAATGCCGATCGCCACGCGGGACCATGCTACGAGCAACGTCGCCGCCGTCGTGAACCCTGCGAGCCGGACCCTTCCGCACAGCGCGAGCGTTGCGGCCACCGCGGCCATGATGGCCACATGATCGCTTGGAAACGAACTGTCGCTCGCATGATCGAGCACGTTGCCGGCCAGACCTATCATGAAGGGTCGCGGTTCGAACACGAAGAACGAGACGATCCCCGACACAGCCAAAGCGACCGCCGCAGAGATGCACGCCCGGATCCCTGCCTTGCGGTCAGAAACGTCATTCCGGATCCAGAGGCCGATCAATACGATCGGCACGGCGAAGATCGCCCATTGCGCAACCCACGTCTCCAGCGGCGCGAGGGGAGCGGCGGCTAGATCATGAACAGCGCTGTAGATCGAAAGGTCAAATGTCGTCGGCATGGATCCCTCATTGTTTCATGAGGACAATGGCGCGTCAGGATCGCCCGGACGTGGCCGGGACTATACCCTTCGGTATAGCGGACGCATTTGCAGTAAGGACGCCTCGTCCCCGCAGACGGTCCGGTGAGATTGGCGCCGTGCGCGACCGCTGGGCTCGCCGCCCCAAACGTCAGAGCAATCCCAGGACGCGCAGCCAGACGCCGACTGCGAGGCCGCCGTTTGCAACCAGCAGGCAGAACACGGCAGCCGAGCCGAGATCCTTGGTCTCCCTGGCGAAGGTGCTCCATTCCGGCGACAGGTGATCGACGATGTGCTCGATTGCAGTGTTGATCGCTTCGGCGGCGAACAGGATCGCGAAGCAGATCGCCTGGGCGAGGATCGCCAGCGCAGACACGCCCGTCACGGCATGCAGCAGGAACACGCCGGAGGCGACGAGCAACTCGTGGCGAAAGGCCTCCTGTCGCCACAGGACGCGCAGGCCGCCGATCGAGTACCCTGTGGCCGCAAAGACGTGGTGGAGGCCGCGCTTCTTCGGCACCGGGCCGGGAACGGATCGGGTGCGGCTCATGCGCGGGGCTCTTCCGTGTCGTCGCTGGTGTTGCCGGCGTCAGGATCTCGGCAGGGCGTGGTCAGGTCGAGCGCCGGTTCGTAGACCGCCGTCTCGACGTCCATCATGCCGAGCACGGTGTGGAACAGGTTGTCGTGGCTGAGCGCGTCGCCGCTTTCCTTAGCGAGGCAGGCCCGGTCGAGCGCCTCGTCGCGCGAGAACCCGTCGGAGAACCAGGCGATCATGGGGACGTGGGTCTGTTCGACCGGCGCCATGAAATAGGGAGCGGCGTGAAGATAGAGCCCGCTCTCGCCAAGCGATTCGCCATGGTCGGAGACGTAGATCATGGCTGTGTCGACCCGGTCTTCGTGCGAGGCCAGCACATCGATGATCTGCGCGAGATTGCGGTCGGTCTGGACGATCGTGTTGTCGTAGGCGTTGGTGAGTTCCTCGGCGGTGCAGTCGGCCAATTGGGGCGTCCGACAATCGGGCACGAACCGTCGTGCTGTCTCATCGTAGCGCTTGTAATAGGCCGGGCCGTGGCTGCCGATCTGGTGGAGGACGATGACGCTGTCGGTCTTCAGGTCGTCGATGGCGATCTTCAACCGGTCGACGAGCACGTCGTCTCGGCATTCGCCGCCTTCGCAGTAGCGCGGGTCGCCCGCCTCCGGGAGGTACTCGTGGGCAAGGCGGTCGGCAATGCCCTTCGAGCCGGTGTTGTTGTCGAACCAGGATGTCGCGACGCCGGCGCGGTCGAGGACGTCGAGAAGGTTCTCGGTGGATTTACCCTTGCGGTCGGAATAGTCGCTCCGCCCATAGACGGAGAACATGCACGGCAACGATACCGCGGTCATGGTCCCGCAGCTTTCGACGTTGGAGAAGGCGACGACGTCCCGCTGGGCCAGTTGCGGATTGGTATCGCGATCGTAGCCCAGAAGACTGAAGTTTTGGGCCCGGGCGGTTTCACCAGCGACGACGACGAGAAGCCTCGGTCGCGCACCCGCATTCGCCGGGGCGCGCCGGGCATCTTCGCCGAGCGCCGCCACGACCAGGTTGCGGTCCGCAAAGTGTCGATCAACGACCTTGCCGAAACCGACGATGGCGCCGGCAGGATTGAGGCTCGCCATGAGATCGCGATGATTGCGGAAGGTCGCGGCGAAGGTCGAGAAATTGGCGAAGACGATGGCGAGGACGACCAGGATGGCTGGCGCGATGAAGGCGGTGTTCCAGCCAGCCTTCGCCAGGATAGTGCGATGACGCACGCGCACGAGACAGATGGCGAGGGCGGGCAGCGCGCCGAAAAGGACAACGTGCAGGAGAAAGTCGGGAGTGATCAACGCGCCGGCTTCCGCCGGCGTCGTGGCGACGGCGTTCTGGATCATGTCGCGGTCGACGACGATGCCGAAGCTGTCGACGAAATAGGAAGAGACCGCGGCCACGAGGACGAAGAGGATGAAGGCGGGCTTGATGACGTATTTCATCGAGAACATCGTCAGAAGGGATGCGCCGAGAAGGACGATGGCCACGCCAAAGGCCGCGAAGGCGAAGGGGTGGCCGTCGAAATAGGTCCATCCCTTGATCCAGAACGCCTGGTTGGCGGTGGCAAGAACGAAGATGGTGACGAGCAAGCTGAGCTGGATGCTGGTCAGGCTGGGGCGTTTCATCGGCAGAGAGCTTCCGAGAGCTGGGTGGACGGCGGACGGGCCGCGCAGCGTTCGATGTGTGGTGAGAGGGCCGTGAGCCGAGGGCATGCGCAGGGTGTCATCGGCCCCGGTCGTTTCGCGGCAACGCGACGGGTCAGGCCATGTGACGCATGCGGGGCAGCATCCGCTTGAGCGCCCCGGTCCTGAACCAGAAATGCTGGGCCAGCGCCCCGACGACATGCAGTCCGATCAGGGCGAGCAGCGGGTTCCAAAAGAAGGTGTGGTAGCCCGCCAGGTCATCGCTGCCGGTGAACCAGGCTGCGAGGCCGAGGATCGGCATGGCGAGGAGGACTGCGTAAAGCAGACCATGGGTGATCCGGGCGAGCATCGCGGCCCAGTTGGGCTCGTTTTCGGGATGCGGCGGGCGTCCGTTGACGAACCGGTCGAGTAGGCGAAGCGCGGCGGCGACCAGCACGAACGTGCCGAAGACGATGTGGGTATAGCCGAGCAGGATCGTGATCTGGTCGAGGGCCTTGCCCTCGAGCGTGCCGTCCCAGAAAGCGACCATGAACTCACCCTCGATCCACTGGACGACGATCAGAATGACGATGGTCCAGTGAAGGAAGACGTTGAGGGCGGTCCAGTCGGACCGGTGGCGTGTCGCGGCCATGATGGTGAGCTCCGGGGAGGCGAACAGGTTTCAACCCGTTCTGCAATCGGCAGATGCTCCCGGCATTGCCGAAACTATACGGTTTCGTAATCCCGGCAATCGCGGGGGCGGGCGAGTCTTGACCGGCTCACCGCCGTTGGGCGGAGCCAGATGGCGGGGAGACGAGATCGGTCGGACGGGCCCGTACCTGGGCAGCAAGAGGCCGGGTTACGGTGTCCGGAGGAACCGCTTCTGGCTGTACCGCGACAAAGGCCAGGCCGAGGACGAACGGATCGAGCTCCTCCTTGGAGTAGCCGGCGAGAAGGATGGGCCGCTCGCCTCCATCGGGGCCGATCCGATAGGCCGAGGGCCAGAGAGTCAGAACGTCGCGGCCGTCCTGGCTGGGACGAGTGAACGTGGCGACCGGCATGCGGCCTTCGTGCAGCAACGGCAGGGTGGCACGCTCGGACAGGGCGCCGGTTGCGGGAAGCAGCGCCTCTGCCAAACCTCCCGTGGTCGTGGGAGACCAGCCGGCCGAAGCCAGCAGCGGCGCCAGCTCGGCAACGTCTAGGTCGGTCTGGAAGAGGATCGGTCCGGCCGCGTCCCCGCCCATGGTCAGGCGATGGCTGGCGAGCGACTTCCAGCCGTCCTTGAGCCATGCATCCTTCGACATGTCGGTTGTCAGGCGCATCGGCGCGTAGTTGCGGGTCCAGGTGCCGTAGTCGCGCCACAGATGAAATCCGTAGGAGCCGGCGAAGACGGCGAGGAGGACGACGACCAGCGGCACGAGGCGAATTGTCCGGTCTCTCAGGTGGGTGGTCAGGGCGAAGACCGCCGCCATCAGGATACCGAAGCTCATGCCAGCACTGACGTCTGTCAGCCAGTGGGCGCCAAGATAGAGGCGCGAGAAGGCGACCGTCAGGGCCGCCAGGGCAGCGATGCCGAGGACGATCGGCCGAGAACCGGACTTCAGATGCGAGGCCACGATCACCGCCAGGATTCCGAAGAACGTCATGGACAGGGTGGCATGACCGCTCGGGAACGAGAACGAGGAGACGCCGGCATAAAGGTCGGTCGGTCGGGGCCGCTCGATGGTTCCTTTGACGAGAAAGACGAAGAGTTCCGATCCGGCCATCGCCAGGGCTGCGGCGAGGGCGACCCGGACATGCCGGCGGATCGCCAGCCAGAGCACGAGGGCGACGGTGAGGCTGGTCAGAACGAAGCCGTCGGCCGCCATGGTGATCGCGGTAACGATCCTCGTGCCGGCATCACTGCGGTAGGACTGGAGGAAGTTGTAGACCGCCTTGTCCGCCAGCTTCAGCTCGGGATCGAAGAGCAGATTGCCCAAGAGCAGCAGGAATCCGGCGGCGGCTAGCGCGGCAACAACCATGATGGCGGTGCGCCCGACGATGTTGTCGTCGTTGGAAAGGTAGCGAAGTTCCAGCCGGGCGAGCCGGCTTGTCGAATTGGCTCGACGCTCGATCCGGACGCGCCGCCAGTCCGCTGCCACGGGCCAGACGAAGGCGATAGCGATCTTGCCGGCATACCAGGCCAGGAGGAGCACGGCGATCGCGCCAACGAGCAGGATCGCAAGGCGCGGATCGAGCGAATGGACCCGGGACAGTCCGATGCCGATTCCGGCCGCTGGGATCAGGTGTGCCGCTGCCCAGACAAAGGCCGAGACCACGTTGACGCTCGTGAAGCGGACGACCCCCATTCCGACCATCCCGGCAATGCCCGGCACGATCGCCTTCACGCCGGGTACGAAGCGGCCGAGGAAGACACTCTTGCCGCCATGGCGATGGAAGAAGGCTTCGCCCCGCTCGATCAGCGTCCCGTAGCGCCGGAATGGCCAGACCGTGCGCAGGCGATCCCGGTAATGATGGCCGATGGCGTAGGACAGAGCATCACCAGCGGTGGCACCCGCAGCCGCGACGACCAGAACTGGCAAGAATGGCAGTTTGCCGGCGCCGATCATGGCGCCGACCGCGATCAGCACCACAGTGCTTGGGACGAAAAGCCCGATGATGAAGAGTGCCTCGCCGAGACAGACGGCGAACAGAAAGGTGTAGGCCAGCAGAAGGTGCTGGTCGACGAGGGAGAGGAGGGTTTGCGTCATGAGCTTCTTCGGTGCGTGCTGCGGGCAGGCCAGCACTACCGGGCGAAGCTTCGCGCCAAATGTCTCGAACTATACGGTTCGGTATAGGTACGAAGCTCGCAGGCTGGGTTGTCCAGCCTGCGAGCACGCCTTCGCGGAGGATCGCGAGGTCCCTATTCGCCCGCGATCTCACTGTCTCGCGGGTTCGCAATCATCGCCAATCTCTCCTCATTCCTCTTTCTCGATTCAGACAGGAAGAGAACGGCTGCAAGCAACGCCAGCGTGATCAAGGACGCGTACCCACGCGGCAGATCAAACCCGCCATGGTCGAGCGGCTTGGTCAGGAGGTCGCCGAAGGTTGCGCCAAACGGGCGGGTGAAAATGAATGCGATCCAGAACAGGAGAACGGCACTGATCCGGGTTGCATAATGCAGGGCGACAACGGCTCCGATGACGGCCGCTGTCACCAGGGCACCCTGAATATAAGAGAGCCCGGCGTTGTCGGTCAGCCAGTCGCCGAATGCGGTACCGAGGCTGTTGGAAAACACGATAGCGACCCAGTAGAAGGTCTCGGCATCCTTCCTGCGGATCGGATAGACTGACAGATCGCGATCGCGCCAGTACCAGGCGCCAAGAGTTGCCGCCAAACCGGCGACAAGGATCAGCGATCCGACCGCGTACCCTAGCCCAAGAGAGCGGTCCATCAGGTCCGAGACCTCTGTTCCGGCGGTCGTGGTCGCAATGATGGAGGCCCAGAAGAGCGCCGGGTGGTATCGATCGCTGCGGATCTGGGTGAACAGCAGCGCGATCAGGATCGCGAAGGTCACGCCGAACCCGATATAATAGCCAAGGTTCAGGGTCATGGAGATGAAGTCGCCGGCGGTTTCGCCAAGCGTCGTGGCAAGGATCTTCATGATCCAGAATGCCAGGGTGACCTGCGCCACCTTACTGGCGGTTGATGCGAGCTTGTCCATCGAAAACGACTTTCCGTAGTTGGAAGGGGTGGGCGGAAACCCAGGGTCCCAACCGATCTATCGAGTTGCGTTTGCGGGGCGATGGAGCCGCTTATACGTTTTGGTAATCCAGCCTGTACCTTGACGCAGAAACGCCTTCGCGACGGATCGCGAAGGCGTCGGGCCTATCGGTTTATGTCTGAAGGATCAGTCGGCGACTTCGCCGTCTTCAGCATCCTCGCCCTGCTCGCCGTGTTCGGCCTCTTTCTCGTCCGAGGCGTTCTGGTCGACCTTACCGGTCTTGGTATCGACCATAACGGTCTTGACCGTGCCGTCGGCATTCGACAGCTCGATCTCCCAGGCGTTGTCGCCTTTTTCGTCAGAGATCGTCGCGTCGAATGCCTGGCCGCCGACGGCCTGTTCCGCCTTGGCGATGGCATCCGTCAGCGTCACTGTCGCTGACATCACCTTCTTCATCTCGGCCTGATCCGTTTCGCCTTTGCCAGTGTCCGCAGCCAAGGCAGAGCCTCCTGCGGCCAGGATCGCGACCAGACCGATTGCTGCGGCGTGAAGGCGGGTCGGGTTCGTTCGGATGTTCATGTGAGTTCCTTTCGGTTGCAGAGCCTGTCGTTTGGCTCGAACGAAAGGTGGGGGGCGAACATGACCGCCAAAGCTCCAGGATTATACGGTTGTGTATAGGTGGCAGTCGCGTTCTGAAGGGTTGAACGCATTCGGCCGCCCGGAGCTACCGGACGGCCGAGGAAGCAGAAGGATCGTGACGGCTACTTCGCGATGTTGACCCGCTCCTGCGCGTCGAGAGTGTCAGCTTGTGAGGAATCTCCCGGCACGAGCGTCTCCTTGTCCGTGTCGGTCGCCATTCCCGAATGGGCGCTGCCGGCGGCGATCGCATCGCGGACGCGATCGGCGTTGGCGTCCGCCTCAGACGCGTCCCCGGGGACCAGAGTGCGGGGTGCGACGCGGGGCGCATCATGCCGGATTGCAGGATGCTCCGCGATGTCGTTGCGGGTATCCTCGGCCTGCTGCCCGGCGCCGGCGCTCGAACCAGGGACCATGATGACCTTGTCGTCTCCGGTCATCGATCCGGCAAGAGCAATGTTCGAGCCGGCGAAGCCAGTGACCAGGACCATGGCGGAGGCCGCAGCGAGTAGGGTCTTTTTGAAGCTGTTCATTTCTTCTCTCCTTGGGACCGGTGGTGTAAGGAGCCGTCCCTCAAGCTCTGAGAAGAAGATGGGGTCCGTACATTGCCGTTTTCGGTCCGCGAGATTGTGCTTTCGTTATCTTCGTGCAGCGCGTGAACGCCTGGATTTCGTGGCTGACGGCCTGCGCCGGACGGATGAAGCGCGAGGTCCTTGTGTTGTGGGTCGCGGCGCGGGATCGGCGCACGCCGTGGGCCGCTCGCATGGTCGCTTTTCTCACGGCGGCCTACGCGCTCTCGCCGATAGACCTGATCCCGGACGTCATTCCGGTTCTGGGCTATCTCGACGATCTCGTCATCGTGCCGCTGGGGGTCTGGCTGGCGCTACGTTTGATTCCCGACGATCTTGTCGCGGTCTTCAGAGTGATGGCGATGCGGATCGCGGAGCGACCGCTCAGCCGCACGGGGCTGGTGCTGGTTCTCGGTGTGTGGCTGATCGTAGCCATCGCGACGCTGGCGTATCTGCGGCGCGTTTGGGGTTACGGTGAATGATTTGTTGCCATCGATGGCGATCGCGATGCCGAAGTTTGCGACACCGGCGCGGCTCGTTTCCGATTGATCGATCTGCTGCCGTTGCCGCCTTCATTCTAGCCTTCGCGATCCGAGGTCTACATCCGCATGTTATGGTTGGGTCAGCGCGTCAGACGATAGCGGATGACTTCCTCGGATCGTTGGTGATGACGCGGGGTGACCCGTTCGCGAGACTGTTCCACGATGTCGGTGCGCCGTCCGAGCTCCAGGCAGGCCGGGATGACGATCTCGTTTGCCTTGGCTAGCGAACACAGGCGTGAGGCGAGGTTCACCGTGCGGCCGAGGACGGTGAAGTCAGCCCGAGCCGAGGTACCCAGCGCCGTCGCGATGACGTCGCCGCGGTAGAGCCCGATGCCGGGGCTGCGTTCAAGCAACGAACATGTACGAATGCAATCCACGGCGGCGTCGACAGATTGCGCAACGGCGTGCTCGCCGTGGAAAACGGCCAGCACGCCGTCGCCGATAATCTTGTCGATCTCGCCGTTGTGACCGGCCACCACATCGGCGACCCTGGTTACGAAGGAGTCGATCAGCGCAGCGACTGCATCGGTCTGAGAGGCTTCCGCGAAGCTGGAGAAATCGCGAAGGTCGACAAACATCACCACAGCTTCGAACCGCTGGGGGGCTGAACCGGCATCGAGTGCATCCCGGACCGCAGCCATCGGCAGGAAGCTGCGCAGACGGCGATGAACCCGGTCGACATAAGCGGCCTGGGCGTCGATCGTGCGCTGGGCGCGATAGACGACGGAGGTCGTCGCGGCGATGGCCGAGACAAATACCGCGCAGAACAGCCCCGCCCAAAAGATCGCCGATGTGGAGATTGCCGACTCCAGCGACCGCGCCGGCCGAGTGACGATCACGATCGCACCATCGACAGCGTTGGCAGAACCGAGCGTTCCCAGCGATGTCCAGTGAGCGGGAAGGATAAGGTCTTCAACGAGGATCGTGCCCGCTTCCAGGATCTCCGGCCTCAGGGCTTCCAGGACGGGCACCTTGCAAGTCTGTGAGCGGGAAACGGCAAGGGAGACGTCGCCGCGAGCAGTCACGACGGATAGGCATGTAATGCCGAGTTCGTCGAGTTCCCCCTCCAGATGAGCAATGGTCGCCGGTTGAGCGGCGTTGGGAAGATCGCTGGCCGACCGCCGCGACAGGATCGTGCGGACCAGCCCGATCTCGGCTTTCGCGAACAGAGCTTCGGCGCTGGCGGAAATGCCCGAAACCATGGCAACCGCAAGCCCGACACTTGCCATGACAATGATCGGAAGTAGCACGAGGCCGAATACGCGCAGCAGCGGAAATGGGGTTCCCGGATGGTCCGGATTGCTGGCTGGCTGGCGCATCGCCGTTCGACCTGTTCAACATGCTGGCGCCGGGCCGGGAGCTTCGACGCTTGGGCTGTTGGCGACGGGGTTACGGAAAAGTCCTGAAAACGGACGCGGGGCGCCCGATAAAGGCGCCCCGCGTCTCAAAGTGACGGGCCTGAATTTCTGCGACCTGCGATCAGGCGCTCAGTGTCGCTATCGCATTGGTCTCGATCTTGTCCTTCTTCGTGATGCTGAGATAGCTCACCAGGCCCGCGATGGTGACGAGGAACAGGACGCTGGTGCCGGTCGTGCCGAGGCCGAGACCGCCATTGTTTGTCGGCTGGGACAGCAGGTCACCCATCGAGGCGCCGAAGGGGCGGGTCAGGATATAGGCGACCCAGAAGGTGAGGACCGCATCGACGCCGAACCTGTAGGCGGCGTAGACCACGGCGATCAGCGCGCCGAAGATGACGGCGGAGACTGCGTAGCCGAGGCCGAAATGCTCCGCGATGAGGTCTCCGGCGGATGTGCCGAGCGCGAAAGTGAACAGGATCGCCGCCCAGTAGAAAAGTTCGCGCCGGCGGGTGAAGATCGAATGGATGGAGAGCGTGCGCTCGCTCGCATACCAGGCGAGAAACGTCGCCGTCAGGGCGAGGGCGAACCCGATCGTGGTGGTCACCAGGCTGATGCCGAGATCGTCGACCATGTAGTCGGAGACCAGCGTGCCGACGATGCTGACGAAGACGACGACCAGCCAGTAGCTCGTCGGCACGTATTCGCGCAGCTTTAACTGAAAGGCGATGATGCCGACCAGGAGCGCGCTCATGATGAGCGAGGTCACGACGAGGCCAAGCCCGACGTTGAAGATGAGGAAATCGGCGGCGGTCTCGCCAACGGTGGTTGCCATGATCTTGATCACCCAGAAGGCGAGGGTGATCTGCGGGACCTTGTTCAGCAGGGTTTCCGTCAGCGGCGATGGTGCGGGGTTCATGTGAGGGCTCCGGTCGGACGTGACGCCGCGGCGCGGCATGTCGCCTGTCGTAGGGCCGGTAGATGGCGAGCGCCTCTCTGCACCTATACCGTTTGGTAATCGTCGGGCGCAGCACCTGTCTTCGCAGCAGGGAGGTCAATTCGGACCTTCAGACCCGGGGCTCCGTCGAGGGCCTCGACCGTGCCATGGTGCAGTTCCGCGATCGCGGCGACCAGCGACAGGCCCAGACCGCTGCCGGGCGTCGTGCGGCTGCGGTCGAGGCGATAGAGGCGCTGGAAGATGCGCTCGCGCTCTTCCGCCGGCACGCCGGGGCCGTCGTCGACCACGTCGAGCAGCACCCGGTCGCCGACGCGGGTGATGCCGACGCCGATACGTCCCGGGGCCGGAACGTGGTTGATGGCATTCTCGAGGAGATTGGCCAGCGCCTGAACCAGGAGTTCCTCGTCGCCCTCGATCATCGCCAATGGCAGCGCGAGTGCGACGAGGTCATGACCTTCGTCCGTTGCCACATCGCCATAGACATCGCAGATCCTGCGGACGACGTCGGCCAGGTCCAGCCGGCGGAACCTGGCGCGGCGGGTGCCGGCCTCGATCTGGGCGATGCGCAGCAGCGCGTTGAAGGTCTCGATCGCGGCCTCGCTTTCGCCGATCGCATCATCGATCGCCGTCTCGTACTCCGCCGGTGTCCGCTGGGCACGGCGAACGCTCTCCAACCGTTGACGCAACCTTGCGAGCGGCGTCCTGAGGTCGTGGGCGATATCGGCCGAGACCTGCTTGAGGCTCGCCAGCAGCGTCTCGATGCGGCCGAGCATGACGTTGATGTCGAGAGCGAGACGGTCGAGTTCGTCGCGTCGCCCGGACACCGGGAGCCGCAGATCGAAGCGGCCATCGACGATCTGGCGCGTCGTGGCGGCAATCTCGTCGACCCGCCGGGTCGGCCCGATCGAGACGAGAAACCCGCCGAGCAGCGCGAGGAGGGTGGTGACCAAAGCCCCCCAAAGCATCGCGGACAGGATGATTTCCTGGGTCTCGTCGAGCACGTGGGAATTGCGGCCGATCATGACCTCGTAGGCACCGATCCGTTCGCCGAGACTGAGCAGAAGCACCTCGTTGTCGGTGTTTTGGGAGGCAGCCCTTTGCAGGTCGGGCGCCCCCCCGAAATGTTCATCGGATAGCTTTTCGTCGGCCCAGCCTTCACGCCAGACCGTTGCGGGAATGTTGCCGATGACGGCCTCCTCGCCAGAAACCTGTCGCATCAGGAAGAAGCGGTCCTCAGAGGCCGATTCCGCAAGTTCGGTCATCCGGACTTGCAATTCGCCGTCGCCGCCCCGCCGATAGGCGTCGCGCAAACCTTCCATATCGTCTGATATCGACGAGCGCAGGATGCCGGCCATCTCCGAGGATGCCGCCAGATAGGTCGTCCCGAGGATCGCCAGAACAGAGGCGACGAAGAACAGCGTGAAGATCAGCGCGACACGGAAGGAGGTCGTGCGGACCTGTTCAGGCAGGAACATTCAGCACATATCCCGAGCCGCGGATCGTCTTGATCATCTCCGTCGAAAAGGGACGGTCGACCTTGCCGCGCAGCCGGCTGACGTGGGTCTCCACGACATTCGTCTTGGGGTCGAAATGGAAATCCCACACGCGCTCGAGCAGCATGGTGCGCGTCAGCACCCGGCCACGGTTGCGCATCATGTATTCCAACAGGCGGAACTCGCGGGGCTGGAGATCGAGCGGCTGCCCCTCGCGCCGGACCGTTCGGGCGATCAGGTTCATCTCGAGTGCGCCGACCTTCAGGACAGCCTCCTCCTTGCGCATGGGCGAGCGCCGGGCCAGCGCATTCAGGCGGGCCATCAGTTCGGAGAAGGCGAAGGGCTTGACGAGATAGTCGTCGGCCCCGGCTTCCAGGCCCTCGACGCGGTCGTCGAGCCCTGAGACAGAGGTCAGGAAGATCACCGGGGTGTCGCGGCCGGAAGAGCGGAGCGCCCGTACGATCGACAGGCCGTCCAGGCCGGGCAGCATCCGGTCGATCACCATGGCATCGTAGTCGCGCGTGCAGGCGAGCTCGAGGCCGATCGGACCCGAGGCGGCGTGGTCAGGATCATGGCCCTCTTCCTTAAGCCCACCGGTCACATAGTCGGCGGTCGAAAGATCGTCCTCGATGACCAGAACCTTCATTACATGCTCTCCTGTGTTGACGGTTTGGCCGCCGTCGCGGCCTCGCTGAACGTCACGAACCGTTCGAAGGCACGATCCATCGCCCCGGTGCTGCTTCCGAGCCAGGGGAAATGCCCATAAGCGAACGAGAGCTGATCGGCTGCGACCCCTTCGGGTTTCCCGGCGATGGCATATTCGTAGATTGCAGAGGCAAGTCCTGTCCTGTCCGATCCACCCATACAATGGATCAAGAGGGGCTTGGGGGCATCCGCCATGGCCTGTTCGATCTCCTGCATGGTCGCAACGTCGGGCTCGTTGCGCGCAGAAATGGCGATAGAGCGATAGACTATGCCGCGCCGACGGGCGACGTCCCGCTCCTCACGATACCATGCGACATCTGGATGGGCGCCGCGCAGATTTAGGATCGAGCGGACACCGGTCGAGTCGATCAGAGCGTCGAGGTCGGTCGCATTCAACTGACCGGATCGATAAACCGTGGCGTTTTCAACGGTGTGAACGTTCCCGGAAAGCTGGAGATAACCAGCATATGACGCCGGGGCTGCCGCTGCGACCGCAATCACTACGAATAAGCCACGAACCATGTGGAAGGGCGACTGCATCGGCGACATCCATCTCGGAATTCTCGCCTATGGCTAAACGTGGGATCTCGCCCGCCGCATGTCAGGACCTATACGCTTTCGTATAGTATGTCCGCGAAAACTAGGGCAGTGGGCTACCGTTCTCCGGATGCCGCCAAACGCCTCAGAAAATTCGGGTACGGTCGGGCCGACATCGGCCAAGCGCCGGAACGAACGGAGGTGCTCTTCTTATGCTCGGGCCCTTAAGTGCGCCGGCGGCCGGACTTCCGCCGCCGAACCCCCGCCTGGGCCGTTCTTGTCCCATGCCACCGATGCGGCAGCATCCCCGTGTCACAGCGGCGCTCCAGAGAGAACGCGGCCGCTGGTTTTCAGGAGCAGCAACCGCATGCTGGGGGTCGAGTTCAATCTGCGACGGGGCCACCGAGATAGCGTTAGGTAATCCCGAAAATTCCGGCCGTCGTTACGCCATGCTCATACGTGCACTGATCCACCTCGGAGACGGGCTTCGAAATCACCGCGCAAGACGTAAGCCATATGAACATACGTTGTGAGGCCAAAATGGGATTCGCCCCGATGGAGCGCGAACTGGGGAGGCGAGAAGGACCGCTGTCGCGATCAAAGATTCGGGGCGGTAGGTCATGGACCGCCTGAGGAAGCCAGCAAGGTTTATGCGCCACTAGAAAGCAAATGCCACCAGCGAGATCCTCTCGATCGGACGCGCGTCTTAATTCCTGTCCCTGCGAGCCGCCCCCTCAGGCAGGGGGAAGTCACGGGACAGATGAGCCACTGCGCCATTCGGCAGCAGCCTCCACATCATGGGAGACCGAACGACGCGGTGTTCCTGAACTCCGGAATGGCTTCCGGTTCTTCGGTTGGGGCACGGAGCTGAAAGCCCTCTTCGGCCATGTCGCGGATCTCGACGGGTACGCCGTCATTCCGCACGGCAAGCCGTCCGACGATCTGGTACGGTGCCGACCCAACGTAGGATGTCGCCTCCGCGACCAAGGCGACCACTCTTTCCCGGACCGCTTCAGCGGTCCATCCGTTCGGGAGACCCTTCACCGAGATATAGTCTTCGTTCCAGATTGACAGGCAGTTCCGTTGGATGTGTTCGAGGATGCGTTGGGGAGAGTAGTGAGGTGGCTTGCCGGACGCCGCCATGACCAGAGGTCCAAGAGGGCACAGGTGCTCGCCAATCGAAGCCAGATCGACGAAGTCACGGGCCTTCCTCCGGCTAGACGCGGCCAAGATCTTGTTGACCGCCAGATCGGCGGGCGCCAGACGTGCACCCCAATCCGCATCGCGGATGAGAGGGAGGAAGCGTCGCTTGGACTCGCTCATCCATTGGATCTGCGTCTCCTCGCCCCGATCACGAACGACGGCCTCGACCACCCCGTAGACGTCGATGTCCACCCGTACGCTGTATCCAGCTTTCCGTAACACCTCCATGTCGCGGTCGGCCGCTGCCCCGATCTCCTCGTCCGTGTCGTGAAAGATGTCGATGTCATCCGACTGACGTGGCCAGTCCTTGTTCAGGACCACGCCCCCCGCGACATAGCTGGTCTCGGATCGGTTCGCAGCTAGTTCGGCAAGAATGCGGCGTTGGAGGATGGTTAGGGCCATGCGGTTAGAACGAGCAGCTTGCCCGAAGCTCGCGGCCGATCACGAAGGCGCGCGCGTCGCCGCGCTCCATCAAGGCACTGGCTACCACCCGTGCACGGGATTCCGTACTACCGAGGGCGGACAGGTCCACGTTGTCGAGAACGCGTACCCCATAAAGATCGACCGCCTTCTCCAGCAGGAGCTCCAAACGCGCGGACGATACGGACATCGGGACAACGGGTTGGCGCATTCCTGAACTCCTTCACCCCGAAATATAGCAAGCTCGCTCGAGAACGACAACGTGCTCGAGCCCCACAGAAGCGCTCGGGAGCATCGACTGCGCTTCGAAAGACCGGAAACAAGTCTTCAGCCGCGTAGAAGCGATGGTTCGAAACTCCAGTCCGGATTTCAGCCGCTCCCGGTATCGTTCTCTACCCAACTATTGATCTTGCGATCAATCGGCGCGGTGCCAAGGGAGTTTATTGATGAAAAGATCAACGAATTGCCTCTGAGATATCAGGAAACGTTATGCGATCCGGCGGCGGCCGGTTCTCGCATCGCCATGATTGGCGATTACATCTTCACTCATGAATCATCCCCAGTTCCTGCTCGACGCAATCTCGCGGATAGTCACCATAGCGCCCGATGACAGAAGCCCCGTGATGCCGCTCCGTACTGCCATTCGCCGGGTAATCGATTGCAGCCCGCCCGCAAAGCACGTCGAAATCCATGTCGAGGGCGGGATCCTGAAGGAGGATGAGATCAAGCCGCTCTACGCGCTCATATCCTTGCCCGTTTGAAAATCATGTGGCGTCCCGTAGTCGGGCGGGAAGCGGCGTTGTGTCCGCCCGACAGGAGAATGGGTTTTGACCACCGGCTGATTGGTTCACAGGAACGGGAGCCACAGCCATCCAACGCCCTGCGGGGCTGCTTGAAGTGAGACTGCTCCCGGCATCGTGCGCTGGAGTGTCAGTGGCGGACAAGAGCGCCGCTCGGTCCGCTCGAGCACCCGCGTAAGCCTCCCGTCCATCCTGTCCACTTCTTCGACTCTTTTCTTCGCTTCGAAAACCGGATGCAAAGGGGATGGGCAGTCCATGGACTGCCAAGATTGGGAGATTTCGTACGTGTCGTACAGAGGGAACATAGCCATGTTCGAGAGCATCACGGAAACAACCGGGACCGCGCGTCCCGCGCCGATGGAGGAACTGACGGTCGGCGCATTCGCGATGGAGACGCACGCGCAGAGTTCGAATAACGGAAACTGGCATGGACGCCCCGTCGCTCTGGTAGCAATCTGCCGGCGGACACTCATGGTCGCCGGCATCCACGTTGCTCGGGACGGGGTCACCTTCTACGAGGTGATGCAATGCCTTGCCGACGCTTTCCTACCGCGGGACGCGGTGGACGTCGGTGCGGTGAACCCGTGGCCCTGCGAGGGCGTGGCGGACCGCGCGTTCGTCCATGCCCTGCACGACTTGACGCCCGCGCCCTTCCGGCGCTTCCGCGAGGCGCTTGGATTGGAGGTCTTACCGCATCACGGTCCCGAGCCCTTGGTCGGCGACCTCGCAGAACGATGGTCGCAGGAGGCGGGTATTGAGATCGACTCGTTGCATGACGGTCGCGCTGCGTTGGCACATAGGTTTGCGGACCGTCCGCTCCCCGGCGGCGACGCCATCGAACTGGAAAACGTCGACCGGAAACTGCGCCGTTGGATCGTCGACCGTTACAACGCCGTCTCCGTTCCTGGTATTGAACGGTCGCCGCTCGACCTCTGGCGGGAGGCTGCGATTGGCTTCGTCCCGCGCTTCGTGCCGGAGGATGCGCCGGGAGACCTCTTCCGGCCGGAAGCGTTCCGCACCATCGGCCCGCGCGGCGTCACTTGGGGCGGACGCACCTATTGGAGCGAAGCGGTCCCGGACCTTCTCGAGAAGTGGGGCGGCGCACGCGAGTACGAGGTTCGGGCTGATCCGGCGAATCCTCTAAGCGTCGAGGTCCGCACGCCCGAACGGAAGTGGATGCGCTTGGATGCCCGTTGGGTGTAATCCGTCGCTCATTGAGCGATCATCCCCTCGTCAGCCTGCCAGCCGTCGCGCGCTGATCAATCCGACTTGACTGGAGCCGCACGGCTATCGCCGTCGGCCTCACCACGTCCTGGGGCACGATCCGACCAGATCTTTGGCAGTGTCTCCCATGTCCTGCTCTCGACCTTCTCGCTCACGCAGGGAAGCGAACAATAGGCGAGCAGCGATCCTGGTCAACGTCCTATGATACAAGTTGCTCGTATCGATCCAACGTTCAGGGATCCGGCGTCGATTCCGAGTTAAACCCGTACTCGCCCGGATCGAGTCCGATGGCGCCCAATCCTCTCATTAGCCCTTCGCGCAGCACATCCGCCGTCTCCGCAGACATGTACGATATCCCTCGCGAGATCGCCTCACGCCAGGACGGCCCTCTATTCCAAGCCTCGGCATACGCTTCTGCAAGATCAGAATGACGCCTCGTGCCGACGATGGCACTGGCGAGAAGCCCCGCTTGGCGCACGTCTTTCTCGCGTTTCAGAAGCCCGTTGGCATCCTTCCTTCGGCGGGACGCCACGATCAGCTTGTGGACCGCATAGCGCTCCGGCGCTGGAACTACGACAGACACACCGCTGCGATGCAACATGACCGATCTGACGGGTTCATGAATGAGGAAATCCAAGAACCGCAGCGGCTGCGCCGCAGCGCCTCCGAGGGCCGGCATCCGGGCGGGCTTCCCTGAAAGTTCGTCGCTCCCGCGGTTCGGGGTGAGGAACTCGACCTTGTAACGATTCACGGACTCGAACTGCGTCGACCTGCGCGGGTCGCCTTGGCTCGGGATCTCCCGGAAGCTGGGGTCGATGCCCCGCAGGATATTCAAGATCGGCGGGATGGTGTCTTCAACTGCGACGGACACCGAATGGAACTGGGCAAAGTCCGCGTCGCCGGTCTGCATGCTCGAAGACGGCATCTTCATCCCGAAGATACCGGGATAGCACTGGAAGGCGACCGTCCCTACGAGTACTCCCCTGACCCTGAACAGCCCGGCCGCAGCCAACGCCTCCACAACCTCGCCGCTGAACCTTTCAGGCACTGGCAACCCTGCTTCGCGAACCAGCGTAGATACGAGCTTGCGGCGGCCGCGCAGGTCGTCCTTGAGATTTCGGAATTCCTCCACGCGGCGCGTGATGTCGGGGTCCGATACCGGACCCACGTAAACTTTCCGGCGCCGTCCGTCGGCAGAGGAGGACTGGTGGTACCAATAGTCACGTCCCTTGACCGACGTCTTCACAAATGAGCCGTCGACGGAAAATTTGGCATCGATCCCCTCAATCACGAAGTCCCTGACGAACTGCGCGTCAAGGCATCGCTGGCCCAGTTCGGCGAACATGGTTCGATACACTAAGTCGATCTCGCGCATCTTCGCCTCTATGGTCAATTCGCAAAATGACCATAACACAACGGCCGCGCCGGTCACAACCTTTCCTGAATGGTCAAACCGCGAAGAGATGAACTCCATTGATAGCGTTCGCTGCCTATGGCGAAATTGCCGGAATACCTCCAGCTTTCCGAAGCGGCGCTGGAGACGAATGCTGATGCGCCGAGGCAAGAGGACCAGACCGCCGAAGCGCCCGGAAGCGCTCCGCCGTTGACTGCGATCTTTCTCAGGATCTTGCTCAGAGTTGAGACGATGCCGTTGCCCGCGTGAACCCGAACGGGGGCGGTATAGCGCTCGGCCAAGGAGATGTCCTCCTGCCGCGGCTATAGCGATCAGAATGGCGCTCTCGCCGAGCGCCAGCGCTCGCGGCGCATGAACCGCGTCCCTACTACCAACGTCCAGAGATGCGTCGAAGTCACAGACGTCCGATATCGTCTCGAACTTAAACTACCTTGTAGAAAGGCCACCGCCTGCCGGTACGAACCGCCCGTCTGCCAAAGGGAGCGGGGAATGCCTGTCACTGTTCGAGGGGAGGTTCGGCGCGCAATCGCTCGCGAACGCGACGCAGGCCACGTGGTCATCGATGCGTTGGCTCTGCGGCGCCAAATGGCCGAGGCGGGTGCTGATACTGCGGATCTGAGCGAGGACATACTCGTCCGGTTGATCATCGAGGAGTGCGCGAATGCCGCCATGCCGGTGATCCTCGAACCGACTGATCCAACTGAACAAATTGACGCAGAGCCATAGACAGATAGCTATTGCGCGGTAGCTGCCAGCCTAACGATCTTTACTGTTCGGAATTGCCGTGCTGATTCAGTCTCTTGGAGACCTCCTCGATCATGGCTACGCGATGGATGCGTATTGCGGCACATGTGCGCGAGGCTTCCGGGTGGATCTCCATGCTCTGGCAGAAGCCCTCGGGCGTGACCATTCCCATCTCAGCAGCCCCCTTCCAATCAAGTGCGATAGCTGCGGCAATGACGATCTGGTGAAACTGACCGGCCGCGAATAGCCCCCAAGGCGAGGCGTCGTGCGATACATCAGTATCAACAGGGGATCCTCGCGGCGATCGCCGCCCAGACTCTCGACACCGCCCTGGGCGGCGCGAAAGCAGCGATAGACGCGATTGCAAAGGCGTCGAGGTTGGAAGATCTGTCGACCGGGTGCCTGGAGTTGCTCCGTCTTCGACAAGGTAGGCTGCGATCTTGATCAGAGTTACGACGATGCCGTGGCTGGCTTAACTGGTCTCGGATCAGAAGCGGCGGCAGATACCTCGATTGCACCGATACCCTTCGCCATTCCGGTTGCCGAAAGCGTTTCCGTGATCCGGTCCAGCCCGAATCTCTCTGTTCGCAAGATAGCCCGAGCACGTTCGAGGCATTCAACGAGCATCGCCTCGAGCGAAGCCCTAATGGATGGATCGCGAGCAACGGCTGCGACCGCCTTCCCCGGAGCGTCCGTGGCGAGGTGTCCCAGATTCGTGCCAAGCCCATAGGACACGAGAACATTGCAGGCGATCTCGGTCGCCTGGTTGAGATCGCTGCCCTCCATGCCACCGCTACCGTCCCCAAGGCTGCCGAGCACCAGCTCCTCAGATGCCCTGCCGGCTAAGAGGATCGCGATTTCGGCGAGGTGGCTGTTTCGGGTTCGATCGAACCCTTCCGTCCGCCGAAATTCGGTCATACCGCCCACCGCTTCGCACACGTCGCGCGACACCTTGGCGAAGAGCGGCACGACCCCGGCTTCCTCGGCGAGCACGCTGCCGACGACCAAGTGTCCGGCTTCATGAACGCACGCTCGCCGGAAGGCGGCGTCCGTCAACCGCGTGCGCGGCGGCAGCGAGCCCTCAAGATCCGACATGAGCATGCCGCGACGCTCGCGGCGGGCACGGCGGCGACCGTCCCTCACGGCCCGCTCGATAGCCGCGCCGGACGCCCCCTCCAGTCGGACGGCTACCGGCTCGAGATCAACACCCCGAAGGTCGTTGCCCAGATGATGGCGCAGGATGCCGACGCGTGACGCCGTGTCCGGTAGAGGGATGCGAAGGTCCCGGTCGAGACGCCCGGGCCTTCGGACTGCCGGATCAATCAGATCCGGATGGTTCGTGGCACCGACGACGATTACTCCAGTTCGCGCCTCGGCTCCGTCGAGGCATTCGAGGAAGGCATTGATCACCTGGCGCTGATAATTTGCGTTGCGCTTGTCCGCGTCCATCCTGTCGCCGACCGCATCCACCTCGTCGACGAATAGAAGCGACGGGGCCGCTGCCTGAGCTTCCGCAAACGCGTTGCGCATGGCTTTCAGCATATCGTTCAGATAACCGGCTGCCTGCCAGCGGGCGAAGGAGTGGACGAAGACCGGCACGCCACACGTGCGTCCGACTGCCAGTGCAAACGTTGTCTTGCCGGTTCCCGGGGGGCCGGAGACAAGCGCGCCCCTGTCTACGTCGTCCCAGCCGATCCGTCCTGCACGATAGTCTTGTAGATCGGCCGCGAGGGCGATGCCCCAAGTCCCAGCCTCGCCGAGGCCGTGCAGGTCTTCAACTCGAGGGCCCGGCGGGACGTCCTGGGCCGTCGCCGCCTTGTCCCGGTCATTCTGCTGTGCCACCTGCGCTGCCAACAGGCGACCGGCAAGGGCAGCGCCTTGGGCCACCGATCGTCCTTTCATGAGCCCAACGGAAAGCAGGGGCAGGGGAAGGCCGCCGAGTGTCGCCAGTTCCCGCTGCGACGGTGCTTGCCCGACCGTCCGAATGCACGCGATGCGGACGAGTTCGGCATCGACGGGTGGCAGCACCGCAATGCCGTCAGCCACTGCACGAAATGCCGCTGGCACGCTGTCGGCATCCGTGAAAATGCAGCACAGGCGAACTCCGATGCGAAGCGTCTCGATCAAACCCTCCGCGGTCGCGGTGGCTCTCTCCCGACGTGAAGTGTGGTTGTGGACGACCGTGTGGAATCCGTAGCGGTCCCTTCCAACCGTCTTTAGGAGGTCCCGCGCCGCATCCGCTACCGTTTCGCCGAGCGTGGGATCAATGCCGATGATCCCCACGGTGCACGGCGCGCCGACCAGGGCGTGCTGGAGACCTGCCACACGTAACGCTCTCACAACGAGCGCCGTCGCGATGAACTTGGTAGCGTCGACCTCCACTTCCGGCACGACGGAAGCATGGATATCGAAGGCACTGATGTCGGGAAGATGCCTCATCGACTTGGCCCTCCATTGATCGGCGCTCGATCACCCAACCGGTAGAGCCGGGATAGGCTCCGGGCGTAGCCGTGAGACGGCGCGTGGATCCAAAGGTCCGAAGTTCGGCCAGCACGGCCGCTGCGGATCTTCGGGTGGCCAAGGAACTGTCCCGTGAGGCAGGGCGCAGACCGGGTGGCCAGCGCCCAGTCCTCGATGATCGGCGCAAGGTCGAGCGCGGCTGCCGTAGGATGGCGACCGGAAGCGAGCGCCTCGATGTCGACGATGAGTCGACGCAGGCGGTCGAGATGTTCTTCGATCTGGGTGAGCTCGCCTGAGGGAAGGACAAGGATGGTCATGACGTGATCCGTCGTTCATGGCCGCCGAGGCGGTCCGAGGTGCATTGGATATCGGAAGAGGGGAAGATCAGCCCCGGAAGGGCGCGACGCGCGTCTGCGGGCCGATCCGTCCGCTGTCGAGATCGATCTCGATGAAGCGGTGGAGGCAGAGCGCCGCGATCGCGGCTATGGGGTCGGCTCCGTTGCGGATCGTAGTCATAGCCTCCGCCATCGTGAGACTACCCTCCTGATCCAAAGCCGCGAGCAGGCGAACGCGGTCGGAAAGCGAAACTCGCCAAGACGCATAGCGCAGGAGTTCACGAGCGTTTTCGAGCCGGACACCCACAAGCTCGGATGTGGATAGACCGACCAGCGACCGGCCTTGGGCCAAGGCCGATGCAATAGCCCAATTCGGCACGGATCCCCGATCTTCGGTGACGGCGACGAGTTCGACTGTGGTCTCGCGCGTCACTTCGAAATCGGGAACGAATGTCCGGTCGCCGTTGAGGAGCGGCATCGCTCCGCACGTCCAGGACAGAACACCGGGATCAACGTCGAGAAGACAGCCCAGGTCTCGGATTGACTGCGTTCGGAAACGCGGTGTTCCCCCACATCGAACCGTCTGGGCGGGAGCGAAGCACGACCCGTCTGAGAGCTGATGCCCATCACAACGTTGAAGCTGCTTGTTTCTGGAAAGAAGCTGATTCATCGATACACCTGTCCATCGCGGGCGAGCACAGCGTCGCGTGCGAAAACCTCGGAAAAGGTTGGATAGTCAGCGTATCGATATGAGGGAGGTACTGGCGCGCGCGATCACCGAGCACGCAATGTGCTCCGTCAGACAGCAGAAAGGTAGGCCCGTGCTCATTCTCGAAAAGTTACCAAACGGAAATTCGGTTGTCAACGATATGCGCGCTTGAGATTCGCGAGATGAACCTTCACCGGCACAAGGTACGGAGATTTCCGCTATCAGGTAGCAGATGCCACCACCGCTGCGCTTGTTTCCGATGGACAGCTCCTTCCCGGCATCACGCGGCAAGAGCCCCACCACATTCTCGGGACGCCGTTTGCGTGCCGCAGACTGACCCTGTAAAATGCTTCTTAAGATGCAGGTAGCAAGGGACATTGCCATGGCCCCGTCGCAGCAGCACGACACTGACTTCTATAGTTGGACGCAGGATCAAGCCGCCCTGTTGCGCGCGTTGCCACGCGGTTCCAATCTTCTTGACATCGACAACATAGCCGAGGAAATCGAGGACATGGGGCGTGCCGAGATCAAGGAAATCTCGAGCCTGCTAAGACAAACACTCGTTCACCTCGTCAAGATTGCGTGTGATCCCGAGGCTCCATCCGTCGCTCATTGGGTGGGAGAAGCATCCGGATTTCAGGGCGATGCCGTGCTCGCAAATTCACCCGGACTAAGGCAGCGGCTGGACTTGCCGAAAATCTGGAGCGTGGCCAAACGGAATGCGACTGACTCGTTGGCGGAGTACGGCGTCGTGGTTCCGCCGTTGCCGGAGGAATGCCCGCTGACCTTGGACCAACTCCTCGACGCGAATTTCAGTCCGCGGGAGGCGGCCGCCGAAGTTTCAGCGTGCACCCATTCAGACGACACCGATCAGGGTCGAGGTTATCGTCGCTGAAGCTCTTGTGGCTTTTGCTACCTAATGCTGGAGATTTCTAAGATGCCGAACCTCGAGAGGGTGCGGCTTTCCAGTCATCACGTAACGTGGTCCTGAACGGTCGTGCCGCTTGGCTATGTCTCACTCGCCGCCTCCCGCAGCCAGCTCAGCGGGATACGCACAGGTTGATAGGGGTGTTTGCGCAAGGGGGTCGGCGTGATCGGAGCGGCAGCACGGGAGCGGAGATCCCTCGGCAGGCGAACAGCCTTTCGCCCCTGATGGAGGTAATGGCGCGTCGGATCCACGAACTCTCCAGTCAGGGCAGTCGCGATCGCGCAGCCCAGATGCATCGCGACCGGCGCTGGGAACGCGTTTGCGATCTGCTTGAATACCCGATCCTTCCGCCCCTGAAACGGCCAGCCGCCCGGGAAACCCTGAAGGGTCGCGAGCATTTTGTTGGTCAGAGCGATATCGCCGACGTGATCCGGCTCCGGAGGGCTGTCCGCGATGCGTGTCCGGATGACGCCCATTTCCACCCAAGGCATCGAGCCCTTGCGCTGGCCAAGATCCGCACTCTGCTTGAGATCGCTGCCCCCTAGGATCGTATTGGCCGCACGGTCCATCCGATCGTACATCTCAACAGGCATCTTCCAGCCGCGGGACTGGAGTTGGTCGACGAGCGCGGCAATGACGGGGTAGGGCTCAGTGGTGTGATGCCTGACCCAAGCGGTGGGCCAAATGAAGCGGCTCATCGCTTCTCTCTCGCGGAACGCAACCAGAATTGTGCGCACCCGTTTCTGCGGAACACCGAAGTGAGATGCATTCACTTTCCGCCATTCGCTTTCGTAGCCAAGACGCTTCAGTTCGGCCTGGATAGCGAACCGATAGGTGTCGTGGTCCGGTGCGAAGAGGCCGGTGACGTTTTCCAACATGACAGCGCGCGGTCGGAGCCGTTTAACAAGTCGGACAGCCTCCGGGAACAAGTCGCGCCGATCGGCCGCGCCTTTCCCCGCTCCCGCTTGCGAGAACGGTTGGCAAGGGACTCCGCCGGCGAGGAGGTCCAGGTCTTCGACGTCGGCAGGTTCGTAGCCGACGAGGTCTGCCTCGATCACGTGCTCCGGGCCGAAAGCGGCGCGCAGGGTTTTGCAAGCGTCAGGGTTGCGCTCCAAAAGGCCAACGTGCCGAAAGCCAGCCTGCATAAGGCCCGCTGCTGCGCCACCAGCACCAGCGCAGACCTCAAAGGCGTTAAGGCCGTGCCGGAAGGAGGATGACAGGGACCGAACGGCGGGGGCTCGAGACGGCGGGGAAACGTCGGTCTTGTCCGGGGCGGTAGTTGGGTCCGTAGGAGGGTTACATGCCGGTCGGATCAACTCGGCCAACCTGTTCGCGGCACTCGCGCGGTCGGTAGGATCTTGGGTCTCAGCGAAAGTCACCAAGGCAACCATCAAATCGTCACTCTCCGTCACCGGCTCGCCGGCGATGCGGTGGTTCAGGCTGGACAGGAGCGGTTCCAATGCTCGGGCGCGAACCGCAATTTCGACGAGCATCCCATCGTCCAAATCGTCTCCCGAGGTGGCGAGGTCAACGATGCGGGACGCTTCCGCGAATGCTGCATCTGTCCGAGCCCGGAGGAAGCGGCGAAAGGAGGCGAGGGCAAGTGAATGTTCGTCCGCGGGCGGCCGCCTGCTGACGTTCAAAACCATCTTGGCGTCCTTCACCGACAGGCGTCGTCCAGAACCGATCGCCGCGAGGGCTCGTTCTCTGGCTTCCGGTTTGGCGGAAGCGATCATGACAGCGACACTCGCTGAAACGTCGTTGTCGATCAGATCGGCTTTGCGGTGACCGAGCACCAGAAAAGTTTTCCGAAACCCGAGGGCCGTGCGCGGTTCAAGCCCACATTCCGTCTTCACCCAGGACGAATAGCTCCCGCGAAGAAGCTTGGCGGCCTCTTCTAGTGCCGCGCCCGCAGTAAATGTGTCGGCGAGGCTGCGCTTCCCAATGGCGCGAACACTTTCCTTGAGCTTGCGAAGGCGGTCAGCCGTTTCCCGCGCCGCGATAACCGCACCCGTGCTCTTTTCGTTCTTCATGCGGTTCCACTCCCTTTCATGTAGGGGGAAGGTAGCCGTCAGACCCTAAAGTCTGCGGACCGCGATAGGTAAAATTCGACGGGAATAGCTGGCGAGAAGCGTGATCCGCAAACAGGCTGGGCGACGGCCCGCCGCCCCAAGCGCTGGGACGAGGAAGGCGGTGGCGAGGAAGTCCGTCTCGTCCGGTCGGCCTCCGCAAACCTGGCGCGTCTCGATCATCGCGTCCGGCACTAGGGTCGATACCCATTCATCCTATTGAAGCTTCGGAGCAAATCAGATTCCCTCGTGCGCAAAGGAGCCAAGGGAGGATCGGATGGCACGACTGTTCTGGCTGAACGACGAGGCGTGGGCC
>Ga0189290_100194_pt1 | contig 33179 bp, 34 predicted proteins | sample UW140minimetaG_FD_130318 | JGI IMG/M metagenome (GOLD analysis project Ga0189290, IMG submission 130318) | Marine microbial communities from the Costa Rica Dome - UW140 mini metaG | ecosystem: Environmental > Aquatic > Marine > Oceanic > Photic zone | place: Costa Rica: the Eastern Pacific...
CCCATGGAATGGCCCATGATGGATTGACGGGACAGATCGAGCGGGAACTTTTCCTGCAGCAGCGAGGGCAGGTCTTCGGTGATGTAGTCCCACATGTTGTAATGTGGAGTCCACGGTGCTTGGGTGGCATTCACATAAAAGCCCGCGCCTTTGCCAAGGTCATAAGACGGGTCGTCCGCGACATTGTCGCCGCGGGGCGAGGTGTCTGGGAAGATCAGCGCCACGCCTTGTTCTGCGGCCCTTTGTTGGGCGCCGGCTTTGACCATAGCGTTCTCATGAGTGCAGGTCAGGCCAGAGAGATACCAGATGACAGGCACGGGACCCATTTTAGCTTCTTCTGGCAGAAACAGGCCAAAGGTCATGTCACAGCGGGTGCTTTGCGAATTGTGGCTGTACACGCCCTGTGTGCCGCCAAAGGCGCGGTTTTCTGAGATGGTTTCCATGGGAATGGCCTCCTGCCAAAAGGGTCGAAGCCTACGATGTCAGAGTTGGCTGACCCATGCAATCACAACGCTGACAGTGGCGATGGAGATCACGGTGGAGAACAGGATCGCGGCGGAGGCGCGATGGGGCGCGACGCCGTAGTGTTGCGCCAGCATATAGACGTTTCCAGCCACGGGAAGTGCGGCGGCGGCGATCACTACAGAGGCGGAATAGCTGTCAATCGGGATGAGCCACAACACGGCGATGGCCACAAACAGCGGGTGCAGGATCAGTTTGGCAAAGGTGAGCCAGAGCGCCACGTTGGCGCGTTCCGCGGATTTGCCCGCAAGGGAAGCTCCGATAGCAAAGAGTGCACCGGGGGTGGCCGCACCGCCGAGAATGGCGAGAAATTCGTTCATCGGGTCCGGGATCGGGATTTCCAGCGCGGACCAGATAAAGCCCAGCGAGATGGCAACTATCATCGGATTGCGCAGCAGGCCGAGGGTGACGGTTTTGAGAACGCCGATGTGCATACGGCCGTCGCGGCTGCCAGTGATCAAGATCACAATCAGGCTGGAGAAGACGATCAGGTCGACCGCCAGCACCATCATCACCGGACCAATGGCCTCAGCCCCCATCAGCAGCGTCAACATGGGCACGCCGAGGAAGCCGACATTGCCAATGGTGGCGCATTGCGCCTCGACAGCGGCGGTGGCGATGTCCTGTTTGCGAAGCATGGCCACACCGGTGGCGAGGCCGTACACCGCGAGGCACCCCATGAGATAGCCGCCAATTAGACGCCAGTTGAGCACCTCGGCGAGGCTGAGATTGGCAGAAAAGCGAAACAGCATGGCTGAGAGGGCAAAATAGAAGACAAACTTGGTGAGATAGGCCGTGGCTTCGGAGGAAAAGAAGCGGGTGCGACCGGCCCAGTAGCCCAGGCCGATGATCGCAAAAAACGGTAGTGTTTTCAGAAAGATTGCCAACATGCGAAAGCCTTAGCAGGTTTGCGGAGCTTGGCAAATCCTCCTTGTGAACAGGTTAACCGCCGCCAATGATTGCCCCGGCTGCAAAGACCAGCGCGCCGCCCAGCACGACCTGGAAGGTGGCGCGGCCAAAGGGGGTTTTCATAAAGCGGTTTTGGATCCAAACAATCGCCCAAAGCTCCACAAACACCACAATGATGGCGATGATGGTTGCGGTCCAGAAATCGGTGATCAGATAGGGCAGCGCGTGGCCCAGGCCGCCCAGCGTGGTCATGATGCCGGAGGCAAAGCCGCGTTTCACAGGCGAGCCGCGCCCGGAGAGTTCGCCGTCGTCGCTGGCGGCCTCAGTAAAGCCCATGGAGATGCCCGCGCCCACCGAGGCGGCGAGGCCCACGAGGAAGGTGGTGTGCGTGTCTTGCGTGGCGAAGGCAGTGGCAAAAATTGGCGCGAGGGTGGAGACGGAGCCGTCCATCAACCCCGCCAAGCCCGGTTGCACCCAAGTCAGGATGAACTGTCGGTTGGCCTTGTCGTTTTCCTCATCACGCGCGGCAGGGTCGAGGTGCTCTTCGGTGACGGCTTCGGCGGTGGACTGGTGGCCCGCTTCGGCAGCGGCCAGATCGCCGAGCAATTTGCGGGTGTCGGCGTTGCTCACCTGCTTCATGGCTTTGAGGTAGAAGTTCTCGGCGTCCGCCTCCATGCCAGCGGCCAGCGTGCGGATGCTGTCCAGAGATTGGTTGGAGGACAGCCAGAGCGGCGCGCGGGTGTGGAAGCCTGCGACATGTTCGCGGCGGATCAAGGGGATGGTATCGCCAAAGCGGGCGAGGTGCTGGTCAATCAGGGCTTGGCGGTGGGTGTCTTCTTCTGAGGCCATGTCGTCAAACACTTTGGCAGAGGCGGGATAGTCCTCCCGCAGCTGTTGCGCAAAGCTGCGGTAGATGCGGGCGTCATCCTCTTCCGAGGCGATGGCCAGGGCGAGTATTTCTTGCTCGGTAAGATCTTTGAGGCGTTTGCGGGCGGGCAAAAAGCGCATATGAGGCTTCGTTTTAGAATAATTCTAAATATACATACCCTTTTGTGAGGTGCAAGCGCTTGCCGCGAAGGAAAGGCCCAGTGTAACGTCTGTGTTATACTTCCCGGGAGGCCGGAACAGCCTATGAGAGATTTATGACGGACACTGTGGCCATCCTGAAAAAAGGGCGCAAATTTGCCCAAGTAGTGGACAGCGCGCGGGCGCTGTTCATGTCTCATGGCTTTGAAAGCGTGAGCATGGATGTGATTGCGCAGAAAGCCGGGGTCTCTAAAGCGACGTTGTACAATTATTTCCCGGACAAGCGCATGCTGTTTGCCGAAGTGGCCCGACGGGAATGCATTTTGCAGGCCGAAGGGCTTGAGGCGCAGGTGGACCTGGCGCGGCCGGTGCCGGAGGTACTTGGTATTGTTGGGCGTGGTTTGATGGCGATCATCCTGTCAGATTTCGGGCGCAATATGTTTCGTGTTTGTGTGTCCGAAGGAGACCGGTTTCCCGATATTGGGCGGCAGTTTTATGAGACTGGACCTGGGATTTTGAAAACGCGCCTGATCGAGTTCTTCTACATGGCCGAGGAGCGTGGCGAGCTTGAAGTGGATGATTTTGCCTTGGCAGCCGATCAATTTGCCGAGCTGTGCAAGGCGGGCTTGTTTCTACGGCAGGTCACAGGGGTGCAGACCAATTTTTCCCAAGATGAAATCGACTACGTGGTGAATGGCGCGGTTCAGATGTTTATGGCGCGATACGGCGCGCGCCACTCGGTTACGTCACGGTGAACTGTCCCATCATGCCGCAATCCTCATGCTCGAGAATGTGGCAATGGTACATGTAGGGCGCGTCGTCCGGGGCCTCGTAGTCAAATTTGACCAGCACTTCGGACGCGCCGTTTTCTACGTGGACCATATCTTTCCACCCGGCGGCGTAGGCCGGGGGAGGGGCGTCGTTTTGCGTCAGGATACGGAACGAGCAGCCGTGGATGTGGAACGGATGCAGTTGATCGTCCACCGTGATGCGCCAGATTTCGGTGTCGCCCTTGCGCACGGTTTCGTCGATGCGGTCCATGTTCATCGGCTGACCGTTGATCGCCATAGCACCGCCGCCACAGACATTGCCCCAATTGGCGGCCAAGGCCGCGAGGTCGGCGCCAGTGTCCATTTCCAAGGAGAAATCTCGTGTGACGGTGGCTTGGCTGCGGTCCGGTGGCACCAGATTGGCAAGTTGGTCGGGCAATGCGCCGTCAAACCCTTTGTCGGCCGTGCGGATTAGCGTGAGGGCGGTTGCAGCTGTATTCCCGCCGCCAAACAACCCGCCGAGGAAGTTAAACAAGCCTTCTTCCGGCTCCATGCCAACCATCAGGCTGTTGCTGTCCGCGGTGCGCAGGTCGACGAGGACCTCATAGCGTTCTCCCGGCGACATCAGAATGTTGTCGATCTCCACGGTACTGGCCAGAAATCCACCGTCCGAGGCGATCACGCGCATCGGGCCGGTCTGCATGGAGAGCGTGAGGAATTGCGCGTTGCAGGCATTAAGAATGCGCAGGCGCACGAGGCCTGTGGGTACGGGTTGCGCGACGGGGGCGATGGCGCCGTTGACCACTAGCGTGTCGCCAATAAGGCCATCCTCGAACACCGCGCCGCTGACGTCATAGGTGAGCGTGCCATCGGCGGCGAACATCTTATCCTGTAGCACCAACGTGAAGTCATCCACGCCGTAGGTTTTGGGCAGGTCCGCCGCGAGGCTGGCATCATCTTCCACGAGCATCACGCCTGCGAGGCCCTTGTAGGTTTGCTGCGCGGTTTTGCCGTGGGTATGAGAGTGAAACCAGTTCATGGAGGCGTGTTGGACAATGGGCACGTCCGGAGCCCAAGTATCGCCTGGAGCAATCTCTTGGTGAGGGCCGCCGTCTACGTCGCCGGGAATATGCAAGCCGTGCCAGTGCAAGGTGGTGACATCGTGCAGTCTGTTGTGCACGTCAAACGGCAGAGTTTGCCCCTGTTTCACCCGCAAGACTGGGCCGAGGTAGCTGTTGTTTATGCCGTAGGTGGCGCTTGACGCTGCGTTGCCAAAGTCATAAGTGGCTGCGGCCAGAGTTAGGGGCAGGCGGCCTTCTATGCCTGCGGTGAGGTCGGTCATGGGGATCAATGGTAGGGCGCGCGGGGAAGATTGCGCGAAGCTTGTTCCGGTACTTGCCAGCAAGGCGGATGCTCCAGACGTTTTGAGAAAGTCGCGGCGGTTCATTGAACTCTCCATCAATCATCAACTATGGTTGATAAAGTAGAACGGAAAGACTGTTTGTCAACCATGATTGATAAAAGAGACGATCACTTTCTCGCGGATAACATCAAGGGGTTGATGATGTCTGTGTTGGGGCGTTGGAATGCACAGATGGATCGGGGGCGGCAGGCCACGGAATTTGCCGGTATTCGCGAGTCGGATATGCGGGTGTTCGGGCAGTTGCGGGGCCGGACATTGAAACTGTCGGCGCTGCATCGTGAATTGGGTATGTCCCGTCAGGCGGCGCAGCAGGCAGTGGCGCGGTTGGTGGAACATGGGGTTTTGCAGGTGACGCTTGCCGAGGATAGCAAGCGGGACAAGGTGGTTTCCGTCACCGACAAAGGGCAGGAGCTGCGCGGTTTAGCGGCGCGGCAAATCCGCCAGCTCGAGACACAATGCGTAGAGGCCATTGGAGCGGAAAACACAGAGGTGCTTCGAGACTTGCTTAAGCAGCTTGGGGCCGAGGGGAAGCCGTAGACGGGTTAGCCCCCACGCAGTGCTTGAGCCAGGTCTGCGTTTTCCAGCACGTAGTTGCCAAAACTGGGGCGCCAGACAAGGCCGCGGTCGCGTAGTACTTCCAGTGCCTTTTGCACGCCACCTTTGGAGTAAGGCTTTCGGTCCGGGCCGGCGAGGGCCTGGCGGGTGGCATCGGTGTAAGGCGAAAACTGGATGCCTTCTACGGCCATTTTGCGCAACACGGCCTGTTGCAGCTTGGTGAGCGTGCTGATTTCGGCCAGCAGAGCCTCACGCATTTGGTGTTTCTTGCGCAAGGCGATGGCGCGCAGGGCCTTGTCACCGGCGCTGGGTTCCAAGATCAGATCGCGCAGGCAGTCGGTGAGGATTTCAGGGCGGCGGCCGAGGTCGTCAAACACCGCGTCCACGGTGGCGGCGGTGAGTTGGGCGTTGGGTGCAAGGCGGGTGTTGATGCGGTGGGTCAGGGCGGTGCTGTAGCTGCTGCCCAATGTGGGGAAGTCGCGCACACGAGCACCGAAGAAGGGGGCTTGTTGATCATGGATCAGTGCGGTGAGCTTGTCGCGGTGGGAGCCGGTCATCACCAGATACAGCCGGTTGATCAGGCCGGATTGGTTCACCGCGTCGCGGGCGGCCTTGAGGGCGAACATCGCATTTTTACCGGCTTCGGTGGCGAGGCTTTGCTGGGCTTCGTCGATGATCAGCACCACGTCTTTTTGCGTGGCCTCGCACAGCAGCAAAAGCGCGTCGGGAATGGTGCCTTCCCATTGACCAGCGGATTTTAGGTTCACGCTAAAGCCCAGCGCGCCGACGGAGGTGAAGGGCACGTTACGGTGCAGTTTGGCGATCAGGCTATCGTTGTCCTTGAGCGCAGTGGCGAGGCAGGCGGTGATCAGCTTGGCCGGATCAGAGCTGCGATCGGCCCAGAGGTCCACGTAGAGCACGCATTTGCCCTGCTGCTCTAGAAACGGAGCAAGGTCGCGGCGCAGGAAGGTGCTTTTGCCGGTGCGCCGTGGGGCGGCAAGGAAGAGCCCAGCGCTTTCGCCCACCAGAGGGTCGGGGTTCAGCAGGCTGGCGACTTGCTCCGCCTCAAAAGGGCGCGGGATGTGGTGGTCGGTGGACATGGGTATCCTGGGGTAATTGGCGTGGTGGTAGGGTAATCTGATGTGGAGTACTTTGGAATACCCCTTGTGACAAAAGGAATCGGTGACGCAAAAGTGACCTTGCTTGAGGAGATAGAGAGAGGTCGCGTTGGACAGATTGGCAACAGAGGTGTCAGACTGAAACCATGAAACAATTATTGGCAATGTCCGTGGCGGCAACCATCGCGATGATGAGTGGCCCCAATGCGCCTTCGGCTCAGGTCGGGGAGTGCGCCACAGATGCGATGTTGGTTTTTGACGGGTCGACGTCGATGGCGGAAATCAGCTTTGAGACCGGCCCTAATACGCGGATTGTAGAGGCTCGTCAGGCGATCCGCCGGGCGATGCCGGATATTGCGCCGTATCGTCGGGTCGGATTGATGACCTACGGGCCGGGAACGGGCGGGGCTTGTGCAAATGTGGATCTGCGATTTGGGCCGGTTGAGAACGCAGCTGGGCCGGTGATTGCTGCGATTGATGGGCTGCGGCCGGATGGGCTGACGCCGTTAACTGCGGCGGTGCAGCAGGCGGCAGAGGCGATGGATTACCGCAACAGTCCGGGCGTTGTGGTTCTTGTGACCGATGGCAATGAAACATGCGGCGGGCGGCCTTGCGAGATGGCACGGGCGTTTCGAGCAACGGCCCGGGATTTGGTGGTGCATGTGATCGGGTTTCGGGCCGAAGTGGATTTCTTTGCCTGGAACAATCCAGAGCAAGATCCGTTGACTGACACCACGGTGGCGCGGTGTTTGGCGGATGAGACCGGCGGGTTGTTTGTGACCACGGAAACGGTGGATGAGCTAGTGGCGGCGTTGCAGCGCACGTTGGGGTGCCCGGTGATTGGTGTTGGACCTGCACAAATGAAAACGCGCCCCGTGTGAGGCGCGTTTCAGCTATTCTTTGGTAAGTGATTAGAATTCAACCACGGCGCGGATGGACTTGCCTTCGTGCATCAGATCAAAGCCATGATTGATCTCATCAAGGCTGAGCTTGTGTGTGATCATCGAGTCGATCTCGATTTTGCCGTCCATGTACCAATCCACAAACTTCGGTACGTCGGTGCGGCCCTTAGCGCCGCCGAAAGCGGTGCCTTTCCAGACGCGGCCGGTCACAAGCTGGAATGGGCGGGTTGAGATTTCGGCACCCGCAGGGGCCACGCCGATGATCACAGACACGCCCCACCCACGGTGGGAGCATTCCAGTGCGTCGCGCATGACTTGTACGTTGCCGGTGGCGTCAAAGGAATAGTCCACGCCGCCAAACTGGTCTTTCTCGGTCTTGGTGATCTCGACAATCGCATCCACGACGGATTGGCCCCCCAGCTTGGAGGGATTCACAAAGTGGGTCATGCCAAACTTCTTGGCCATCTCGGCTTTGTCGTCGTTCAGGTCCACACCGATGATGGTGTCCGCGCCGGCCATGCGCAGGCCTTGGATCACGTTGAGACCAATGCCGCCGAGGCCGAAGACCGCAGCGGAGGCACCGATTTCCACGCCAGCGGTGTTGATCACCGCGCCAATGCCGGTGGTAACGCCGCAGCCGATGTAGCAGATTTTGTCAAAAGGCGCGTCTTCGCGCACCTTCGCCAGTGCGATTTCCGGCATCACAGTGTGGTTGGCGAAGGTGGAGCAGCCCATGTAGTGATAAATCGGCGTGCCATCGAGCATGGAAAAGCGGGTGGTGCCGTCAGGCATGAGGCCCTGGCCTTGCGTGCCACGGATAGCGGTGCAGAGGTTGGTTTTGCCGGACAGGCAGGAATGGCATTCGCGGCATTCCGGGGTGTAGAGCGGGATCACGTGATCGCCGGGTTTCAGCGTGGTGACGCCTTCGCCGCATTCCACCACAACGCCCGCGCCTTCGTGGCCCAGAATGGACGGGAACAGACCTTCAGGGTCCGCGCCGGAGCGGGTGAATTCGTCGGTGTGACAGAGGCCGGTGGCCTTGATTTCAATGAGAACTTCGCCTGCCTTGGGGCCTTCGAGGTTCACGTCCATGATTTCCAATGGCTTGCCGGCTTCCAAAGCGACGGCGGCTTTCGTGCGCATCATTTTGCCTATCCTCCCAGTTTGTTTTGGAGCGTGGTTGAAACGCTCTATCATTGCAACCTTATTGGGACCATAGCGAAGGCCCCCTGTGGTTGGCACAGCGGGGACGAAGCAAATTTGTATATTTGCGACAAGGAGTAAGATTATGCGGTTTTTGGTTTTGGCAGCGGCTGGCTTTGTAGGACTGTCGGCTTTGACAGCCTGTAAAGGCGAGGATGAGACAATGGCGAAAGGCAGCACCACCTGCGATCCAGCGACGTTTGAGTTTCTGGTTGGTCAGGACAAAAGCGCGCTTGAGGGTGTGACCGTGCCGGAGATGGTGCGGGTGATGGCTGAGAATTCTCCGGCCACTATGGATTTCCACCAAAACCGGCTCAACGTGGTGCATGATGAGGCCGGCAAGATTTTGAAAGTCACCTGCGGATAAGCAGCTGACATAGGGTTTGTGATGGCCCGGCCTTTGGTCGGGCTATTTCTTTTCGCGGTAGTCCTTGTGGCAGGCTTTGCAGGCTCCGCCGACGCCCCCCAGCGTGCTGGCCAGTGCCGCACGGTCTTTGAAATCCAGCGCTTTGGCAGCAGCAGAGAGCTTATCCGACTTGGCGGAGAAATCTGCCCAGTTCTCCCAAATGGCAGGCAAGGCCTCTGACTTAGGATCGGTGGCTGGATTCTCAAACAACGCGTTGATTTTGCCGGATTCGGTCACGATAGTGTCGCGCGCCATGCGCGCTTTGGCTTGATGCAGGGGGATGTCCTGTTTTGCCATGCTGACCAGGGTTTTGAAGGCGGCGCCAATTTTTTCCATCGCCATCATGCGGGCCATGACTTCGGGGTCTTTCACACCGTTGTGGGCGTGGGCCGAGGTGGTGATCAACACAGCTGCGGCGATTAAGAGGGGACGGCGCATTTTGGCTCCTTTGAGTGGCTATCTCTATGCAGCCCATGGCGGGGCTGGGAATCAAGCAAAAAATGTGAGAACATAAAGGGAACGTTCGTCACGATTCTGTTCCGTGTGCTGCTTATGCCGAACCGTCGCATTCTTTCCCTGTGGTTCCCGCGTTTGGGGGCCGAGCGCCTGATCCGTATGGAGCGGGGCACCTTTGATGCGCCTTTGGCGGTGCTTCGGGACACAGGACAGATGCAAGTGATTTGTTCGCTGTCAGAGCAGGCGGAGCGGGAGGGGCTTACATTGGGGCAGCCTTTGCGTGATGCGCAGGCGATGTGTCCACATTTGATCACGCGGCTTCGGAATATGCAGGCGGAGCAGGGCTTTATGAAGGTTTTGACGCGCTGGGCGGGGAAGTACTCACCTTGGGTGGCGGCCACAGAAGAAGATGCGCTGGTGCTGGATGTGACCGGCAGCACCCATCTGTTTGGCGGCGAAGGCCGCGTGCTGGAACGGGTGGGCGAGGACTGTGCCGATTTGCAGCTGACGGTGCGGGCCGGGCTGGCGGATACGCTGGGGGCGGCTTGGGGTTTGGCGCGGTTTGGGACGCAGCCGGGACCGCAGTTTGACTCTGTGGCGCATCGCAGTGGCGATGACATTGACCAGGAGGCCCCGGCCACGCGCTCGCGGGCGGTGAAGCGGCGGCATTGGACCCGTGGCGGGGCTGCGCCGCCGGGGGCGCGCGACAAGGCGGATGTCGGGCGGATTGCACCGCCAGGGCAGGCCCGGGAGGCCCTGGCGCCTTTGCCGGTGGCGGCGTTGCGGCTGGATGATGACACGCAAGCGGAGCTGGCGCGGCTGGGGTTGCGGCGGATCGGCGATCTGACCGGGCAGCCGCGGGCGGGGCTGGCGCGGCGGTTTGGCAAGGGGCTGGTGTTGCGGCTGGATCAGGCGCTGGGCGCGGTGCCGGAGCCGGTGAACCCCCCCCCGCCGGAGACATTTTACGCGGTCCGTATGAGCCTGCCGGACCCGATTGGGTTGGAGGAGGATGTGGCTGCGGCGGTGGACAAGGTGCTGGGGCCACTGTGTGAGCGGTTGAAGAAGAAGTCTAAAGGCCTCCGCGTGGTGCGCTTGCAGGTGTTTCGCACCGATCAAACCATGCAGAGCGTGGAGGTTGGTCTGGCGCGGGCCACCGATGATCCGGAGCGGGTGCGGCCGTTGTTGCGCATGAAGCTGACCGACATCGATGCGGGGTTTGGTATTGATATGCTGCGGCTGGAGGCGGTGCGGGTGGAGACGTTGCATGCGCGCCACACGGCGGGGCATTTGGAAGCGCGTCAGGCTGCGGATAAGCGGCTCAATCAGGGACAGGCGCTGGAGGACCTGATTGGCCGGATTGGGGCGCGGGTGGGGCTGGAGCAGATTACGCGGCGGCATCCGGCGTCAAGCCACATACCGGAGAAAACCGCGCAGGTGTTACACGCTGCCTGGTCTGAGCCCTGGGAGCAGGCCTGGCCGGAGGGGGTTTTGAAACGGCCGTTGTTGTTGTGGCGACCAGAGCCGGTGCATGCGCCGGAGGTGCCGCGGCTGCCTGAGGTGTTTCGCTGGCGCGGGCGGGATTTGGCGGTGGCGGATGCGCGCGGACCGGAGCGGATTGCGCCGGAGTGGTGGCTGGACGAGCCGGAGTGGCGCAGCGGTGTGCGCGATTACTGGCGGGTGACCTGCAAAAACGGTGAGCGGCTGTGGCTCTTTTTTGCCCATGGCGGGCAGATGTCGGCGGGTTGGTTCTGTCAGGGCAGCTTTGCGTGACAAGCGATATGGCTTAGGCTGCCCGCAAGGCGTTGACGAGTGATCCACGGGTATTGGGGCAGACATATGACATTTGAGCAGAGTTACTTGGGGCAGTTGCGCGCACAGGTTGGAAGCCGGCCCCTTATTGCCGTAGGCGGGCGCGTATTGATTGAAGACGACAAGGGACGTTTTTTGATCATCCAACGGGCGGACGACGGGCTTTGGGGCTTGCCAGGTGGCAGTATGGAGCTCGGGGAGACGTTATTGGATGTGGTGCACCGCGAAGCGTTTGAAGAGACCAATGCGAAACTACGCGATGTGACGGTCTTTGGTTTGTCGTCTGATCCTGAGATTGAGAGCCATACTTATCCTAACGGGGATCAGATCCAGAGCGTGTCGCTTTTGGTGCATGGCTTTCTGGTGCATAAGGAGGTGGCGCCCGATCAGAGTGAAACGGTGGCGGTGAAGTTTGTTACGCCGGAACAGACTGACATGGCGCGGTTTGTGCTGCCGGAACGCCGCACCTTTGCATTATGGCAGGCGTATCAGGCAAGCGGGCATTTTCAGATCGTGTAGGCCCAAAAGAAAACCGCCCCAGAAGGGGCGGCTCTAGCGGGTATTGAGAAAAGTGCCCTCCGGCGGCGCAGACTGGGTGGGGGCAATAGTGCCGCGCCGCCGAAGGTAGCGTTTCGTTTTCGCTATGAGGCTAAGATGCCGGTCAGTTGCGGCGACAAAAGGAAGGTACCGAGGCATTTTGCGGAAAAAACTGTGGCCAAAATGGGACGTGGTTAACAGTGCAGGCCAATAGGTTGGACTTGCTTTTGGCGTGGATTGGCGCAAGGCTGATCATATGAATGCCCAGCCTCCAAGCAGATTGCACCCGCCGCAGAAACCACCTGAGCAGGTGGCGTTCCATCGTACCGAATTGTCGGTCATCCTGGGCCTTTATGGGCGTATGGTGGCTGCTGGGGAATGGCGCGACTACGGAATTTCGTCCTTGCGCGAAGTGGCGGTGTTTTCGGTGTTTCGCCGGGCGGCGGAAAATCCGCTGTATCGGATCGAGAAGCGCCCCAAACTGCGCAACAAGCAGGGGCTTTATGCGGTGATTGGCATAGACGGTCAGGTACTCAAGCGCGGGCATGACCTGAAAACCGTGCTGCGGGTGCTGGAGCGCAAGCTGATCCGCGCGGTGGAGTGAGCGGGCGCAGATGACCCAAAGCGCAGAGTTTCGCACTGCCAGGCGGAATGAGTTGGACGCCATTTTGCAGTGGGCTGCCGAAGAAGGCTGGAACCCCGGACGGGAGGATGCGGCGGCGTTTTGGCTGGCGGACCCGGAGGGGTTTTTTGTCGCTACAGCAGATGGTGACTTGGCGGCGGCGATTTCGGTGGTGAACCACACCGACGACTTTGCCTTTCTTGGATTGTATATCGCGCGTCCTGCGTTTCGCGGGCGGGGCATTGGCTATGGGCTGTGGCAACATGCGCTCACCCATGCTGGTGCGCGTGTTGTGGGATTGGATGGTGTACCGGATCAGCAGGCCAATTACGCGGCTTCGGGGTTTGAGCTGTTCAGCGCCACGACGCGGTTTACGGGCGAGGTGATTGCAGCGGAAAGCGGCAGTGTTCGTCTGGCCGCATATGAGGACGTGGCGGCGTTGATTGACATGGAGGCGGCGGCGTCTGGTGTGCGAAAGCCATCGTATCTTGGTGCGTGGTTTGCATCAGCGGAGAGCCGTCAAACGTGGGTCACGCAGGATGCGGATGGTGTTGCCGGGTTTTGCACGGCGCGGCGTTGTCGTGAGGGCGTCAAGATAGGTCCGCTGTGGGCGCAGAGCGAAAAGGACGCTTTGGCGTTGATGGCGTATGTGGCCACGCAGATGGGCGGGCCGGTGACGCTGGATGTGCCGGACACGTCGGGCCCGTTGAAGGCCCTGTGTCAGGCGTTGGGCTTGGCACCCGGGTTTGCCACAGCTCGGATGTATCGCGGCAAGCCGGTGCCTGTGGGCGAGGCGTCAGGTGGGTATTTTGCCGTGAGCACGCTGGAGCTGGGGTGATGTCTCGTTTGGGAAGGGACCAGCCCCTTCTTGGCGGTGCCAATTCATCCCCGGGATACTTGGGGACTGAGAATGCGGTTTTAGGTAGCCGAGATGTGGTTGGCCATCACGCAGAGCAATTCAAACATCACCGAGACGCCAAGGAAGGCGGTGCCGCCGGAGCTGTCAAACGGGGGGGAGACCTCGACCATATCCGCGCCGATGATGTTGAGGCCGTCGAGTTTGCGCACCACCTCGAGCGCTTGGAAGCTGTTGGGGCCGCCAACTTCGGGCGTGCCGGTGCCGGGGGCATAGGTTGGGTCCACAAAGTCGATGTCGTAGCTGACATAGGTCGGCTCGGTGCCAACGATGTCGCGGGCTTCGGACATGACGTCTTCTAGGCCGCGTTTGAAGAACTCTTCGATGCGGATCACGCGGATGCCAACGGATTTGGCAAAATCGGTGTCTTCGTCATCGTAGGTGGAGCCGCGGATGCCAATTTGTACGACACGTTTGGGATCAAGCAGGCCTTCCTCCACCGCGCGGCGGAAAGGGGTGCCGTGGGTGTACATCGTGCCGCCAAAATAGCTGTGGTAGAGGTCTGTGTGGCTGTCAAAATGCACCATGCCGACGGGGCTGTCTTTGGCAAGCGAGCGCAGGATCGGCAGGGAGGTGAGATGATCGCCGCCAGCAGTGAGGGGTGTGATGCCTTGAGCGCGTACGTCGTCATAGAAGGCGGTGATGCGTTCCATGCTGTCGTGAATGTCGGCGGGGTTGGGGCCAACGTCGCCAAGGTCAGCGCAGTTGATCAGATCAAAGGAGCGCACGCGTGTGGCGCCGTTTTGGGCGCGGATCATGGTCGAGGCGTCGCGCAGTTGACGGGGGCCATGCCGCGGGCCGGGTCGGTTTGTGGTGCCGCTGTCCCAGGGTACGCCGATCAGGCCAATGTCCACGTCCGCGATGCGGTCGTGATCCAGATCCATGACGGGCAGGCGCATGAATGACGGCACGCCAGCAAAGCGGGGCAGGTCCATGCCGGAGACAGGTTGGAAGAAACCGCTGCTCATGTGGAGGCTCCTAAGATTGGGCGTTTGTGAGAGGTCACTGGCCCGTCACCTTGGGCCTGAATGCGGGCGATGGCGGCATCGATGGGCTCATACGCGACGGCCATGTGATGCGCGTTGGCGTGGATCATTGTGTTGGCATCAGTGACCATGGCGACATGGCCTTTCCAGAACAGCAGGTCGCCGCGTTGGTAGGGGCCGGTTGCATCGGGAAAAGCGACTTCTTGCTGGTCGCTGTCGCCGGGGCAGGGGGTGCCGCAAGTTAAGAGGGCCACTTGCACAAGGCCGGAGCAGTCGATGCCAAAGGAGGAGTTGCCGCCCCAGAGATAGGGCGATCCTACAAGACGTTCGGCGACAGAAGCGGCGTCTGTTTCGATGTGATCGATGGGCGCGAGGTGTTGGCTGGGCACATAGAGGTCGCGGGTGACTTGACCGCCATCCCAGGCGATGCGGGACCAGTTGTCTTCCTGAGAAAGCACCACAAGGCGGGTGCCAAAAGAGAGCGGAGTCACATGGCCCATGGTTTTCAGGCCGGGCGAGGTTTTGGCGTAGCTGCGGGCGGAGGCGATGCTGTGGGTGGGGGTCTGTTTCGGGTGGCTGAGCACATCACCGATGTCGACCCAGCCAACGTAGCCGTCTTTCTCGGCGTAGCCAAAGGCCATGCCGTTTTCGGTGTGCACCACATTGACCACTTCACCCCGCAGGAGTTGGCGTTCGCGGGTTCCTTGCGGGCCAGACAGAAGGTCGGTGACCACCATGGCGACGCGGTAGGGCGTGGGATCGACAAAGCGGTCGGCGGTGACTTGGCCGCGCAGGAAGGCGGCGGCAACTTTGCCGGTGCTGGGGGTCAGGCGCTTATCCATTAGAGCGTGAGTACCTTTGGCAGGGCCGCGAGGATGGCCCGGGCGCCCATGCCTACGCCGCCTTTGGGGCGGGCTGGCGACGGGGTTGGGTTCCAGCCGTAGATGTCAAAATGGGCGTAGCGTTGGTCTTTGGCAAAGCGGCGCAGGAAAAGCGCGGCGGTGATGGAGCCTGCGAAGCCGCCTGAGGGTGCGTTGTCCAGATTGGCAATGCCCGGTTCGATCATTTTCTCATAAGGCTCCCAGAACGGCATGCGCCAAACCGGGTCGGACACATCGGTGGCGGCGGTCTCCAGTGCGGAGACAAAGCCCGCATCGTCGGTGTAGTAAGGCGAGAGGTCGGGGCCGACGGCGACGCGCGCCGCGCCGGTGAGGGTGGCCATGGAAAGGATCATGTCGGGGTTGTCCTCCGATCCCAAGGCCAGCGCGTCGGCCAATACAAGGCGGCCTTCGGCGTCGGTGTTGTTGATTTCTACGGTGAGGCCGTTGCGGGCAGTGAGGATATCGCCGGGGCGGAAGCTGTCGCTGGAGACCGCGTTTTCCACCGCAGGGATCAGGACGCGCAGTTGCAGGGGCAGATTGAGCGCCATGATCATTTGGGCAAGGCCCAGCACGGTGGCGGAGCCGCCCATGTCCTTCTTCATCAGTGCCATGGAGCCGCCGGGTTTGAGGTTGAGCCCGCCGGTGTCAAAGCAGACACCTTTGCCGACCAGCGTCAGCGTTGGGCCTTCGCTGCCCCAGCGCATGTCGATCAGGCGCGGTGCGCGGTGTTCGGCAGCGGCACGGCCGACTGCGTGGATCATCGGGAAGTTCTGTTCCAGCAGGGCGGCGCCTTTGGTCACTGTGCAGATTGCGCCGTAGTTCAGAGCGAGTGCGCGGGCGGCGTCTTCGAGCTCTTGCGGACCCATGTCAGAGGCCGGTGTGTTGATCAGATCGCGGGTGAGGGCCTCGCCTGCAGCAATGGCCTCAACCTTGGCGGCATCCACGCCGGGAGGGCAGATCAGTTGAGCAGTGGCACCGGAGGTTTTGGCATAGCGGTCAAAGGCGTATTGCGCGAGCAGCCAGCCAAGAGCTTCGGTTTCAAGGTCGCCTGCAGGCAACCCGCCGACCAGAGCATAGGTGCCAGCCGGAAGCGTGGCGGCGGCCGCCGCCAGGGCAAAGCGGCCACGGGCGCGGGTTTGGGGTGTGCCAAAACCTGCCACAGCCATCATTGGTGCACCGGAGGTATCAGGGATCAGGATAGATTTTCCAATGGTCGGCTTAAAGCCGGTGGCGATCAGAAAGGTGCGGGCAGCTTGAGTTTGCGCATCACGCCAGGCTTCATAGCTGTCGCTGTCCACCACATGAAGAGGAATGGACGAGCCGCCTTCGGCGGAAGCAAATGTGAGGGACATGGCGCACCTTTCTGACCGGTCGTAAGCTGTTTGATCGACAGCCTAACGGTTGGTGCGCCCCCTGCAAGCGGATAGGCGCACCGATCAGATGTAGGTGCGCTTCAGATCCCATATTTCACGCAAAGCGCCTTCACCCACGCGGAGCAAGCGGGCGTGTGTGGCTGACAGCGCAACATGGTCGCCGCGATCACAGCAGGATACCACATCCCCGGCGACATGAGATAGCGCGGTCATGCAGAGGCGACCAGCGATCAACTCGACCAAGGACATGGTTTCCGCCAGTTCGGACAGGTTGTCGGCGTTCAGATGATGTTCGCCCATTGCGAGGTGATCAGTCAATGATTTGACCAATCCCAAAAAGGTCTCTTCGGCCTCATCTGGATTCATTCGTATAAAGACGCGGGCCAATTCGTCCTGATCGACGACGGCCTGCTCGCTCATATTTAGCTTTGCCACTTGTGACATGTCTCACCCTAAGTTTTGTCCGTTTCACCCAAACGGTTGGACACATCATTGGCGGGCAAACCTTCTCAAATGGTTTCCGGAGCGGTCTAAAATCCGTAGAATTACAGCTAAATAGCGTTCAATTGCGGGTGTTTAGAGTGTTCCGCAGTAGGTGCGGACCACTGTGTTCCATGTGTGGAACATGCCAATGCGTGTTGTTTTGAAGGGGTTTTGTGAGGCGTCGCGTCTGGGATCTTCTGCTTTAAAACCAAAAACGTCGCAGCGGTGAGACCGCCACGACGCATTGGTTTGCAGTTAAGGGAATCCGGTGTCTCGCGAAAGGATTAGCGCAGGATCATTTCTGAGGGCCATTGGATTTTGTGCGACAGCTCAATCTCAAAGCGCTCGCCTGCGGCCAGAGAGTGGTCCCACATCAGAATGCCGCGCTGGTCCTCATAGTTGGTTTGCGTGGGTGTTAGAGAAGCTTGGTGTGTGATCATCAAGTCTTCTTGCTCGCTATACGGTACGCGCCCCAGCAGTCGCAGGTCCCACGTGCGGCCTGTCAAGTTCTCGGCGGTCAAGACGCGGGTTTCTGATTGCTCGTTACGGGAGGTGAGCACGCCTTTGTCGCCGGTGATCTTGTTGGTGACTTTGTCGGACAGGCGCAGTCCGTTGATGGGGCCAAAGGAGAAATCGATGTCGTCGCCTTCGGCAATCAGAGGCATCTCTTGCTGGCCAATGTAGGTGCCGTTTAGGAAGAAGTTGGCCTCAAAGCTGGGCAGGATCAGTTCGCCACTGTCGTTGGTGGCTTCGGCCATCAGGAAGGCGGTTTCGTCGCGCATGGGGTTGGCAAAGGCGTAGGTTTCCGGTGTTAGGTCCAGTGTGCCAAGAGCGAGATGTAATGCGTCAGAGGCAGAGGATACGGATACAGGTGTCGGATAGACATAGGTGGCGTTGATACCGTCACCAAAGCTGTACATCGCGGCATCTTCAACAACGGCGAGTTCCATTTGCGGGGCGGCCGCGCTCATGTCCAATTCGGCAAAACGCCCGGACACGGGCTTTTGCATCAGCTGTTGTTTTTCCTCGATGTGACGGCGCCACGGAAACAGTCCGCTTGGATCAGATTGTGCATCTGGGCGGCTGGTGGACAGGGTGACGGCAACGTCGGTCCAGTCTTCGTCGGTGTATTGGCTCACAAACGCCCCGCGCTCGATGCTCAGTTGTGGTGTGTCGGTGTTTTTGAGGTGCACATCATAGGCCGGCACCCAGCGAGCAAGCTGTGTGAGATGGGTCAGAGTAAGCGTACCTTCGGTTGCGGCGTCTGCAGAGACCGAGATCGCCAACATGGCGTTGTCGCTTTCACTGGGTGTCAGGGCGTCAACCAACTGGCGTGCGTCTGAATAGGCCTCTTGAAGGTCTTTAAGGATCTTGATGGAGGCGCGAGCCTGCCGCTCAGCTGTGGCAATTTCCTGACGGGCGGCCAAGGTTTCCTGACCAATTAAGGTAAGTGTGGCCGTGAGGGTTTCCGGCGACGCGGCGGTGTCGGTTGGGCCTTGCAATGTGGATAGATACGCCAGACGTGCTTTGGCTGCCTCTGCCTTCATCAGAATGTCGGTGCGGTCGTCCTCTGCAGTGCGTAAGGCGGTTTCAGCGTCATCCAGAGCTGCTTTAGCAGCGGCGAGCTCCGGGCTATCTGCCTGCTGATTTGGATACACACGCTCGTGGCGGACGGTGACAGCGCCAAGTTTCGCGCCGTTTAAAGCCACGCGGACCGACATCGGGTCGAGGCTTTCGGGCAGGTTGGTGATCAATAGGTCGTGGGTGCCAGCGGGGACCGAGAAAGGCACAGCGCGAGTGAGGGTGGCGCCTTCGGAATAAAGCGTGGCGGCCGTGACCGGCGCATTCAGGCGGATGTCGTCGGCCAAGAGCGGTGTGGCCAATGGAAAAAGAGCTGTGGCAAAAATCACGTGTTTCATCAATCACCTGTGTGTTGTTTGGTGCGAGACGAACACGGACAGGCGAGGGTGGCAAGCCAGGGATGCGCGGCGAGGCGGTATTGGGCGAGGAGTTGCCGGAGGTGAGCCAGACATCGCGCAGGAAAAAGGGCGCCCAAGAAGGCGCCCTTAGCAATTTGTTAGGTGAAGGGCTTAGCCCTTTTTGAGCACTTCGCGCCCCAAGGTCTCTGCAATCTGCACTGCGTTCAACGCCGCGCCTTTGCGCAGGTTGTCAGACACGCACCAAAGGTTCAGGCCGTTGTCCAATGTGCTGTCCTGACGGATGCGGGAGATGAAGGTGGCGAAGTCGCCTACACATTCTTTTGGTGTCACGTAGCCGCCGTCTTCGCGCTTGTCGATCACCATGATGCCAGGGCTTTCGCGCAGGATATCACGGGCCTCGTCTTCGTCGAGAAACTCTTCGAATTCGATGTTGATCGACTCAGAGTGGCCGACAAACACAGGCACGCGCACACAGGTGGCAGTGACCTTGATGTTTTTGTCGATGATTTTCTTGGTTTCGGCGACCATCTTCCACTCTTCCTTGGTGGAGCCGTCTTCCATGAACACGTCGATGTGCGGGATCACGTTGAACGCGATCTCTTTGGTGTAGACCTTTGGCGGCACGTCGGACGTAGGGTTGTAGACCGCTTTGGTCTGATCCCAGAGTTCGTCCATTGCGTCTTTGCCGGAGCCGGACACGGACTGGTAGGTGGAGACCACAACGCGCTTGATTTTGGCGCGGTCATGCAGCGGCTTCAGTGCCACAACCATCTGCGCGGTGGAGCAGTTTGGGTTGGCGATGATGTTTTTCTTGGAGTAGCCGTGAATGTCGCTTGCGTTGCATTCCGGTACGATCAGCGGCACGTCGGGATCGTAGCGGTAGAGCGAGCTGTTGTCGATTACGACACAGTTTGCGGCGGCTGCGATGGGCGCATATTTCTTTGTCGCGTCAGACCCGATGGCAAAGAGCGCCATGTCCCAGCCCGCGAAGTCGAATTGGTCAATGTCCTGAATCTTCAGGGTTTTGTCGGCGAAGGTGACCTCGGTGCCCTGGCTGCGGCGGCTTGCCAAAACAGCAATCTCATCCACTGGGAACTGACGTTCCTCCAGAATGTTCAGCATTTCGCGGCCCACGTTGCCCGTGGCACCAGCGACGACGATGCGATAACCCATCTGAGGTCTCCATTTCTAACGACGCGCTCTCTTAGCCCTGTTTGGCCCAAGAAAAAAGGGGGAGGCGGCCGGAAATTACTGAAGAGGGTCATTCCGGTTTGCGATGAATGCTAAAACCGCGTAGATTTTGATCAATCCATCCGGTCCTGGGAGAAGCAGTAGATCAGGGCGCCAATGAAGACACAGGCCGCCATAACGCCAAACAGAGTTTGATAGGCCAACAGTGGACTGGTGGGGGCAATGGCGTTGTGCAACTTGCCGGATCCAAACTGCATCACGCCAACGCCGCCGATGCCAAACAAGTTCATAAGGGTTACGCCACGCCCGGTGAGATGCTCCGGAAAAAAGCTACGGGCGTGGGCGATAAGGACCGGGAAGGCGGCGCCGCAGAAACCAACCACCGACATAAAGAGGATCGACCGGATGGCGCTCACGTCGGTGAAGACTGCGAGGGCGGAGAGGGCTGCGGCGCCGGTGGCACTGCCCGCGATAATGACCCACTTACGAGTGCCAAAGATGCGATCGGCAGGGCCATAACAAAAGGTGCCACAGATCATGGCAAGGCCCATAACAAGAGTGGCTTGGCCAATTTCGCTGGTTGTGAGGCTGAACACGTCCGACAAGTATGGCCCGATCCAGAGGCCCCGAATGCCGGCGGCGGGCATGTAGTTTACAAACATGAGAGGGAATAGCAGCCAGAGCGCCGGGATTTTCAGAAGGTCCAATACGGAGCCTTTTTCTGTACCGTTGGCTTTGGGCGGGTCCTGCACCAACGCCCAAAGGCAGACTGCAATGCTGGAGCTGATTGCGGCCAGTACCCAGAGCGTGGCGCGCCAGCCGATGGTTTCAGCGGCCCAGGCCGTGGGGTAGGCGGCAATCAAATTGCCGACAGAGCCAACGCCCAGCATTAGTGCAGCCAATGTGGCAAAGCGAGCAGGCGGGTACATGCGGGCAAAGATGAAGTAACTGGCCATCAAGACCGGGGCGCAACCGACCCCGATCAGCCCCATGGCGATGGTGATATGCAGCGGAGTTGAGGCCATGGCGAATAGCGCAGAGCCGCCACCGCCCCCGATCAACAGCAGCACCGCAGAGGTGCGGCGCGGTCCAACGCGATCCAGCGCGGCGCCTACCGGGATTTGCATGGCAGCAAAGACAAGGAACCAGAGGCCGCTGGCGAAAGCCAGGTCGGCGGGTGTGGCTCCCACGTCTGTCTCAAGCACCTGGGTGAGGACGGCAAGGAAGGCGCGGAAGAACTGGCTGAGCACATAGGCCAGACATAAGAGAACCAAATCGATGCGCATGTTAAGTACCTTCCCATTTCCAACGGTGAAAGGACAGCATGTCTGTGGCGAAGGCAAGAGGCGATTTTTGCGGGGAGTTGAACACCAACACCCACAACACCGTGAGATGAATGAAACATCCTGATCTTCCAAGGAACGGACACGTATATGAGATATCCCGCCACCGGTTTTGGACCGTTTAGCTATGAGCCTTCATTATTTGTTCCACGTCATTCCATCCCACGCCGACTTGATTTCTGGCCCAGCTTTTTACGAAAGCATCGCGCGCATCACTGAGTTTGACCGCTTGGCTGAACCGATGCGGTATGTGCGCCTGCCGGATGAGTGGATCGTGGGCGTTGCTGATATCGTTGGTTCTACTGATGAGATTGCACACGGGCGTTACAAGGCCGTGAACCTTGTGGGGGCGGCAGTGATTTCAGCGCAGCTTAATGCGGCGCAGATGCAGGCGTTGCCCTACGTGTTTGGCGGAGATGGGGCGCAATTTGCCGTGTGGCCGGAACAGCGTGTTGAAGCTGAGGCAGCTTTGGAGGCTGTCCGGCGTTGGGCGCAGTTGGAGTATGGTTTGCAGTTGCGGGTGGCGACGGCGACGGTGGCCGAGGTGCGTGCCGCGGGGCGTGATGTGCGGGTGGCCCGGTATGCGCCTTCGGATGGGGTGGACTACGCGAGTTTCTCTGGTGGCGGGATGGCTTGGCTTGAGGCGCGTATGAAGGCTGGTGAGGTCTCCTTACCCGTCAGCACAGAGACCGAGGCGCCGGATTTGTCAGGGCTGAGTTGCCAGTGGGCCAATATTGATGCCGCGCAGGGCGCGATCCTGTCTTTGGTGATGGTGCCAAAGGCCGGCGCGAGTGAGGCCGATTTTGCGCAAGTGGCCCGGGATGTGATCGCCGTGGCTGACAAGGCGAAACGCCAAGGGCATCCGGTGCCGCCATTGGGACCAAAGGCGCAGTTTCCACCGCCAGGCTTGGACTTGGAAGCGCGGATTGCTCCCAAAGGATCCATGTGGTGGCGCAAGGCTAAACTGCTTTTGGGCAGTGCGTTTGCCTGGGCGTTGTTGCGGTCGGAAATACGCCTGGGGAGGTTTGATCCGGTGGATTATAAGGTCGATGTGGCGCGGAACACGGACTACCAGAAATTCGATGACGGCTTAAAGATGACGCTGGATTGTGGCGCAGATACGCAGGTGCAGATTGAGGCCATCTTGCAGAAAGCCCATGCGCGTGGCGTGATCCGCTATGGGGTGCATTTGCAGGATGCTGCGATGATGACCTGTATTGTGCCCTCGCCGGTGGAGCGGTCGCATATGCATTTTGTTGACGGGGCGTCGGGTGGGTATGCGTTGGCGGCCCGCAATTTGAGGGCGCAAGCCGCCTGATTGGTTACTTGCCACGCAAACGACCTACGATGCCGGTGGGGAAGAAGTAGACCGACAAGATAAACAGCACGCCGAGCCACAGCAGCCATCGATCTGCGTTTAGCAGGTCGGTTAATAGAGGCAGGGTGGAGACGCTTTCTCCTGCGAGGCTGAGCACGTTTTGCAGGTAGTTTTGGGCCAGCACAAACAGGGTGGCGCCTATGACGGCCCCGTACATGGTGCCCATACCGCCGATCACCACCATCAGCAGGATGTCGATCATGATCTCCATGCTGAGCGTGGTGTCCGGGCCGACGTAGCGCAGCCAGACCGCGTAGAGCGCACCGGCAAGGGCGGCAATGGCCGCGGACAGGCAGGTGGCGGCGACACGGTAATGCACAACGCGGTAGCCAATGGCTTCGGCGCGGAAGTCATTTTCGCGGATGGCTTGCAAAACGCGGCCAAAGGGTGAGTTCACCACACGCAGCATCAGCAGGAAGAGCACAAAGCAGCAGATGAAAACGAGGTAGTATTTCAGCAGCTTGCCGTTGGCCTTCACGCCGAAGAGTTCGCCGTCCATGAATTTGAAGGCTGGGCCGAGCGCTCGAGGGATTTTGAAGGACAGGCCGTCTTCGCCGCCGGTCAGTGTCGACAGCTGGCTGACCAGCACGGCCACGGCGGAGGCCACTGCCAGCGTGATCATGGCAAAGAATATGGCACGGACGCGGAGGGAAAAGAGACCGATCACCAAGGCGAGCAGCGCAGCCAAACCGGCGCCTGCGACGGAGCCTACCAGCAGCGCGTCAAAGCCGCGGCCCATGTGGGTGCTGGCCAGCGCAACGCCATAAGCGCCAAGCCCGAAGAACATGGTGTGAGCGAAGCTGACGATGCCGCCGTAGCCCAGCAGCAAGTCGTAGGAGGCCACCAGCACGATAAAGATGCAGATGCGGGCGGCGGTATCTACAGAGCGCACGCCTGGGAACAGGAAGGGCGCGAAGGCGAGGCAGATCAGGATCACAATCAGGGTTGCCAGCAGGATGGGCGAGCGCGGGGTATCGCCGGAAACAAGGGTTTTCAGCATCGTCATTTCGCCTTTACCACGGGGATCATGCCCATCGGTCGCCACATCAGGATCGCCACCATCAGGGCGATGTTGGAAATCAGGGCCGCTTTGGGTTCCAGGAAGGCCACATAGTTTTGCAACAGGCCGACCATTAGCGCGCCGATGAAGCAGCCCTCTACCGAGCCAAGTCCGCCGATGATCACCACGATGAACACAAGGATCATGGTTTGGTTGCCCATATGGGCGGTGATGACCTCTTGGTAGAGGCCCCAAAGCACGCCTCCAAGACCGGCGAGGGCGGAGCCAGCCACAAAGACACCGATGAAAACCATGCGGAGGTTGTAGCCAAGCGCCTGCACCATCTCGCCGTTCTCCACACCGGCACGCACGATCAGGCCAATTTTGGTGCGGCGCAGAGTGTAGCGCATGGCGAGGAAGACCACGAGGCCGATGCCCACAGCGACGAGGCGGTATTTCTCAAGCGCGGCACCCGCGAAGGTGATCGCGCCTTTCAGACTTTCGGGGCGGGTGATGTAGATTTCTTCCGGTCCCCAAAGCACAATGATGAGCTGTTCGACCACAATCAAACCGCCCATGGTGACCAGAATCTGTTTGAGGTGGTGGCCATAAACCGGCTTCACAATCACCCGTTCAAAGGCATAGCCCATGAGGCCGGTGGCGGCCATGGCACCAATGATGGCTACCATCAGGGCGGTCAGGTTCCACAACAGGTTGGGCGCGCCGGTCATGTGTTCCAGCAGGAGCAGGAAAGAGACGCCGACAAAGGCTCCGACGGAGGCAAATGCGCCGTGACCGAAGTTGATCACGTCCATGAGGCCAAAGACCAATGTCAGGCCAGAGGCCATGATGAAAATCATCATGCCCATGGCGAGGCCGGACACGGTCAATGTGAGCCAGCTAGAAGTGGCAGGGATGGCGACGAAACCGGCAATGACAAGCCCCACCACCAGCAAGATAGGCGCATAGGGCGCAAGCCGCTCTGGGAGGGACATTTGTGCCATGGTGGGGGCGTGTTTGGGGGCGGCGCTCATGGGCGGACCTCCAGTTGAAGTGTGTTCATTGGCATCAGTGGGCCTCCATGCTGAGGCCCATCAGCCGCTCTTGCAGCTCGGCATCTTGGGTTAGTTCAGACATTTGGCCGGACCAGGCCATGCGGCCGTCGTCCATCACATTGGCGCTGTCACCCAAGGCTTTGGCCACGGCGAAGTTTTGCTCGACCAAGAGGATAGAGGCACCTTGGTCTTTCAGTTCCTTGATGGCGCGGGCCATGGTGGTGATGATAGCGGGGGCGAGGCCTTTGGTGGGCTCGTCAATTAGGTAGAGCGCACGCTCTTCGATCATGGCGCGCGCGATGGATAACATCTGTTTTTGACCTCCAGAGAGCGTGCCTGCGTCTTTTTTCCAGAAGGTTTCCAACGCAGGGAAGACTGTAAAGAGCCATTGCAGGCGGGCCTCATCAATTGCGCCCGACACAGCGGCGAGGATCATGTTTTCCTCGACTGTCAGATCAGCGAAAATGCCCATGTCCTCTGGCACAAAGCCGACGCCGGCGCGGGCGATTGCGGGTGTGGGCAGTTTGGTGATGTCCTGACCGTCAAACATGACGCGGCCCTGATGGGCGCGCCAGTGGCCGATGATGGTGCGCAAGGTTGTGGTTTTACCGACGCCGTTGCGGCCCAAAAGCATGGTGACTTCACCGCGTGATACAGTGAGGTCGACACCTTGCAGGATGTGATACTGCGCGATGTTGGTGAAGACGCCCTCAAGTTTCAGGATGGGATCAGACATTGGCCAAAGCCTCCTCTAGATCGCGGCCCATGTAGGCTTCTTGCACCACATCAGACGCCATGACCTCAGCAGGGTCGCCGTCTGCGGCCAGTGCGCCGTTGTGCAGCACGATGATGCGGTCCGCGAGGGTACGGATCACGTCCATTTTGTGTTCCACCAGCAGGATGGCGCGGTCTTTGCGGGTTTTGAGTTCGGCGATGAGATCGAGCACCACAGGCGCTTCATCCACACTCATGCCTGCGGTGGGTTCGTCAAACATATAGACCAGCGGGTCGAGCGCGATCAGCAGCGCGACCTCGAGTTTGCGCTGGTCACCATGGGACAGTTCGGAGACAACCTGATCGGCCTGATCGGTCATGCGGATACGTTCGAGAATGTCATAGGCGGGGCCGGTGAGTTCGGGGTGGCTGTCTGCCATCGATAGGATGTTGAAGCCGCGACCAGCTTTGGATTGCACCACAAGGCGGATGTTTTCCAGCACCGACAGGTTTGGGAATAGGTTGGTGAGCTGGAAGGCACGTCCAATGCCGCGGTGGGTGCGCTGGGCGACGGACATGCGGGTGATGTCGGTGCCATTTAGTTTTACACGGCCTTCGGAGACGGGAATCTGACCGGAGATCAGATTGAAATATGTGGTTTTACCTGCGCCGTTGGGGCCAACAATCGCGGTCAATTCGCCGGGATTGAAATTGCAGGTGATGTGGTCGACCGCCACGTGACCGCCAAAGCGCACGGTCAGGTCGGTGGTTTCCAGAATGGGTTGGGGCATTTTTTTGCGGTCCCTGAGAGGGAAAGGAGGCTGGCCCCGACACAAAGTCCGGAACCAGCCATGGGGGTAAGGGGTGGTCTTAGTTGCGGACCGGGATGGGCAGGTCTTCGAGCTTCAGCTCACGCACCAGCTCCGGGATGGCCCATTCGACGTTGTCGTCCACTTTAATCTTGAAGTGGTACATGGTCTGCATCGCCTGATGATCTTCCGCGCGGAACTTCATGGTGCCTTTGGGGGTCTCCCACTCCATGCCTTCCATCGCGGTGATCAGCTCTTCGGTGTCGGTGCTGCCGGCTTTTTTGATGGCCTCAACCACGGCGATGCCTGCGGACATGCCACCTGCGGTGAAGAAATCAGGCGGTGTGCCAAAACGGTCCTGGTGGGTTTTCACCAGCCAGTCGTTCACATCGTTCTTCGGAATTTCATAGTAGTAATAGGTGGCGCCTTCGAGACCTGGGAAATCCTTGTAGGCTTTCATGGCTGCGAGGATGTTGCCGCCTGTGGCAATCTCAACCCCAAAGCGGGAGGGATCCATGGCCTGAATTTTGCCCATTGGGTTGCCGCCACCGGCCCAGATGATGAACAACTTTTTGTCACCTTCGAGGTCTTTCATCGCGGTGAAGATGCGCTCCGCCGCTGCGGTGAAGTCGGTGGTGTCGGTTGGCACATATTCCTCATGCGCGATGCCTTGGCCTTGACCTTCCAATGCTTCGCGGAAAGCGGAGATGCCGTCGCGGCCAAAGGCGTAGTCTTGCGCCAGCGTGGCAATGTGCACATCTTTGCCCGCCAGAGCGATGGCGTTGGCCACGGCGTCTTGCGAGCTGTTGCGCCCGGTGCGGAAGATGTAGCGGTTGTAGTTGGCGCCGGTGATGCTGTCAGCCACGGCGGGTTCAACGATCAGCAGTTTCTCGTATTCTTCTGCGACTGGCAGCATGGCGAGCGCGACGCCGGAGCTGACTGGACCCACGGCGAGGTCGACTTCATCATCTCCATAAGCTTCTTCGAGCAGGGCTTTGCCGTTGTCTGGCTTCAGCTGGGTGTCTTTTTCGATCACAACGATTTTCTCGCCGTTGATCTCCATGGTGCCGCCGGTGGCGTACTCCAGACCGAGCATCAGGCCGTCGTGAGATTGTTTGGCGTAGGCCTCAAACGGGCCGGTTTTGCCATAAACGTGGGCGATCTTGATGTCTGCGGATGCGGCGCTGGTCAGCGCCAAAGCAGAAATTGCGCCCGTGATGAGCCATTTCTTCATGAGTTGTCCTCCCTGAACTCAACCGCAAATGGGATTGCGGCGATTGTGGACATGGTAGGTGGCGGGGGCAAAAAGGGTCAATTCGGGGAAATTACGTAGGTGGGCTCGTAGGGGGAAACCAGACCAATCGTTCAGGTCAGTTTCGAGGCGGAAGGCTGCCGCTTGACACTGTAACGTAAGGTTTCGTACGGCAAAGAAATTGCCTTTTGAAATATTCCAGTGCATGAAGGTAAGATGACAGGCAAGACCAATATTCCCGATACATCTCAGTCGCTTCCTATCGCGCTTTTGCGTGCCAGAGAGAAGGTGATGAAACCGGCGCGATTATTGCTTTCGAACGCGGGTGTGACCGAACAGCAGTGGCGCGTGGTACGTGTATTGGTCGAAGAGGGACCGATGGACCCGACCACAATTGCAGACCGAGCTGTATTGTTGTTGCCAAGTCTGACGCGCATTCTGCAGAAGCTTGAGGAAAAAGGCTTTATCACGCGGACGCGGGACGAGCAGGACGGGCGGCGACAGGTGATTAAGGCCACGTCTGACGGCTGTCGCTTGATTGCCGACAACATTCCGGCGGCCAAGAGTTATGCGGGTAAACTGCGTGACCACCTCGGCACCGAGCGCTATGAGCAGCTTTTGGAACTGCTCAACGATCTTAATAAAATTGACCTCTAAAGACTATTCGGGGCGGATCTGATCCGGATGTGCTGCCGCAAAGGCTGGATGCGCGGTGCAGGCTGTTTCGATGGCCTGTAAGCGGGGTAGCTCGGACAGGTCCACTCCCCATCGGTGTGCGTTGTAGAGCTGCGGCATCAGGCAGAGGTCCGCAAGCGACGGTGTATCACCACAGCAGTAGGGCGCTTGATAAAACCCACTTAAAAGCGTGTCAAAAGAAACCAAGCCGGGGCTGATGAAATGCTGCATCCAGACGCGGGTGGCGGCCCGAGTGTCTTCGGTTTCTGCCGTGGCATGTCGTACGACGGAAAGATTGCACACCGGGTGAATGTCCACGGCAATGCTATGCGCCAAGGCGCGCACTTTCGCGCGTTGGGCTGGGTCATCAGGCAGTAGGCCAAGGGCGCGAGTGTCGTTGAGGTATTCGAGAATGGCAAGCGATTGGGTAAACTGCTGGCCGTCTATTTCCAGCACCGGCACCAAGCCTTGCGGGTTTCGCTCCAGATGGTCCGGCGCGCGGTGGTCACCTTCCAACAGGTCCACAGGCATACGCTTAAACGGCTCTCTTGCAAGATGCAGCGCGATGCGCACGCGGTAACTGGCGGAGGAGCGCCAGTAGTCGTAGAGCACTGTACTCATGCTGGGAGGCTCATCGCTGATGGCCGCTGACTTGCGCGGCCTTGAGGGCTTTGTACAAGACCTCGCTGTCACCGATATGATTGGCGAGCAGGAAAATCAGGCGAGCGTTGAGCGCATCGCTGCTGGATTTCTCAAGGCCATCATGAGCGCGGGCGAGGGCGTCAAAGAAGCCGTCAGCATTGTCCAGATTGGGGCTCAGGATCAGCTTGTCAGACATCAGATCACTCCTTGCCGGTGGCGCGGCGCAGAGCGGCGCGGAAATGGGGTTCGTCAAAGGCTTCGCGACGGGCGGCGACGTGTTGATCGGGGCGGATCAGGTAGACGCCAGCGGTGGCATCGCCGAGGTATTGGCGTTTGAGCGTCAGTGTGGGGTCATCGCGCACCGAGAGGGCAAGGCGGGTGGCGGTGACGCCGTCTTCTTCAAAGCGGTCCGGCGCGTCGGCGTCGATGGTCAGCAGGATGAACGCGTTGCCGAGTTTGCTCAGCAGGTGGTCGTCCCCTAGGGGGGCGTCCGGGCAAGGGCTGCCTGGGCGGGTGAGGTCCGGCGCGGCCAGCGCATCGGCAGAGTTGAGCATACTGCCGTCATAGGTGGAGGGAACAGATAAACGGCCCGAATTCACCAACGGTTGCGCAAATTCGTGATGGGCGGAGAGGTCCAGCACGGCGTCGCGGAGAATACGGCTCATCTCGGATTTGGGTGTGATGAATTCGGTAGACCGGGTGGAGTTGAGGATATTCTCATCGGCGGCGTAGGCCCGCTCTATGTTGTAGCTGTCCATTAGGGTTTCGGAGGCTTTGCCGTCGAGTACCAGCTTCAGTTTCCACGCGATGTTGTCGGCATCTTGAAGGCCGGAGTTGGCGCCACGGGCACCAAAGGGGGAGACCTGATGCGCCGAGTCACCGGCAAACAGCGTGCGGCCGTGGCGGAACCGCTCCATGCGGCAGCACTGGAAGGTGTAGATGGAGACCCATTCGAGGTCGAACTCGGCCTCGTCGCCCAGCATGGCTTTGAGGCGGGTCATAACGTTTTCCGGGCGCTTCTCGCGTTCCTTGTCGATGTCGCGGCCCAGTTGCAGATCGATGCGCCAAACGTTGTCGGGCTGTTTGTGCAGCAGGGCAGATTGGCCGCGGTTGAATGGCGGGTCAAACCAGAACCAGCGCTCTGATGGGAAGCTGGCTTTCATCACCACATCAGCGATCAGGAAGTTGTCTTCAAACACCTGTCCGTCAAAATCCAGCCCCAACATACGGCGAGTCGGCGAGTTGGCGCCGTCACAGGCGACCAGCCACTCGGCCGCAATGGTGTAGCTGCCCTCGGGGGTGTCCACCTCAAGGGTCACATGGGTGTCGTGCTGGCCAATGGCCTCAACCTTGTTGCGTCCGCGAATTTCGATGGGGGCACCTTCGGCCTGCATCTCGCGGATGCGTTCCACCAGAACTTGCTCAAAGGTATATTGTTGCAGGTTGATGAAGGCGGGGTTCTTGTGGCCTTCTTCCTCGGTCAGGTTGAACTCATAGACCTGACGTGTGTCAAAGAAGACCTTGCCGGTGTCCCATTGCACACCACGTTCCACTAGGCGTTCACCGCAGCCGAGGCGGTCCATGATTTCTAATGGGCGTTTGGCAAAACAAATGGCGCGCGAGCCAAAGGACACCCGGTCGTTGTCATCCAGAATGACGGTTTTGATGCCTTGTTGTGCGAGGTCTATGGCGGTTGCGAGACCTACAGGACCAGCGCCAATGATGACCACCGGATGGCGAATGGGCATGGCTTCGTCCTGATCCGGACTGCGCGTGTAGGCGTAGAGCGGGACGTCAAAAATCTTGCTCATGGGGCTCCTCCTCCCAAGGACAGGCGCGTTTGTTGGGGGTAGCGTGGCGCGCTAAGGGGCAGCGCGCCACGACATAGATCAAGGACGTACGCTAAACTTACCCCTGCAACGCCTCCCACATTTCCAGATCGCGCTGTGCGGTCCAGATGCGGGGGGTGTCGATGCCACGGGCTTCGTCATAGGCACGGGCGACGTTGAAGGGCAGGCAGTGCTCGTAAATCGCGTAATCGGCGAACTTCGGGTCACATTCCGCGCGTACCGCATCCCAGGCTTCTTTGAGGGTGCCGCCGCGGGCCGCAACCTTGGCGGCGGGGCGGTAGGTGCTTTCGACAAAGTCGCGGGTGTTCTCTATGGCTGCGTTGACCATCTCTTTGCCCACCAGCGCGTCGCCACGGCCCGGTGCAATGGCGTCAACGTCGAAGGACGCGATGTTGTCCAGCGTGTCACCCCAGTCGGCAAAATGCCCGTCGCCACAGTAGCAGGCGGAGTGGTATTCGACGATGTCGCCGGTGAACATGACGTTCTGGTCGGGCACATGAATGACGATGTCGCCAGCGGTGTGGGCGCGGCCCAAGTGCATGAGGTCAATGCGGCGGTTGCCGAGGTAGACGGTCATGTCGTCGGAAAATGTGGTGGTGGGATATGTCAGTCCGGGGATGCTCTCGTGACCTTCAAACAGGCGGGGGAAGCGTTGGAATTCGCTGTCCCAGTCTTCTTGCCCACGTTCCACCACCATGGCGCGGGCGGCGTCCCCCATTATGATCTGATCCGCGCCATAGGCGGACGCGCCCAGCACGCGCACTGCGTGGTAGTGGGTCAGCACCACATGGGAGATCGGCTTATCAGTGACGGAGCGTACACATTCGATGACCTTATTGGCCAAACGGGGCGTGGCCTGTGCCTCGACGATCATCACGCTGTCGTCGCCAATGATCACGCCGGAGTTCGGGTCCCCTTCTGCGGTGAAGGCATAGAGGCCGTCCCCAACCTCGGTAAAAGAGGTGTTTTTCTCGGTCATGTCCCCTTGGGAAGCGAAGGCTTTGGCCATGGTTAGCGGTCCTTTTGCAGAAGTTGGTCAACCGCCCAGTCGAGACGGATGGGCGTATAGTTGTGGGCTTCGACGCCAACATTGCCACGGCGCGGGGCGCTGTGGAATGCGGTGTCGTGGGTGTGGCAATGGAAGTGCAGGGTGCCGCGCCACCAGCCGTTCCATTCCTCAATTGGGTAATGAAATAGCACAATTTCGCGGTCGTTGCGTTTGAGCGTGATCAGGTCGCGGCCCCAGTCGGGTTCGTCACGGTTGCCGTTGAGGCAGATAATGCTGCCATTGAGTTGCGCGAGATATGGCGCTCGGGGGCGGTCTCTCGGCCATGCGAAGTCGCCCAGGTGATAGAACGTATCGTCTTTGCCAACCTCGGCATTCCAGTTGGCGACCAGCGTTGCGTCCATCTCTTCGATAGAGGCAAACGGCCGATTGGCCTTCTTCAGGATGTGCCCATGTCCGAAATGGGTGCAGCCGGTCAGAAACTCCGCCATGGATCAATACTCGGAGCTCATGATTTCGATCATCTTCGGCGTGATGCGGGTCTGCATCGTCTGCATGTCTGGCGCGAGCGCGCCCATGACTTGCTGCATCATCGGGCCCATTTTGCTCATAATGGCAGCGCCGTGTTTGGAGCTGTAGAAGGTGATGAGTGCGTCGATTTCTTCGGTGGTGAAGATCTCGGCGGTGGTGGCTTCCATCAACTCTTCTAGCTTGGGGCGCAGCGTGTTCATCTCGCTAGACATCAATTCGCCGATGGCGACCTGCTGGGTCTCGGACAGGACGACACCGGGAGGCATGGAGGCCATGACCTGCGCAGCCATACTTTGAGGGGAGAACATGTCCGTCATCATTTGCTGTACTTCGGGCATGTTGACGTAGGTCTTGGCCAACTCTTCGGAGGTTTGAGCTTGTGCTGTTGAGAGGCTGAAAGAAAGAAGGGCAGCTAGGGCGATGTGTTTCAAAAGGGTCTGTCCTGTTGGTTTATTTGAATAATGTCTGCTTAGGCGGCAGCCGTCCATGTGCCAAGTGGGGTTTAGGTGGCTTCAGTTGATGGGCCTGAGATGTCATAGTCCAGTTGCAGGATGCCACCGGGTTTCTGACTCGACTTTTTGAGGGTCAGGTTTTGTTGCGCGCCTTTGGCAAAACAGGGCAGGCCGTCGCCCAGAATGGTGGGCATGACAAAGACCGAAATCTCGTCAAACATGCCCAGATCCAGCGCGGAGCGTTGGGTTTCACCGCCGCCCATGATCCAGACCTTTTGGTGACCATTGGCTTCAATCGCCGCGCGCAGCCCCTCAATGGGACCGGCGGCGGTGATGTGGTCGCCTTTGTAATCGTGGCGGTGGGTCAGCACGTAGCCAGCACGGTCGCCATAGGGCCAGCCCCAGCCCATCACTTGACGATATGTGGCGCGGCCCATCAGAACC
>Ga0189290_100195_pt1 | contig 32021 bp, 31 predicted proteins | sample UW140minimetaG_FD_130318 | JGI IMG/M metagenome (GOLD analysis project Ga0189290, IMG submission 130318) | Marine microbial communities from the Costa Rica Dome - UW140 mini metaG | ecosystem: Environmental > Aquatic > Marine > Oceanic > Photic zone | place: Costa Rica: the Eastern Pacific...
GTTCGATGATTGCCCACTGTGCATTGGTTAGGACTCTTCTGGTCAAGGCTGCTCTCCTCTGTTTGCAAACTTGAATCAGAAGTCAGATGATTTGGGAATCCTGAACGTCAACAGGCCCTAGTCGACCCGTCCAGGCAAGGATAGGTCACCAGAGGCCACGTCAAACACATCCGTCACACAAAGCAGCGGTGCGTGTACACTTTCATTCACGCGAAGCGCAGCAGTGACCCCATCATAGGACGCGCCTTCTGCACCGCCCAGAATTGCCGCGTTCACGGTAATCTCAGGTCCATCAAACACCGGCGTGAAACCAGGACTGTCCAGCAAAATCGGAAATCCTGGCCATGTTACTGGAAGGTTTGGAGTCGCACCCTCAGGAATGTCCTTCACGGCAAGTGCTCCCTCTCCACAAGCATCGGTGGGCGCCAACACCACCCAGTGACTGTGCCACACCCCACCATCATTGCCAGTGTCCCCATCAAGATTTTCGTCGTACAGCGGCGTGTCGTCAAAGTCTGGATGGCTGGTCGCGGCCATCGCTAGAATACCCACTCCTTCATCAAATCCTACAACGCTGGGATCAAGAGATGTAGGCCACACATAAGACCAGACATCTGCCCCACCAACAGCCCCATTGACCACTGGTTTGTCTGCGCCGGCTAAGCCGTTCGTGGTCATGTGGAAAGTCACTGTGTTGCCTGAACGATGAACATGCGCCGCGAGGATATCAAAGGCCTCTACGACTCCGACTTTGGCTTCTGAGGTTACAGCGTCAGCCTGATGGGCGGCGTGATTGCCTCCAGCAAGTGCCGCGGAAGCGAAAACACCGGAAACAGCGCTGAGTAAAATTGGTCTGAACATTTTGGTCTCCATTGGATATCGAACGATCCGACACTTAGTAGCGAGTCGATATTATTGCAAGTGTAGTTTCGACTCGCTACACTAAACGTATGACCAAAGATATTTTTATCCGCGAACTCATCGTTCGATTGGCCCGCCTCAACGCGTCCCAAACGTGGCATGATGACCTCAACCCAGCACAGGTTTCCGCGCTGAAGTATCTCTCCCGTGCCAATCGGTTTTCGCGCTCACCGTCACATGTCGCCGACTACCTTGGAACTACACGAGGAACGATGTCTCAGACACTCAAAGCACTGGACCGAAAGGGGTATGTGTCCGAAAACAGATCAGAAACCGATAAGAGGTCAATATCGTATGATCTCACTCAGGAAGGCACTCGTGCCGCGCTGCACCCGGCCGCGCTCGACCCGATGCTCTCAGATCTCCCCGAAGACGAGCAGAAATCTCTCGAGCAAACTTTAACCAATACGTTGATTTCCCTACTCAAAAAAAACGGCAGCAAGGCATTTGGGGTGTGCAAGACCTGTCGTCACCATCAGCAGAAACAGAACATGCCGTATTGCAATCTTCTACAACTGCCGCTGGAACCGGTCGAGGCCGATCAAATTTGCCACGAGCAAGTACCAGCCTAAGCGGTCACGTGCCACATGCCCTACTCTCTTAAGGCCGCAACGAAACAACTTCGTGCATTTTGGCGCTTTAGTGCACCCGCGCGCCCTGCCGAACCAGTTCCGTCTGAATATCCGTGATGTTCAACGCATCCAACGCGCGTCCTTGCTGCACGCTGAGCGCCGCCGCCACGCCAGCGCCCTGACCGATCACCGCACAGCACGCCATATTGCGCGTCGCCGCATGGGCCACCTTGTGCCCCGCCGTGGCGCGGCCAGACACCAGCAGGTTCTTCACGCTCTGCGGCAACAGATTGCGATAGGGCACCTCAAAATACCGCCCGGTGGTGGGCAGAATCAGAATGCCGTAGCCATCGATAAACTCCGGAAAAATCCCGATACTGTCCTCAAACCGCCCCTGCTCGCGCACATCCAGCTCGGTCATGCTGTAGACAGTGTCGACCTTGCGCGTGTCCCGAACGCCCAGGCTCATGCCAAAATTCCTCAGCCGTGCGTTCTCGCACCCCGGCATAAACCGTTTGAGCGCCTCGATCGCCAACATCGCCTGCTTGCGCCCCTCAATCTCGCCCACCGTCAGACTGTCCGGATCGGTGCCATCAATCCCCGCCAGATGCACAAGGTTCATATAGGTCAGCTCACCACTGTCATGCATCGCGCCCCAAGTGCCCGCGATTGTGTTCAGATGCGGTGGGATCAGCCCGGCATTAATGGCCTGCGCAAAGGGCTTGTGCAGAAATGGCGAGAACATTTCATCTTCTTTGCCGGAGGTCTCAATGTTCCACTCACCGCCACCGCCCCAATCGGCATAGGTCTGCGGATCGGCCTTGATGCCTTCCATGAACGCGGTCTTGTCCACCCCGGCCAGATGGAACATCACCGAAGCCGCCATCAGGTCTTCGCGCGGCGCCATTTGACATGGTGCCCCCGCCCGATGGGCAATGTCTGCATCGCCGGTGGCATCAATCACCACCTTCGCCAAGATCGCTTCGCGCCCGGCCTTGGACTCGGTGATGATGCCTTTGATCTCGCCGCCTTCCATGATCGGTGCCACAAACGCCCGGTGCAGCATCGGGTGAATACCAGCCTTTTCAACCATCTGGTCCGCCACCAGCTTGAAGCCCTCACTGTCGATCTCATAGCTCAGAGATTGGCTCTCCGGCACCGCCGCGCCGGCGTCCTTGGCCGCGTCCTCAAACTCTTTTGGAATGCCCATGCTCTCCACGGTTTGCTCGTGGCGATACCAATGCATGCCTTCCACGCCCACCACGGTGATATTGCCGCCAAAACAGCCAAACCGCTCCACCAGCGTGACCTCTACGCCCGCCCGCGCGGCTGCGAGCGCCGCCGACAGCCCACCGGGGCCGGAACCGACAACCAGCACCTCCGTTTCATGGATGACATCAATTTGGCGGGCAGGTTCAAGAATCTGTTTCATAAGTGTCATGCTTCGCCACGCAGGCCACGCCCGTCAATCGAAACTTGAATGATCATTTAAGTTTTTCCGTACCGTCACAGCTGCATGAGCGTTGCCTGCTGCCCGCCCCCTATGCAAAGCTCCGCGCATGGTAGAAAAAGACGCTTCCGTAAATGTGCTAGGCGACGCGCTCGCCTCCTGCTCCACCGATCCGCTGACCGGCTTTTTCCGTGACGGCGCCTGTAACACCTGCGCCGAAGATCAAGGCAGCCACACGGTCTGCGCGGTCATGACCGCCGAATTCCTCGCCTATTCAAAGTATGTCGGCAACGACCTTTCCACCCCGCAGCCAAAGTTCAACTTTGCAGGCCTAAAACCGGGCGACTCCTGGTGCCTCTGCGCCGCGCGCTTCTTGCAAGCCCATGACGAAGGCTGCGCGCCCAAGGTCAATCTCGCCGCCACCCACCTGCGCGCACTCGACATCGTGCCGTTGCGGGTCTTGCTAGAGCACGACGTCACCCAAAACGGTTGACCTTCCAGTTGCTCAGGCGTCATATGCCCAAGATTTGCCAGCCAACCAGCACACGGTCCGCCAGCTCTCACTCACGACCCAATTCCCTGCGAGAGAGGTAACGCCATGCGCTACATCGCCATGAACCGTTTCAAAATTGCCGAAGGCCGCGAAACTGACTTCGAAGACGTCTGGCGCAGCCGAGAGAGCCGCCTGAAAGAGCTCAAAGGCTTCCGCGAATTCCGTCTGCTGAAAGGCCCGGAACGCGAAGGCCACACCCTATATTCCAGCCACGTTCTCTGGAACAGCAAAGACGACTTTGACTCTTGGACAAAGTCCGAGCAATTCCGCGCCTCCCACCGCAATGCCGGTGACAGCCGCAGCAAAGGCGCCATTCTGGGTCACCCGGAATTTGAAGGCTTTGAGACCATTCTGCAGGAAAGCTGAAGCTTTCCACCCACAAAAATACGGGGCGTTCTCTGCCCCGTCCATCACCCTAGTCTTCGGCATCCTCCGCCAACAGGTCGTCCAGGAACAGACTGAGCAGCTGTGCCCGCCCGCTCACACCAGACTTCCGATAAATCGCGTTACGCTGCGCTTTCACCGTCCCCTCTGACGTATTGCGCAACCCCGAAATGTCCTGAATCGACATGCCTTTGATAGTATAAAGCGCCACATCACGCTCGGCCGGAGAGACCCCCACTGGACAAATTTTGCTTCCATGTGATCGCGGAACGCCAATTGAACACCGCGCAGACTCCCTTCTGCATGTCGGCGTGCGCGTACAGCCTGATTCAGAGCAACAGCACCAAGCACGCCCCCCAAAAGAAGGCCAATCACCGCTCCCAATTCCATCAGTTCCCGGAGATGCCAACTGATAGGTACCGTTCTCGCACCGACCACTGTCAGGACAACCTCAGACACAAAGAACAAGGCGCACAACCCTTGCAAAACAAAGAGCCCAATCAAGACCCAACGGCGGTTCATGATACAAACTCCCAAGGATGGGACGGGACGACGACGGGATTAGTCATCACTACGCTCTTCAATTGGGATTTCGTCTGCAACATCCGGGCCATCTTCGCCCTCGGACGGCTTAACAGTAGACGATCCCATGTCTTTGGAACCACTGTGCCCGAGAACACCATGTTCACCTTCGTCCTCCCAGTAGTCTCGCAAAATCTCCCCTGTGCGCGGATTCACAATGATTTCGCGCTCCAGGCCGTTTTTTTCCGCTTCAATCCAGACACGTCCCAAAAATGTGCGGCCAATTTCAATGTCGTGATACCCTTGCTCCGCTAAGTGGCGAGCAATCGCCTCAACACGTGTCTCCGCCCGCGCAGCGCTTGCGTTAGCGACGGCCAAGAAGCAGCCTACAAAAATCAATCTCGACATCATGCGCCTCTTACACAAGGTGGTCAGCGCGAAGGAAGCCGCACCGACTGGCCGAAGAAATCCTTCGATCCAATGACCTTTTACTAAAACCGTGGCTAGATGGTAAAAATCAGGATCTGATAGGAGGTTAGCCGCCTCAAAGTCTTGAGAGCCTTTGCAAACCTTTACTTGTTGTTTTGCGTGACGTCCTCATCTTCGTCACTGTCTTTGCCTGCCTCATCATACAGATCGTCGTCGCCCCCTTTGTCGTCTTCTTCTTCGACGTTTTGGAAAAGCACTTCTTCGGTTGCGGAAAAGTAAACTATCTCTAGCTTCCTGCCATCTTTCTTGCCTTCAACTTTCAATTTGTCGTCGACAATGTCGACCTCAATGTCCGTGTAGCCTTCAGCATTCATGCGAGCCTCAATCCGCTCTGAGAATGTCTCTGCGTGCACCTCCGCCCCCCCGGTCCCAATGCAATCACGCTGAATGTCAAAAGAATGCGTTGCATCGGTATTTCTCCTCAGTGTTGTGTGCAAACGCCAACATCGGCGCTGTGCCCTCAACCTGTGCCGGGTAAGCTATGACATCTCTTGATCTGAGGTTTACGGCCCGGAGGATTTCACGGAGGTTTAGACTTTTAAACTTTGGTTTAGAGCACCTTCAAAGCACAAACCGCCGCTTCCGCGCCGTGGACGCCGCTGGCTCTTTCTCCACTGGCCTAGAATCGCCTAGCCCTGATTTTTCAACGTGAAACTGACCAATCGCCACTCTCCCACGCACTTTCACCCGATATTCTGAGTACACCACTTCAATATCTGTGGGCGCTGCCGCTGGCGAAACAAGCGCAGGCATCTTAGGCAAGCACGTCCTGCCATCACGCGTTTCCAGAGACTTGGACCGCAATCGGGGACGTCTTTTTTCTACCATACCCAAGTCCTCCTCGCAGAGACCCCAAAATTTTTAAGCAGCCTCGCTTAGACATGCTGCCAAAGAGAGACCTAGTGAATCGTAGGGTTGGGCAGCGTGACATAGGCTGTTTGCGGCGTGCCATCACGTTTACTGGCCACAATCTTCAAATGCCGCTCTGTCAAAATATACTCGACGTTCAGATACCCCTGCGCCCGCATGGACCTAACAACGCGCTCTGCCAACTGCTTGGCTCTTTGCATCATCAGTGATGGAGAGTTTGATCCGCTAGAGAGTGTCATGAGATGTCCTTTCACCAAAGCGCTGAAAAACCTACGGCTACTGCTGCAGTCGTTCTCTCAATGATGGCCAAACATCAGCGCTAAGACCTCTGTGCATCCGGTCACCACACCGCACTTTCGTATAGGTGGCCTACCCCAACAAAAAAGAGCACCCCAAAAGAGCGCTCTTGTTCAAATTTATTGGCAGTCGTTTTAACCCGCGCTGCGGCCTTCGGTGTCAGACATATCAAAGCCCAAGTGCCGCGCCACTGTCTGCACGTCTTTGTCCCCGCGCCCACACATGTTCATCACCAAAATGTGGTCCTTTGGCAGGGTTGGTGCGATCTTCATAACATGCGCAAGCGCATGGCTTGGTTCCAGTGCTGGTATGATGCCTTCCATCGAGCAGGAGAACTGGAACGCTTCCAGTGCTTCCTTGTCGGTGATCGACACATATTGTGCGCGGCCAATGTCATTGAGCCAGCTGTGCTCCGGACCAATGCCCGGATAGTCTAGACCAGCAGAAATCGAGTAGCCCTCCAGGATCTGCCCATCGTCATCCTGCAACAGGTAAGTGCGGTTGCCATGCAGCACGCCGGGAAGGCCACCAGACAAGGACGCGCAGTGTTCCATCTTGTCGTTCACACCACGGCCACCAGCCTCAACCCCAATAATGTTAACCGATTTGTCATCGAGGAACGGATAGAACAGGCCCATCGCGTTGGACCCACCGCCAATCGCCGCAATCACAGTGTCCGGCAGACTGCCTTCGCCTTCTTGCTCTGCCAACTGCCAGCGCACCTCCTTACCTATAATGGATTGGAAATCGCGCACCATCGCTGGATAGGGATGCGGCCCCGCCACAGTACCGATGCAGTAAAACGTATCGCGCACGTTGGTCACCCAATCACGCAGCGCATCGTTCATTGCATCCTTGAGCGTGCCACGACCAGAGGTCACAGGCACCACTTCGGCCCCAAGCAAACGCATACGGAACACGTTTGGCGCCTGACGCTGCACATCATGCGCACCCATATAAACGATACATTTGAGACCAAATTTGGCACAGACGGTTGCTGTCGCCACGCCGTGCTGGCCAGCACCGGTTTCCGCAATAATCCGGGTTTTACCCATACGCCGCGCCAAAATGATCTGACCCAGCACGTTGTTCACCTTGTGGGCACCGGTGTGGTTCAACTCGTCGCGCTTAAGATAAATCTTCGCACCACCCAGCTCTTCGGTCATGCGCGCGGCATGGTAGAGCGGGCTTGGACGGCCCACATAGTGCTTCCACAAATCGTCCATCTCCGCCCAAAAGGTCGGATCATCTTTGGCCTTTTCATATTCCGCTTCCAGATCAAGGATCAGCGGCATCAGCGTTTCACTGACAAAGCGACCACCAAAATCTCCAAACCGGCCGTTTTCGTCGGGGCCAGTCATGAAGCTGTTGAAAAGATCGTTGGACATATGCGTCTCTCCCTTGCGTCGCATGTACCTAAAACGCCGCGTACGGGATGCGCAAGCGCAAAGCGCGGCTTGCCTGCTCGGCGGGCACTTTCAGACTACGCAAGCGACCGTGACTTGGATGTAAGAAGCGTCGCAACCGCCTCCAAAGCCGCGCGAATGGGCGGGTCATGTCGTGCTTCGTGATGACAAACGAGCCACTCATAATGGGAGAGCTCAGGAATGACCGGCGCCACTTGTTTCAACCCCGACACGCCGTTTGCCACAAATGTCGGCATCACAACCCGCCCCACGCCGGACACCGCCAAATCTAGCAATGTGCCTTCTTCGCAGGCGGTTGTGATAATCTCATCCCCATGGTTGCCCCATAGCCAGCGCACGGAAGGCGTCTGCGGTCCGTCTGGACTGAGAGAGACAAAACCGCTCACATCTTCTGAGGCGGCGTAAACCGCGAATTCGACTTTCGACGTGCGCCGCCCAGCCAACCATGGTTGATCCGGCCTTCGGCTTCGGATCCCGATATCCGCATCCCGCCGCGCAATATCCAACATGCGTGTGCTTTCAACAAATTCCAGCCGCCACAGATCGTCTTTGCACCACACCTCTCCCAGCCGCCGCGCAAGATAAGACGCCGTCCAGGCCCCCGCCGTCACCCGCACCCGCACCGCATCCGGCTGCCCCAGACTGCGGGTCAGCCGTGCTTGAATGTCTTTAAGGTCCTGCAACTGCTCCAAAACCGCGCGCCCCTCGGCGGTCAGCGCATAGCCACGTGGCCCGCGTTCAAACAGCTTGCGCCCCAACTGCCGCTCCAACGCGGTCATTTTGCGGCTGATCGTCGGCACCGTACCGCCCGTACGCCGGGCAGCCCCAGCCAAGCCGCCCTAACGGGCGACATCCACAAAAAGGGTCAAATCATCCAGAAGCGGCAATTGTTCCATTTTTGAAATCAAACTCTCATTTAGACACTCTAATAATGGAAGCTTAAAACAGGCAATGTGGTCAAGCCCAATCCCTATGCGAGGTTTTCTGATGAACTTCTTTCTCCTCCCTTGCCGACCACCCGAGCCACAACCCATGTCCAGCTACGCCAAGGAACGAGAGATCTTTCGCGCCAAAGCCGGCGCATTAAAAAAGCGCCGGCAACTGCGGCGCTTTGCTCTGCTCAAACTTTGGCTGCGCGACCCGCGCCGTGCCTCAAAGCGCCTTCTGAACGGCCTTCATAAAGGCGCGGATCATACCGACGTCTTTCACCCCTGGCGCGCTTTCGACACCTGAAGACAGGTCCAACTGACGCGCCCCGGTCATCTTGACCGCCTCGGCCACGTTGTCGGCGGTCAATCCGCCTGCCAACATCCAGGGACGCGGCCAATACTTGCGGTTCACCAGCCGCCAGTCAAACGACAGCCCGTTGCCCCCTGGCAGAGTGGCATTTTGGGGCGGCTTGGCATCCACCAACAATTGGTCGGCAACCGCGCCATAAGTGTCGATCTTGGCCACATCCTCCGCATCCGCGATGCCAATGGCCTTCATCACCGGCAACCCAAACCGCTCGCGCACTTCGGCCACACGCTCTGGGCTTTCGCGTCCATGCAACTGCAACATATCCAACGGCACGGTCTCAAACAGCTTGTCCAGAAATGCGTCGTCCGCATTCACGGTCAGCGCGACCTTGGCCACACCCACAGGGGCCTCCATTGCCAAATCCCGCGCTTGCGACAGGCTTACATTGCGTGGTGACTTCTCAAAGAAAACAAACCCAACATAGGCAGCGCCCGCTTCCGCCGCCGCTGCTACATGGGCGGGCTCTTTTAGCCCGCAAATCTTAACACGAATATCCATGATCTGGACCTACCCGACCTTTCGGTCAAAGCAAAGCACTCAGCTTGCTTCGTCCAAAAGCGTCAGCACCTCGTCTTTCTTCTCCGCCTCGCGGCCTTTCAGACGACGTACCTCACGCTGCGTTTTGTGCAGCTCTTTTTCCGCCTTGGTCTTGTCGGCACGATGACGGTGCTCCCGCAACCATTCCCAGACAAAACCCACAACCAGGCCCACCACGATGGCGCCAAAGATCACCGCAAACAGAGGAACCTCAACGGCGTGGTTGATGCCAAACCACTCCTCTGCCACTGCAGGCAGCAATGTCAAAGTGACGATGCCGCGGTTGGCCAAAGCAACCGCGATCAGCACGACAGCCAAACTGCCGAGAAATGCATAGCGAATGTAACGCATAGCTTACTTTCCGTTCAATCGATCCCGCAAAAGCTTGCCGGTCTTAAAGAACGGCACATGCTTCTCTTCCACTTCCACCGATTCACCTGTGCGCGGGTTGCGCCCGACGCGGGCGTCACGCTGTTTAACGGAAAAGGCACCAAAGCCCCGAAGCTCTACCCGGTCGCCACGGCTCATTGCGTCAGTAATCTCTTCAAAGATCGTGTTCACAATGCGCTCAACGTCGCGCTGATAGAGGTGTGGGTTTTCGTCTGCAATTTTCTGAATCAATTCCGAACGGATCATCGGTGTCTATCTCCCTGAGCGCGTGCAGGTCTTATCGCATGCATCTCCTTGACTATAAGAAGAAACCTGCGGAACGGAAACGAATTGTCCGCTTCCCTTGGTGGAATTCCGCTCAATTCAACGATTTTTGCCGGTTTCGGCCACCCAAACTGCCATTTCTATCTGTCTGACCAAACGTAATGCGGGGTACACATCTTGCCGCAACGCAGAGAAGTCATTGATTCGCAACAAAAACCAAATGTCTATTTTTAGTGCATCCTGGCTTTGATCCTTCGGACCATCGCCCAGACACCAAGCACAACAATCGGGGTGAGTGCCGCCAAAACCACGCCCTTGCTCACACCAAATGTCGTCGCGAACGGGTAGACAAAATACCCCGCCAAAGACACCGCGTAGTAGCTGATCGCCACAACAGACAGCCCTTCAACAGTCTCTTGCAGGCGCAAAGCCAAATCCGCCCGCCGATCCATGCTTTCCAACAACGCTTGGTTCTGAGCAGATCGCGACACCTCTACCTTGGTCCGCAAAAGCTGCGCGGCGCGCCCCACCCGTTCTGCCAATGACTGCAAGCGACTCTGACTGTGGTTCACGGTGCGCATCGCCGGATCATAGCGCCGTGTCATAAACTCGCTAAACGTCTGCCGACCGTGAAACCGCTCTTCACGCAAAACTCTAATACGTTGCTGCACAATCGTCTCATAAGCACTCGTGGCCCCGAACCGAAATGACGTATCTGCAATCAGACGCTCCACATCACCCGACAATTCCAGCAACGACTGAAGCGTTTCCGCTGCATCACCTTGATCGCGGCGCAGATGCCCCATCAAATGGCCCGCGTCACTTTCCAACGCGCCTAGCTCTCGCGAAATCGCCTTCACACGGAAATACCCCTGCATCGACATGCACTTATAGGTTTCGATCTCACACAGCCGTTGCACCACGCGCCCCACGCGCCGCGCACCTGTGTCCGGTGCAACAAACACCGCCATATTCTGATGCCCGTTAGACGCAATCCTGAAATCTGTTGCCACCACACAGGTGCGATCCAGCACATAGTTCGCCGCCACGGTCTCCGGCAAAAACCACTCATAGATTTGAGAGATCATCTCTTCGTCGCTGGGCATGTTTTGGACGCGGATCATCGCAGACGTCACCCTCTGCCCCGGTGCTGCGGCCAACCAATCCTCCGGAAACACGTCCAAATCTGCCGGATCAAAGGCGCGTGCGCTCACCTGCGGCATAAACATTGTGTAGGTGACAAATTCTGCGTGCTGCTCCCATTTCAACGTGTTCCGCCCGATCTGACAGGTGAAATGCGTCGCTCCGGGCTGCGGATGCGGAGCACCAAACCGATCTAAAAGATCACAGAGATGGTCAAGTTCAGCCCCAGCATCCCCACCAATATGGTCCTGCGGTATCCGCCAGGCAATAAACACGGCGCGACATGGGGCTGTCAGGGTTGGAAAGGGACGGGCATGGAGCTCGTTGGCCAGTTTATAGCGCAACGGGTGATCTTGAATGGCGGACATAGTCTTCTCCTGGTCGCGCCCAAACTTACCGCGCCGCGCTCAAAAGTAAATGTTTTTGTGATTTTTCAACAACTTGCCGGGATACCATGGCATACCAAGAGCAGAGCAGCATGAGGCCGCTAACATTTCAGGCCTTGTTCTCGAGGCCTGCCCTGCCTATCCCTGTCTTTGCGGTCCACTTGGGCCGCGACGTTCTCAGGGCGGGGCGGAATTCCCCACCGGCGGTAAGCAGCTTCGCTGTAAGCCCGCGAGCGCCTCCCAATGGGAGGGTCCAGCAGATCAGGTGTAACTCCTGAGCCGACGGTCACAGTCCGGATGGAAGAGAGCGGGAAGAATCTGAACAGAGCTGGCAACGGCGCTGTTTGGCTTGTCCTGTTTTGCCTTGAGTTGTGAGCGCAGATGAAAGGACAACGCCATGACTCGCATTTTTGCAAACACCCGCCCGGCAACTGCCGGCGCTTGCCTTATGATCTTTGCCGGACTTCTGTTCGCACTGGTCAACACCATAGTACAATGGGGCACAATGAAAATGGGCCTGCCCCCCACCCGCGTCGCTTTCTGGCAATACCTCATTGCGACGCTCTGGCTGGTGCCGTGGATGCTCATCAAATCCCCGGACGCCTTGCGCACCAAAGCCCTAACAAAACACCTTTTGCGAGTGGGCTGTGCCGTGATTGGCGTGCAGCTTTGGGTCACTGGCCTCGCGCATGTGCCGATCTGGCAGGCCATCGCATTGATCATGCTTTCGCCCTTCTTTGTCACCATCCTTGCGGGCCTTTGGCTTGGGGAACACGTGTCATTGCACCGCTGGGCAGCCGTCGTGATTGGCTTCATCGGCGGCATGATCATCCTGGCCCCATGGTCAGATGCCTTCACGCCTTACGCGCTCTATCCGGTGGGTGCGGCTGTCTTCTGGGGGCTTACCAGCCTCATGACCAAACAGATGAGCGCCACCGAAAGCCCGGCCACGCTCACGCTCTACTTGTTGATGCTGCTCACCCCGATCAATGCGGGTCTCGCGCTGGATGCGGGTCTTGGCTTTGAGGGAAGCACCGCCGGTCTGTTGTTGGTGGGCGCAGGCTTGTTCACGGCCATAGCGCAATACGCCCTCGCGCGGGCCTACAGCATTGCGGATGCGGCTTATCTGCAGCCGTGTGACCATCTCAAACTGCCATTCAATGTGGGTCTCGGCTTGGTTGTCTTTGGTTACGCGCCTCCCGGCAGCCTTTGGCTGGGCGCTGCGCTGATTGTTGGCGCCTCCTTTACGCTCTTGCGTCAGGAAGCCCGCCTTCAAACCGCCTAATCTAGCATGCGGACGTTGGCTCATACGTCTACGCCCGCAGCTTCTTCTCGACGTCAGAACTCGTAGGTCACCCCAAGCAACGGGCCGGACTGGCTGAAGCTGTAGTCGCCATTATCCACCTCATGATCAAATGAGATATAGCGATAGCCCCCAACCACGTTCCAATTGTTCGCGAAGGAATACTCAACAGTGGCCAGCGCCTGCCACGTCTCCCTGCCGGACCGGAACCCACCGTAATCCATTATGCCCATAAAGCTCCACCGGTCAGAAAGAGGCACCCTTACCCGCGCCGCAATCAACGGATCAACCCAGCTTTGGTCTGTGCTGCGTACCTCCTGCGGTGAAGTGCCCGCTTGCAATGTCAAACGTGTGTCCGTGCTGAACCAGCGGACCCCGGCCCCGACATCCACCCGTAAAGATGCGCTGTCACGCACCTGATAAAGCGCATAGGCACTCAAAAATTGGGTCTTCAGATCGGCATCGAGCCTCGAATAGGCAGGGCCCTGTGTGGCGTTGGAAAAGGTCAGATCGGTGAAGTTGTAATCGGTCACCAAAGTCCACGGCCCGCGACTGGCGGAAAACGCGCCCATAAAGGCCACATTGAGATTTTCTAGCGCATCTTTGAAACTAAGCGTGGCCTCAACGCTACCAGTAGGCGTGGCCAATCCCGTCTGTGTCTCCGGCATATAAAGATACACCGACGCCCGATACGACCACTCTTCCGATAGCGCCTGCCCTGCGGTGATGGAAACCCCCAACACCGTCGCGACCGCTGTGTGAGACAATCTTCTCATAGTACCTCCACAAATGCTCTGAAACAAAATCGAACTTCCGGAAGCGCCCTAAAAAGCCAGCGCCAAACACGTCTCTCCCTTTGAGGTAGCTTGGCACACCCAAGTGGTCTCCCGCAAATCTTCCTTTCGCACAAAGAAAAAGGGCGCCTCCTTTAGGGCGCCCTTCCTGTTCAAACTGTCAGATCGTTCACTCAATCATGCCCAGCAACTTGTCGAGGCTGGCTTTCGCGTCCCCATAGAACATGCGCGTGTTCTCTTTGAAGAACAGCGGGTTTTCGATGCCAGAGTAGCCAGTACCCTGACCACGCTTAGACACGAACACCTGCTTGGCTTTCCAGCATTCCAGAACCGGCATGCCTGCGATCGGGCTGTTCGGATCTTCTTGGGCTGCCGGGTTCACGATGTCGTTGGAGCCAATCACGATGGCCACATCCGTTTCCGGGAAGTCATCGTTGATCTCGTCCATCTCCAGCACGATGTCATATGGCACCTTGGCTTCGGCTAGGAGCACGTTCATGTGCCCAGGCAGACGCCCGGCAACCGGGTGAATGGCAAAGCGCACGTTCTTGCCTTTGGCCCGCAGCCGACGGGTCAACTCCGCCACGTTCTGCTGTGCCTGTGCCACCGCCATGCCGTAGCCTGGGATAATCACAACGCTGTCCGCATCTTCCAATGCGCTGGCCACACCATCTGCTTCAATGGCGATTTGCTCTCCTTCAACTTCCATCGCAGGACCTGTGGTTCCGCCAAAGCCGCCAAGGATCACCGACACAAACGAGCGGTTCATCGCCTTACACATGATGTAGGACAGGATCGCACCGGAGGAACCCACAAGCGCACCAACCACAATCAAGAGGTCGTTGCCCAAAGAGAACCCAATCGCCGCAGCTGCCCAGCCGGAATAGCTGTTTAGCATGGAAACAACCACAGGCATGTCCGCACCACCGATGCCCATGATCAGGTGATAGCCAATGAACAAGGCTGCAATTGTCAGGATCAACAGTGGGAAGAAGCCACCGGTGTTCAGATACCAGATCAAGCACAACAGCGAGAGTCCAGCGGCACCAGCGTTCAACATATGACCACCAGGCAGCTTTTCGGCATTAGAGGACACTTTGCCGGACAGTTTGCCATAGGCAATCACGGAGCCGGTGAAAGTCACGGCACCAATCCAGACACCCAGGCTCAGCTCCACCAGCAGAATGCTGATCTCCACACCTGACTTCTTGGCGATCAGCTTGCCAAAGGTGCCCAGCTCTTTCACAGCATCCGGACCCGCGGCCACAGCTTCCGCTGCGTTGCCAATCTCAAAATGCGCGTTAAAGCCCACAAACACCGCCGCCAGACCAACCAGCGCGTGCATGCCAGCCACAAGTTCCGGCATCTGGGTCATTTCGACTTTAGACGCCAGCTGATAGCCGATCATGCCACCCGCCGCGATCAGCGGAATGGACAGCCACCACAGGCCCGCACCGGGGCCGATCAATGTGGCAAACACCGCCAGCGCCATGCCGGAAATGCCGTACCACACCGCGCGCTTGGCGCTTTCTTGATTGTTCAGCCCCCCCAAGGAGAGGATGAAGAGCACTGCCGCAACAACGTATGCTGCGGTTGTAAAACCGTATTCCATCGCTCGACCTCCTTAGGACTTCTGGAACATGGCGAGCATGCGCCGTGTCACGAGGAAACCGCCGAAGATGTTGATCCCGGCCATGAATACTGAAAGCGCCGCGAGCAGGATCACCAGGAAACTACCAGAGCCAATCTGCATGAGCGCCCCCAAGATGATGATCGAAGAGATCGCGTTGGTGACCGCCATCAAAGGTGTGTGCAACGAGTGCGCCACGCCCCAGATCACTTGGAAGCCGACAAAACAAGCCAATGCAAACACAATGAAGTGCTGCATAAAGCTGGCCGGTGCCACCAGACCCAGCAACAGGATCAATGCCCCGCCGCCGCCCAGCAACATCACCTGCTGTTTGGTCTGCGCTTTGAACGCCGCCACTTCGGCTGCGCGCTTTTCTTCCGGTGTCAGCTCAGGAACAACTTCCTTCGGCTTGGCCGCAATCGCCGCCACTTTTGGTGGGGGGGGTGGAAAGGTGATGTCACCTTCAAAGGTCACGGTCGCGCCACGGATCACATCGTCTTCCATGTCGTGGTTGATCTGACCGTCTTTTTCAGGGGTCAGGTCGGTCATCATGTGACGGATATTGGTCGCATAAAGGCTGGAGGACTGCGCCGCCATACGGGATGGGAAGTCGGTGTAGCCGATGATGGTCACGCCATTCTCAGTCACGATCTTCTCGTCCATCACGGTCAGCTTACAGTTGCCGCCTTTTTCCGCTGCCAGATCGACAATCACAGAACCCGGCTTCATCGCCGCAACCATGTCTTCGGTCCAAAGTTCTGGCGCTTCGCGGTTTGGAATCAACGCGGTGGTGATCACAATATCCACGTCCGGTGCCAACTCACGGAACTTTGCCAGCTGGGCTTCACGGAACTCTGGGCTCGACACAGAGGCATAGCCACCTGAGGCCGCGCCATCGGCCTGCTCTTCCTCAAAGTCGAGGTAAACAAACTCGGCGCCCATCGATTCAACCTGCTCCGCCACTTCCGGACGCACGTCAAACGCAAGCGTAATGGCCCCCAACGAGGTCGAGGTGCCAATCGCGGCCAACCCGGCCACACCAGCGCCAACAACCAGAACCTTCGCAGGCGGCACTTTGCCCGCCGCTGTGATCTGACCAGTGAAGAACCGACCAAAGTTGTTGCCTGCCTCAATGACCGCGCGATAACCCCCGATGTTCGCCATAGAGGACAGCGCGTCCATCTTCTGCGCGCGCGAAATGCGAGGCACCATTTCCATGGCAATCACGTTTGCACCTTTGGCCTTCGCCGCTTCCATGCCCTCTTCGTTCCCTGCCGGGTTGAAGAAAGAGATCAGCGTCTTGTCCTTGGTCAGGCGCTTCAGTTCGGTGGCATCCGGCTGGCGCACTTTGGCGACGATGTCAGATGCTTTCCAGAGAGCCGCTGCGGTCTTAACAACCTCAACACCAGCGGCCTCATATGTGGCGTCCGAAAATCCAGCACCGGCACCGGCTCCACTTTCAATGGCGCACTCATAACCGAGCTTTTGGAGCTGTTTGGCAGAGTCCGGAGTCATCGCGACCCGGTTCTCACCGTCAAACACCTCTTTTGGTGTACCTATCTTCACCTTTCTTATCCCCCTTCAGAGTCAGAGCAATAATGTTTCACACATACCATGCTGCACTTGCATAATGTTTTAACGCCACCTGAATTGCTGCACAAGCACACAAACAACGTCCGTATTTCTGCGACGCAACGGCATCACACCCATCTGCGTACTTTCTCGCAATAACGCGCAAAATCTACGCGAAATTTCCGTCTAAGGCGATTTTCTTCCGGAATGACAAAGCGCTGTTCCAAAACCCAGAGAAAAATCGGCACCAAAGGCAGCGCCAGAACCGCGTCCCAATAGAGGATAAACCCCGCCAGGATCAGCAAATCGCCGACATAGATCGGATTGCGGCTGCGCGAAAAAATCCCACTTTGAACCAGTCGATCGCTGTCCTGATGGGGATGTATATTGGTCTGCTGCCGCCGCATCTCGACAATAGCCAGCGCAGCCAACAATACGCCGCCGCCCACAAGCAACCCACCAAGCAAATCTGCACAGACCGGCCCAAAGCTCAGCCCCAAGGAATAATGCTGCGCCTGCGTCCAAGCCAAAGCCAAAGCCAACATCGCAACAAGCCAGACAGGCGGCAAATCAAACGGCCGACTCCTCTTTTCTGACATGCACAGGCTCCTCTACTGGCTTGCGGCGCTTCGTGCACCTGTCCCATCCGCCACGTGGCGTGCTTGACGGTGTAGCGATGTTTGAGAACCTTGCAACGTTCCAACTTCCCCATGCGGCAAAAAGGGCCAGAAAGCCGCATGTTGTGCCTCAAATAGGACAGGAGTTTTGCCAGAAAGGCCATTTTGAGCGCATTTTCCGCAAGCGACCTCGGACATTTTGACCAGCTGCCAATCTTTGTGACCCTGCGGCGCGGACAGCCGCAACGCTTGTCCGACCTCATGTGCTCGCTAAGGTGAATGCCAAATAGGACAGGGAGAGAAGACATGTCACTATCGGGCAAACACGCTTTGGTCACCGGCGGCGGCACCGGCATTGGACTGGCGATCGCCAAGGCACTGGCCGCCGAGGGCGCGCAGGTCACCATCACAGGCCGTCGCCTGAATGTACTGGAGGAGGCCGCCACCGACGGGCTGTTCCCCCTCGCCATGGATGTGGCGGATGAGGCCTCCGTGGTAGATGGTGTTGCCGCAGCGGTTGCCGCGCGCGGTCCCATCCAAATCTGTGTCGCCAACGCGGGCATTGCGGAAGGCCGCGCGCTGCACAAGACCGACATGGCGTTCTGGCGCAAGATGATGTCGATCAACATCGACGGCGTGTTCCTCACCATCCGCGAAAGCCTAAAGTCCATGACCCAGACCGATTGGGGCCGCGTCATGGTGATTTCCTCCATCGCAGGTCTGCGCGGATTAAAAGGCGCCCCCGCCTACTCCACGTCCAAACACGCAGTGAACGGCATGATCAAATCGCTGACCGCAGACTTTGCCACCAAACCAATCACTTTCAACTCGATCTGCCCTGCCTATGTGGAAACGCCGATCATCGATCAGAACATCGAAAGCATCATGGCCCGCACCGGCTGTACCGAGGAAGAGGCCCGCCACATGATGGTCGGCGTGAACCCCCATGGCCGCCTGATCAAAACCGAAGAGGTCGCCCACACCGCGCTTTATCTCTGTTCTGACATGGCGGATTCCGTCCGAGGGCAAATGGTGCAAATCTCCGGTGGCGAGGTATAAAACACCGCCCTCCTTGAAGATAAACCATCAGGCCGCGCTTTGCGTATTCAGATAACAAACACCTTTACGGCGCGGTATTCGCGCCCATAGGCTGTTTGCATGACGGACAAGACACAGGGCGCGACCAACCACCCAAAACCCATGATCGACAATTTCACGGCTCATGTCAGGTTTCCTGCGCCCTGATCCCCTTCCAAGGGGTATTGAAGGAACGCAACACCAGCTCCAACGGCTGGTATTTGGAGAACGCGCATGAACAAAGTTCTGGTTATTGGCGGCGACGGCTTTTGCGGCTGGCCCACTTCCCTCTTTCTCAGCGAACAGGGCTACGACGTCACCATCGTCGACAACCTGTCGCGCCGAAAATCGACAACCGTCTGGGCGTGGTCAGCCTGACGCCCATCAAATCCACGCAGGAACGCATCGAAGCCTGGAAAGAAGTCAGCGGCAAAACCATCAAATTTGTAGAGCTCGACGTAGCGCAAGAGTTTGACGACCTCGCCATCTTGCTTGGCGAACTGAGGCCTGACGCGGTGGTGCATTTTGGCGAGCAACGCTCCGCCCCCTACTCCATGCGCGGCGCCTGCCCCAAGCGTTACACCGTCGACAACAACATCAACGCCACCCACAACCTTCTCGCCGCGCTGGTGCTGCTTGATCTGGACGCCCACGTTGTGCATCTCGGCACCATGGGCGTGTACGGCTACGACGGCGCAGGCCTGGAAATTCCAGAGGGCTATCAACAGATCATGGTCCGCGGGGACGACAACGTCATCCACAACCGCGAAATCCTCTACCCGTCCAATCCGGGCAGCATCTACCACATGACCAAAACCATGGATCAGTTGATGTTCCAGTTTTACGCGAAGAACGACGGCATCCGCGTGACCGATCTGCACCAAGGCATTGTCTGGGGCACCCAAACCAATGAAACACGCCGCGACGAACGGCTGATCAACCGCTTTGCCTATGATGGCGACTACGGCACAGTGCTCAACCGCTTTCTGATGCAGGCAGCCATTGGCTACCCACTCACCGTACACGGCACCGGCAGACAGACCCGTGCCTTTATCCACATCCGCGACACTGTGCGCTGCGTCGACCTGGCGATCTCAAACCCGCCGGAACAGGGTGCTCGCCCCGTCATCCGCAACCAGATGACTGAAACCCACCGCATTCGTGAGCTTGCAGATTTGGTCGCCCGTCTGACTGGTGCCAAAGTGGCCATGGTCGACAACCCACGTAAAGAGGCGGCGGAAAACGACCTCCGGGTGTCAAATGCCAGTTTCCTCAAACTTGGCCTCAATCCTACAACTCTGGCTGAGGGTCTGTTGTCTGACACGTATCAAGTGGCCCAGAAATACGCAGATCGGATCGATCGGGATCGGGTCGCCGCTGCCACGACCTGGACTAAAAACCAGAAGCCCGGCATCGTCACCGTTGAAGCTTTGGAAGAGGGCAAAGCCCGTGGCGACACCGGCGACGTGGTGCAATTGCAAGACACCGCCTAACAGCAAAAAGGGCAAAAGGGCTTGGAACTATCCAGGCTCTTTGCCGACAACGCACAGCTCTGGGACCGCGTTAACCAATTCACATTCCACTTTTAGGGACAGTCGCAAAGCCGCCGCAATACAGACGTTATACCGACGTGAAAATCAGCGCTGTTTTGCCCGTTAACCTTTAAGCAGACTTAAGCACAGGCCGTGCTTCTTGCCCCTGCGCCCAGGCCCGCACAGCCTCGCCAAAAGCTTGAAACAGCGGGCGGCTCACCGGATCATTGGCCGCATCCCACTCCGGGTGCCACTGCACCGACATGGTGAACCCAGGCGCCCCGTCAATATAGATCGCCTCCGGCGTCTCATCTGGCGCGTAACCATCTATAATCACACGGCTACCCGCGCGCTTGATACCCTGCCCGTGCAGCGTGTTGGTCATCACTTTCTGGCTGCCAAACAGATGGTGGAACGGTCCGTTCTCGCTGAACTCCACCGTGTGGCGTAGCGCAAACTTCTCTTCCAACGTCCCGTCAGGTGGCATCCGATGATTGTCCCGCCCCGGCAAATCACGGATTTCCGGGTGGAGACTGCCCCCCATGGCGACGTTAACCTCTTGAAACCCCCGACAAATCCCCATGAACGGCTGCCCGGAATCCACACAGGCCCGCACCAATGGCAGAACAATTGCATCCCGCGCCCGGTCAAACTCACCATGCGCCGCCGTCGCCGCCTCGCCGTATTCCTCCGGGTGCACATTGGGCCGCCCACCGGTCAGCAGAAACCCGTCGCATTTCTCCAGCAACTCATCCACGGAGACAAACCGTGGATCAGCCGGAATCAACAAGGGCATACAGCCGGAAACCCCTGAAACCGCTTCGGAATTCATGGTTCCCCCGGCATGTGCAGGATATTGGTCATTAATGAGATATTGGTTGCCGATGATCCCGACGACAGGACGCGTCATGCTGGCCTCTTAGTCTTGTTGCGCAGCTAACCATAGGACGCGCATCCCAAATGAGAAAGCCCCGAAGCGTTCACATCGCTCAACACAACGAAAAAAGGCCGGGGCATCCCCCGACCTGTCCGATTGTTAAGCTTGCGCTTTGAGCTCCAACCGCCGCGCGTGCAGAACCGGCTCGGTATAGCCGGATGGCTGAATGCGCCCCTTGAACACCAGATCACAGGCCGCCTGAAAGGCAATCCCATCAAAGCCCGACGCCATCGGCGCGTACAGCGGGTCGTTGGCGTTCTGCCGGTCAACCACAGCAGCCATTTTCTGCATCGCTGCCATAACCTGCGCTTCGCTCACCACGCCCTGATGCAGCCAGTTGGCCAAGCCTTGGCTGGAAATCCGACAGGTCGCACGGTCTTCCATCAGGCCAACATCATTGATGTCTGGAACTTTGGAACAGCCCACGCCTTGATCCACCCAACGCACCACATAGCCCAAAATGCCCTGCGCGTTGTTTTCCACCTCAGAGGCAATTTCGTCGTCAGACAGGTTCTGCCCGTCCATCACCGGCACGGTCAACAGATCGTCCAGCGTCCCGCGTGCGCCGCCCGCCTTGATCTCTTCCTGCCGCGCCAGCACATCCACCTCGTGGTAGTGTGTGGCGTGCAGCGTCGCCGCGGTTGGCGATGGCACCCAGGCACAGTTTGCGCCAGATTTCGGATGGCCAATCTTCTGCTCCAACATCGCGCCCATCAGGTCCGGCATGGCCCACATGCCTTTGCCAATCTGCGCCTTGCCTTGAAGCCCGCAAGCCAGACCGATGTCCACGTTGCGATCTTCATATGACAAAATCCACGGCGTGGTCTTCATCTCGCCTTTACGCAGGAAAGCCCCCGCTTCCATGGAAGTGTGGATCTCGTCGCCGGTGCGGTCCAGAAACCCGGTGTTGATAAACGACACACGTCCCTTTGCCGCCCGGATACATTCCTTGAGGTTGGCGCTTGTACGGCGTTCCTCGTCCATAATGCCCATCTTCACCGTGTTGCGCGGCAAGCCCAGAACGTCCTCGACCTTGGCAAAAATCGCATCCGAGAATGCCACTTCTTCCGGCCCGTGCATCTTTGGCTTCACCACATAAACCGAGCCATGTACCGAGTTGCCGCTCGCCCGCTTCAGGTCATGCATCGCGATCATTACGGTCACGAGCGCATCCATCAGTCCTTCGCCAATCTCATTGCCGTCCCGATCCAGCACCGCCGGGTTGGTCATCAGATGGCCAACGTTGCGCACCAACATCAACGAGCGACCTTTCAGCGAGGTTTGCGCACCGTTCGCTGCGATAAAGGAAACGTCATCTTTCAAAACGCGCGTGAATGTCTTGCCGCCTTTGGCCACCTCTTCAGACAGGTTGCCTTTCATCAGACCGAGCCAATTTCCGTAGGCCACAACCTTGTCTTCAGCGTCCACACAGGCCACGGAGTCTTCGCAGTCCATGATCGTGGAGAGCGCACTTTCCAGTGTGATATCGTTGATACCCGCCTTGTCGGACGCGCCGATATTGCCAGCTCGATCAACTTCAACAACCACATGTAGTCCATTGTTTTTCATCAAAATACGAGAAGGCGCAGCGGCGTCACCCACGTGACCAACAAACGCCTCGACTGCCTTCAAGGAGGGCACAAGCTGCCCACCCTCAACCGACAGTCCGTCAATGTCTGCCCAGCTACCTTCGGCCAGCGGCAACGTCTTATCCAAGAAGCCCCGCCCCCAGGCAATCACCCGTGCCCCACGCGCCGAATCATAGCCCTTGCCAGAAGGCAAATCACCCATCGCGTCGGTGCCGTAAAGCGCATCATACAGGCTGCCCCACCGCGCATTGGCGGCGTTTAATGCAAACCGCGCATTGGTGATTGGCACCACCAATTGCGGGCCCGGAATCGTTGTAATCTCCGGATCGACATTGGCTGTCTCCACAGAAAAGTCTTCACCTTCGGGCACCAGATAACCAATTTCTTCGAGAAACCTTTTGTACCCATCCGCATCATGCGCCTGGCCTTTGCGGGCCAAATGCCAGCCGTCAATCTTCTGCTGAACCTCTTCTCGCTTGGCGAGCAGCGCACGGTTGGTTGGTCCAAACTCATGTGCCAGAACGCTCAGGCCTTGCCAGAACACATCCGCATCAATGCCAGTTCCGGGAAGCGCCTTACTCACAATGAAATCATAGAGCTCATCGGCAATTTGCAGTCCGTGCTGCTCAATTCTCTTGGTCATTGTGATACTTCCTCATCTCTGGCGTCGCGTCTCAATTAGTGCACATGTTTTCTATAGGCAATAAAACCGCTTACCCTCGTTTACCAAAGGGATTTTCAACTTTTTCCATAGATTTGCGAAACTGCACATCCATTTTGTAAAAAATCGCCTACCCTCTTGCGAGTGCCGCGCGAAAAGCTACACCAAGATGAGCAACCAATGGAGACCGTGATGAAAGACGTCGCGCCGCAAACGATCTATCTCAAAGATTACACCCCGTTTGGCTTCATCGTGGATGGCGTCGAATTGACCTTCCGCCTGCACCCCACCAAAACAAGGGTGCTCTCCAAAATCGCCTTCCGACCAAATCCTGGAGCCACAGACAATCGGTTTTTCCTTCACGGTGAACAACTTAAGCTGATCAGCGCCAAGATCGACGGCACGGGCGTCACGCCCCGCAAGGTAGACGGCGGCATCGAAGTCGACGTGCCCGACGCCCCTTTCACCTGGGAGGCTGAGGTCGAAATCAACCCGGAGGCCAACACCGCGCTCGAAGGCCTCTACATGTCTAACGGCATGTATTGTACCCAATGTGAGGCCGAAGGTTTCCGCAAAATCACCTATTATCCGGACCGCCCGGATGTCATGGCTACTTTCACCGTGCGCATCGAAGGCGACGTGGAGAACACACCAGAGCTGCTCTCCAACGGCAACGGCGACGAATACGGCACCGACCAAACCGTTTCACCGGCCAGCAACTACGCGGTCTGGATCGACCCTTGGCCCAAGCCAGCTTACCTCTTTGCGCTTGTGGCAGGTGATCTGGTAGCCCACGAAGACAGCTTCACAACTATGTCTGGCAAAGAGGTCAAATTGTCGATCTTTGTGCGCTCCGGAGATGAACACAAATGCGCCTTCGGCATGGAAGCCCTTAAAAAATCTATGAAATGGGACGAAGAGGCCTACGGTCGCGAATACGACCTCGACGAGTTCAACATCGTTGCCGTGGATGATTTCAACATGGGTGCGATGGAAAACAAAGGGCTGAACATCTTCAACAGTTCCTGTGTTCTCGCTTCGCCAGAAACCGCCACAGATGGCAACTTTGAGCGCATCGAAGCCATCATCGCGCATGAGTATTTCCACAACTGGACCGGCAACCGCATCACTTGCCGCGACTGGTTCCAACTCTGCCTGAAAGAAGGCTTGACCGTCTTCCGCGACGCTCAGTTCACCGCAGACATGCGCTCAGAACCGGTCAAACGCATCGACGACGTGCTCGCCCTTCGCGCGCGCCAGTTCCCCGAGGACCAAGGCCCTCTATCCCATCCGGTTCGCCCGGAAAGCTTTCAGGAAATCAACAACTTCTACACAGCCACCATCTACGAAAAAGGTGCCGAAGTTTTCGGCATGCTGAAGACCTTGGTGGGCGATGACGCCTACACCAAGGCGCTCGATCTATATTTTGAGCGTCACGACGGGCAGGCCTGCACCATTGAAGACTGGATCAAAGTCTTTGAAGACAGCACAGGCCGCGACCTCACACAATTCAAACTGTGGTACTCCCAATCAGGCACGCCCGAAATCACCGTACGCGAAGAGTACGAAGGCGACACTTTCACACTGCATCTGAGTCAATCCAGCGCGCCAACGCCTGGCCAGGAGGAGAAAGCTCCACAGGTCATCCCTGTGGCTGTTGGCCTACTCAACGACAATGGCGACGAAGTGCTGACAACCGAGGTTCTGGAACTCATCGAAGCAGAGCAGAGCTTCAGCTTCAAAGGCCACGCCAGCCGCCCTATCCCCTCGGTTTTGCGCGGCTTTTCCGCCCCGGTGACGCTGACCCAAGACATCGACAACGCCCGCCGCGCATTCTTACTCGCGCATGACACCGATCCATTCAACCGCTGGGAAGCGGGCCGCGATCTCGCACGCGACAGCCTAATTGGCTCAATCGTGGATGGGACCGACCACAACCGAGACTATCTCTCTGGTCTCAAAACACTCTTGCGCGACGACAGCCTTGACCCGGCTTACCGCGCCCTAATGCTTGGACAGCCATCGCAGTCCGAATTGGCAAGCATCCTCCACAAGCAGGGCCACACCCCAGACCCGGCGACGATCCACGCCGCTACAGAATCCCTACGCGACGCAAAGGCCAAGGACTTTGCTGACATGCTGCCAGACATCTACGCGGCCAACCAGGTCTCCGGTCCGTTCTCGCCGGATGCAGAACCCGCAGGCAAGCGCAGCCTCGCAAATGCCGCGCTTTCGTTACTGACCCGCCTTGACGGCGGCGAAACCGCTGAGAAGCAATACAAATCCGCAAACAACATGACGCTGCAACTGGCGGCCTTCGGCGCGCTTTTGGACGCGGGCAAAGGGGACAACGCCGTCGCCGCTTTCTATGACCAATGGAGAGACGATCGTCTAGTGATCGACAAATGGTTCTCCATGCAGGTCATGTTTACCAAACCCGAAGACCTTGCGAGAACTGTAACCAACCTCACTCAACACGCTGACTTTGATTGGAAAAACCCCAATCGCTTCCGCGCCGTGATGGGTGTTATGGCGGCGCATCACGCGGGTTTCCACAACGAGTCGGGCGCCGCTTATGAAGTGCTGGCTGACTGGCTGATCAAGCTGGACCCTGTGAACCCGCAGACCACCGCCCGCATGTGCAGCGCCTTCCAAACCTGGAAACGCTACGATGCCAACCGACAAGCACTCCTAAAAACACAGCTTGAACGCATCGCCAGTCAGCACGGTTTGAGCCGCGACACCACCGAAATGGTGACTCGTATTCTGGAGGCATAATGTCCAAGGTTCTTCTGATTACCGGCGCCAGCGCAGGCATTGGCGCCGCCACAGCCAAGCTTGCAGCCGAAGCTGGATATGACCTCGCATTGAACTATCGCAGCGACACCCAAGGCGCTGAAACCGTAGCGGAAAACGCGCGTGTCAAAGGTGTTCGCGCGGATGTGTTTCAGGCTGACGTCGCGGAGCCCAAGCAAGTCGAAGCCATGTTTAAGGCCATAGATGCGAGCTTCGGCCGCGTCGACGCTCTGGCTAATAACGCTGGCATCGTCGACCAAGGCGCACCCGTCACCGAGTTCACCCACGCGCGGCTAAAACGTATGTTTGATGTCAACGTGATCGGCGCCATGTTGGTTGCCAAAGAGGCCGTGATCCGCATGCAAGCTCAAGGCGGCGGCGCCATAGTGAATGTCAGCTCCGTGGCCTCCCGCACCGGCTCCGCCAATGAATATGTCGACTACGCCGCCTCTAAAGCAGCCATCGACACTTTCACTAAGGGATTGGCCGACGAGGTCGCCGCACAGGGCATTCGCGTCAACAGCCTCCGCCCCGGCATCACCGACACAGAAATTCACGCCAAAGGCGGCGCCCCGGACCGTGCTAAACTTCTGGCGCATAAGATTCCAATGCAACGCCCTGGCACCGCAAAAGAAATCGCCCGCGCCATTCTGTTTCTGCTGTCACAGGACGCAAGCTACATCACCGGCAGCACGCTTGATGTGTCCGGAGGACGATGAGCATGGACACATTGAAACATGTCCAGTTTGGGCGCAATCCGCGCAGCATTCTTGTTCTCTGCCTTGTAACCATCGGACTGATGGGCTTACTCGGCTATGGAATTCACTGGGGCATCGTCGCCGTGCTGTCGTTCTTTGTGATCCCTACCCTAGTCGATGTGGCATTCAACCCAGTTGCGACTTTTGAGCTCGATGACAATGGCATCCGCTGGAAAAACGCCACCCAGGAGGCAGAGCTGGGCTTCCATCAGATCAAATCGGTGCATGTTGCGACCCGCTTGGGCGTGGCCTTCCGCATCACCCTGATCATGTATGATGAGGCTAAGGTGCGGATTCCTCAAGATGTTTTACCGCGACGCGCCGATCTCGAAGCGGCGCTTGACCGTCATGACATTCCGGTCAAGCGGGATCGCTTGCGCCTAATCTGAGTAAGGATTTTGACCACAATTGGGCAGCGCGTGACCGCATGATTTCAACATGGTGCCCTTTTTTGGCCTGAATACACGCCCATAGTCCGTTCGGTGACAGGAACGGAGCTATGATGAAACTGTTTTCCAGAGATCGAGCCAAATCCCAGGGTATGTCGGCCACGTCAGTATTGGCGGCACCGGCCCTGCGCCGATTGGGACAAACGATGATGATGCCGCGCAAACACGCCGCATCCGATCTGGCCACAAACGGAAGCAACACATTCCGCGATTTACTGACCCGGTTGGAGATTCCAATCAACGCATCCACCCCGGATCAGATTGAAAGCGAACAGATCCGGGACCGCGGTCAGTTTCTAACAAGGCAGGAACGCTGGGAAGAACTTGAAGATTTGATCCATACCCATGATCAAAACCGGGCAACCACCGCCACCGGAACACCACTGTCCGAACTTATTCTGTTTGGCGCCCGTTCAGATGTGGTGCGGGCCGCCGAACACGCCTTGCTGCATGGGCGCCCGGCCGAAGGTGCGGATTTCTTCTCTGGAATCGAAGCTCTTGAAAGCCTGCTTGAGGATTACCCGCAAAGTTACCCCATCGCATTGGTTGTGGCTCATATGCACATTGACATCGGTTGGGCGTGGCGCGGAGCGTCTGCCAAAGATGACCTGCGCGACGTAAACCGCGACGCATTCCAGGCTCATTTTGATCGGGCTTCAGACATTTTGAAACAATACTGCCCGCAACAATACTTCTCCCCTGCTCTGTCCGCGGCTCGCTGCGCGCTCCTGCCTGGATCGGCTCAACCGATCAACACGCTTTGTGCCGAGTTTGAATCGTTGATCCAACTGGACCCACTCAACCCTCGCCACATGCGCGCTTTAGGTAACTATCTTCTCCCGCGCTGGTATGGCGACTTTCCACAACTCGACCTACAAGCTCGTAGAATCGCAGCGCAAACTTACGATATTTGGGGCGCGGGTGCCTACACTTGGGTCTGGTTTGACGCCCTACTGGTTGATCCAAATGGGCTTGGAATGATAGAAGTGGAATACTTCATAGATGGCGTCACTGACGCGCTAAGTCGTCGCGGAGATCAGCATGCCGCCAACCTAATGGCTGCGCATCTCTATCGCAGCTGGCAACGCGCGCGGTCACAGTGTGGTGCTGACGGGCTACGCGAAGACTTACCTCCAGCCCTTCGTGCGGGCTTCGATATGGTCGTGCGTGAACACTTGCGAGAGATCCACCCGTTGATTTGGGGGCATGCTGAAATTGGGTTTGAAAACACCTCTCGGGTGATTTCAAAGGAGCGCCTGTCTGCCAAAGGCCGAGATGTGGCCCTGCAAGCGGTGGCGATGCCGTTTATGGCCGGCCTACAAGCCGGTCAAACCGTCCATTTTTCGCCAGACGGCATCACCCAAATCAACCCATAATCCACCCGCCCTCTTGCTCCTTTTTCTTGGCTGGCCTAGAACGCTGATCAGCCAGATACCCAAGGAGCCTGAGCGATGCTCGACCTGACATATGAGACCCCGAAGCCCAAAGTGATTGCAGGCGCCAAACATGACTGGGAATTGGTCATCGGTATGGAGGTGCATGCTCAGGTGTCGTCCAACGCCAAGCTGTTCTCCGGCGCCTCCACCCAGTTTGGCGCCGAGCCTAACTCGAATGTGGCTTTCGTGGACAGCGCGATGCCAGGCATGCTGCCTGTGATCAACGAGTATTGCGTAGAGCAAGCGGTGCGCACCGGTCTTGGCTTGAAAGCTGAGATTCATTTGAAGTCCGCGTTTGATCGCAAGAATTACTTCTACCCGGATCTGCCACAGGGCTACCAGATCTCCCAGCTCTACGAACCCATTGTAGGTGAGGGAGAAATTCTGGTCGACATGGGGCCAGGCCTAGCGCGTTTGGTGCGCATCGAACGCATCCACCTAGAGCAGGACGCCGGGAAGTCCGTGCACGACATGGACCCGAACATGTCTTTTGTTGACCTGAACCGGACCGGTGTGGCGCTGATGGAGATTGTTAGCCGCCCGGACATTCGTGGTCCGGAAGAAGCTGCCGCCTATGTCACTAAAATGCGTCAAATCCTGCAGTACCTCGGCACCTGTGATGGCAACATGCAGAACGGCAACCTAAGGGCTGACGTTAACGTGTCGATTTGCCGTCCGGGACAGTATGAGAAGTATATGGAAACACAGGACTTCTCGCACCTCGGCACGCGTTGTGAGATAAAGAACATGAACTCCATGCGCTTCATTCAGGCGGCAATCGAGTATGAAGCCCGTCGTCAGATTGCGATCGTCGAGGCCGGTGGCAAAGTCGATCAAGAGACCCGTCTGTACGATCCGGACAAGAATGAAACACGTTCCATGCGCTCCAAAGAAGAAGCGCATGATTACCGCTACTTTCCCTGCCCCGACCTGCTCCCTCTGGAGATCGAACAGGGCTGGGTAGACGATATCGCCCAAGGTTTGCCGGAACTGCCGGATGAAAAAAAATCCCGCTTTATCAAGGACTACGGCGTGACAGAATATGACGCCTCCGTGCTGACCGCAGAGGTGGATTTGGCCAACTACTTTGAAGCCTCTGTAGGCAAAGGTGACGGTAAAAAAACCGCCAACTGGGTGATCAACGAAGTTCTGGGCCGCGCCAACAAGGCAGAAAAAGCGCCACAAGATCTGGTCGCACCAGAGGCAAACGCCTCCATTCTGGCTATGGTAGCCTCTGATGAAATCAGCACCAAAATCGCCAAGGAAGTGCTTGAGATCCATATCGAAACCAAGGGTGACCCAGCCAAGATCGTCGGAGAAAAAGGCCTCAAACAGGTGACTGATACCGGTGCCATCGAAGCCGCGCTGGACGAGATCATCGCCGCCAACCCCGCGCAGGTTGAAAAGGCCAAGCAGAACCCGAAACTGGCGGGTTGGTTTGTTGGTCAGGTGATGAAAGCCACAGGCGGGAAGGCTAATCCAAAGGCCGTTAACCAATTGGTGGCACAGAAGCTGAACGGCTAAAAGCTACGTCGGTATTACGTCTGTATCGCGACTGTAACGCGGCGGTGTCAAAACCGGCGCGTTACGTCTTTTTGGCGTTAACTTATTGCCTAGAAGCGGGTCCGCAGCCCAAACATCACCGCTGTTTCGCGCACGCCAGGAATGTGCCCCCGATTGATCGCATGGGCGATAGACACCCCCCAGCTGCTATGTTCAGAGAAGGGACGCTCATAATTCAGGGTCAAACGTACTTCGCGATCGGATGGGGCCAGATCGATTGGCACGGCTTCATAAGACACGTCGCCCGCACTGTTGGTCATTGGCAAAGCAATGGACGTAGAGCCGGAAGCAACCGCGGCTGGCATGGCAAGCGAGACAGAAAAGCGGTCATTTTGCGACAGAGCATTTTGCTGCGAAAATGTCAGCGCCCCTCCGTTTAGCACCACATCTGCGGATTGCCCCAAGGAGGATGCCTCCTGGCCGAAAGCATACCCAACAGAGAAATTGACCTGTGCGTTGTTTGAGATCGGAGCCGATAGACCCAAATCCATGGACATCAGTGAAGCATCGGTTCCGCCACTCCAATCGGACAGAAGTCCCATTGTGTCCTCACCAACAGCGCCTCCAAAGTGGAGGCTGGCGCCGCCAAGATCAAAGCTGCGCCGCAAACCGAGGCCGAAGCGATCGTCTCCGCCACTGCTTGCACGATACAGGGACAGATCATAGGCGGCATCTTGGATCTGCAATGGTATTCCTGGCCCACTTCCAAAAAACGTCGTCGCCCCAAAGGGCACTTCTTGATTTTGCCCTATGCTCATCGCATCGCCGGGCTGAAAGATCGGTGCGGCCGGTCGTTGAGCAATCATCTGCGACGCATCGATAGCAAAAGATGCAGACAAAGCGTCCTGGCTGATCACTTCGACATTGCGCAGCGCACGCACTACTGCGTCGCCGCTTGCAGCGCCAGCTATCGCAAGAGGCTGATCTGCATTGAGCACTGTGCCGTTGGCTGTGGTGATTGTGGGGCGACCTATTGGCAACAAGGCGGCTGCCACGTCTAGGAATCCATGGCCCCATTCTGTGCTATAGGCATGCTCGAACCCCGGCACCAATTCGACTGCGCCATCTTCGCTGAATCCGGCAAAATCATTGTCCGCGGAAGCCAGAAGTCGAATGCGCAGCTCCTGATTGGTCATGTCCGGGAATGCTTCCGCAAGCAGAGCAAGTGCACCAGACACCGCTGGTGCCGCGTAGGACGTTCCGGTGCCAAAGCTGTAGCTGCTGTCGGAGGAAGCTGTGGCACCTGTCCAACTGCCATTGGCAGCAATGCACCAAGCAGCCGCTTCCAAACACGCTGATGACACGCGCTCTGCGGACACAACATCATCGCCACTGACAACGGGCACGCCATTCACCACGGCCAGCCAGCTTTGCTCAAGTGACGGCTCCAGTTGCGGTAAACCTGCGAGAAGACCTGCAGACGTTTCGGTATGGTCGTTAGACGCAGAGAAAACTACGATACCATCCTGTGCATAGTTTCTCAGTGCGCCAAGATAATCCGCCCCGGCCGAAGACCCGAAAATCGTGTTGTAGTCTGATCGATTGATCTGCATTCCCGAGTATCCCCAGGAATTGTTTAACGCAACGGCATTAGCGTTGCGGGCCATATTGGCGGTTTCGGCCAATTGGGTCAGGCTGGAAAAACTTCCGAATATCGCATCTGCCTCAGGCGCGACCCCAATCATATCTTCGGAGTTACCCGTTGCAATTGAAGCAACAAACGTCCCGTGATCAGAAACATTAAGTCCTGAGCCAATACTGACGGTTTTGCCGTTAAAGGCGTCATGATCTACATGGAACCCA
>Ga0189290_100196_pt1 | contig 32005 bp, 36 predicted proteins | sample UW140minimetaG_FD_130318 | JGI IMG/M metagenome (GOLD analysis project Ga0189290, IMG submission 130318) | Marine microbial communities from the Costa Rica Dome - UW140 mini metaG | ecosystem: Environmental > Aquatic > Marine > Oceanic > Photic zone | place: Costa Rica: the Eastern Pacific...
ATTGGGCACCGCTTTCCTCAACGAAGCCCTGCCACCCCGCGCCTTTGCAGGCTTTGGCTTACTCACCCTTGGTCTCCTCGTCCTGGACGGTCGCGTCCTTGCACGCCTACGCCACAAAAAACCCACCTGACACCGCTTGCCAAGAGCCTCCCTGCTTGGCACCTTGCTCGTCAACAAAACCAACAAGGGAGGCCAGAATGGCCAAAGGCTACTGGATCGGTCGCGTCGACGTGGATGACATCGACGGCTATCAAAAATACGTACAGGCCAACGCCAAACCATTTGCGGATTTTGGCGCTAGGTTCCTGATCCGCGGGGGGCAATTCGAAAACCCAGAAGGCAGCGCCCGCAGCCGCAACGTGGTCATCGAATTCCCCAGCTATCAGGCTGCGCTAGATTGCTACAACTCGAACGACTATCAAGCCGCCAAAGCCCTACGTGATCCGGTCAGCACCGGCGACATCGTCATCATCGAGGGCTACGATCCATGATCTGGGACCACCTGCTCGACCGCCTGCGCGGCAAAACAGACGTTGACCCGCTTCCGGAACCTGACGAGAAGCTCGCGCTAGGCGCGCTGCTTGTACGGGTCGCCAAATCTGACGACAATTATCACGCACTGGAAATCAGCGAGATAGACCGCATTCTCGCCACCACCTTTGATCTCAATCCCATTGAGGCTGCCAAGCTGCGCGCCACCTGCGAGAAGCTTGAACATAACGCGCCCGGCACCCCGGATTTTGCATTACTGATCCGCGAAAACGTGGACTATCCGCACCGTTTGGAAGTGGCGCAAAAAATGGTTGATGTGATTGAAGCGGACGGCAAACACGTCCCCGCCGAAGACGCCAGCTTGCTGGAAATTTCCAAGCTGATGGGCATCAAGCCCGAAGATACCCCCATCGGCCCCGCCTCTTAGGCAGGGCCGACAGGCTTTTTCTTAGGCTAGGCTTGGCAGCCACAGCACAATTGCCGGGAAGGCCACCAGCAGCGCGATGGTAATCCCGTCGGCGATGAAGAATGGTGTCACGCCTTTGAACACGTCCTGCACACTCAGATCATCACGCACTCCTGCCACCACAAAGCAGTTCAGGCCAATCGGCGGCGTGATCAGACAGAACTCCGCCATCTTCACAACCAAAATACCAAACCAAATCGCACACATCGGCCCGCTCATGCCAAAAGTGCTGTCCGCTGCAGAGACAAACTCGCCGCCATTTAGCGCCATCACAGCCGGGTAAACCACAGGCAGGGTTAGCAGAAGCATGCCAATCGCATCCATGAACATGCCCAAAACGGCATAAGCCAACAGGATGCACACCAAAATCAGCATTGGCGACATGGTCAATGAGGTGATCCAATCTGAGAACGCACTTGGCAGATCCGCAAAGCCCAGGAAACGCACATAGATCAACACGCCCCAGATGATAGTGAAAATCATCACCGAGAGCTTGGCCGTTTCCAGCAGTGCGTCTTTGAGCTCTGACCAGCGCATCCCGCGATAAAGCGCCATAAGGAAGACCACAAAGGCCCCAATCGCCCCGCCCTCTGTTGGCGTGCCCCAGGCGTCACCGCCAAACGGGTTGTAGACAAAGAAAATGATGGTCATGACGACAAACACAATTGGCAACGCCGGCGGCAAAGAAGAAAACCGCTCTTTCCAAGTAAATCCACTCACGGGCGGGCCAAAGCCTTTGATGGTCATCGCCATACCGATGATCAGCAGGCCATAGATGACCGCAGAAAACGCACCGGGAATGAACCCTGCGAGCAACAGCTTTCCAACATCCTGCTCCACGATAATGGCGTAAATCACCAGGATTGCCGACGGCGGGATCAGCGACGCCAAGGTGCCGCCAGCAGCCACAACACCCGCAGCAAAGCGTTTGTCATAGCCAATCGCCAGCATCTCCGGGATCGCAATCCGTGCAAACACTGCCGAGGTCGCCACAGACGCGCCTGACACCGCCGCGAAACCTGCTGTCGCAAAAACCGTCGACACGGCCAAACCACCCGGCACCCAAGCCAGCCAGCGCTTGGCCGCCTCAAACAATGCTTTGGTGAGCCCAGCATAATACGCCAAATAGCCAATCAGGATAAACGTCGGGATCAAGCTCAGCGCCTGACTGGACACTTTGGAATGCGGCACCTGCCCGGCGGTTTTCACTGCAACCGTGACTGCTTTGCCAAACTTCTCTGGGTCATAGCCAAACTTGGCCCAGAAAATCCAGATGAGACCAATCATCCCGGCCAAACCAGCGGCAAAAGCCACCCGCATGCCCAATACAACCATCACCAGCAACCCGCCGGAGACAACCAATCCAATATCAATCGGTTCCATGTTCTTGTTCTTTCCTAGGAATCATGGCCGGAGACATGCTCCGCTTCCATCGCCGCCTGTGTGGCCGCATCAATCACCAAAGGCACCGCCACCGGCGTGGTCGCATTGGTGACAAAAGCCTTGGCAAAAGCACAAAGCTGCAAGACCAAGCGCAGACAGAGCACCGAGAACGCCACCGGAGCCAAAAGCTTGGCTGGCCACAACGGCAAAGCGATGTCCATCGAACTGTCACGACTCCACATCGGCGCGCCAAAGTCAAAGCTGCGATCAAAATGCGCCCAGGTGCCCCAGACCAGCAACAGCATTAGGCACAAAACTGCGCTGGTGGTTATGAACTCCACCAGATACAGCACACGACCTTTGAGCTGGCCGACGAGGATATCCATACGGATATGCCCGCCATCGCGCATCACGTAAGACGCGCCCATAAAGGCAATCAGCGGCATCGCCTGTTCAATCCAGTCGACATAGCCCGGCAAAGGCGAGTTAAAGAAATTCCGCCCAGCGACGGAATACACCGCCATGAGCATCAAGGAAAACACTGCCAATCCACTCACCAAAGCCAGTGCCTTTTCGAGCTTATAGAATTGGGTGTCAATTTTGCTGAGGGTACTGTTGTCCGTCAGCACCGAAGTTGCGCTGGCCATAAAACCTCCCGCTGTTCATGAGGCGCGCCTAGGGCGCACAGGATTTGCGCATCTTATGATGCGCCGTGGGCGAGGCGCTGCCTCGCGCTCCGAGGTATTTTCAAAAAGAGAAAGCGGCTTTCTCCTTCGACAAAAACCTTGGGGAGTCTCACACCAACAAAGGTGTGAGACGGGGGCAACGCCCCCGCCTGACGGTCAGCTTAGCTGCCGTTTGCGATCATGCCAGTGACCATGTCGTAGAGTTCTTGTGCAGGCAGGCCCCGCGCGGTGTTCTCTTCGATCCAGGCTTTGGCAGCAGGAACCGCAGCCGCTTCTTTGAATGCGGCGATCTCTTCATCAGTGAAGGCGACTTTGGTGATGCCACGCTCGTCCAGAGCCGGACCCCATGCGTCCATGGTTTTGCCGTTGTAGGTCGCCACATAGTGGTTCAGCGACTCTTCCACGGAACCAAGCAGCGCCTCGCGGTGCGCGTCGGATAGGCTGTTCAACGCTTCGGTGTTCACCACAACCGGGCAGTTCACGGTGCCTGGGTTCAGGTTGCTGGTCCACCAGGTGGCGTTCTCAATGGTGCCATAGGACATATGCGCATGCGGCGCGAAAGCCACTGCTTTCACAACACCGCTGTCCATCGCCTGACGTACTTCGGTTGCGGACATGGAGGTTGGAACGGCGCCAACGGTTTCCATGGCTTTGCCGATACCACCAGTGGCCCGCACGCTCAGACCTGCAAAGTCAGCCAGTTTGGCTGGCGCATCGCCCATGCCCACGAGGTTGTACTGCGGTAGCGGAGATGGCATCAGCAGCGTTGCGTCCCAACGAGCCAGATCTTCAACAACCGCAGGGTGCTGATAGACCGCCATGGACAGTTCAATTTCCTGCTCCAGCGAGCTCACGCCCAGGAACGGCAGCTCCATGACTGTGATGGACGGGTTTTTGTCGCGATGATAGCCGGCGCAGAACTGCGCCATTTCAAACGCACCGATGGAGATACCATCGAGATTCTCGCGGTTTTTGGACAAGCCACCGTAGCTGATGTTGAGCGTGAACTCGCCGCCAGTTTTCTCAGATACCAGTTCCGCCAGTTTTTCAACATGCTCGGTAAACGCGCGGCGCTTGCCCCACAGGGACACGTTCCACTCGGTTGCCATCGCTTCAGTGACAAAGGCTATCGACAGAGCGGCCACAGCCGTCCGGCTCAAAATCTTACGCATAATTTCCTCCCATTTGCGTTTTTCTGGTGGGAGCATGCCGCAAAGGCGCGTCAAATGCCAATGAGAGAATTTGCGCAGGACAACGCCCCTGCCCTGCGGATTTCCGCAGGGTGAGGTCTAAACTACAAAAGCGCGTCTTTGTTCAGCCCCAGCTTCACAATCTTTTCGTTCAGCGTCCGCCGGCCAATGCCCAACGCCGCCGCTGCGGCATCCATGCGGCCTGCATGCGCCTTGATCGCCTTGCCAATCAACTCACGTTCAAAAGCGGCCACCGCCTCGCGCAAGGTGTCTGGCACATCTTCGGACCCAAGATCCCCTGCCAAAGCTGCGGCCATCGACCCGCCCCCGCGCCGCGCCGCCATCACCCGCCGCGCGCAGACATTACGCAGCTCCCGCACATTCCCCGGCCAATCATGCGCCAACAATGCCGCCATATCCTCATGACTTAGCTCTGGCACTTCCATTTCGTGCATCTGGGCGTATTCCCCCATGAAATGACCTGCCAGCAACGACAAGTCATCCCGTCGTTGTCGCAACGGCGGCAACTGCAAAACAAACGTGTTCAACCGAAACAGCAAATCCGCCCGCAACCTGTCATCTGACACCGCCTGATCCACATCCTCATTGGTGGCCGAGACAATCCGTAAATCCACTTTTACCGGCATCCCCGCGCCCACCGGATAGACTTGCTGGTCCTCGATCACCCGCAGCAATTTGGCCTGCACCGCCGGCGGGCAACTGCTGACTTCGTCCAAAAACAACGTCCCGCCAGAGGCCGCCTGCAAACGGCCCTCAGCCCCCCCAGCCATGCCAAACATTTCCGCTTCAAAGCTGTCCGGATGCAGCGCCGCGCAGTTGACTGCCAAAAATGGACGATCCGCATGCGCGCTCAGATCATGCAACGCCCGTGCGACCAGCTCTTTGCCAGTTCCGGTCTCCCCAAGCACCATCACCGCACCATCAAGTCCCGCCAGGTCCAAAACCTCCTGACGCAAGGCCATAACCGCCAAGGTTTGTCCCAAAAGCACGCGGTCTAGCCCGGATAAAGCAAACAAACGTTCTTTTAGACGCGCATTGCTGGCCTTCATCCGGCTTTGCTCCGCCGCATGGGTCAAGATTGTCAGCAACCGCCGCGGCTCATATGGCTTTTCCACAAAACTATAGGCACCTGCCTGCATCACCTCAACCGCCATAGGGATATCCCCATGAGCCGAGATCAAAACCAGCGGAGGCGCCAAGTCGCGGTCCAGCCTCGCCAAGAGCTCCAGTCCACTCATTCCCGGCATACGAACATCCGACAGGATCACATCGGGATGCATCTCACCAAGCTTCTCCAACGCCTTATCCGCACGGGGTACAGCCTCGGCTTGCCAGCCAGCGGCCTCCATCAGTGCCAGCAACGACTGGCGCATGGATTTGTCGTCATCCACAATCAAAAGGCTAAAAGGCTGCTCATCAGTCATAGCGTCTGCTCTTTGGTTGTTTCTTTCGCGCGCGGCAATGCAACGCGGAAAATAGCCCCGCCCGCGACCAGATCCTGCGCACTCATCGTGCCATCGTGATCCTTTACAATCGTGGCGGAAATCGCCAGTCCCAACCCCATGCCGCGCCCACTCTCTCGAGTGGTCACAAAAGGTTCCTGCAAATCCGGCAAGCTCGCGGCACCTATCCCGTGCCCAGTATCTGCAACTTCGAAAAATGCAATCTCATTGTCCAGCCCAACAGTCACACAAAGCCGAGACTCCGCAGGTTCGTCTTCCATAGCGTCACAAGCGTTGCGCAAAATATTGGTGGTCACTTGCTCCAAACGCAACCGATTGCCCCGCACCCAAACCGGGTCTTCTGACTGTTTCAGATCTACAGTGACCGCTCCTTTGTCGATGTTAGGTGCCAACAGCGCCAACCCCGCCGCAATCGCGTCGCGCAGGTCAAAAATCTCAAACGTTTCTTCGTTACTTGTAGCAAAGAATTTTAACTGCCGGGTAATGCCTTCCATACGCCCAACGAGACTGCCAATCTCTGGCCCAAGCCGCGCGGCATTTTGCGGATTGATCTCGGCCGCTGCCAAGTGATTTCGCATGGCTGCAATCGGCTGTCCTAGCTCATGGGTAACCGAAGCTGACAACTGCCCAAGCGCAGCCAAACGACCGGCCTGTTCAAGTTCTTTCTGAGTTTTCTGTAACCGCGCTTCGGTGGCAATGCGCTCGGCCACTTCATTAGCCAACTGCAGGTTGGATGTGCGCAGCTGCGCCTCTTCCTTTTCTGCCCGTTTGAGCGCGCGCCCAACGCGGCGCGCGCGCTGCACCTGAAACACAATGATTAGAGTTCCAGCAAGAAACACCACAGCCGCCGTCGCCAACCAGCTGCGTGCCACGGCGCGGTCATCATCCGCAAAATAGTGCAGTTGCCAGCCATCCGGCAGATCATCTGCCACCAGATGCATGCGTTCATCTCCGCCAATCATTGCTCGATTGTCCGACTTCACCCGCCATTGCAACGGATCTAATTTCTGCCCCGAGAACTGTCGCACCGCGACAATCTCCGCCTTCTGCGTCTCGGTTAGCGGCGTCAAAGCCCGATAGCGCCATTCAGGATCGGAGGCCAAAAGCACCACGCCATCGCTGTTGGTCAATATCACTTGCTCACCAGCCTTCCGCCAACTGTCTTCAAGTACCGAAAACCCTTTCTTGATGGCGATCACACCTGTCACCTCGTGACCTTCCACAACCACACCATCCGCCAAAAAAAGACCCGGCAATCCGGTGGTCATTCCAATGGCATAAAACCGACCATGTTTGCCCTGCAGCGCATCCTTGAAATACGGACGAAACCCGTAGCTGTGCCCAATGAAACTGGTCTCAGTAGCGTGATTGGAGGCGGCAATGGTGACACCATTTGCATCCATCAAATAGATCGATTCCAGCCCCGCTTGGTTGGCAAAATCTTCCAACCGCGCATTAAGCGCACCGGTGCCAGCCCCCGCCACAGCCTCGGTCACAAAAGTATCACGTGCCAAAATATGCGTGAGATGGCTATGCTGCTCCAACTCGGCGACAACCGTACTCCGATAAAGAGACAACTGACCTTGCGCTTTGCTCCATTCCTCTTGTGAAAAGTAGTCAAACGCAGCGCGCTGCACCACAAAGCCTACAAGCAGGGTGATAATTGCAGAGAAGAATAGAGGACGTCGAGACATAGGGTCGGACACAGTTACAAAAGTTGGCGCACGCTAGGCCAATGTCGCGTCCATGGAAACGGGTTTCTTCGGGTATTGGCGCCGCCGCCACACTCGGCACCGCCCACCGAATTCTCTAGAAACAGAAAGAGTGGTTGCGACAGTGTCTTGTGCCACCTACATCTCTTGCCATGTTTGCCGATTTTCTCAAACGCCTGACGGCGCCCGCCCCTGAGACCTTGGATGACGCTGACGCCCGCCTGGCGCTGACCGCTGTGCTGGTGCGTATCGCCCGCGCAGACGGGGTCTATGATCCGGCCGAAGCCGCACGTATCGAACGCATTGTAACAGGTCGCTATAAATTGAGCCCGTTTGAGGCCACAGCCCTGCGCAAAGAGGCCGAAACGCTGGAAGCTGAAGCACCGGACACGGTGCGTTTTACCCGCGCGATCAAAGACGCCGTGCCCCTTGAGGCGCGTATCGAAGTGATCGAGGCCATGTGGCAGGTTGTTCAGGCCGATGGCGAACGCGACGCAGAAGAAGATAGCGTCATTCGTTTGGCCGCCAACCTTTTGGGCATTTCGGACCGCGACAGCGCTTTGGCCCGCCAACGTATGGCAACGCAGGCATGATCGCTGCCTTCCCCATGTATGACCGCCCGGAAGTGGCGGCGACATGGGATCGGCTTTGGCGTCTGTTTCGCGAGGCCTACGGCGATGGCCCAAAAAACCTGACACGTGACGAAAATCTTTGGGATATCTGGCTCAGCCCTGACTTGCTGCTCTCACAAACCTGCGGCTTTCCCTACCGCACGCGGCTCAAGGAAAAGGTGTTCCTGATTGGCGCGCCGGATCATGGCATACCAGAAGCACCGGCCGGTCACTATTGTTCCGCCATTGTAGCGCATCGGCGAACGTTGAGCACAGGCCTAACTAAACTCAATGGCGCTACTCTGGCCTTCAACGAACCGATATCTCAATCAGGATGGGCCGCAGTTTGGCGGCATTTTAAGGAGCACGATCTGCGAATCGGCTCTCGCCGGCAAACTGGCTCCCATCAGGAGTCAGCGCGAATGGTGGCACGCGGAGATGCTGATTTTGCCTCTCTGGACATCATAAGCTGGAAACTTATGCAACGTTTCGACGATTTTGCCGACGATTTGATCGCTGTGGATCTAACGGCCCCTACTCCAGCTTTGCCATTCATTACCGGATGTTACCAAGATGTGCCTCCTGTTCACATGGCGTTACACAAGGCCGTTCAAAACCTGACCCAGACGCAGCGGGAAGAATTGCTTCTACAGGGTCTGGTGACCTTGCCACAAAGCTCTTATGAGGCTGTGCCAAACCCGCCAGCGCCATAACCAATCGGCATAATCTTCGACCAAAATGTCGGTAAAGGCGCCCAAGCCGCCCTTTTGAAAGTTGCAATTGCGCAAATTTTCATTCCTATTGGGCAACCAATGATTAACCCAATACTGATGGGGACACTGTGAGCGAAGCCACACCCGTTCTGCAAATCCGCGACCTGCACAAGGCATATGCCAACCTAGAAGTCATCAAGGGCGTGGATATCACCGCGCACCGCGGTGATGTGGTTTCTTTGATTGGCTCCTCTGGTTCCGGCAAATCCACAATCCTGCGCTGCGCCAACCTTCTGGAGCACAGCCAACAGGGCGAAATCCTGTTCAAAGGTGAGCCTGTGACTTGGAAAGGCAGCGGCCATTCCCGTGAACCGGCGGACCCCAAACAGATCCTGCGCATCCGCACCAACCTGTCGATGGTGTTTCAGCAGTTCAATCTGTGGTCTCACATGACCATCCTTCAAAATGTGATGGAAGCGCCCGTCACCGTTCTTGGCCGCGATAAGGCCGAGGTTGAAGAGGCCGCGCACGCCTACCTCAACAAAGTCGGCATTGCCGACAAACATGACGCCTACCCAGCGCAGCTCTCCGGTGGCCAGCAACAGCGCGCCGCCATCGCCCGCGCTTTGGCGATGGAGCCCGAAGCCCTGCTGTTTGACGAGCCCACCTCGGCGCTTGACCCAGAGCTTGAGCAAGAAGTGGTGCGCGTGATCAAAGCTCTAGCTGAAGAAGGCCGCACCATGATGATCGTGACCCACGACATGAAAATGGCCCGCGATGTGTCTGATCACGTTGTGTTTTTACATCAAGGCCTGATCGAAGAACAAGGCGCGCCAGACGAGCTGTTTGGCAATCCAAAATCTGAGCGTTTGAAACAGTTCCTGTCATCAACCGCCGCATAAGAACAATAAAACAACCAACCCATAGGGAGCAAATCTATGAAAAACCTGATCCTGAGCACTGCCGCACTGGCACTGACCGCAGGCTTCGCCATGGCTGACACCGTGCGCCTTGGCACCGAGGGCGCCTACCCTCCATACAACTTCATCAATGACGCTGGCGAAGTGGACGGCTTTGAGCGCGAGCTGGGCGACGAGCTCTGCAAACGCGCCGAGCTGACCTGTGAGTGGGTCACCAACGACTGGGACAGCATCATTCCTAACCTGCAATCCGGCAACTACGACGCCATCATCGCAGGAATGTCCATCACGGAAGAGCGTGAAGCGACCATGGACTTCACTCAGGGTTACACCCGCCCTTCCCCCTCCGCATACGCAGCTCTGTCTGCGGACGTGGACGTAAACAAGGCGATTGTTGCGGCGCAAACCAGCACAATTCAGTCCAGCCACGTGGCCACCACGGGCGCAACTCTGGTGGAATTCAACACCCCAGATGAAACCATCGCAGCTGTGAACGCGGGCGAAGTTGACGCCGTCATGGCGGACAAGGACTTCCTGGCGCCATTTGTCGCAGAAACCGACCTGACCTTCATCGAGGACGTATTCCTCGGCGGCGGCATCGGCATGGCGTTCCGTGAATCTGACGACGATCTGCGCGGCAAGTTCGACGCAGCCATCGCTTCCATGAAGGCAGACGGCACGCTGAACACCCTGCTGGACAAGTGGGAAATCGAAGGCAAGTTCTAAGCCTTCCCCATTTGCAAACCAATTGAGGGGGGGGGCTCAGCCTCCCCCTTTTCCCACCCGGCGGACCGCCCTTGATGGCCACACTGCCCCAAGATCACACGAAAGAGGCCAGCCATTTTTGCCTACTGCTCAGATCCTTCACTCCTAGAAGGTTTGTCCTGGCTTAGCTGCTATCTCACCACTGGGAAGCACATGGCCTTCTACGCCTCTTTTGGCACAGTGCTGTTGCTGCTGGCGACCACCGCCCCAACCGCGCTCCTGTTTGGCCTGGGCGGCGCTATGGCTGCTCGCGGGCGCTTCTTTCTGGTGCGCTGGTTTGGCAAAGGCTATATCGCCATTGTGCGCGGCGTGCCGGACATTGCCTTCTTCCTATTCTTTGTGATTGCGCTCGATCAGGCGATCGAATGGATGCGCCACAAGGTCAAATGCCCAGAGTGGACTGACCCAGTGCGCCAGGGCAGCGAATTCCTGGTCTGTGACATGGCCAAAATGCCGCTCAGTTCCTCCCCCCAATGGGTACATGAGATCTATGGTTTCTGGCTGGCCGTGTTCACTTTCGCAATTGTATTTGGCGCCTTTGCCGCCAACGTGCTCTACGGCGCCATGCAGGCTGTACCCCGGCCGCAACTTGAAACCGCCGAAGCTTACGGTATGTCCCCGCGCCAGACTTTTTGGCGTATCCTGATGCCACAAATGTGGATCTATGCCCTACCAGGCTTGTCCAATCTGTGGATGGTGCTGATCAAGGCCACCCCGCTGTTGTTCCTGCTGGGCGTCGAAGACATCGTCTACTGGGCACGCGACTTGGGCTCGTCCAAGACCGCGCGCTTCACCGCCTACCCGCACGGCGACTGGCGCATGTGGTACTTTCTGGCCTTGCTGATTTTCTACCTGCTGTTCACCCGCGTGTCTGAGATTGTCTTAGCACGTGTCACCAAACGTCTGTCCCATGGGCAGGCCACATTGGACGGGGAATCACAACGCAAAGCGGGGAGTGCGGCATGAGCTGTTTCGACACCATTCAGAACTACGCCTTCCGCTCTTTGGGTTATGGCGAACGGATGTTGCCGCGCACGGATTTTACCCTGTGTGAGCACTTCACCCTGATCGGCTCCGGCATGATCTGGAATGTTTACTATGGCCTGCTGGCGATTGTGACCGGCTTCTTCTTTGCCAACCTGTTGGCGGTGGCGAAAAACTCCAACAGCCTTTGGGCGCGCAAACCGGCAGAGTGGTTTATCTTCCTCTTCCGGGGCAGCCCGCTGTTTATTCAGTTTTTCTTTGGCTACTTCCTGTTCCTGTCACTCAAAGGCGTGTCGCCGATCTTCAACCCACTATCCTCAGCGGCTTTGGGCGCTCTGATCGTGTTGTTCCTGAACACCTCGGCCTACTCCGCAGAAATCTTCTATGGGGCGCTGCGCTCCATCCCCAAAGGCGACGTGGAAGCCGCGGACGCTTATAGCATCACAGGCTGGTTCCGGTTCCGCCGTATCATGTTCCCAACCATGATGCGCCTGGCCTGGCCGGCCTACACCAACGAGGCCATCTTCCTGTTCCACGCAACCACATTGGTGTTCTTCTCCGGCTTCCCGGCATGGCGACAGCAGGGGGACGCGCTCTACTACGCAAACTACTTTGCGGACAAAACCTACAACCCGTTTGTGCCCTACCCGATCCTGGCGATGTATTTCATCTTGCTCACGCTGGTGATCATCTGGATATTTGGTCTGGTCAACAAACGCCTGAACAAACACCTGCCTCAGGCATCCGTGAAAAAACTGCGTGTGCGTCCAAACCTGATCCGCTGATCCCGGCCCGCACCACCGGAAAGATTGCAAAACACCCGCCAAAAATTGGCGGGTGTTTCTACATTTACGCCACCTCCGCAATACAGTCGCAATACCGATGCATTACCGACGTCAAAATGTGAGGCGCAAAATTCTTCTGGACAATTCATCTCGCGCGCCCGATATTTTGATCAAATTATCGAAATGGTGACCCATGGACCCGGCACAAAGCGCAACCTTCCGGATTGGCGCAGTAGATCTAAACGGTCAATTGCGCGGCAAACGACTGCCGTCTGAACATCTCGCAAAACTCGACAAAGGCGGCGCACGCCTGCCTCTCTCCGCTCTCAATTTGGACATTTGGGGATGTGATATCGAGAACAGCCCGCTGGTGTTTGAAAGCGGCGATGCGGACGGCATACTCTCCCCATCCCCCCGTGGCGCCGTACCGATGCCATGGCTCAAGACGCCTTCTCAATTGGTCCTTATGGGCATGAACAGCGAAGACGGCAGCCCCTTTATGGGCGACCCAATTCAGGCCTTGGCCACCGTGCTGGAACGCTATGCCGCCCGCGGCTGGTCCGTGGTTGCCGCCACTGAAATGGAATTCACCCTCGTGAACGACAGCGGCGCGCATCTTGTGCCGCCAAAGCACCCCCGCAATGGCCGTCAGCTTGACGCCTCAGAAATCCTCAGCGTCTCGGAACTTGATGCTTTTGATGATTTTTTCAGCGACATCTATGATAGCGCTGCGGCCATGGGCATCCCGCTTCAGACCATGACGTGCGAAGGCGGTGTGGGGCAATTTGAAGTCACCCTCAACCACCAAACCGCCATGAAAGCCGCAGACGACGCTCTGCTGATCAAGCACTTGTTGCGCGAAACCGCCCGCAACCACGGCTTTGCCGCCACTTTCATGGCCAAACCCTATAGCGACGATGCCGGCAATGGCATGCACGTGCACTTTTCTGTGGTTGATGAGAACGACAGTAACATCTTCGATAATGGCACCGCAGAAGGCTCCGACCTGCTGAGATCCGCCGTGGCAGGCTGCTTAGAAGCCATGCGCGCCTCCACACTGACCTTTGCGCCACACGGCCCGTCTTATGACCGCTTTGCACCGGGCGCACACGCGCCAACAACCGTCTGCTGGGGCTATGAAAACCGCACCGCCGCGATCCGCATTCCCGGCGGTGCCAACGCCGCCCGCCGAATCGAACACCGCGTATCCGGTGGCGATGTGAACCCCTACCTGATGCTCACCGCCATCCTTGGCGCCGCCATCGAGGGCATCGCGGAAGGCTTGATGCCCCCGGCTCCTACCACCGGCAACGCCTATGCCCAAGACCTGCCGCAACTGGCCAAAAGCTGGGACGAAGCCATTGCATTGTTTGAAAGCGACGCCTTCATTGCGCGCTGCCTGCCAAAGCAGCTGATCGACAATCTGGTGATGACCAAGCGCCAAGAGGCGCGAAAACTCGCCGAGATCGACACAGCGGACCGCTGGAAAACCTATCTGGAGCGTGTATGACACGCTTGCGCGAGCGGCTATCTCCCGCTACCGTAAATTTGATCAAATTCTGGTGATACATGAAAATCGGCATCCTTCTGACCGGCCACGCGCCCGAAGAGCTTGAACCGCACTACGGCAACTACATCGAGATGTTTAAGTCCTTGCTTTCGGGTCAGGATTTCGAATTTGAAGGCTACAAAGTTGTAGACGGAGAATTCCCCGAGTCTGTAGCCGACGCAGATGGCTGGCTCATAACTGGCTCCAAACATGGCGTCTACGAAGACAACGCCTGGATCCCTCCGCTGGAAGACTTCATCCGCGAAGCCGTCACAGAAAACATCCCAATAGTCGGCGTGTGCTTTGGGCATCAAATCATCGCGCAAGCCCTTGGTGGCAAGGTGGAAAAATTCGACGGCGGTTGGGCTGTAGGACGTCAGACCTATAACTTCGCCGGCACAGAAATTTCTATGAACGCATGGCACCAGGATCAGGTCACAGAACTGCCCCCCGGCGCCGTGACCATCGCGACCAACGATTTTTGCAAGAACGCAGCGATCCTCTATGGCGACCGCGCCCTCACCGTACAAGCCCACCCAGAATTCTCCGCAGACTTTGTCGACGGTTTGATCAACACCCGCGGCCGCGGCATTGTGCCAGACGAAATTCTCGACACCGCCGTTGACGACCTTGACGAACCCACAAACAGTCAAACCATTGCAGATCAATTTGCAGACTTCTTCCGACAGGAGCGCCCCCGATGACCGCCCCCAAAACCGATTGGCTTTCAAAGACCCCTGACGCCGCCCGCGCCTATTTGGAGGGCCACCGTCTCGACGAAGTAGAATGCATCATCTCCGATCTTCCGGGGATTGCCCGGGGCAAGGCCGTACCGGCCACCAAATTTGCCCGCCAAGAATACTTCCACCTTCCGGATTCTATTTTTTATCAAACCCTGACAGGTGGTTGGGGCGAAGCGGCAGGTGACGAAGGCTTTATCGAAAAAGACATGATCTTGCGTCCGGATTGGAGCACGGCCACCGCTGCGCCTTGGACCGCAGATTGGACGCTTCAGGTCATACACGACGCCTATAATCTGGACGGATCGCCAGTCGAGTTTTCGCCGCGAAATGTGCTCAAACGGGTGATCCAGCTCTACCGTGATAAAGGCTGGGAGCCCATCGTCGCGCCTGAAATCGAATTTTTCCTGGTGGCCCGCAACACCGACCCACGTCAGGAAATCAAGCCGATGATGGGCCGTTCCGGTCGTCCAGCGGCCGCGCGTCAGGCTTATTCCATGACCGCCGTGGACGAGTTCGGCCCGGTGATCGACGACATCTATGACTTTGCCGAAGCGCAAGGGTTTGAGATCGACGGCATCACCCAAGAAGGTGGCGCGGGCCAACTTGAAATCAACATGGTCCACGGCGATCCGCTAAAGCTCGCGGATGAGGTTTTCTACTTCAAACGCTTTATCCGCGAAGCTGCTCTGCGTCACGATTGCTACGCCACCTTTATGGCCAAGCCGATCGAGGACGAGCCTGGCTCTGCCATGCACATTCACCATTCGATACTTGATATCGAAACCGGGCAAAACATCTTCTCCGGCCCGCAAGGCGGTGAAACGGATGCATTTTTCCACTTCATTGCTGGCTTGCAAAACCACCTGCCCGCCGCAATTGCGGTGATGGCGCCCTATGTGAACTCTTACCGTCGATACGTGCGCGATCACGCCGCCCCGATCAATCTGGAATGGGCGCGCGACAACCGCACCACCGGCATCCGTATCCCCATTTCCTCGCCGCAAGCGCGACGCGTGGAAAATCGGATCGCAGGCATGGACTGCAACCCCTACCTCGGCATCGCGGCCTCGCTGGCCTGTGGTTACCTTGGTCTTTTGGGACAAGAACGGCCCGACAAACAATTCAAAGGCGACGCCTATGATGGCGAAGAAGCCATCCCACGCATCTTGGGCGGCGCGCTGGATCTATTTGACGAAGCCAAAGATCTGCACGACATCTTGGGACCGGACTTCGCCCGCGTGTACTCAATTGTGAAACGTGCTGAGTACGAGGAATTCCTCGCTGTCATTTCCCCATGGGAACGCGAGCACCTGTTGCTGAACGTTTAACAGCCAAGCGGTTGGCCACCGGCCAGCCTGCTGCCTCCGGCGGAAGCATTTGCAAAAAAAGAAAGCGAGGGGCGCGATGAACCTGCTCGATGCCAATGACCGCAAAGGTCGCTACCCGGACAGTTGGTATGCTGCCACTGCAGAGCCTTTGGCTCCATATCCCCCACTGGATGGTACGCGCACAGCTGATGTCTGCGTGATTGGCGGCGGCTTCACCGGTCTCTCAACCGCATTGCATCTGGCAGAGCGAGGCTTTGACGTGGTCCTACTGGAAGCACATCGCGTGGGGTTTGGCGCGTCCGGGCGCAACGGCGGGCAGCTCGGATCCGGCCAACGCATGGAGCAGGACGGATTGGAAAAGCTGGTTGGACAGGAAGATGCGTCCAAGCTTTGGCACCTTGCAGAAGAATCCAAAAAACTCGTCAAAGACCTGATCTATAAGCACAATATTAACTGCCATTATAAGCCCGGCATCGCCCACGCCTGTTTCTCTGCCAAAGAGGTGCGGGAAGAGCATGACTACGCCCAGCACCTGCAAACCCGCTACGGCTATGACCAGATCGAAACGCTGGATCGAGACGCGCTGCAAGCGATCTGCCCTTCTCCCAAATACGTCGGCGGTTCACTGGATATGGGCGCGGGTCACTTGCACCCGCTTGCCTTCGCGCTTGGCCTCGCCCAAGCGGCCACCGCAGCTGGCGCTGCGATCCACGAAACTTCCCGTGTGACCAAAATCACGCGCGGCAGCAAAGTGGACGTCACCACAGACAATGGCACCGTCACAGCAGAACACCTTGTGCTGGCCTGCAACGGCTACTTAGGCGATCTGGAGCCTAAGGTGGCGAGCCGGGTCATGCCTATCAACAATTTCATCGCCGCCACCGAACCCTTGGGCGAGGATGTTACCAAAGTTCTGGCGCGCGATGTGGCCGTGGCTGACACCAAGTTTGTGATCAACTACTTCCGGCTAAGCCATGACAATCGTTTGTTGTTTGGCGGCGGCGAAAGCTATGGCTACACATTCCCATCCGACATAGCGGCCACCGTGCGCAAGCCGATGATGGAGATCTTTCCGCACCTCAAAGACATCGGCATCGACTATGCTTGGGGGGGCACATTGGCGATAACGATGAAGCGCATGCCCTACCTGCGCCGCCTGGCCCCGAATGTGATCTCCGCTTCCGGCTATTCAGGCCACGGGGTGGGCACAGCCACTCATGCGGGACAGCTCATTGCCATGGCGCTTGATGGAGAGACGGAGGACTTTGACACCATGGCCCGTGTACCTGCCACCCGGTTCCCAGGTGGCGCCCGAATGCGCAGTCCCCTGCTGGCCTTGGCCATGACCTGGTACGCCCTGCGCGACCGACTGGGCGTCTGACCCAACCGCGACGATTTTTCATCGAAGTTTCACACTCGAGGGTGTGTTTGAGCTTCCTTCTGCCGACACATTGTTTTATGTTTTCGAAAACCCAACTTAAGAAAGTTGAAAACTATGACATTGCCACCCAATGTGTATGACGCAGAACCAATCCCCGCGTCCGCCCGTGAGGAAATCGAGCGCCTCCTGCAAACCGGCGACCTGTTCCGTTACACCGCCGCTGAAAACGCACCTGTCTCCCTGCTGGAAGCAGAGTTTGCAGCCATGCTGGGCAGCAAATACGCTCTGGCCGTGTCCTCTTGCTCTGCCGCGCTCTTTCTGTCTCTGAAAGCGTTGGACCTGCCACGCGATGCCCGTGTGCTCCTGCCCGGCTTCACCTTCGCCGCCGTGCCCTCCTCAGTTGTGCACGCAGATCTGGTGCCGGTCCTCTGCGAAGTGGTTGCGAACTACCGCATTGATATAGCTGACTTTGAAGCGCGCTTAGATGACAACATCTCCGCCGTGATCATCAGCCACATGCGCGGGCATACCTCTGACATGGACGCTATTTTGGCGCTCTGTGAGACCCGCAATATCCCTGTTATCGAAGACGCGGCGCACAGCCTTGGCACCACGTGGCACGGCCGCAACATCGGCACAATTGGCAAAGTTGGCTGTTTTTCCTTCCAATCCTACAAGCTGGTCAACTCCGGCGAAGGCGGCATCATGGTCTCTGACGACGCCGACCTAATCGCCCGCGCGGTGATCATGTCCGGCGCCTATGAGCACAACTGGAAAAAGCACAAGGCGCCCGAGGGCGACAACACCGGCGAGCTGGAAGCAGCCTTTGCCCGCTGGCAGAACCAACTGCCGCTCTACAACCTGCGCCTCTCCAACCTCGCCGCCGCCATTATTCGCCCGCAGCTGGACGAGGTTCCCCGCCGCGTGCGCGACGGTCGTGCCAACCATGATTATGTTGCCGGTCTGCTGAATGCGTCGCCGTGGCTGCAAGTGCCGGAGAAGCTGGCGCCGGAAGAGCGCGCGCCGGATTCCATTCAATTCAACCTCGAAGGAATGGACAACACCCAAATCCTGGCCTTCCAGGAAGCGGCCAATGCACGTGGCATCAAAGTACAGGTCTTTGGCCAGTCCACCGACAACGCCCGCGCCTTCTGGAATTGGCAGTTTGTGCCAGAAAAACAAGAACTTCCGCAGACCCGCACCATGCTGATGTCCGCCTGTGACGTGCGTCTGCCAGCCCGCCTGAAACGAAAAGAGCTCGACCTGATCGCTGGTGCTCTCACCGGTGCCGCCCAAGATGTGATGGGCGCGGTGCAGGCCTACGTCACCTGACACACCACAACAACCCTACAGAGAAGCGGGTCCTTGCGGCCCGCTTTTCTTTTCTCCCACACGCTCCTCCCCCTAGCTTTCCAGCTTTGGCTTTCTATATGCTGAAAACCTCGTGAATGCCGGAGCGCGCCATGATCCCCTTTTCTCTGCTCGACCTGTCGCCCATTCCTGAAGGCGGCACCGCATCCGACGCGCTGCAAAACACGCTCGATCTGGCGCGCCATGCGGATGAGTGGGGCTTCACCCGCTACTGGGTGGCGGAGCACCACAACATGCCGGGCATCGCCTCCTCCGCCACGGCTGTGCTCATTGGTCAGATTCTGGCGGCCACAAAATCCATGCGCGTCGGCTCTGGTGGCATCATGCTGCCCAACCATCCGCCACTGATCGTGGCGGAGCAATTTGGCACTTTGGCCACGTTGTATCCAAATCGCGTGGACCTTGGCCTTGGACGCGCTCCCGGCACAGACATGAAGACCGCCGCCGCCCTGCGACGCGGTATGACCGGCGCAGACCACTTCCCGCAAGATGTGATTGATCTGCTTGGGCTTTTCCAGAACTCCACGGCCGACCAGCCCGTGCGCGCCATCCCTGGTGAAGGAACCAATGTGCCAATCTGGATACTGGGGTCCAGCCTGTTTGGCGCACAACTAGCGGCACAACTTGGCCTGCCCTATGCGTTTGCCTCCCACTTTGCCCCCGACGCGCTGGAGGAAGCCTCCGCGCTTTACCGCCATCGCTTCACCGCAGGTAAAACCCAAACGCCGCACTTCATGATGGCCGTGAACGTTTTTGTCGCCGAATCCGAGGACGAAGCCCACCGCTTGCGCACTTCACCGCAACAAGGCTTCCTCAATCTGCGCAAAGGTACGTCCGGCCCACTGCCTAAACCCGTCGATGCATTTGAAGATGTTGCCAGCCCCGCCTAAGCACGCCTCGTCAACGCGGCGCTCCATGTGACGGCTGTCGGCACCAAAGACACCGTCGCGGCTCAACTGCGCAACCTAAACGACACATACAAGCCGGATGAAATCATGCTCACTGGCATGATCCACGATCACAGCGCGCGCCTAAAATCATTTGAGATGGCCGCCGACATCATGCGCGACATGACACCGACACCCTAACGGTCTTGCCCATTCAGGCGCGGTTCATCGCAACACCAGCGGTTGCTCCATCCACTTGCGCAGCGCTTGCGTGGTCAGTTCCGGCTGCTCCAAAGTGGGCAAATGCCCCGCGCCGGGAATAATCTCCAACTCGGCATAAGGGATCAGCTCCGCCATAAAGCTGTGTCGCTTCACTGGCGTCAGCCCGTCATGCTCCCCGCACAACACCAGCGCCGGACATTTGCACCGCCGCAAAGCGCCCTGCTGATCCGGTCGCCTCTGCAACGCCCGCGCCTGGCGCACTAAAGTCTCTGCCCCCAGGCAGCGCCCCATCGCCAAGACCAAACCTAACACCTCGTTACGCTGTGGCCCCGGCGCCAAGTATTCAGGGCGCATAAACTCCGCCAAAACCTCATCCAACCGCCCGGCCCGTGCCCCCACGATCAACGGCTCATAACTCGCCGCCGTTGCAGGGGTTTCCGACAAGGGATTGGTATCCATCAACGCAATCCGTGTGATCCGCTCCGGGATCTTGCGCAAAAGCTCCATCGCCACGATGCCGCCCATGCTCAGGCCCGCCAGTGCAAACTTAGGCGGTAAATGTGGGATCAAAGCAGAGGCAATCTCACTCATTCGCTCGCCTTGCGTGATCGGTGCCACCGTCACCACGTGATCTTTCGACAAATCTGCGACCTGATGCGCAAACAGCCGCGCATCACACATCATCCCCGGCAGCAGAACGATAGGTTCCTGCATGCTCAACCCCTTATCTGGTCTTTTTGTTGTCCGTAACTGTGACAGAGCGGCCCTCTAGGTCAAGCCTCCGCGCCATATCCGCCCCAACGAAACGCGCCGTCTTCGGCCAAAGGCGAAAATGGATTGAATGCCACCTCCCACACGTGACCATCCGGATCACTGAAATAGCCGATAAATCCGCCCCAGAAGATGTCTCCCGCAGGCTTCAGTATGCGCCCACCCGCCACAACAGCCAGCTCCAGAAGTGGCGCAACCTCCTCCTTGGTGCGCACATTGTGCGACAGTGTCATGCCGGAAAACCCACCGATGGCGTCTTCCGGAATGCCCAAATCCGCCGCCAACATCGCCTTGGGATAGAGACCTAAGGTTTGACCAATCAGGTTGTACGCCACCACCTCTTCCGGATCATCCGATCCGGTGGCCCTCTGCCATCCAAGCGCATCATAAAACCGCGCGGAAGATTGCACATCCTTCACAGCCAGGGTGATCAAACTCACCCGCGGCTCCATCCCATCACCACTTGAACTCATCACTTCAATCCATTGATAAATTGCACAAAAGCACCAATCGCTCGATCATTTTCCGCAGGGGAGCGAATGCCTCCAGCAATCACATGTTCCTGCGGATCGGACCCCACCATCGGTCGTTGAATTTCCACTGTGGCCTCCTGTCCCCAGCGCGTAGCAACATTCTGCGTGCGGGCTGCCTCCACGACCTGATCTCCATCGGAGAACCAGAACAGCGCGGGCACCAATGCCTGCCCATGATCCTTCTCAAACACCTCTTTCACCAACGCCGCCATCTGCATCACAGCCACTGTTGGGTACGCATGTGTCCAGTACTTTCCATGCGCCTCATTCGCAGGCTCAAATGACCGGTCCGCCCCGGCAACCACAGGCACCCAGTGGCGCGCGGCAGGCCAGGTCAGCAATTTGGCCGCAGGCGCTTTGATGCCAAAGTTCGGGGACACAAAGATCATGCCTACTACATCTGCCATAACGTCGGACTGATCCGCCAACGCCGCCATCACAGTGGCCCCGGTGGAAGTGCCCATCACAACCACCTCATCGCCTATGCGGCGCGCCACGTTTAAGGCCTCAGCCACATCATTCACCCAGCCCTGAGCAGTCGCCGCTGCCAAAGCTGTACCGTCCAAGCCATGCCCTTCTAAACGAGTATAAACCAAGTTCGCGCCAAGCGCTTCGGCCACACGATCCGGCACCGGACGAATTTCCTCAGATGTCGCAGAAAACCCATGCACATACACGATCACAAGAGGCGTCTTTTCCCCGCGCCCACCGTGCCAGACCACCCGTTTTTCTGTACCTGGCGTGATCCCGTCAAACCGCGCTTCCTGCGTCGTCAAATACGCATCGACATCCGAGCCAATATCGCTGTCCTGAACCGTAGGTGTTAGCGAAATCTGCTCATAAGGGCCAAACAAAACCGCCGCTCCAACGCACAAAACCACAAGCAGAAGCAGCCGACCTAAAAAACGACAAAATGTTCTCATTGTGAAACTCGAGGGGCTGAAATAACCTCCTCAACCTTACTTTCGATCAATTTTAGACAAATTGGATCAGAGAAGCGATGGTCCTTTCCCTTAACCATTAGCAGCTGAATGTCCTCACCGTCCGCGTGATCGAGCAAGCGATAGGCGACAGAACTGTCCACTGCCGTATCCGCTGTGCCTTGCAGGAACCGCACCGGGAACGGCAGTGCCAAAGGTGCGCGTAGCACCAGCCGGTCGCGGCCATCTTCAATCATGCGCTTGGTGATTATGTAGGGCTCCATATAGTCAGACGGCAACGCCACCTGCCCCTCCGCCTCAAGCTGCACCTTCTGTTCTGCCGTGAACCCGTCCCAATAGCTGTCCTCGGTGAAATCAGGCGCGGCGGCAATGGTCACCATCCCAGCAATACGCTCTGGCATGGCTTTGCCCAACAACAACGCCTGCCAACCACCCATCGATGATCCAATCACAATCAGTGGCCCTTCAGTCAGCGCATTGATCGCCGCAACTGTGTCCTCATGCCAATCACCAATACAGCCGTCCTCAAACGCCCCGCTGCTCTCTCCATGCCCGGAATAATCAAACCGCAAAAATTTCTGGCCCCGCGCCTGCGCCCAGGCCTCCAGATGCACCGCTTTGGTGCCTTCCATATCAGACTTAAGCCCACCTAGAAAAACCAACGTCGGGCCAGTGTCCCCGCTTTTGTGATAGGCAATGCGCCGCCCCTGAGGCGTGTCAAAAAACTGCGTGACGCTCATGGCTTCCTGTTTCTCCCTAATTTGAATTGACCTTAACCCTCTGCGCAGACGGGATAAACCCCGCTTGACTTGCACTGCCGCAAGGTTCATGAAGTCCGCGAACCATATACCCGCAACCGGGCGTTCCGTGGGCGCCAAACTGACGAGGAGCTTGAGGCTAATGGCCGAAATTTCTCTTACTTTTCCTGATGGTAACGCACGTTCTTACGAACAAGGCGTAACTCCGCTTGAGGTCGCATCGTCGATCTCGACCTCCCTTGGCAAAAAGGCCATCTCCGCAACTGTGGATGGTCAGCATTGGGACATGCAATGGCCGATTGATGCAGACGCGACCATTGCAATCAACACAATCAAAGACAACGAAGCAGAGGCGCTCGAGCTGATCCGGCACGACTGCGCTCACATTATGGCACGCGCCGTGCAGGAAATCTGGCCTGACGTGAAAGTCACCATTGGCCCTGTGATCGATAACGGCTGGTACTATGACTTTGACCGCACAGACCCTTTTACCCCAGAAGATCTCGGCGCCATCGAAAAGAAGATGAAAGAGATCATCAACAAGCGCGAGCCTGTGACCACTGAGGTTTGGGAACGCGACCGTGCGGTGAAGTTCTACGAAGCCAACAACGAGCCTTATAAGGTAGAGTTGATCGACGCCATCCCGGGCGATGAGCCCCTGCGCATGTACTGGCACGGCCATTGGCAAGACCTCTGCCGTGGCCCACACCTGCAACACACCGGTCAGGTACCTGCCGACGGTTTCAAACTGATGTCTGTGGCGGGCGCTTACTGGCGTGGAGACAGTGACCGCGCAATGCTCCAACGTATCTACGGCGTGGCCTTCAAAAACAAAGAAGACCTAAAAGCGCACCTGCACATGCTGGAAGAGGCCGCAAAACGCGACCACCGTAAGCTCGGCCGCGAAATGGACTTGTTCCACTTTGAAGAGCATGCGCCCGGGTCTGTCTTCTGGCACCCGGCTGGCTGGCGTGTGTTCCAAAACCTCATTGCCTATATGCGCCGCCGTCAGGAAGCTGCTGGCTATGAAGAGGTCAACACACCTGACATCATGGACCGCCAGCTTTGGGAAACCTCTGGCCACTGGTTCAACTACATGGACAACATGTTCTTGGCCAAAACCCATGATGATCGCGACTACGCGCTAAAGCCGATGAACTGTCCGGGCCATATGATGGTGTATAACCACACCCTGCGCAGCTACCGCGACCTCCCGATGAAAATCGCTGAGTTCGGCAAGGTGCACCGTTATGAGCCATCCGGCGCGTTGCATGGCCTGTTGCGCGTGCGCAGCTTCACTCAAGATGACGCGCACATTTATTGTACGCCTGAGCAGCTGACCGACGAATGTCTGAAGGTCAACGATCTGATCCTGTCGATCTACAAAGACTTTGGCTTTAAGGATGTGCACGTCAAACTGTCTACGCGGCCTGAAAACCGCATCGGCAGCGACGAAAGCTGGGATCTTTCAGAAGGTGCGCTGAAAACCGCGCTGGAGCGCGCAGGCATGGAATACACCATCTTTGAAGGTGAAGGTGCGTTCTACGGTCCGAAGTTGGAATACGTTTTGCGCGATGCCATTGGGCGCGACTGGCAGTGTGGCACCCTGCAGGTGGACTACAATCTGCCGGAGCGCTTTGGCTCGACTTACGTCAGCCAATCTGGTGAAAAGGTCGCGCCGGTTATGTTACACCGTGCGCTCTTTGGCTCGCTGGAACGCTTCACCGGTATCTTGATCGAGAACTGGGAAGGAAAACTGCCTTTCTGGCTCGCCCCACGTCAGGTTGTTGTGGCTTCCATTGTGTCCGATGCAGACGACTACTGCATGGAAGTTGTCGCAGCACTCAAGGCCGCAGGTGTGCAAGCCGAGGCCGATCTGCGCAACGAGAAGATCAACTACAAAGTCCGCGAGCATTCGCTGGGCAAAGTGCCGGTGATCTTGGCCATTGGTAAGAAAGAGGTGGAAGAGCGCACAGTCTCCACCCGCCGCCTTGGCGAAAAGCAAAGCAAAGTCCAGTCTTTGGACGAAATCGTGAGCCAATTGTCACAAGAGGCAACCGCGCCAGATTTGGCCTAACGACTTTTGCAACATTTGAGCAGGCGCGTTACGGGAAACCGGACGCGCCTGTTTCAATTTTGAAGGAAAACCAACCTTCCAGTGCTGGAATCTTCACGAACCCGTAACGCCATCTAACGCGTCTGTGACACACAGCCCCGTGATTGGCCTTTGAGCACCACCTCCCCCTAATCTCTACTCATGCCGCCGAGCAATGGATCACAAACAGATCAGCAAGGCGGCCGAGTTTTAGACATTCACAAGGGAAGAGAACCAATGTCCAACACAGTAAAAACCCTCGCAGTAGCAAGCGCCGTAGCAGCAGCCCTGTCCGCACACGCCACCACCGCAGTGGCCGCTGAAAAAGAGAAGTGCTACGGCGTTTCCCTAGCCGGTCAGAACGACTGCGCTGCAGGCCCAGGAACAACATGCGCCGGCACATCCACAACCGACTACCAGGGTAACGCCTGGAAACTGGTTGACGCAGGCACCTGCGCCTCCATGGAACTGCCAGCCATGGCAGACGGCAAGGCACGCATGGGCGCTCTGGAAGCGCTGGACCGCGACCTGCCAAAGTCTTAATTCGGACAATCGAAGCCCCGGTACGCCGGGGCTTCACCTTACCTCCCCAAAACACACAGATAATGCCATACTATACCTGAGTGCACGTTCGTTGCCCCCAACGCCTTTGTTTCAGGACTAAAAAACATGACTTATTCCCCCAAAACACTCCCCCTTCTCGGCGCTGTCGCCACCGTACTTTCACTGCATGCCGCCCCTGCAGAGGCAGGAAAGAAAGAGAAGTGTTTTGGCGTCGCCAAGGCTGGTGAAAACGGTTGCGCCGCTGGCCCCGGAACCACCTGCGCGGGCACTTCCTCTGTTGATTACCAAGGCAACGCCTGGAGCCTTGTGGACGCTGGCACCTGCCTGTCCATCGACCTGCCGAACATGGCGGACGGCACCGTCCGCGCTCCATCGCTTGAGGCCCTGCCTCGCGACCTCCCGTCTTAAGGACAACTCACATGTATGATGCGCCCCCCACCCCACAAGGCCTGCCTAACCTGCCCGGCATTGGCTACAAGCCGCAGCATTACAGCGACCTGATCGAAAATCCCGGCACCATCGGCTGGCTGGAAATTCACGCAGAAAACTACATGGGTGACGGTGGCCGCCCTATCGCACAACTGCGCCAACTCTCGGAACGCTTTCCAATCTCTGTTCATGGGGTTGGCCTATCGATTGGAGGCGAAGGCCGTCTTGATCCTGAGCATCTTGCCCGGCTCAAACATTTGGTTGGTTGGTTGAACCCCACAGTGTTCTCCGAACATCTTGCTTGGAGCACCCACGACGGCGCCTTTCTCAACGACCTGCTGCCACTGCCCTATACCGAGAGCACAATTACCCGCGTCAGCGATCATATCGACGAGCTGCAAAACACCATTGGCCGCCAGATGATGTTAGAGAACCCGTCAAGCTATCTGGCCTTTGACGAAAGCACTTGGTCAGAGCCTGATTTCCTACGCGAGGTTGCCAAACGCACCGGCTGCGGCCTGCTATTGGACGTGAACAACGTCTTTGTCTCAGCAACCAACCTGAACTACGACCCGCAAAAGTACATCAAGGACTATCCTCTGGACTATGTTGGTGAAATTCACCTTGGTGGCCATGGCGAAGACGAAGACGACCACGGAAAACCGTTGCTAATTGACAGCCACGGCGCTGCTGTGGTGGATCCGGTGTGGGCCTTGCTTGATCACACTTTGTCGCTTTCCGGCCACCGCCCTATTCTGATCGAATGGGACACCGACGTGCCGGAATGGCCCATCCTGCACGCCGAGGCCGAACGCGCGCAAAAAGCCTTGTCCAAGGTGACAGCATGACCGTCACCCAAACCACTTTCCGCAGCGCTATTCTGGATGGTCAACAGGACCGCCCGCTTGGCCTGTCAGACGCCGAAGGCCGCCCTGCTGGGCGCCGGTTTGACGTCTATCGCAACAACGTAGCCGTCTCGCTGACGGATGCCTTGGCCACAGGATTTCCGACAATCGCCAAACTGATCGGCGAGGAAAACTTCAACGCCGTTGCAGGAATTTTCCTGCGCCAATCGCCCCCGGCCTCGCCGCTGATGATGCACTATGGCGCGGGGTTCCCGGATTTCCTGCGCGACTTTGAGCCGCTGGCCCATCTCGGCTACCTCGGTGACGTGGCAGACCTCGAACTCGCCCTGCGCCGCAGCTACCATGCGGCCGACGCCCCCCCAATTGCCGCCGACGCGCTGGCGTCTGTTCCACCCGAACACCTTGGCGAGGTCACCTTCACCTTCGCCCCTGCAGTCAGTTCGCTAAGTTCCCCGTGGCCTCTGCACGCCATCTGGACGTTCAACATGCAAAACGGGCCCAAACCTGAAGCCGTAGCTCAGGATGTCATCATCCTACGGCCTGAGTTTGATCCAGAACCACACGCCCTGCCACCTGGTGGGTTGGCCTGCCTCCAAAGTTTGATGGCCGGTAACCCGCTGGGCATCGCCGCTGCAAGAGCCTCAGAGGCAGACAAAGCCTTCGATCTGAGCGCCATACTCACATTACTTTTGCCCGGCAACGCTCTGACATCCATCACCATATCACAACCTTCGGAGGTCTAAATGTCCAACCTCATCACACTATATCAAGACCTCATCGACCGCCTGAATCGGCTCGACTGGCTCGTGCCAACACTGGCCCGCCTGACCTTCCTGATGGTGTTGTTCTTCTACTTCTGGAATTCGGCCATGCTGAAAATCGACGGATCAATCTTCTCTCGCTCAGCCGGCGCATTTGGGCAAATCTTCCCCAAAGCTGCCGAGGCTGTGGTTTGGGACGTCACGCAGATGACCTTCTTCCAACGCCTCGTGATCCTGGCAGGCACCATCGCGGAGTTTGCCCTGCCCGTTTTGATCATTCTCGGCTTGCTGACACGCCTTGCCGCCATCGGCATGATTGGATTTGTCGCTGTGCAAACCATCGTCGATGTCACAGGCCACGGCGTTGCGCTTGGCTCCCTGTTTGACAGTGCACAGGCCCTGATTGACCAGCGAATGATGTGGGTCTTCCTCTTGGCAGTGCTCGTACTGAAAGGCGCAGGCCCGATCTCGGTCGACGCAATTTTCAACCGTCGTGACCCTGCTTAATCCCCGCCAAAAAACTAAATTCCCGCGCTATTCCAGCGCGGGAGTTTCCTTACATCAAGGCTGCCTGCGTGTCTTGGCCCCAGCCCAAATAAAGCACGCCGTCACGCTCAATCAACGGACGTTTCATTAAGGCCGGATGCTCACGGAGTAACTCAAGCACCGGTTTCTCCCTCTCCACGTCGCTTAGATTGCGCCAAGTTGTAGACCGCGTGTTCGCAAAAGCAGCACCAAATTTCTCGTATCCCGCCTTAAGTACTGCGTCAGATACACCGTCAACGCGAACATCCACCAATTCGGCGCCATCCAACGCCTTTATTGCCTTTCGACAAGTATCACAGTTTTTGAGGCCATAAATTTTAAGCATTTTTGTTCCTTTTTCCCGTGCAAATAGAGACTTAAACCAACTGATTTGAACTTTCACGGCGGTTTTTCTTGATTTTTGCCTGAGCCGTGCAATCCTCTCCCCAGTATATTTAATTTGAGGGTCAGAAATTCGTGCTTTCGGATCCAAAAACCAAATGTACTTCCGGGCCCCAGCCCGGATCGACTATAAGTGAATGTAGAGGAGAACGGTATGCCACGCGGTACCGTAAAGTGGTTTAACACCACAAAAGGCTTCGGGTTCATTGAACCGGAAGAAGGAGGAAAGGACGTTTTTGTCCATATTTCCGTTGTCGAAAGATCAGGCCTGAAAGGCCTATCCGACAATCAAAAAGTTGAATTTGAAATGACCCAAGGCCGAGATGGCCGTGACATGGCGGGTGAACTCAAAATTCTTTAATTAAGAAAAAGGGGCGTCATTTCGCGCCCCTTTTTATTTAAGTATCTCGCGCCAAAAACAGGCGCCTATTTTACGAACAGCCTTTGGAACCCGGAGGGCAGCTCATGCTGTGGCTGCGTTTGCGCGTTCCGCCTGCATTGTAATAGACTTCGCCGGTTGTTGGATTACCGCAGCAGATCACCCCGCCCATTGTCACAGGTTGTAATCCACTGGGACAACGGTTCGCCGCCGCAGGATACGGGTGCATCAAAACGCCCTCCGGCTGGTTCACTGGGCCAATCACGGGCGCATTGCTGCTCCAGGTTTGCGCCGACACTGGCGCTGCAATCGACAAGATAAATACGGCTGCAATTAAAGAAAAAAGCGTCATAGGGCCAAAGCTCCAAATGCTGAAATAACGTGGCTAACTTCTGCTAACCTACTGCTAAGGCGCGGAAACTGTCAATTTCCACGTGAGAAACAACGTGTTTCGGCACAATCTGCTCCGGTATTAGCCACGCAGATACTCGCAAACTTCACATTTTGGCCCCTCTCCAGGCAATACTCTCGACGAGGCCAAACGCCACGCCGACAGGTCCACCTTCGGGAAAAACGTGTCCGCATCCGGCACATCCATATCGACCTCAGAAATCAACAGCCGGTCTGCCAAGGGTAGCATCTCGGAGTATATACCAAACCCGCCAATACCGTAGACCCGATGATAGCCTTCCGAATACGCCAGTTTCACTGCTTCCGCTACGCTCGACACAACCACATCCGCCGCATCCGGCTGAGAAGACACAACAATATTGAACCGCTTCGGCAGCGGCCTCTTCGGCAGGCTCACCCAAGTGGCCCGCCCCATGATGATTGCCCCGCCAAGCGTCTCCCGCTGAAACGTCTTCAAATCTTCCGGCAAGAACCACGGAATGTCACCATCCCGCCCAATCGCCCCGTTGCGCGCCCGTCCTACAACCAATGAAATCATGATTACACCGCCACCGCCGCTTTGATGGTTGGATCGGGGTCGTATCCAACAAACTCAAAGTCATCATAAGTGAAGTCAAAAATCGAGCTGACGTCGCGCCTCAATCGCAGTTGCGGCAGCGCCTTTGGCGTGCGCGACAGCTGCAAATTCACCTGCTCCATATGGTTGGAGTAAATATGCGCATCGCCTATTGAATGCACAAAATCACCTGGCTCGTAGCCGGTCACATGTGCCAGCATCACCTGCAACAATGCATATGAAGCGATGTTAAACGGCACACCAAGGAACATATCCGCGCTGCGCTGATACAATTGCAAATGCAACTTGCCGTTAATGATCCGCACCTGCCACATCGTATGACATGGCGGCAAAGCCATTTGCGGCACATCGCCCGGGTTCCAGGCCGACACTATCAATCGGCGGCTGTCAGGCGAGGTTTCGATCATCTCCACCAGATTGGCAATCTGGTCCACGCCCTTCTTCACAAACAGCGGCTCGCCTTCATGGGCAATGCCTGACGCCTGCAACGCCGGAAACGACCGCCATTGATAGCCGTACACCGGCCCAAGGTCTCCGTTTTCATCCGCCCATTCGTCCCAAATTCGCACCCCGTTGTCTTTCAGGTACTTGATGTTGGTGTCACCGGACAGAAACCACAGCAGCTCGTGAATGATCGAGCGCAAATGCAGCTTCTTTGTGGTCACCAACGGGAAGCCATCCGCGTGGGAATAGCGCGTTTGCATGCCAAAATACGAAATGGTGCCCGTGCCGGTGCGATCGGTGGACTCTTCGCCCTGATCCAGAATGGTGCGAAGCGCGTCGTGGTACTGCTGCAAGGTCTGCTCTGCCTTATTCTGCTTGTGGTTCCGCCATCGTGCCGCAACCGTGCGCCAAATTCAACGAGATACCGGCCCGCCAGAGCCTTCAATTCGGGCGCCCGACAAAAGGCGCACCCTAACAGCCCTGTGAGACCAGAATTCGCGCTGGATTCTCCGCCTCACTCCGTGCTTTGATGGCGCCAACACCAAAAAGGGAACTTATAGATGCACGTGAAATACCTGCACACAATGGTCCGCGTCGCGGATTTGGAGGCTTCCATGGCGTTTTATGCGCTGTTTGGCCTCAAAGAAATCAAACGGTATGACAGCGAAGAAGGCCGCTTCTCGCTGGTCTATCTGGCTGCTGACGGCGACCACGACGCGCCGCTGGAGCTGACCCACAACTGGGACGGCGACGAAGGCCTGCCGTCTGACAGTCGCCATTTCGGCCATCTCGCCTATGAGGTCGGCAACATTTACGAGATGTGCCAGCATCTGGCCGACAATGGCGTGGTAATCAATCGCCCACCGCGCGACGGGCGCATGGCTTTTGTGCGCTCGCCAGACAACATTTCAATAGAGTTGCTACAGCAGGGCGACGCCTTGCCTCCGGCTGAGCCATGGGCCAGCATGGAGAGCACCGGTCACTGGTGATTGGCCGCGCGGCCTCTGTCGCGCTTTTGGGGATGGCCCTCTCGGCCTCCCCTCCTCCTAGTGCGGCATCGACAGATGGACAGTGCCGCATTGCCCTGCTTCTCGCACTTGATGTCAGCTCCTCCGTGGATGCACATGAAGACCTGCTGCAACGCCGCGGGTTGGCTGCTGCCCTCACCGCTCCAGAAGTGCAAGCCGCCTTTCTAAATGCGCCACAATCGGTGGCCTTTTCGGTCTATGAATGGAGCGGCCGCACCCAACATCATACCTTGCTGGACTGGACCGTCATCGACAGCCGCCAGACCCTTTTGGAAAGCGCCGCACAGTTGGCCCTCTCCAAGCGCTCTACCACAGAATTCCCAACTGCATTGGGGCACGCTGTTGGCCACGCCGCCAGTCTGTTTCGGAACGCCCCGGCCTGTGACGTCCAGGTGCTCGACGTCAGCGGCGACGGCGAAAACAACGAAGGCTTCACCCCAAAACAAGCTTACGCCGCCTTCCCGCTAAAAGACGTCACGGTCAACGCATTGGCGATTGAAACCTTTGGCGAAAAGGCCGCCGACCTCGCCGCGCAACCGGGCGACATGGTGGCCTACTACACGCGCGAATTGATCCGCGGGCGAGACGCCTTTGTCGAAGTGGCCGACGGCTTTGACGATTTTGAAAACGCAATGCGCCGCAAACTGTCCCGCGAACTGTCGGTCACTGTAATAGGCCAATTGGACAGTCGTCATTAACCCGCCTAATCACGTCGGATCAGCAACATCTAGGGCCTGTTGACGTTCAGGATTCCCAAATCATCTGACTTCTGATTCAAGTTTGCAAACAGAGGAGAGCAGCCTTGACCAGAAGAGTCCTAACCAATGCACAGTGGGCAATCATCGAACC
>Ga0189290_100197_pt1 | contig 31835 bp, 24 predicted proteins | sample UW140minimetaG_FD_130318 | JGI IMG/M metagenome (GOLD analysis project Ga0189290, IMG submission 130318) | Marine microbial communities from the Costa Rica Dome - UW140 mini metaG | ecosystem: Environmental > Aquatic > Marine > Oceanic > Photic zone | place: Costa Rica: the Eastern Pacific...
CGAGGCGGTGATGAAGCCGAGCTCGCCGGGGCCGAGCGCCTCGACCTGGACCATGGCGGGGGTGAAGACGCCGACCCGGTCGACCGGGTAGCGGGCGTCGGTGCCCATCATGCGGATGGTCTGGCCCTTCTTCAGCTCGCCGTCGATGATGCGCACGAGGACGATGACGCCGAGATAGGCGTCGTACCAGCTATCGACCAGCATCGCCTTGAGCGGCGCCTTGCGGTCGCCCTCGGTGGGGGCGGGCAGGCGGTGGACGATGGCCTCCAGCACGTCCTCGATGCCGAGGCCGGACTTCGCCGAGATCATCACCGCGTCGGAGGCGTCGAGGCCGATGACCTCCTCGATCTGCTCCTTGACCTTGTCGGGCTCGGCGGCCGGCAGGTCGATCTTGTTGAGGACCGGGACGATCTCGAGATTGGCGTCGAGGGCGAGATAGACATTGGCCAGCGTCTGGGCCTCGACGCCCTGTGCCGCGTCGACGACCAGGAGCGCGCCCTCGCAGGCGGCCAGCGAGCGCGACACCTCGTAGGCGAAGTCGACATGGCCGGGCGTGTCGATGAGGTTGAGGACGTAGGTCTCGCCGTTCTTCGCCGTGTAGTGCAGGCGGACGGTCTGGGCCTTGATGGTGATGCCGCGCTCGCGCTCGATATCCATCGAGTCGAGGACCTGGGCCTTCATGTCGCGCAGTTCCAGCCCGCCGGTGGACTGGATCAGCCGGTCGGCAAGGGTGGATTTCCCGTGGTCGATATGGGCGACGATCGAGAAATTGCGGATGTGGTCGAGGGGCGTATTCGCGGGCATGGTGCTCATGTCGCGCGATATAGAGATTTGTAACGGTTCTTGGAAGCGCCGTTTCGCATGGACGGCCAGCGCGGGGGCAGATGTGGCCGCGAAGGCGCGGCGGCGGACACCGAAGTGCCGCCGCCGCCAGGCTCAGATGGCCGACCTAGTCACAGATGGTGACGCCGCCAATGTCGATGCAGCCCCTGCGGCGACCACGCCGCCGCCGCCGCCGCCGCCGTTCGCGGCGCCGCCGCCGCCGCCAGCGCCGATCCCGCCGCCGTCCGCGCCGACGATTGCGCCGCCGCCGACGCCGCCTGCGCCGCCGCCGGCGGCGATCGTCCCGACGCTGGGCGACCTCGTAGCTCTCATCGTCCTCGCCGTCGGGCAAGGCGGGATCCGGATCGGGCTCTGCCGCGTCGGCCGGGGCCGTCAGGATGACCGTCGGGGCGACCAGCGCCAGACCACCGGCCACGCCGAGACCGATCAGGAACCGGCGTCGCGACGGCTCCACGGGTTCTTCGTCAGGCGGACCGGCGTCGCGCCGTCCGTCACCGTATTTCCAAAACATCCATTGCATGCTGACCTCCATGCCGCCGCCCGGGGGCGGCGGTCTGCGGGCATCAATCGTGACCCGGGCGGCGATCCGGTCAACCACGCAGACAAGCCGAAAATAAAGAATAGATGACGACGTCCGATGATCCAGTTGAAAATGCGATTCGGGATAAGTTTTCTGCGGCAACCGCTGCCGCATCTGCCGTAGGGGAATCAGAAAGAGTTCTTCAAGCATCTGTGGACTCACACGGAATCGGTTCGCACACGCTATGTGCGGTGTGGCGGAAGAATCAGAAAGGGACCCGATGGGGCAGGAGATCGAACGCAAGTTTCTGGTTGCGAAGGCGGAATGGCGCCCGCACAGCGTGCGCGCCGTGCGGATCGAGCAGTTCTACCTGTTCAGTCGCGAGGGGGCGTCGGCGCGGGTGCGGATCAGCGATGGCGCACGGGCGCAGCTGACGATCAAGACCGGGACTGGCGGGCTGGCGCGGGGCGAGTTCGAATACGACATCCCGCTGGCCGACGCCGCGGCGCTGCGCGACAGCCGGATCGGCCGTCTGGTCGAGAAGACCCGCCATATCGTGCCGCTGGACGGCGGCTGGCAGGTCGAGGTGGATATCTTTGCCGGTGCACTCGACGGGCTGGTGCTGGCGGAAATCGAACTGGCCGGGATCGACGACGCGCCGGTGCTGCCCGATTTTCTCGGCCGCGAGGTGACCGGCGATCCGCGCTACTTCAATTCGCAGCTGGCTCTGCAGGGACTGCCGCGCGACGACGGGTGACGGTGCTCGCCTTGGCAAAGCGGACCGGGAACCCATCTTGAACGGCTGCGGGCGTTCATGAGGCCGGCGACAGGTGGCGATACCGGCAGCGGCGAGGCCGTCCGCCGACTCAGGAAGGGAGGGGCCGATGGCCTACAGGGTGGATCCCGACGCACCGCTCGACGCCGAATTCCGGCGGATCGCCGGTGAGCAACTGCGCAAGGCCGAGCGGGCGCTGGGCGCAACGGAGCGCGATCGCAACGAAGCGATTCACGACGCGCGCAAGCGGCTCAAGGCGTTGCGCGGCCTGTTGCGGCTGGTACGGGACGCCAAGCCCGCCTTCCATGCGAGGGAAAATGTCCGCTACCGCGACCTGGCGCGTAGCCTTTCGGGCGCCCGCGACGCCGGCGCACTGGTCGAGGCGCTGGACCAATTGGCGGCGCATTACGCCGAAGAGGTGGCGGCCGACGTTTTCCGCAGGGCTCGCGAGCAGCTGGTCGAGCGACGGGATACGACGCCGGTGGAGGAGATCGACCCGGCGATGGAAACGTTGGTCGGCAGCCTGGGCGCCGCGCGTCATGAACTCGACGGGTTCGTGATCGGCCCGAAGAACAAGGCCGGGGACGCGGCGCAGATCGTTGCCCGCGGATTCGCCCGCACTCAGGCCCGCGGGCGTGCCGCATGGGCCGTTGCGCAGAAGCGGCGGGACGTCGAGTCCTTCCACGAACTGCGCAAGCGGGCGAAGTATCACTGGATGCATCTGAAGCTGCTCGGGCCGCTCTGGCCGGAGGTCATGGCGCCCCAGGCCACGGCAGCCAAGGCCATCGCCGACGGGCTCGGCCTCGACCATGACTACGCGGTGATGCGTCAGGAGATCGCCCGCACGCCGGACACCTTCGGCACGCAACGCGAACTGGCGGTGCTGCTGGCGCTGGTCGACCGCCGCCAGACCGAACTCCGCGAGGCCGCGCTCGGCACAGCGCGGCGGCTGTTTGCCGACGATCCGGACGGCGTCGCAACGCGGATCAAGCGGTTGTATCGGGCCGCGCAGATGGCACGCGATCCCGGTGTTCCGGTGGCCTCGCCCCTCGACGTCCTGCGCCGTGCCAGCTGACGACGCGGTTCGAGACCAATGCCTGGACATAAAAAAGGGCCGCCGGATGAACCGGCGGCCCTTCGTTCATGCGGGAGCGTCGAGGCTTACTGCTGGCCGACGGTGATCCGCGTCTCGTCTTCGAGCTCGGGATACTGATCGTCGTCGAACTCGCTGAGCGCGTCGATCTGGCTCTCGGTGACGTTCGGCGCGATCATGCCGCGGTCGGTCGCCATCAGCGACGACAGCGGGATCGCCACTTCCTTCTCGCCAAGGCCGAGGAAGCCGCCGGAGCCGATGACGGCGAAGAGACGGTTGTCGACCTTCACGATTTCCTGGATGTCGCCGAGGACTTCGTCATTGGCACCGATGATGTCGTAATCGGTGACTTCCTCGACGGTCATTTCACGCTCGCTCGAAGCGCCCGGATTGATCGCCATGGTCTCGTTGTCGGTCGCCGACCGCTCGCCTGCCGCGTCGTCGGAGGTCACGCGCTCCTGACGGTTCTGGGTGGCGGCGTTGCTCTGCTGCTCACGCTCCGCCGCCATGTCTTCCGAGCCGTCCATCGGCGAACCGTCGGCGTTCTGATAGATGATCTTCGGCTCGCCCTTCTCCTGGTTGACGGAGACTTGGGCATCCTCGCTTTCGTAGCGGATCTGCGGGCGCTGATCGGACTGGCGGACCTGAACATTGGCATTGGCCTGGTCGACCGTGACGTTGGCCTGCTCGTCGCCATCGTCCGACGTCTCGACCGCGGCATTGCCGGAATCATCCACGGAGACCCGCGGCTCGCCCTGGCTGACCGAGACTTCCGGCTGCGCCATCTCGACGTCGACATTCGGGTCGGGCATGCGGACGGTGATGGTCGGCTGCGGGATGTCGACGCGGATGGTCGGCGCTGGCTGGTTCACCGTGATGGTCGGCTGCGGCTGCGAGACCGAGACGTTCGGATCGGCCTGGTTGACCTGCACATCGGGCTCGGGAACATCGACCTTCACTGCGGGAGCATCCGGCTGGACAACAACGTCAGCGGTGGAATTTGCATTCTCGCTGTTGTTGTCCTGAGCGAAAGCGGTGCCGGTCAGTGCAGAGCCTGCAAGAAGAGTGACGACGAAAATATTACGCATGTAATATTACCTTTCTGTTCGATTGGTAACATAGCGAAATCTCTAAATGAGACCTCGCTTTCTGGATGATGGCAAAACGGTGGCAGGCTCAGACTGTTCCGTTATTCGTTTTCAGTTTTTGTAGCCGCGACGTGAAATGGTGTCGCTTGCTCGTGGCAATCTGTCGGAGGAGGCGTGGCCCCGAGGCGGTCCTCTGCCCGAGAGACGGCCGCAACCGACCGTCTGGCCGGGGCGATGAATCGGCACCGGCTAAATGGGCAAGACGGTCGGGCACGATTATCGGGGGCAGGGTCGCCGATTTTCGGCCGTGTCCTAGCTGGAAGGGCCGCGAAGCCGAGGCGAAGGGAAAGGCGCGCCATGAGACAGACCGGTCTGACCATTGCCGTCGCCCTGACCGTGGCCCTCGGCCTGATGACCTTGCTGCCGCTTCTGGAAACCAATGCGTGGTGGGTGCGCTACCTCGATTTCATTCGCCTGTATGTCGGGGGTGCGCTGCTCGTGCTGATCGCCCTGCTGGGCGCCACCGGGGCCTGGCGGTCGCGAACGGGGGCGGTGACCCTGGGCGTCTGCGGGGTGCTGGCGGCCCTGCATGTCGCCAAGCTGCATGTCTATACGCCGGTGGTGGCGCCAATGGCCGCCGCGGCGACGACCTGTCCGTCGGGCTCGGGCCTTTCGGTGATGGTGGCGAACGTCAAGAAGGGCAATCGCGACTTCGCGGCTTTCCGCGCGGTTGTCACCGATGCCGATCCGGACATCCTGCTGGTCCTGGAGACGGACCAGTGGTGGGATACACAGCTGGCGGCCCTGCAGGACCGCTACCGGGCCAGTATCGAGAGCGTGCCGCAGGCCGTCGAATATTACGGCCTGCATCTGTTTTCCAAACATCCGCTGGTCGATCCGGCCGTGGAGTTCTGGTTCGAGACCGGTACCCCGAGCGTGACCGCCGAGGTGAGCCTGCCGGCCGGTACGGTGCGCTTCATCGGCATTCATCCGCGGCCGCCGCAATCCTTCGAGCATTCCACCGCCCTGCGCGACGGCACGATGGCGCAGGCCGCCCTCGCGGCGGCCGATTCGACGATACCGACGATCCTGGCCGGCGATTTCAACGCCGTGCCCTGGGAGCGCACCTTCCGCCGCATGCTGCGGGTGGGTGGGCTGCTCGATCCGCGGGTCGGACGCGGCTATTTCGCGACCTACGACGCGGAAAGCCCGATCCTCGCCTGGCCGCTCGACCATATCCTGTTCCAGGACGCGATCGGTCTGCTCGGCTTTTCGTCGCTGCCCAATGTCGATTCCGACCATTACCCGGTCATGGCCGAATTGTGCCTGGCGCCCGACATGGCCGCCCGGCAGGCCGGTCCCGCCGAGGAGGCCGGCGATCGGGAGGAACTGAGCCGGGCGATCGCCACCGCACACGACCGCGCGGCGCAGATGTAGGCCGCCAAGCGGGACAGCCATCGCGGACGGGCGCTGGCGCATGTCCAGCCCGGCGCAGGCACGATGAAAGGAGGCCCCATGCTGGGCTTGCAGGATGCATCGATCTGGCTCGTGGGCGGTGCCTTTCTCGCGGCGGCCGTGGCCATCGGCTTCGCCGGGTTCCGGCTCTCCTATGTGGCCGACACGCTGGCCGACCGCACGGGCATGGGCGAGGTGGTGGCCGGCGCGCTGTTCGTCGGCGCGGCAACCTCCCTGCCGGGTGCGATCACCTCGGTCTCCACCGCCATGCAGGATGCGCCGGGGCTTGCCGTCGGCAACGCGCTGGGCGGCCTGACCGCGCAGACGGCCTTCATTGCCATCGCCGATCTGTTCTACCGCCGGGCCAATCTCGAACATGCCGCCGCCAGCGTGACGGGGCTGGCACAGGGTGTCCTTCTGGTGGTTCTTTTGACCATTCCGCTGATCGCCTCGGCGGAACCGCCGGTGACGATCTGGGGGGTGCATCCCGCCTCGGTGGTCATCCTGGTCAGCTATGCCTTCGGCCTGAAGCTTCTCTCCGACATCAAGGACGACCCGATGTGGAAGCCGGTCCAGACATCGGAGACGCGGGAATCCCTGTCGGAACCGGAGGAGGGCGAGGATCGCGAATCCGACCGCTCGCTGTGGAGCCGCTTCGCGCTCTATGCCGGGATCACCGCAGTGGCGGGCTACGTCATCGGCGAGGCAAGCCTCGCCCTGGTCGCCATCACCGGCCTGTCGCAATCGGCCGTCGGCACGATCTTTTCGGCCGTCGCCAATTCGCTGCCCGAACTCGTTACCGCGATCGCCGCAGTGCGGATCGGTGCGGTGAGCCTTGCGGTGGGCGACGTGATCGGCGGCAACGCCTTCGAGGTGATGTTCCTCAGCGCCGCCGACTTCTTCTACGACGGCTCGATCTACGCCGCGATGGAGCCGCAGGACAGGACCACGGCGATCATCGCCATGCTGATGACCGGCGTCCTGCTGCTCGGCATGCTGCGGCGCGAGCGCACCGGCCCAGCGGGGATCGGCTTCGAGAGCGTGCTGGTGCTGGTGCTGTACGCCGGCTCGGTGGTGCTGATCTTCGTCTGATCCGGCAGCATGCGCCGCGCGCCCGGACCGGCAGCCGGGGGGCGGGTTCCGGCGGGCCTCAGGTGGGGCATTTCCTCGGCGGCGGTTAGGCGGCATAAGGCGGGCAAAGACATTCGGGAGCGACTGACATGATCGAAGCCTTCATCTGCGACTATATCCGCACGCCCTTCGGACGCTTCGGCGGCGCGCTGTCAGGGGTTCGCGCCGATGATCTGGGCGCGGTGCCGATGAAGGCGCTGGTGGACCGCAATCCGTCGGTCGACTGGGAGGCGGTGGACGAGGTGTTCTATGGCTGCGCCAATCAGGCCGGCGAGGACAATCGCAACGTGGCGCGCATGTCGCTGCTTCTGGCGGGTCTGCCGACCAGCCTGCCGGGCGTGACGCTGAACCGGCTCTGCGGGTCCGGCATGGATGCGGTGATCACCGCCGCGCGGGCGATCCGCTCCGGCGAGATGGAGATCGCCATCGCCGGCGGCGTCGAATCGATGTCGCGCGCGCCCTTCGTCATGCCCAAGGCGGAGACCGCCTTCTCGCGCAATGCGGCGATCTACGACACGACCATCGGCTGGCGCTTCGTCAATCCGCTGATGAAGGCACAATACGGCGTCGATTCGATGCCGGAGACCGGCGAGAACGTTGCCGCCGATTACGAGGTCAGCCGCGCCGACCAGGACGCTTTCGCTGTGCGATCGCAGCAAAAGGCCACTGCCGCGCAGGCTTCCGGGCGGCTCGCTCGCGAGATCACCCCGGTGAGCATTGCGCAGCGCAAGGGCGATCCGGTGGTCGTCGACACCGACGAGCATCCGCGCGGCGACACCACGGTGGAGAAACTGGCCAAGCTGCCGACACCCTTCCGCAAGGAAGGCGGCACGGTGACGGCCGGCAACGCTTCGGGCGTCAATGATGGCGCCGCGGCGTTGATCATCGCCTCGGGCCCGGCGGCACGGCGCTATGGCCTGACGCCGATCGCCCGCATTCTTGGCGGGGCGACGGCCGGCGTTGCGCCGCGGGTGATGGGCATGGGGCCGGCGCCGGCGTCGCAGAAGCTCTGCGCGCGGCTGGGGCTCAACCCGACCGATTTCGACGTGATCGAACTGAACGAGGCCTTTGCCAGCCAGGGCATCGCGGTGCTGCGCGAGCTGGGTCTGTCGGAAAAGTCGGAGCATGTGAACCCGAATGGCGGCGCCATCGCCATCGGCCATCCGCTCGGCGCCTCGGGCGCGCGGATCACCGGCACGGCGGCGCTGGAGCTGTCGCTGACCGGCGCCCGCCGCGCCCTGGCGACCATGTGCATCGGCGTCGGCCAGGGCATCGCCATCGGTCTCGAGCGCGTCTGACCGTTTGCAAGCAGTCTTCCGGGCATGCGCCGTCGCGTCGATGCATGCGGCGGCGGCGTCCGCGGCCGCCATTTTCCGGCACTGGCGATGCCGTGGTCCCGGCGCAGCGTCAGCTGCCCGTCGATCGGATTGGCGAAGATTTGCCAAGCTTATGCGCTGCTTTTTTAACAGATTTCCGCGCATTTGGTCCATGCGACGATGTTCAGGGCGCGATCATATCATAGTATTACTATGTCGCTGGTTGCAGATGCATGCATTTCTGCGTGGTGAGACTCCCTCGATACTCAGTCGTCCTTAGTATGTCCGGACGGGAGTGCCACATGCAGTATATGACGAAAGCCGGATTCCGCAGCCTGGCGACCGTGCTGGGTTTTTGCGCCCTGAGCTCCGCCGCATCGGCGGATACGCTGCGCATCGGCGGGACCGGTGTGGCGCTTGGCGGGATGAGCCTTCTGGCCGAAGCCTTCGGTGCCGCCCACCCCGATACGGAGATCGACGTGTTGCCGAGTCTGGGCAGCAGCGGCGGCGTCAAGGCGCTGCTGGCCGGGGCCGTCGACCTGTCGGTCAGCTCGCGGGCGCTCAAGGACGCCGAGACGGAGCAGGGCGCCGTCGGGCGGCTTTATGCGACGACACCGCTGGCGGTTGTCACCTCGATCGGGACCGACGCGGATGCGGTGACGACGCCGGAACTGGCGCAGATATATGCCGGCACGCTGAGCGAATGGCCGTCGGGCGAGGCGATCCGGGTGGTGCTGCGGCCGGAATCGGAATCCGACACGCAGATCCTGCGCGGCCTGTCGGACGACATGGCGGCGGCGGTCGACAATGCGCTGAAACGACCGGGCCTCGTCAGCGCCACCAACGACCAGGAAAATGCCGACACGCTCGAGCAGCTGCCGGGGTCGGTCGGCGTGATCGCGCTGGGCCAGATCGCCACGGAAGGCCGCAAGCTGAAGGTGCTGGAACTCGACGGGATCCGCCCGGTGCCGGGGGCCACCGACGCGCGCAGCCAGCGGCTGATCAAGAGCCTCTACATCGTCACCACGGCGCAGACCTCGCCGGCGGCCGAGGCGTTTGTCGACTTCGTCTTCTCGCCGGAGGGCCAGGCCGTTCTGGCGGCGAACGACCACACGCCTGCCGAGTAGCCGCCGATGATGTCGCAGCCCACCGAACGAGACGTGATTGCGCCGTCGATGCTGCGGTTCACGACGATCCTCGCGCTGATCGTGTCGGTGCTCGTCGCCACCGTGCCGCCGGGCCTGCATTTCTACTACGGCCTGCATTATGCCGAGGGGAGCCTTGCCGCGGAAGCGCGGCTGAATTCGCAGCTCGTGTCGCAGATCGTCGGCCGCAATCCGCAGATGTGGCAGTTCGAGACGCTGCGGATCGACGAGATCATCGGCTTTACCGACGCGACCATGACCAAGGCCCTTCTGAACGCCGAGGGCGGGGAGGTGACCCGCAAGGGGGCCGCGGCGCTGCCATGGCCGACGGTTACGACCACCCATCCGGTTTACGATTCGGGCGCGGTGGCCGGCCGGATCGTCATCACCCAGAGCCTGTTCGCACTGGCCAGGACCTCGGCCCTGCTGTTCCTTTGCTGCACGATCGGCGCGTTCGGGGTGTTCTTTGCGCTGCGCACCCTGCCGCTGCGCCTGCTGCGCAGAGCGACGGATCGCGCATCGTTCCTGGCCAGCCACGATCCGCTGACCGGACTGCCCAACCGCAGCCTGTTCAACGAATGGCTGGTCCATTCGGTGGCCGATGTCGATCGGCAGGACGGCGCGATGGCGGTGATGTGCCTCGACCTCGACCATTTCAAGGAGGTGAACGATCTCCTCGGCCATGCGGCCGGCGACGAATTGCTGCGCCAGGTCACCGAGCGGATGACGGAGACCCTGCGGCGCAACGATATCCTCGCCCGCCTCGGCGGCGACGAATTCGCCGTCATCCAGAAGCATTTCGAGCAGCCGCATGATTCCGCCGCGCTGGCCGAGCGGCTCATTGCGGTCCTGTCGCAGCCCTTCGATTTGATGGGCAACGAGGTGCTGATCGGCGCCAGCATCGGCATCGCGCTCAGGCGCGACCCGGAGGACCGGGACGGGCAGAACCTGCTGCGTCAGGCGGACATGGCGCTCTACCGTGCCAAGGGCGACGGGCGTGGCACGTTCCGCTATTTCGAAAATCAGATGAACGACAAGCTGGTGGCGCGCAAGGCGCTGGAGATGGCATTGCGGCAGGCGATCGCCCGCAACGAACTGCATCTGCACTACCAGCCGCAGATCGAGCTGCAGACCGACAAGGTCAAAGGTGTCGAAGCGCTGATCCGCTGGTATCGGAGCGATGGCGAGATCGTTCAGCCGGACGAGTTCATTCAGCTGGCAGAGGAGACCGGCCTGATCATTCCGATCGGCGAATGGGTGATCCGGGAAGCCTGCCGGCAGGCGAGCGAGTGGCCGGACCTGACCTTCGCGGTGAATGTATCGCCGGTGCAGTTCCGCCATGGCAATCTGGTTGCGACCGTCCGGGACGCGCTGGCCGATGCAGGGGTGGAGCCGCACCGCCTCGAGATCGAGATTACCGAAGGCGTGCTCCTCAACCATACGGAGGAGACGATCGAGACGCTGAAGGCGCTGCAGGCGATGGGCGTGCGAATCGCCATGGACGATTTCGGAACGGGCTATTCGAGCCTCAGCTACCTGCGCCGGTTCCCGTTCAACAAGATCAAGATCGACCGGTCGTTCACCGCCGATCTCGGCACCTGCTTTGATGCCGACAGCATCGTTGCGGCGGTCATCAATCTGGGTGCGGCGATGGGCATGGTCTCGAATGCCGAAGGCGTCGAGACGTTGGCCCAGGCGGACCTGCTACGGTCCCAGGGCTGCGACGAGGTGCAGGGATTTCTCTACAGCCGGCCGTTGCCCTCCGCCTCGATCGCCGCCCTCTTGGCGGACTGGGATGCAGAGACCGACCGTCGCCGGCAATCTGCGCCCACGAGCATGGTCACGGAGCTGATCCTGACCAAAGCCGGCTAGCCGTTCATGATGGAGCGGGGGGTGGTGGTGCCCAGGGACGGAGTCGAACCGCCGACACTGCGATTTTCAGTCGCATGCTCTACCAACTGAGCTACCTGGGCGCCTGCTACCGCGACGGCCTCGTGAGGCGTCCGGGGAAAGCTCGGGCCTTATAGAAAAGCTCCCGGCCGCTGTCCAGCGCTGATGACACCGCAAATGCGAAAAAGTCTGGCTGGTTACGGAAGACTTTCATCCAAGACCTCGAGGCTCGCCCCAAACACCCTGTCCGGCGCCGGAACGGCAGGGTTTCGGGGCGTTCGGACGGCGTCGGGCCGGGCACCGGTCGCGGTGCCGATGGGCCACAGGCTCGCCGCACTGCAAAAACCGTGGCGAGGAGGCGAAATGACGGTTGACGCGCGCGGCGAAATCAAGGAAACAGCGCCCATCGCTGCCGTAGCTCAGGGGTAGAGCACTCCCTTGGTAAGGGAGAGGCCCGGGGTTCAAATCCCCGCGGCAGCACCATTTTTCCAAACAATCACATCGTCGTTGCCAGGTCGCGGTAGAGTTCTGCCACGGCCTGTTTGACGTCGTCGATCGTGTAGCCGTTGGCGACGCGGGCGCGGGCGGAGGCGCCCATGCGGCCGGCGAGCTCCGGCTCGCTGGCGAAGCGGGCGAGAGCCTGCGCGAAGGCCTGCGCGTCGCCGGGCTCCAGAACGAGGCCGTCCACGCCATCGCGCACGAAGTCGCCGCAGCCGGGCACGTTGGTCGTCAGCAGCGGGCGGCCGCAGGCGGCGGCCTCCAGCAGCGTGCGCGGCAGACCCTCGCCGCCGCGCGAAGGCAGGCATGCAATGTGATGCTCTGCCCAGACCGCCGCGACATCGTCGGTCCGGCCATGCCAGGTGATGAAGGGCTTGGACGCCCATTCCGCCAGTGTCTCTTCAGCAACGGAGCGGGGATTGGACGGGTCGGGCGTGCCGTAGAGCGACAGGGTGACGTCAACGCCGCTTCGTCTGGCCAGTTGCACCGCCTCGACGATGGTGTCGATACCCTTGGACCACAGCATGCGCGCGACGACAGCGACCTTCAGGGGAGGGGCTGGTGGTAGCGGTGCCTGCGGATAGGCAGCGGGGTCGATGCCGGCGCCGCCGACGACGAGGATGCGCGGCGAATCGGCGGGCAGGTGGAGAAAGCCGGCATCGCCGGTGTTCTCCAGGAGGAATCGCGTGCGCTTTCCGGTCAAGGCGATGCGGATGGCGGCAGCGATGGCGGCGCGGATGGCGCGCCCGGCTGCATCGCGGCGGGCGCCGAGATAGCCGAGGCCGGTGACGGCATAGATCCGCCGGGAGATGCCGGCAAGGCGTGCCGCGGCGCCGCCGACGAGAATCGATCGCAGGGCGATGCAATGGACGATCGCCGGCTTCTCGCGCTTGAGGATCTCCGTCATGCGCCAGAGCGCCGAGGCGACGGCCTTGATGCCGACCGCGCGGCGTTCGGCTTCGAGCGGCACGATGCGGGCGCCGACCGCTTCGATGGGCCCGGCATGGTCACGGACCCTGGTGACGACGACCGGCTCGAAGCCGGCGTCGCGCGCGGCCCGCGCCATGGGCAGGAAATGCGAGACGAAGAACCAGTCCTCGGTGACGACGAACACCACCTTGGGGCGGGCCGGGGACTTTGTCGTGACGGCGGGTCTTTCCACGAAACGGCCTTCTCGTGCTATCGCCGCTGGGCGGCAGGATGTGCGGGCCGGGGCCGCGGGTCTCGCCCTTAGATCAGAGCGGCAGTCCGGGCAAACGCCGGTCGTGGGGCACGGGCCATAGGTACGATCGAACGCGACGAGGCCGGCGCCGTGACAGGCCGGTGCGCGATGGCGGTGGCGATCGGGCCGTTGCGGCTGGCGGGGTCGCCGGGGACGGACAAGCGGGAGACGACGGATGGATTCGCTGAAATTCGGAACGAGCGGACTGCGCGGGCTGGTGAGCGATCTCGTCGGCTGGCCGAGCTTCGGCTACACGCTGGCCTTTCTGCGCCACGTGCGGGACGGCGATCCGGCGGGCGCCGAGCAGATGGTATTCTTCGGCCGTGATCTGCGGGCGAGCAGCCCGGCGATCCTCGAGGCCTGCATCGCGGCGGCGCATGCCGCCGGTTTCCGGGCGGTGGATTGCGGCGCGGTGCCAACCCCGGCGCTGGCGCTGGCGGCGATGCACCAAAGCTGCCCGGCGGTGATGATCACCGGCAGCCACATTCCCGACGATCGCAACGGGCTGAAATTCTACGGCCGCGGCGGTGAGATCACCAAGGCCGACGAGATGGGCATCGCGGCTGAGTTCGCTGCCATTGCCGGGGCCGATCCGAAGCCCGAGCCGGAACCCGGCGGGCAGGCGGCGGAACGCGACGCGCTGGCGGTCTTCGCCCGGCGCTATACGGATTTCTTCGCGCCCGATGCACTCTCGGGCCTGACCATCGGCGTATTCCAGCACAGTTCGGTGGCGCGGGACCTGCTGGTGGCTCTCGCGGAGGCCCTGGGCGGTTCGGCGGTGGCGCTCGGGCGCTCGGACGCCTTCGTGCCGGTGGATACGGAAGCGCACCGGCCGGAAGACGTGAAGCAGATCCGCGACTGGGCGGGGGAGGACCGCTTCGACGCGATCGTCTCCACCGACGGCGACGGCGACCGGCCGCTGGTGGCCGACGCCAAGGGGACGATCCTGCGCGGCGACGTGCTGGGGCTTTTGACCAGCCGGGCGCTGGGGCTGACGACGATCGTCACCCCGGTGACGTCGAGTTCGGCGGTGGAGACGTCCGGCATTGCGGACAAGGTGGTGCGCACCAGGGTCGGCTCGCCCTTCGTCATTGCCGGCATGGCCGAGGCGGCCCAGGAGGGGGCCGAGGACATTGTCGGCTTCGAGGCGAATGGCGGCCTGCTGCTGGGCTCGGCGGTAACCCGCGACGGGCGCAGCCTGCCGGCGCTGCCGACCCGTGACAGCGTGCTGCCGATCCTCGCCACGCTGGCGATGGCCAAGTGTCGCGGCATGGACCTGGCAGCGCTGGTGGCCGAGCTCGACGCCGGCCATGCGGCGGCGCACCGGCTGCAGGATGTGCCGCAGGCGGCGAGCGGCGCGTTCCTGACGCGGCTGGCCGAGGATTCGGAATTTCGCGCCGGCTTCTTCGCGCCGGCCGGCCGCATCGCCTCGGTCGATGCGCTGGACGGCGTGCGGGTGATCCTCGACGCCGGGCCGGTGGTGCATTTCCGCGCCTCGGGCAATGCGCCGGAGCTGCGCTGCTATGTGGAGGCGGGGTCGGAGGCGAAGGCGGCGGAGCTGCTGGCCTGGGGGCTGTCGGCGGCGGAGCCTGAGGTCCGGGGCTGACGGCGCCTGGCCGCATAGCGGCGCGACGGCTCGCGCCATCGGGACGCCGCTGAACCGGTAGGCCTCGCTGTCCGCCAGACGGTGACCGGAGCTGCCTGTGACCCGTCGATGTCGCTGGGGGCCGGTTGGTTACGGCCGTCGCTCAGCCGCGGGCGTAGATGTCCTCAATGCGCACGATGTCGTCCTCGCCGGTATAGCTGCCGACCTGCACCTCGATGAGCTTCAGGTCGATCTTGCCGGGATTGTGCAGGCGGTGAACGCAGCCGATCGGCAGATAGGCAGCCTCGTTCTCGTGATAGAGGCGGACCTTGTCGTCGATGGTCACCTCCGCAGTGCCGTGGACGACGACCCAGTGCTCGGCGCGGTGGTGGTGGCGCTGCAGGCTGAGGCGGCCGCCCGGCTTGACGCAGATGTGCTTCACCTGGAAGCGGGCGCCGATGTCGATGCGCTGGTACCAGCCCCAGGGTCGATGGATGCGCAGATGCTCGCTGGCCTCGCTGCGGCCGGCTTTGCGCAGCTTGGCGACCATGCGCTTGACGTCGGGTGCGGCGTCCTTGGCGGCGACCAGCACGGCGTCGTCGGTGGTGACGACCACGACATTGTCGAGACCGAGAACCGTGGTCAGCACGTCATCGCTGCGCACGAAGCTGTTGGTCGTGTCGATGGCGGCGACATTGCCCTCGAAGACATTGCCGTCGGCATCCTTGTCCTTGATGGCATGGAGGGAATCCCACGAGCCGATGTCGGACCAGCCGAAATCCGCAGCCAGAACGCCGCCGCGGCGGGTGGTTTCCATGACCGCATAGTCGATGGAGAGCGTCGGCGAAGCGGTAAAGGCGGCGGTGTCGAGGCGGATGAAGTCGAGATCGGCGACGGCCTTGACGAGGGATTCTTCGGCGGCCGACAGCACGGCCGGCGCGTGATCGCGCAATTCGTCCAGCATGACATTCGAGCGGAAGGCGAAATTGCCGCTGTTCCAGACGAAGCCCTCGGCGACGTAGCGTTCCGCCGTAGCCCGATCGGGCTTTTCGACGAATTTGTCGAGGACATGGGCGCCGTCGCCGAGCGCCTCGGAGCCGGGCCGGATATAGCCATAGGCGGTGGAGGGATGATCCGGCGTGATGCCCAGCGTCATGATGCGCCCGCCGGTGGCGAGTTTCGCGGCGGTGGCGACGGCGGCGAGGAAGCCGGGCTCGTCGCGGATGACATGGTCGGAGGCCAGCACGAGGCAGGTGGTGCCGGGTGCGCGGCGTTCGCCCATCAGCGCGCCGATCGCCACGGCGGGCGCGCTGTCGCGGCGCTCGGGCTCGAGGACGATGTCCGCCGCAACGCCGAGATGAGCGAGTTGCTCGGCACAGATGAAACGGAAATCATTGTTGGTGACGATGATCGGCCGGGCGAAACCCTCGCCGGTCACGCGCCGGACCGTTGCCTGGAAGGGCGAGATGCCGTCTTCCAGAAGCGCGATGAACTGCTTGGGCATGGTGTCGCGGGAGATCGGCCAGAGCCGGGTTCCGGCGCCGCCGGCCATGATGATCGGCAGGACCTGATCGCGCTGTTCCATGGCTTTCCTCGTCGTGTCCGAACGTCCGGCGCCGCCGCGGCCATGCCGCCCGCATGGGCCGCTGCGATCTGACCGAACACTGCTCTTACGTATCACGGAGAGGCAAGTGCGGGGCGACGAAGTCGCGGCATGGTTGATGGCCCCCTTCGCCCGCGATCGGGTTCGCCGCGACGGCGCGAGCATTTTGACACTCGTACCTCAACGGTCTTCTATGCGCTCCTGACGGGGACCTGGGGCAAGGTCTCCAAGACGGGGGCACGGCGCGGGGAGGCGCCGGGAACGGGGAGGCTATCGATGAAGACGATGCAGGGGCCGGGAATTTTCCTGGCGCAGTTTCTCGGCGATTCGGCGCCGTTCGACGATCTGGCGTCCATCGCCGGCTGGGCGGCGGGGCACGGCTACAGGGGCGTGCAGCTGCCGACCTGGGACAAGCGGCTGATCGATCTGGAAAAGGCGGCGGGCTCGAAGGATTATTGCGACGAGATCACCGGCATCTGCCGCGAGGCCGGCGTCGAGATCACCGACTTGTCGACCCATCTGCAGGGCCAGCTCGTCGCCGTGCATCCGGCCTTCGACGAGGCCTTCGACGGTTTTGCGGTGCCGGAGGTGCGGGGCAACCCTGCGGCACGGCAGGCCTGGGCGGTGGAGCAGATGAAGCTGGCGGCGAAGGCCTCGGCGCATTTCGGCTTCAAGAGCCACGTCACCTTTCCGGGCGCGCTGGCCTGGCCGTTTCTCTATCCCTGGCCGCAGCGACCGGCGGGGCTGGTCGACACGGCCTTCGAGGAACTGGCGAAACGCTGGGTGCCGATTCTCGACGCCTTCGACGCGGCGGGCTGCGATGTCGGCTACGAAATCCATCCGGGCGAGGACGTCTTCGACGGTGCGACCTTCGAGATGTTCCTGGAAGCCTGCGGCGACCATCCGCGTTGCCAGATCAATTACGACCCGTCGCACTTTTTGCTGCAGCAGCTCGATTATCTTGAGTTCATCGACATCTACCACGAGCGGATCTGCGCCTTTCACGTGAAGGACGCCGAGTTCAACCCGAGCGGCCGGCAGGGTGTGTATTCGGGCTACCAGCCGTGGACGAAACGGGCCGGGCGGTTCCGGTCGCTGGGCGACGGGCAGGTGGATTTCGCCGCGATCTTCTCCAAGCTCGCCGAATACGACTATGATTCCTGGGCGGTGCTGGAATGGGAGTGCTGCCTGAAGAGCCCCGAGCAGGGGGCGGCCGAGGGGGCGCCGTTCATCGCCAGCCACATCATCGAGGTGACCGACAAGGCCTTCGACGATTTCGCGTCCGGCGGGACGGATGCGGCGGCGAACCGGCGCATGCTGGGTATCAAGGGCTGAGGGGACAGACCATGACAAGCGAGGAACAGACGGAGACGCGGCCACGTCGCATACGGCTGGGTATGGTGGGTGGCGGGCAGGGCGCCTTCATCGGCGGCGTTCACCGGATCGCGGCGCGCATCGACGACCGCTTCGAACTGGTCGCCGGGGCACTGGCCTCGACGCCGGAGAAGGCGCTGGCGTCGGCGGCCGAGATCGGCCTCGATCCCGAACGCAGCTACGGCTCCTACGTGGAGATGGCGGCGACCGAAGCCGAACGGGAGGACGGCATCCAGGCGGTGGCGATCGTCACGCCGAACCACATGCATTTTCCGGTCGCCAAGACGTTTCTGGAGGTCGGCATCCACGTCATCTGCGACAAGCCGATGACGACGACGCTGGCCGAGGCGCAGGAACTGGCGGAGATCGCCGCGGCGTCGGGCAAGGTCTTCGTCTTGACCCACAATTATACCGGCTATCCGATGATCCGGCAGGCGCGGGCGATGGTGGCGGCCGGCGATCTGGGCACGATCCGGATGGTCCATGCCGAATACATCCAGGACTGGCTGGCCGACAGGGCCGAGGATACCGGCTCCAAGCAGGCGGGCTGGCGCGTCGATCCAGCCAAGGCCGGCGCCGGCGGTTCGATCGGCGACATCGGCACCCACGCCCACAACCTTGCCTGCTTCGTCACCGGGCTGAAGGTGGAGCGGCTGTCGGCGGATTTGTCGTCCTTCGTAGAGGGCCGCGAGCTCGACGACAATGCGAACATGCTGTTGCGCTTTGCCGGCGGGGCGAAGGGCATGTTGTGGGCGAGCCAGGTGGCGGTCGGCAACGAGAACGGGCTGTCGCTGCGGGTCTATGGCGACAGGGGCGGGCTGGAATGGCGCCAGGAGGAGCCGAACCGGCTGTGGTTCACGCCGCTGGGCGAGCCGAAGCGGCTCCTGACCCGCGGCGGAGCCGGGGCGAATGCGGCGGCGGCGGCGGTCTCGCGCATCCCGGCCGGCCATCCGGAAGGCTATCTGGAAGGGTTTGCCACGATCTATGCCGAGGCGGCGGAGCTGATCCACGCATCGGATGCCGGCGAAACGCCGCCGGACGGGCTGGCGCTGCCGACATTGGCCGACGGGATCGACGGTCTGGCCTTCATCGAGGCCTGCGTGGCGTCGTCGCAGAATGACGGGGCGTGGACGGCGCTCTGACGCGCGGCCTGCGTTGCGTCCGCCGGTACGGCCTTGGCCAGGGCGACCGGCCGGCGGGACCCGATGGGAACTGACGAAAATGGACGAGGCGTGATGTCGCGACCGACGATCCGGGACGTCGCCCGTGCGGCGGGGGTGAGTCTGGCCACGGTGGACCGGGTTCTGAACCGGCGGGCCGGCGTGCGGGCCGGGACCGTCGCCAAGGTCGAGGAGGCGATGCAGCGCCTCGACTTCACCCGCGACATCACCGCCGCGAATCTGTCGAAGAAGCGTCGCTATCGGCTGAGCTTCCTTTTGCCGGATGGCGACAACAGCTTCATGCGCGGGCTGGAGGCGGCGGTGCAGGCGACCTCGCGGCATTCGTCGCTGGAGCGCGCCGAGGTGACCGTCACCATGGTGCCGGCCTTCGACGGGCCGGCACTGGCGCGGGCGCTCGACGCCATCGACCGCACGGCGACGGACGGCGTGGCGGTGGTGGCGACGGATGCGGCGGAGGTGCGCGAGGCGATCGACCGGCTGACCGGCGAGGGCGTTCGGGTGGTGACGCTGGTCAGCGATCTGCCGGGGTCCGGCCGAGACCGCTTCGTGGGGATCGACAATGTCGTGGCGGGCCGCACGGCCGCCGGACTGCTCGGCCGCTTCTGCGGCGCCGCGCCGGGGCGGATCGCCGTCGTCGCCGGGTCGATGCTGCTGCGCGACCATGCCGAGCGGCGGCAGGGCTTCGAGGCGGTGATGGCGACGGAATATCCGCATCTGACGGTGTTGCCACCGCTGGAAGGGCGCGACGACGCCGAGCGTGTCGCCGCGCTACTTGGCGCGGCTCTGGCGGCGGATCCACGGATCGTCGGGCTCTACAGCCTAGGGGCGGGCAATCGCGGCGTGGTGACGGCGCTCGAGGCGGCGGGTCTGGCTGGCCGGCTGCGCGTGGTGGCTCACGAGCTGACGCCGCAGGCGCGCGGAGCGCTGACAGACGGCACTTTCGACGCCGTAATCAATCAGGATGCGGGGCACGAGGCGCGCAGCGCGGTTCGCATCCTCAAGGCGCTGATCGACGACCGGGCGCTGGTCGAGGCGCAGGAGCGCATCCGGATCGAGATCTTCATGCGTGACAATCTGCCGTGAGCCGAAGCAGGGCGCGTGAGCGCGCGGCCACCGACCAGGCGCACGGGATTGCGTGTCCGTCACGCAATGCTGCCTGATTTTCGCGCAGCGGCGATTGACGTCTGGTAAGCTTAGGATAGCGTGTGTCGTCTTCCCCGGGTGGGCCACATCGGAAGGGGAGATACCGGGCGGCCCGGTGCGCTCCCAACGTGCCGGGCCGCCGCGACCGGTGAGGCACCGGTTCGGCGGCGGGGCAGGAGGCGGGCCGGGGCCGATACGCGATCGGCAGCCGGCCAGTCTGTCATGCGCGGGACATCGGGCCCCGGGCAGTCATCCGTGGGGCACGCGGCCCTGGGCGATCAGATGATCAGCCCTCGATGCGCGAACGAGCGTTGTCTTCCAGGTGATAGATGCGGACGCGGGCAATCTCACGCTCGACGGACCGGAAGCGGGCGTCGACGAAGGCGTTGTACATGCGGCGCATCGTGCTCGGGCGGGTGGTGGCCATGATCTCTCTCCAATGTTGCTCGGTGCCGGTCTGTCCGGCGTCGTTCCGATGAGCGAGATATAGGCGCTTCTGCTGCGCTGCGGTATCGGGATGCTTGCAACCGAGCCATGCAGTCAGTGCATGGGGCGGGCGCGCGCGGGGTCGCGTGCCTGTCACGCCACATCGGCCCGGCCATGGCGTACGAGCCCGATCGGCGATGCCGGCGACTCGCCACGATGGTGCGAAGCGGGACCGTTCAGATTGTGATGGAAGGTTCGGATGGTGGGCGTGACAGGGATTGAACCTGTGACCCCTTCGATGTCAACGAAGTGCTCTCCCGCTGAGCTACACGCCCATCCGACGAGGCGGCTTTGACCACAGACCAAAGCGGTCGTCAATAGGGTCTTGCGGGCATTTCGCGGGGAATTTGCCGGACGGCTTGGCGGTCGCGCAGGAGTGCCCGCGGATCGGCGGGTTGCCGGCGGCCGGGCCGCCAAATGTTGGACCAGCGGCCGGTTTGGCAGGACGCCGCGCCGCGCCCCGGCGACGCTGTCTGGCGTGTGCGGCAGCGGGCGATTGCCCGCCGCGACGAATCGAGCGGCTGCCTGCTGCCGGGTATCAGCCGGTCAGGCGGCGTCCTCGAGCATGCGGGCGACCTCGTCGACCAGCTCGCGCAGGTGGAAGGGCTTCGACAGGATCTTGGCGTCCTTGGGAGCCTTGGAATCGGGATTGAGCGCGACGGCGGCAAAGCCGGTGATGAACATCACCTTGAGGTCGGGATCGAGCTCGGTGGCGCGGCGCGCCAGCTCGATGCCGTCCATCTCCGGCATGACGATGTCGGTCAGGAGCAGCGAGAACGGCTCCTCGCGCAGCCGCTCATAGGCGCTGCCGCCATTGTCGTAGCTGACCACCTCGTAACCGGCCCGCTCCAGCGCCTTGGCGAGGAAACGGCGCATATCGTTGTCGTCTTCGGCGAGTAGAATCTTTGACATTCACGTTATCCGGATGCGCCGGGCGCAACGAAGCCGGCGGCTGTTCATTCAGGTCGCAATTGCATAGCAGAATGCCGGAACTTTTTCTAAAAGGAATCAGGATCCGGCGGTGGACGGCGGATTTTTCGGTGCGCCATCCAACCGGAAGGGGACAGTTTGGCGAACATACCCATGATCACGACGGCCTCCGGGACGGTGCCCGCCTTCGAGGTTGTCGAGCCGGACGAACCCAGAATTCCCTTTGTGTTCTGTTCCCCTCACAGCGGTCGCGACTATCCGCAGGCGTTCCTTGCAGCGACGCGGCTGTCCGGCGATTCGATCCGCCGGTCCGAAGATCTGTTCGTCGACCAGCTGTTCGAATGCGTGCCGGCGCTCGGGGCGCCGCTGATCCGGGCCCGGTTCCCGCGGGCGTTTCTCGACGTCAATCGCGAACCCTACGAACTCGACCCGCAGATGTTCTCCGAGCCGCTGCCGGACTACGTGAATGTCGCCTCGGTACGGGTCACCGGCGGGCTCGGCACAATTCCGCGGATCGTTGCCGAGAACGAGGAGATCTATCGCAAGCGGCTGTCTGTGGCCGAGGCCTTCGCCCGGATCGAGACGATCTACCAGCCGTTCCACGCCCTTCTGGAAGAGCGGCTGCGCGCCACGCGCGAGCGATTCGGCATGGCGATCCTGGTCGATTGTCACTCGATGCCATCGAGCGTGCGGGCGCTGCCCGGCGGACGGCGGCCGGACATGGTGCTGGGCGACCGCTACGGAACCAGCGCAGGGGCGCGCCTGGTGACGATCGCCACCGGCCGTCTGACGCGCCTGGGTTACGACGTGGCGCGCAACAAGCCCTATGCCGGCGGCTACATCACCGAACGATACGGCCGGCCGGCGATCGCCCAGCATGCGATCCAGATCGAGATCAATCGCGGGCTGTATGCCGACGAGCGCAGCTACCGCCCCCATGCGGGCCTTCCGATCCTTGCCGGACGGTTGGCCGAGTTCGTGGCGGGGTTCGCGGCGGATGTGGATGCCGATTACGCGCTGCCGACGGCGGCGGAATAGGCGCCTTCGGCCCGAAACGCCGACATGGCGCTCAAAAAGAACCGCACTGCGGGAGGGCAGCGCGGTCTGAGTCTAGGGAGGAAACGCCCGTAAGGGCCGCGATGCAAGCATCGCACCAACAGACTATGCTGCGCTGCACAGAGATGCAAGCGAAAAATGCATCGAAAGTGCGCATGGTCAGTTTTCGCTCTTTAATGAGGCATCGCGGGTGTTGCGACGGGATAGAGGGTGGTTGGATAAGTCGCTTCAGATTCCTTCGCCCGTCGCGCGATCTCGGGTGATCCGCTAGGGTCGCGGCGCCCGCAACCGGATTGTTCACCCATGCCACTTCCCGACACCGCCTTCCTGTCCGAACTTGCTGACGCGGCCGATCGCGAGACGCTGCCGCGCTTCCGGATCGGTACGGCAGTCGACAACAAGCGCGCCGCGGATTTCGACCCGGTGACGGAGGCCGACCGGGCCGCCGAGCAGGCCATCCTCGCGGCGATTGCGGCGCGTTATCCTGATGACGCGGTGCTCGGCGAGGAGTTCGGTGCGCGCGGCACCGGCGACCGGCTCTGGGTGATCGATCCGATCGACGGTACCCGCGCCTTCATTTCGGGCGTGCCGGTCTGGGGGACCCTGATCGGCTTCTGCGAATCGGGGCGGGCACGGGCCGGCATCATGTCGCAGCCCTTTACCGGGGAGCGCTACCTGGCCGACGGCGAGGCGGCCTGGTGTCTGCATCGCGGCGTCCGTACGCAGCTCGCCGTACGCGACGTACGCCGCGTGGAGGAGGCGACCCTCTTCACCACCTCGCCCCGCATGTTCGAGGCGAAAGGCCGGCCGCGCTTCGCCGCGCTGGAGGCGAGGGCGCAGCTGACCCGCTTCGGGACCGATTGCTACGCCTTCTGCATGCTGGCGGCGGGGCATGTGGATCTGGTGGTGGAGACCGGACTGAAGCCATACGACATCGTGGCGCTGGTGCCGATCATCGAGCAGGCCGGCGGCATCGTCACCCGCACCGACGGCGGCCGGCCGGAAGCCGGTGGCGACATCGTCGCGGCGGGCACGGCGGAACTGCATGCGGCGGCCCTGGCGCTGCTCAACGGCTGAGGCCCGGCCGGCGGCGATCAGTCGAGGGGCAGGGCACCGGCAGTGAAGGTCTCGAAGGCTTCCATGAAGGGCGCGCGATAGCGGTCGGCCTCCTGCAGCAATTCGTGCCGGGCGAAGGGAATGGACAGGCTCGATCCCGAGCGCATGCGCCAGGCCAACCGCTCGGCGGCGCGGCCGTCGACGACGGAATCGTCACCGGCTGTCACGATCAGCGTCGGCACGCCGAGCCGCGCAATATTGTCGGAATCCTCCAGCCGCCGCATGGCGCCGGTGACGGCGGCCAGCCAGGAGATGGTCGGTCTGTCGAGAAACAGCCCGGGCGCGGCCTCGGCGAGGGCTCGGTTGCGTGCCAGCCGCACGGGATCGCTGCTGAGCGCCTGGCTGGCCGGACGGACCCGGCGCCCCGGCAGGAACGAGGGCGCCACCGACATGCGCCCGAGGCCGAGCCAGCGTCCGAGACGGGCGAGGCGATGCAGGCCCTTCGTGCCGATCAGGCGGTTCGGGGGGAAGGCGACCAGCGGCGCGCTTAGCACCATGCGTTCGATGCTGTTGACCAGGCGGGGTGCGGCGGTGAGAGCGACAAGGCCGCCCATGGAGTGGGCCAGGATGACGAAGGGGCCGCGGCAGTCCGGCAGGACGATGTCCTGGATGAAGGCTTCCAGATCGTTGACATAGGCGCCGAACTTGCGGACGTAGCCGAGTCGACCATTCCGCAGCATCCGTTCCGAGCCGCCCTGGCCGCGCCAGTCGAAGGTGGCGACCATGTAGCCACGCCCGTTGAGCTCGCCGATGGTCTCGAAATATTTCTCGATATTCTCGTTGCGACCCTGCAGCAGGATGACGGTGCCGCGGGTGCGCTCGCGGGCGGACGGCGAGACGGCATAGCGCAGGCGCTTGCCATCCGGAGCGCGGAAGCTCGAGACGGTAATCCCGGCCGGCGCCGGATTGGCCTCGCTGACGACAAGTTCGTTCGGGTTGAAGGCTTCGTTCATCATCTATCCGCTTCGCCCGGACTGTCCGTCCGTCCGGCGGACGGCAATGGGAGCCGTTGCGCGCTTGTAGATTCCGGCATCGGGCCGGTCAAAGCTTTCCCGCCGACGGTGGCGGAGCGGGAGCGGCATGGCGCCCGGGGACCCGCGAAGGCGGATCGCGGGGATCGACCGGAAGCCCCCTTCGAGGCTTCCGGCCGGAGCGGCCACAGCGGAAGGGACGGGACGCTGCGACCGTTTGGCGGGCCGCCCGGTGTGTGGTGGGCGGCTGAAATCTGACGCGACATTGCACCAGGGCAGATGAACGGTCGCGGAAGGCGGCATTCATCTGCGGTTCAGGCGGGCTCGCCGGAAAACCACGTGCGATCAGCGTGTTGGGAAGGCACGCACGCGACGCGCGCGCGGGGAGGGCGAACCGAAAAAATCCGAACGTCCGGCTTGCGGGCGCTCTTGAACGGCAAAAATCGCGTCATTATTTTTCGGATGCGGTCGCCAAAACGGGGCCGCACGCCGGGCTGCATCGCCATTTCGGGATGCGTGTCGGGCGACGTTTACGCAAACCTCGTTGCTTCTGAATGGAGAACATCATGCGTCATGTCGATTTTGCCCCCCTCTATCGTTCCACCGTCGGTTTCGACCGGCTGTTCTCGCTGCTCGACAGCCCGTCGGTTCCCGACAACAGCCAGACCTATCCGCCCTACAACATCGAGCGCACCGGCGAGAACGCCTATCGCGTGACGCTCGCCGTCGCCGGCTTCGGTGACGAGGAACTGTCGATCGAGGCGCGCGAGAACGTGCTGACGGTCAAGGGCGAGAAGGCCGAGAGCCAGGAGAGCGAGCAGTACGAGACGCTCTATCGCGGCATTGCCGGCCGCGCCTTCGAGCGCCGCTTCCAGCTGGCCGAATATGTCGAGGTGAAGGGCGCCGTCCTGAAGAACGGCCTGCTCTACATCGACCTCGTGCGGGTGATCCCCGAGGCGATGAAGCCCCGCCGCATCGCGATCAGCACCGCCGACAACGTCAACGAGAAGCAGATCGAGTCCAACGCCGCCTGATCGGCAGGCTCGAAACGGGAAGAGAGCGGCGCCGGAAACGGCGCCGTTTTTGTTTGTGGGGGAATGGGAGGTCGGAGACCTGATCGAGCGGCCGCGATAGGTGGTCAACTCACATCCATGGAACCGATAGACAACGGCGGTTATTTGATAACTGCGGACACGGGAATCAAGGCAGACACAATATCAAAGGGGAATAAATGGCGCGGCCAGAGTTCACAGCCGAATCAGAACTCGGCGCTATGGGCGTGCGCATCGTGGATGCCGTCGTGCATGAAGCTCTTCATCATCTCTTTAGGCCACGTGAGAAGCACGACCTTGGCATCGACGGCGAAATCGAACTTGTCGATGAGATAGACGAAAAGCGCCGCGGAACTGGGCGACTGATAGCGGTTCAGATCAAATGCGGCCTGAGCTTTTTCTCCGAGATGGATGGAGAGGCCTACGTCTATCGAGGCGAGAGCAAGCACTTGGAGTACTGGTCAGGTTTCTCTCTTCCTGTCCTTATAGTCATTTGTCACCCGGATACTAAGGAAGCTTATTGGACCGAGTTCAGCCACGTTGGAGCCGAGCGTCTCGCTAAGGGATGGAAGATACGCATTCCCAAGCGGAATATTTTGCGAAACGCCAAGTTCGAGCTCGAACGGATTGCTCAACGAAATCACGTAGATGACGTTCTAGACCTTGCAGTTCAGGCTTGGATGCATGCGCGCCAAGCCGAACGCGTGGAGTTCTGCGGAATTTTCGCGATGCCTCGAGATTACCACTGGTATAAACACCTCGTTAAGATCGGGGACGAGCAGGTAATGCTTCACTGGCTATATGCCCGATACGGCCGGTTTGAGGCAGAAGAAATTCGCGAAGTGGTTCGGTTCCTCCCGGGAAATATGGATTACGGCTCCCGGCTGATGCTTTGCCTTGTAGGTGAGTCCGCCGAAGCTCTTGCTCTAACCGAAGAGGCGGAAGAAATACTCGGCGGGGCTGAGAAGCTGGATTTGGTAAAGCTAATCTATCGGAAGGATTGGCACTCGGTTGGCGAATATGAATCCGATGGAAACGTAAGCGTGGAGTATTATGAGGGGAAGCCGATTTATCGCGAAAACCTTGCCGGAGAATGGATAGGATAAGCAGGTCGATCCATGCGCGGTACGGAATAAGGGCTTGGGGCTTGAAGCGGACAGTCGCTGCCATCTGCCAACGGCAGCATCGGGTCGAAAGCCGTCGCACATTTGCCTTTCGCCCACATAAAAAACGCGACGGCCTAAGACCGTCGCGTCCTCGTTCGTTTCAGCCCGGCCGCGTCAGGATTCGTGGGGGGCGTCGTGGCGGCCGAGATTGGTGGCGGTGCGGGCGTCCTTCATCATGCCGGCATGCTGGCCGGTGCCCGTCGGCGCCGCGTTGCGGGCGGTGGTCCAGCCTTCCATCCACGCGGCGCGCAGGGAGGAGCCGGCCGGATATTCGCAGGACGACATCGGAAAATTGTTGCGGAAAGCGAGTTCGCCCTGATGAAACGCGTCTGTGGACATGACGTTCTCCTCTGGCTGTGAACCTACGCTACGGAAATCCCGTGCGCGGTCAACCGTTCCGAAGAAATCCGTCCATCGGCCCGATCGGTCCGGGACGGGCGCCCCCCGGCCGATCGGAGGTCCGCCGAAGGCCGGTAAAGGGCCTGTCCAAGGCTGGTCAGGGGCCGGTCAGGGGGGCGTCGAAGGCAAGTCGGGTCCCTGTCTGTCGAAGGGCCGATTTGCGGCTGACGGGAGTCAGTTGGGACTTCGTCGGAGGCCGATCGGCAGCCGCTCGGGCGACCGATCGGCGGGCAGAATCAGGCCAGGAGTTCGCAGAAGCGGTCGACCTCGTCGGGGGTCGTCGACCAGCTCGTGACGAGGCGCACCAGCTGCTCGTCGTCGCCGACGATGTCGTGGAAGCCGTGCGGCGGGTTCCAGTCGTAGAAGACCGCGCCGCGGGCCCTCAGCGCCTCGGCCCGGTCGGCCTTGAGAATGGCGAAGCTCTCATTGGTGTGGGTCGGCCAGGCCTGGCGGGCCTGGTTGCTGGCATCGAGGCCGGCGCGCAGGCGGTCGGCCATCTGGTTGGCATGGCTGCCGAGCTCGAGCCAGAGATCGTTCTCCAGATAGGCCATGAACTGGGCCGCCACGAAGCGGGTCTTGGAGAAGAGCTGGGCGCCGCGCTTGCGGATATAAGGGAACTGGCTGGCCTTGGCGGGGTCGAAGAAGACCACGGCCTCGGCGCACCAGCAGCCGTTCTTGGTGGCGCCGAAGGACAGGATGTCGACGCCGCGCTTCCAGGTCATCTCGGCCGGGGTCATGCCGGTGGCGGCCAGACCGTTGGCAAAGCGCGCGCCGTCCATGTGGAGGGCGAGATTGCGGTCATGGGCGATCTTCGCGATCGTCTCGATCTCGTCGCCGCTGTAGAGCGTGCCGGCCTCGCCGGGCTGGCTGATGGTCACGGCCATGGGCTGGCCGGCATGGACGAAGTCCGGCTTGAAGCGGGAAATCTCGCGCTTCAGATTGTCCGGGTCGATCTTGCCGTCAGGGCCGTCGATCGGCGCCATGCGGGCGCCATGGGTGAAGAATTCCGGCGCGCCGCACTCGTCCTCGATGACGTGGGCCTCGCGGTGGCACAGGACGACGCCGCCCGGCCGGTTGACCGCGGCGAAGGCGAGGGAATTGGCGGCGGTGCCGGTGCCCACGAAGAACACGGCGACCTCGCGCTCGAACAATTCGTCGAAGCGGCGCTCGACGCGCTTGTCGAGATCGCTCGCGCCATAGGCGGCGGCCATGCCGGCGCCATGGGCGGTGAGGGCTGCATTGATCGCCGGATGGGCGCCGGACCAGTTATCGGAAGCAAAGATCATGGCGGGCAGTTATAATGCGCTGCGGCCAAGGGCAAGCCGGGCGCGGCGCGGATCTCCCATGCGCTGCGGGCATGTGGGGTGGCGGTTGCCGAGCACGATCTTTACGGGCGTGGCGCGCCGTTCGGGCGCAGGCGCGCGGCCCGGCGGATGGCAAACCCGCACAGGCGGGCGAGGGGGCGGCCTCGGGGGGTGGCCTTGTGGCGTCGCACCGCTTCTGTCATATTACGGCCGATAGGACAGTGATGCTGCCATAAATCGGCTGGTGAAAAAGCGCGATATGGCACGATGGCGCGCGGAAAAGACGCGCCCGGGTTCTATCCTGACGCCAGCGGTCATGCGAAAAGCCGGCGGAAACGAGACATTGTCGCTCGGGTTCGGCCCGGACGCCTGAGGGAGCTTCTCCCGAAACAGGCGGACGGCGCGGGACCGGAGCCAAGGTTGCGCCTGAAACGGCGCGACAAGATGCGCGGCCGGAAACGGCGGCGCGACGACGGGAGACGACGCGATGACGAAGCTGACGCCATCCAACGCCGGGACCTTCGGGACCACGATCTCGAACGACACCGCCGCCGCGACCATCGGTGCCGCGATCAAGCCGCGCACCATGCCGGAGAAGATCGGCCTTTATGATCCGCGCAACGAGCACGATGCCTGCGGCGTCGGCTTCATCGCGCATATGAAAAACCAGAAGTCCCACTCGATCATCGAGAAGGGCCTAGAGATTCTCGAGAACCTCACCCATCGCGGCGCCGTCGGCGCCGATCCGTTGATGGGCGACGGCGCCGGCATGCTGGTGCAGATCCCCGACCGGCTGTACCGCGAGGAGATGGCTGGGCAAGGCGTCGAGCTGCCGGCCGCCGGCCAGTACGGCGTCGGTCACGTCTTCATGCCGCAGGATGCCGAGAAGCGCCGCCACATCGAGGCGGTGTTCGAGGAGGTCGTGCGCGAGGAGGGCCAGACGGTTCTGGGCTGGCGCGACGTGCCGGTGAGCAACGAGCAGCTGTCCAAGGCGCCGGAAATCGTGGCGACCGAGCCGGTGCACCGGCAGGTCTTCATCGGCCGGGCGCCGTCGCTGGGCGACGATGAGTTCGAGCGCCGGCTGTTCATCCTGCGCAAGGTCGTGTCGAACCGCGTGCATCTGGAGACCGAAGGCCGCGACATCGGCTTCTACGTCGTGTCGCTGTCGGCCCGCACCATTGTCTACAAGGGCATGTTCCTGGCCTATCAGCTGGGCGCCTATTACGCCGACCTGACCGATCCGCGCTTCGAGAGCGCACTGGCCCTCGTGCACCAGCGCTTCTCGACCAACACCTTCCCGTCCTGGAAGCTCGCCCATCCCTACCGGATGGTCGCCCATAACGGCGAGATCAACACGCTGCGCGGCAACGTCAACTGGATGGCGGCCCGTCAGGCCTCGGTCGATTCGGAGCTGTTCGGCAACGACATCTCCAAGCTGTGGCCGATCTCCTACGAGGGCCAGTCCGACACGGCCTGCTTCGACAACGCGCTCGAGTTCCTGACCGAGGGCGGCTATCCGCTGTCCCACGCGATGATGATGCTGATCCCGGAAGCCTGGGCCGGCAACAAGCAGATGCCGCGCGACACCCAGGCCTTCTACGAGTATCACGCCGCGTTGATGGAGCCGTGGGACGGCCCGGCCGCCGTCGCCTTCACCGACGGCCGCCAGATCGGCGCGACGCTCGACCGCAACGGCCTGCGTCCGGCCCGCTACATCGTTACCGACGACGATCTGGTGATCCTGGCGTCGGAAGCCGGCACGCTGCCGGTGGACGAGGCGCGGATCGTCAAGAAGTGGCGGCTGCAGCCGGGCCGCATGCTGCTGATCGATCTGGAGAAGGGCGGCATCATTGCCGACGAGGACATCAAGCGCGAGATGGCCTCGGCCAACCCCTATGGGGAATGGCTGAAGAACACCCAGATCATTCTGGAGAACCTGAAGCCGGTGGCGCCGCGCGCCTCGCGCTCGGACGTCTCGCTGCTCGATCGCGAGCAGGCCTTCGGCTACACGCTGGAGGACACCCGTACGCTGATGGCGCCGATGGCGACCACCGGCCAGGAAGCGATCGGCTCGATGGGCACCGACACGCCGATCTCGGCGATGTCGTCCTCCTCGAAGCTGCTCTACACCTATTTCAAGCAGAACTTCGCCCAGGTCACCAACCCGCCGATCGATCCGATCCGCGAGGAGCTGGTGATGAGCCTCGTCTCCTTCATCGGGCCGCGGCCGAACATCTTCGACCTCGAAGGCTCGTCGCGTCGCAAGCGGCTGGAGGTGCGCCAGCCGATCCTGACCAATGGCGATCTGGAGAAGATCCGCAACATCGGCCACACCGAGGACCGGTTCGACACCAAGACCATCGACATGACCTATGCGGCCGAAGCCGGCGCAGCGGGCATGGCGGGTGCGGTAGAGCGCCTGTGCGAGCGCGCCGAGGCGGCGGTTGCGGGCGGCTACAACATCATCATCCTGTCGGACCGGCAGGTCGGCCCGGACCGCATCCCGATCCCGGCGCTGCTCGCCTGTGCGGCGGTGCATCACCACCTGATCCGCAAGGGCCTGCGCACCGCCGCCGGCCTGGTGGTGGAATCGGGCGAGCCGCGCGAGGTGCACCATTTCGCCTGCCTGGCCGGCTATGGCGCCGAGGCGATCAACCCGTATCTGGCCTTCGACACGCTGCTCGACATGCACCGGCGCAAGGAATTCCCGCCGGAGGTCGACGCCAACGAGGTGGTGACCCGTTACATCAAGTCGGTCGGCAAGGGCCTTTTGAAGGTCATGTCCAAGATGGGCATCTCGACCTACCAGTCCTATTGCGGCGCGCAGATCTTCGACGCGGTCGGCCTGCAGTCGGAGTTCGTCGAGCGCTACTTCACCGGTACGGCGACGACCATCGAGGGCGTCGGCCTGGAAGAGGTGGCCCGCGAGACCGCCGAGCGCCATGCCCGCGCCTTCTCCGACGATCCGGTCCTGCAGCGCTCGCTCGATATCGGCGGCGAATATGTCTACCGCATGCGCGGCGAAACCCACATGTGGTCGCCGGACGCGGTGGCGACGCTGCAGCACGCCGTGCGCACCGATTCCTGGGACAAGTACCAGGACTACGCCAAGATGGTGAACGAGGCGGCGGTCGAGAGCTCGACCATTCGCGGCCTGTTCCACATCAAGATGGCCGAGGAAGCCGGTCGCACGCCCGTGCCGCTGGACGAGGTCGAGTCGGCCAAGGACATCGTCAAGCGGTTCTGCACCGGCGCCATGTCCTTCGGCTCGATCTCGCGCGAGGCGCATACGACGCTGGCGCGGGCGATGAACCAGATCGGCGGCAAGTCGAACACCGGCGAGGGCGGCGAGGAATCGGACCGCTTCCTGCCGCTGCGCGACGGCACGGCGAACCCCGAGCGCTCGGCAATCAAGCAGATCGCGTCCGGCCGCTTCGGCGTCACGACGGAATATCTCGTCAATGCCGACATGCTGCAGATCAAGGTCGCCCAG